>WNFC01006293.1_pt1 | contig 15196 bp, 14 predicted proteins | sample 5400541 | NCBI WGS metagenome assembly WNFC01 (sample SAMN13153342, study PRJNA577476) | soil metagenome | isolation source: 120 cm saprolite under Douglas fir tree site 2 hole 2 replicate 1 | place: USA:California | collected 2015-04-18
GAAGATGGCGATCGAGAACTCACTCGAGTGCTATCATTGCCCCGTCATTCATGGGGGGTTCGACAAGCTGATCGATCTCAAGAATTACATCTGGGAAGTTCGCGGATTTTGCGGAATCACCGGCGGGCAGCGCCTTCCAGCCACGAGATCGGGAGTTTATAGCGCCGCCGCGGCATCCGACGAGACGTCTGGGCGATATTACTTCGTCTGGCCGAACCTGCACTTGCTGCTCTACCCGGGACCGCCGAACTTGACGATTGCCCGTTGGCTGCCCGTCGGGGTCAATCGGACGGTGTGCGTTCGCGACTTCTATTTCGGCGAAGCCTTCACGGCGGACCAACGGACCGAATTCATTGCCTATGTCGAAGAGATTCAGCGCGAGGACATTCGCGCATGCGACAATATTCAGTCGAATGTCTGTACAGGCGCATTCCAGCGCAGTCTCCTGCGCCTCACCGAGGACGGCATGGGAGAACATGGAATTCGGCAGTTTCAGAAACTGTTGCTGGATGCCTTACATGACGGCGTACTGCGGAGCACCCAGGGTGACGAGGGGATGCCACCAACCTACGACACCCGTGAGATCCGAGCTCTGAAGAGCTGCAAATAACGCTGGTATCCCTCTCCGGCTTGAACCCGCAATATCCGGTTAGGGGTCATCTGCGAACTCGCTCACCACTCGGCCTTTAGTCGGCGTTGGATCCGATTTCGGACAACCGACTGTCGCGGCCTTCTGCCCGTTTATGAGAACACGCCCTAGCTGACCGGCCGATCTTCTTGACGAACGATGCTGGGCGCATGTTGGCGTCGCTTATTCCAGGTCGTCGGCGGTACACCGGCTCTGCATGGATCGGGAGCGAATTTCCGAAAGCCACGTTCTCAGCCCCTGAGGTTGCGTAGATCCGCTTCGGCACCTGGGCGGCGATTAACACCCGCTCTCATTGGCGCGATCCTTGGTCCAGCGCATGGCCTGACGCCATCAACCCGTGAAGGGTCCGCTACGCGAGCGTGCGGCCTCTCCGGCTGCGCCTCCGCGGTGATTGCGGCCAGACGCCGGCCACGTCGGGCGCCTGTCGAGCGGGGATGGTCCCCGCCTTCAGACAGGAGCCGGACGATGTCTCACCACCTCAAGACCGCTTACGCGCGGGCATGGAATCTCGCGACTACCCTCATGGTCTGCATCACCGTTTTCAAGGCCGGCGACGGCGACTTCGGCGTCATGCCCTCGGCCGAGTTCGATGGCGATCCCGCCAGCATCCTCCATGAATTCGACCCTTTCCAGCCCTAGCCGGGCCAAGGACGAATTCGGCGGCGCGGGGATCCAAGACTGGAACTCCGCTCCTGCCGCCCATCGTCTTCGGGATGGGCAGTGATGGTGGCGGAAGGCGCAACCGTTTGACACTTTTTCCGCTGGGACCGCCGGCATGATGGTCATCGGCATCGTCCTCAGCTTCGTTGGCCACTGATTTATCTGCTGGGTTGCTGTTCAAGTCCGCGGCCTGCGCGCTTCCCTTCTTTGCAGCGTCACGGTGAGCTCGCCGCCTACCGCAGCGGGTCGGGGGTGATCGGCGCAATCATCGTCGTATCGTTCACCGGCGCTATCACCCTGGTCACCGGACTCATCCCGTTCGCACCGTCGGCGCGCCGTTCATTCGCGCTATGATCACGCTCCTCTTCGCCGTGCCAGCCGCCATCGCGGGCTCTCGCGCATGACACTTCTGGCCCGCCCGAACTCCGACAGGACATTGCGGCCGGCTTGGCTCACCACCCGCTGGCCTCCGCGAGCATGAACGGGTGAGCGCGCCGTAAGTCATCTCTCACATTGCGGCCCAGCCGATTGTTGATCGCGAGGCGTGACCCGGAACGAGGCGGTCTCACAGCGCTCAAGTCGGTCGGCGGCGACGTCTCGGGCCGACAGAGACGCTTCCGGTGGCGGGCGAGCGTTAGCCTGGGCCACTCCGATCGTGGTCGGACCGCCCTTCTGTACGCTCGGGTTTCTTTCCCTTGGCCCGAGGAACCGGCGCCTCTTGTCTATGCCGTTCGATGTCCCGCCACGTCTTCTCCCCAGGATGCCTGTTGGGCGCACGCGAGCCACCGGGCCTCTCAATGGCGTGATCTGGCCGAAGGACGGCTGCGCCTCGATCGCCTGAGCCGCAACGGCGGACGGATCGACTTTCTTCCCCTGGGCTTGCCACCCCGCACGACAAGTCGCGCGGGGACCCCGGTTCGCCCATTCCTCGCGAGGCAAGAAAGTCTCACCGCCTCCTCCGCTGCGCTCCGGCCCGCGAGCGGGTGCGTCGTCGATCGCCTCCGGCCTGTAGATCGCCATCGAGGCCGCGATGGTCGCGGGCTCGAAAACAGCAAGGAGAAGTGACATGGCTAACATCGGTTCCTTCAAGAAGGTCGGCAGCGAGTTCCAGGGCGAGATCGTCACCCTGAGCGTCCAGACGAAGGGTGTCCGCATCGTTCCCGAGACCAACCGGGCCAACGACAACGCCCCCAGCCATCGGGTCTATGTCGGCCGCGCCGAGATCGGGGCCGCCTGGTCGAAGCGCTCCGGTGAGGGCCGCGAGTATCTCTCGGTCAAGCTCGATGATCCGAGCTTCAACGCGCCGATCTTCGCCAACCTCTTCGATGACGAGGACGGCGAGACCTTCACCCTCATCTGGTCCCGCGGCCGCAAGCCGAGCGGCGACTAAGGCGGGTCGCGCGTAAGGCCCCGTCCGGGAACACCGGGCGGGGCCTTTCGGCGTGATCGGCAAGATCAGGACAGGCCGGCGCGTCAGCGGACGGGGTACCGCGTCGCGCGCCCCGCCTTTGACGAGGCGAGTGGTGTCTTGCGGGACGATCAGCACGCACGGGATCGCAGCAATCTTCGGCGGGCTCGGAGCTCTCAGCCTCCAAGCTGTCGTCGAGCAAGACCGGCGGCCGTCCTGCGCTGTCCGGAGCGGTAGGGACGGGTCAAGCGAAGGGCCGAGGGTCCGCGTAGCGGAAGCGGGACTGGCAGCTTGACGCGAACTGCAGCGACCAGCCTCGGAGGAGAGGGGGCAGGGATCGAGCGTAGCTCGCAGCCATGCCCCCCTGCCGGCCGGCGGGACGGGGGAGCGCGAGGGGGAACGCCTCGCTTTTTAACAAAACCGCCGCCGCAGGCGGGGCTACAGCTCATTTCCTATTTCACCCAGCAACCCGCGATCGAGCTCGAGCAACGCCTTCCTCTTCCCCTGCAACCATCGATTTTTCCCGTGCAACCGCCGTTTTTGAGAGTGCAACCAGAGCCGAGGGCCGAAAACGGCGAGGTGCAACCGGCCAGCGGGTGGGGCCGATTTCGTTTGTCCTGTTAAGTCCTTGTTATCAAGTCGAAGTCAAGGTGCGGTAGGAAGTGGTGTGGGAGGGCAGGAAACGCATTTTGTACGGACAAAACGCTGCTGACCGCCCCGGCGGCTGCGCCCGCCGGATTGGCAAGGCCTGCGCTCCTGCCTTCGGCCCGTCTATCGACGGAGGAGCGCGGCTCGCGTCGCGACGCATTTAAACGACGCGGTGCAGAAGCTGTCTTCGACCGGGCCAAGGTTTGCGGCGTGCCTTGGTCCTGCGGTTCGACCCGTCATTCGATGCAGACCTGCGCTCGGTCGAGAGAAGGGCCATCACGAGAAACAGGCGATATGAGACGAAAGCGATTCGAAGTGCGCCTCACAGACGAGGAGCGCGCCGCCCTGGAAGCCGGAGCGGAGCGTTACCAGACGACGGTAACCGGCCTTATCCGCAAAGCGATAAAGTCGGTTCTCTCGCAACGGCCCGTGCTAGCGCCGGCCGAGTTCGACGAACTCTACAAGGCGCGCGAGCTGTTCCGACAGGCGGGCAACAATCTCAACACCCTCTTGCGTCAGGTCTATCTCACGCAGGCCGAGGTCACGGTGCGCGGTCCCGAGGCGGATGAGTTTCACGCCATGCTGGCCGAGCTGCGCCAGTCGAGCGCCCATTACACACAAATGCTCGCAAAATTCCCCTGAACCAGCTCCCACGAGGTTCGCGCGCATGGCACGCCTAAGCCGAGACAGCTTCGAGTATGAGAAGCGCGGTCGGATCATCGGACAGAATCACCATGAGGCGGCGATCTGGGCACGCGCCCGCGAGTTGCTGCGCATCGATGGCGCGCCGCGGAGCGGGGGAGGGGGGAGCGCCGGCATCACCCCTTCGGTCGCGCGCACCGCCGCCGCGCACTTCAAGATCGCCAGCCCTAGCAAGCAAACCGTGCTGAAGGTGGTCAATTGGACCAAGGGGCGGCAAGCGCCGATGATGCAGGCGAAGTACGCCGCGCGCACGCGGGACACAGATCCTCCCGAGAGTGCGTTGCCGATGTTCAACGAGGCGGGCCGCGAGTTGCGAGGCGCTGAGATCGCGGCCGAGGTGCGATCGTGGAACCTCAAACCCGATTCGGAAAACCTGTCGCCGGCGGCGCGGGCGGCGACAGACGTCGAGCGGGCCGCGATGCCGATTTCCGAGCGCTTGCAAAAGCGCCAGGCCGTGCACCTGATTTTCAGCGTGCCGTCACATGCCCCGGTCGACGCGCAGCGCCTAAAGCAGGCCGTAGAGGCGGCGCTGCGCGATACCGTCGACCGGGGCGGCTTCCGCTACCTCGCGACTATCCACACCGACCATAGCCACCGCCCGCACGCCCACATCATCATCAAGGCGACAAGCGAACCGCTGATGATCGACCGGCGGGAAAAGACGACGCAACTGCGTCTCGGGCCGCGCGAGCTGGACACGATGCGGCACGTCTTCACCCGCCATGCTCGAGAACAGGGCTTGGACGTGGTGGCAACACGGCGGGAGGATCGCGCGCATTTGCGCGACGAAATGCTCGCCGGCACGGCACCCTTACGCGAAAACCAGAGGCTCAACCAAGCGACGCGGCGGACCCGCCAGAGCAAGACGTTCGAACGGAAGGCGCCGCAGTGGTACGCCGAGCAGGGTGCCGCCTACGAACGTCGCCGCCTCGCCGCCGCGAGTGTCGAGCCGGGAGCTCCAGCAGTCGCGACCGTCGTCGGCTCCCCGCAGAAACGCTCCGGCGGTCTTCTAGGACGTCTTGCCGCCAGCCTAGGCAAACGGTCGCCGGAACCGAACTCCCCATCCAACGTCTCGGGAAACGACTCGGTCACGCCCTCTTGGGGGTATTTCGACAACTTCAAAACGGGACGCAAGCCGGCGGCACCGGAAGCGAGCGTCAATGGTCCGGATAAACCTACCGGCGCTGCGCCGAAGAACCGTGGGTTTTTCGAGAATTTCGAGAACTACCGCAACGGCGCCGGGCGCACCAAGGCGCCGGGCGTCTCCGCGGCCACGGCAGAGGCAAAGATCGCGGCGCATTTCGCCGCGACGCATCGAGATCCCGAGCGGGCCGCTGACAGCTTCCGCGCCATGTTACGCGAAAGCCCCCGCCTGGCGCTGTGGACGGCCAACAATCACCCCATCGCCTTTGGCGAGCCGACCGGCGCTGCCGGTCCCGGCCTGGGGTCGGCGGAGATCCGCGGGCTTATGCCGCCCGCCATACCGAAATCAGCTCCGCCGCTCCCGCGCCGGCTTGACCCCGTGCTCGCCGGCGAGCGGCAGCGGGTTCGCGAGCAGACGACGCGCGCTCGAGCAGACCATGCGGCCAAGCGCGCACCGGAAGCGATCGGACGCTCGCTCGTCCGCGTCGCGGCGCGGATCGAGCAAGTAGCCCCGACCGACCCCGACGCCAAGGAGCGCGCCGACCATGTCCGGGGCATCGTGCGCGCCTTGCTGGCACGGGACGCACCGACCCGCGACCACGCGCACGACCAGGGCCGGCGGATCGAGGCGGCCAAGAAAGACCGGGTCGCGCTCTACAAGGAGCTTGAGGACCAGCTAAAGGGGCGCGGGCTCATGCCACTCAACGCATCAACCGCAGCGACGCCGCCGCCGGCGCTTCCGCGTCCGCTTGCTCCCGCACTCGCCGGCGACGACCGGCGCCCTCGCGACCACGCTCCGCGCGTTTCAGCAGACCAGGTGGCGGAGCCCGCGCCGCCAATGATTAGACGTTCGCTCGCCGGCCTCGCGTACCGGATAGGCAGCCGCGAGCGGCCCAATGCCATGGAGCACGCCGACCATATTCTCGACGTCGAGCGCCGTTTGGAGGCACCCGACGCCCCGACCCGAGATCGGGCGCACGACCAAGCCCGGCGCATCGAGGCGACCAAGAAAGACCCGGCGGCGCTCTACAAGGAGCTAGAGAACCAGCTACGGCGACGGGACAAGGCGCGCACCAAGGGGCGCGTGCGCGGTCGCGACGACGACGGCAGGACGTGATAGCGATCCGAAAGAAGCATTGCGGTCCGCGGCCTGCCACGGCCGGCGCTTGGCGACGACTCGGAGCCCTAAACGCGCTGTCTCGATGATCGATCGGTTACGCGGCGTGTCCTCCTACGATGAAAACCTCACGCTCGACCAGGCGCACGACCAAGGCCGACGATCGAGATGATCAAGGGGGTGTGAATACGCGCCGAACTGTGACTCCACGTCGAGCAGTTATCATCGAGTTGATCGTGTGCTCCCAGCCGTCGCCAAAGTCGTAGGGTCATCTCTACGAGATCCGCGCCCGCGACGTCGGATGGGGCGAGCCCGACCCCGATGGGGGAGACGGCCCGCTCGACGCGCGCAAGGCACGCCTCGTCGACGTGCTCGAGGATGTCGGCACAAAACGCTCCCATACCTCTCAGTCGGCGGACTATCGGCCCCTACGTCTTTCTCGCGTGGGTCTACGACGCGTGCAACGAATTGCCGTACCTGCGCTTCCGCGATGACTACGGAACGGGGAAGACACGCGCGCTCTTGGTTATCGGCTCCCTCTGCCACCAGGCCTTCTTCGCGTGCGGCGTGGCGACCGTCTCGCCGATCTTCCATCCGCTCGACACCTTCGCTAATGAGCACTTGACCCAGGAGCACCAGCGTCACGATGACCGCGGCGGCTTCGAAGTAGAGCGCCACCTGCCCATCGTGGCCGCGGAAGGAGGCGGGAAAGATTTCTGGCGCCAGCGCCGCGACGAGGCTGTAAGCGTACGCGACCCCGGTGCCGAGCGCGATCAGCGTGAACATATTGAGGCGCCGATTGACGATCGATGCCCAACCTCGCTCGAAGAACGGCCAGCCAGCCCACAGCACCGCCGGCGTCGCGAGGATGAGCTGGAGCCAGATCAGCGCGCGAGCAGATAGGATGCCCTCGAACGCGTGATCGGAGACATGCTCTGCCATGACGATGGCAAGCAGCGGGATTGAAAGCGCGACGCCGACCCAGAAGCGACGCGTCATGTCCGCAAGGTCGGGGTTGACCTCGTCCGTCGCCGAGGGCGTCATGGGCTCAAGCGCCATGCCGCAGATCGGGCAGCTGCCTGGACCCTTGCGGATGATCTCCGGGTGCATCGGACAGGTCCACAGCACTTCGCCTCGTCCGGGGGCTGATGGCGCAGGCTTGGGCGCGGCTTGTTCCGAGCGAGCGAGATACTTGTGCGGCTCCGCGTCGAATTTCTGGCGGCACCCGGCGCCGCAGAAATAATAAGTCTGCCCTTCGACGTCGGTCCGGTGCTTCGTCATCGCCGGATCGACCGTCATGCCGCACACGGGGTCCTTAGCGGCGCCGTTCGCCGCATGGTCATCGCCGTGACTTTGATGGTGCTCGCGGGCATCCATGGCAATCTCCTGCGGGGTGCGTCCGCACGGTGCAGCGCAGCCGCTTCCCATGGGGTACATGAGGTCTCCAGCAGCGGGAAGATCAAGCCCTGCGCCGGAAAGCTCGACTGTTTTAATCTTGTCCCACGGCGCCTCGCGAAAGCGATTGAGCTAGATCAAGGCGGCAAGCAGCAAGGGGACACATTCTCCAATTTGAATTGAAACGGAGACAGCCTCATGACCGCCGTTCGGAAAGTGCTGCTCATCGCCGCCACGCTCTTTGCAGCGGCTCCAGCCTTCGCGCAGACCGACCCGCATCATCCCGCCGATGCAGCGAAGGCGCCGACCGCGCCGATGCAGGGCGGGCAGCTGGGGATGATGAACATGGGCGGGGACCGAGACATGTCCGGCGGCGGAATGCCCATGATGGGCATGATGGGGAGCCGGATGATGCAGATGATGGAAGGCCATTCCGAAGGCTGGCTCGCCTTCCTGAAGACCGAGCTGAAGATCACCGATGCGGAATCCGCGCAGTGGGATGCCTTCGCCGATGCGGTCCGGGCGAACGCGAAGGGCATGAAAGACATGCACGCTTCGATGATGGAACAGCAGTCAAAGTCAGCGGCGCTCCCCGATCGGCTCGCGTTGCACGAGAAAATGTTGTCCGCGCATCTCGATGCGGTGCGCCGGCTCAAATCCGCTGTCAAGCCGCTCTACGCGTCCTTCACCGACGAGCAGAAGAAGACGGCCGACGAGCTCATGAGCCCGATGGGGATGAGCCCGATGGGAATGATGTAGCGGGCAATCTGATCCAACCGGAGGGGAGTTCGAGATGAACCACGAGGTTTCCGACAGCCCGCCGTGGTGGCGGTCACGCGCCGGGATGGTCGCGCTGTGCTTCGCCGCCATCGCGGCCTTCTTCCTTCTGACCGAGCATACGGCGCATGTTTTCGGCGCGCTACCGTATCTGCTCTTCCTCGCGTGCCCGCTCATGCATCTCTTCATGCATCATGGCCATCATGGAGGCCATGGCAGCTCGCACGCGCGTTCCGACGTCGACGCCGCCAAGGATCAAGGACGATGACCCATGACCTCCCGGCCTACGGCCTGTGGCTGCTGGCGCTGATCAATGCCGGCGTCTTCATCATCTTCGCCTTCAGTTTCACGCATCCGAAGACGACGCGGGACTGGCGTTCCTTCGGCGCCTTTGCGGCGTTCATCATCGCGCTCTTCACGGAAATGTACGGCTTCCCGTTGACGATCTATCTCCTCTCCGGCTGGATCGCGCAGAATTACCCGGGCATCGATCCGTTCTCGCATGACGCCGGCCATCTCTGGTCGACGATCCTCGGCCTGCACGGAAATCCGCATTGGAGTTTCCTTCACATCCTCAGCAACGTCGCCGTTTTCGGCGGCTTCCTGTTGCTCGCCGTGGCCTGGAGAACGCTCTACGAAGCACAGCGCCGGCATGATCTGGCGACCACCGGGATCTATGCCTATGTCCGGCATCCCCAATATGTCGGCTTCATCGTCATCATGCTCGGGTTCCTGCTGCAATGGCCGACGCTGTTGACGGCGCTGATGTTCCCGGTCCTTGTCATCATGTATGTTCGGCTCGCCCGGCGCGAGGAGGGGGAAGCCCTCGCCACGTTCGGCGCCGAGTATGAGCGCTATATGCGGCGTGTTCCGGGGTTCTTGCCGCGCCTCTCGCCGCCGCCGGAGGCGTCAGCCCACTAAATCGAGGTGAACGAGCGCTCCTCAACACCAGTCAAAGGTCGCTCGCTTGCGCTTCCCCCCGAGGTCAGTAACACAGGCGGCTCACTCGCACTTCCTCGTTCATTGGGTCAATCGTGCGCCTGACCGGCACGAGGTCGGTGTCGGTCGACACGTAAAACACAGCTTGTAGCACTGGCAGTATCGAAGAGGCACTATTCCGCGGGCACCACCGCGCCGGAGGAGGAACGCATCTCACCGAGCGCCTGTCGAATGATGCGGGTTGCCGAGGACAAGCCCAGGAAGGCTATGACCGCCGCAACGGCGATGTCGGGCCAATGAGTGCCCGATGCCCAGACGCCGGCGCCGGCGGCAATCACGGCCAGGTTCACGAACGCGTCGTTGCGCGTGCAAAGCCATACCGAGAGCGCCTGGCTGTCGCTCTGGCGATAGCGGTAGAGCAGCGAGAAGGCCGGACGGTCGACTTCAGGCTGAGCGCTAAACGCGACGTCGCGGCCGCCAAGGCGTTCGTCCGCAAAGCGATCAAAGGCCAACAGCGCGCCCCGCAGACAATCACGTTGGACGGCGACGCCGCATCTCACCGTGCAGTGCGCGAGCTGAAAGCCGATGGCTCGCTGCCGGTGTGGCGTCCGAGGCGTCGCCGGTTCACTCGACAAGGGGGCGATCGAGAACATCCGCAGGTGCTCGAAGCCAAATCCCAAGGAACGGCACGCCGGAAGATCGCGCAAGCTCCGCGAAGCTGTCGCGCTCGCTCGCATGAGCTGCAATGGCATCGAGAATTACATTGTAGATCGGAAGCAGTACGCCGATTGAGCCGCAGCTCAGCCTCGCAGCACCGTCGCCGGAGCTCGACGGTCGAGTAGTCGAGATAGGCTAAGTGGACGCTCCGCTTCCAAGCTCAACTGCCCGCATTTCCGCGGCGTCGACTGGGGCTCGGACCGACGATGTTGTGGACGGGCCCGGCTCCCGTTCGCTCACCTCTTGTGCTGGCGTGACCGCGTCACGCAGCTCGCGCTGCCGCGTCTGAGCGCGGGCGGCTGACCCTGCTCCGCGACCGGTTCGCGATCGAGCCGTTCCCGCTGCGGTCATGACGTGCGATGAACGCCACGATCCTTGAAGCCACGAAATGCATTGTCGGACATACCGGATGTGAGCCATTCCTGGCAGCGCCTACGGCTGTCGCATCTCATACAGCGCCAGTGAATTTCCCGCATCGTTACGGTCGGTAGACGGCGATCGAGATTGACTCCCAACCGCTCGAACATATGGCCCAGCTGTCGGCGGACGACAAAACCATTCTTCAGGAGGATTGAGATATCGCACCGCGACATCCCTGCATCTTCCAGAACTCGATCGAGCTCGCCGCGCGCTCCGAGCTCGGCAAATTCGCGCTGAAGGATGTCGCGCTCCCGCCAATCCTCGATGGCCGTGACGATGCGGGAAGGGAGTTCGGCGATGCCGGAAATCGCGCGAGCGATCCATTGTGGGGGTGACGGAACCGCTGTCTGCGTCATCGGATCCTCCTAGAGGCAGGTTTGTCTCGATCTCGTCAGTCCCACGTTCGGCCCGACATTTCGGCGATTTTTGCTTATCACGCTTTGACCTGGATCAACCCTGGTGATGGCGCGTGGCGCGGAGCGGCGCTCCGCGAAGGCGACATGCTGGACTTTCTGGCGCAGGCGCGGCTGGGAAGGGCAGAAACCGCCCGCCGGTACAAGAACGTGCCGCTACAGGAATTGGCCCATCAACTCGTCAAGCTCAGCGAGAATTCCGCCTTTATGTCGCGGCGCTTGGGTGAACGGCAGGACGCCGTCGGACGCTGCAAGCTGTTGGACGATCGGGTCACCGAGGACCTTTGCGACAGCCGGTTCGCCCCTGACAAAAGTCTCAGGCTCCGCGAGGTTTAGCGGTGACACATGCGGATCGAGGATAATCCGGCAAGCCTCGAAGGTAGCGCCGTTCGCGCAGAAGCTGGGATACGTGCCGCGCGAGTGGTTCTCGGCCAGCCAGGAGCGGCAAGTCTCCGGAGTGGCACAATCCGAGCACTTTCGCATGGCACGGAAGATCATTTCTTCGCACGCCTTCCATCCCTTAGTCGGGTCGATGCCCTGGTGCGCGAGCATCCGTCGGAAGGGCCGATGGGCGAGTATCCGAAGCAAGGTGCTATCTTGTCCTGTGGAGCGCGGAAGTCCGGATGCCTTCAACATAGGAACGCCTCCCTCTTGAGGCTGATGGCTGTAGGTTTGATGGCCTTTTAGCACTTCTGTCACATCATGCGTTTGATCTAAGTCAAGAAGGAGACGCCGGCCTCCCCTCTTCGTAGCAGTGGACTCCCCTGAACCGGCGCGAGGATGAGCGGAAAGCCGAGGAGGAGCGGCAACAACGACAAACCCGCGATCGGCACGTGGACCGGCAAGAGCGAACGAGGGCATGATGTTCTGCGCCCTGAACACCTCTTCCCCGGCCGCCGCGTCGGCCGCGTAACCGGGAGCGGACAGCGACAGTGGCGCGAGAAGCGAACCAACCACCGGCATCATCTTACGCGACTTCATGGTCCTACGGCCTCATTGCGCGGCAAGGAACGCGGCAACCTGACTGATCTCCCCGGCGGTCAGGTTCTTCGAGTTCTCGTGCATGATCTCGTTGGCGCGCGAGTTGATTGCGAAGGCTTCGAGCTGTCCCTCGAGGTAGGCCCGGTGCTGGCCGGCGAGCCGCGGGAAGGGGCCGTTGCCTTCGGCCTTCTCGCCATGACACGCCATGCAGGCCGGCACCTCTCTGTCGGGAATTCCGTCGCGGAAGATCTTCTCGCCGGCCACCACGTCCGCCTGACCGGCGGGCTCACCTTTCGCCGGCGACTGCGTCGAATAATACGCCGCCAGCCCATCGATGGTGGCATCGCTGAGCTGAGCCGCCATGCCCCACATATAGGTATGGGCATGCGGATCGGCGCGCGACTTGTCGCGAAACGCCTTGAGCTGCACGACGAGGTAGTCCTGCTGTTGCCCGGCAAGGCGGGGAAAGGTCGGCGAGATGCTCCTGCCCGCCATGCCGTGACAGGACGAGCAGACATGCTCGGTGCCGGCCACGGCTTCATCGCTCGGGCCCTGTTGACCCTCGGTGCAGCCGAGCGTCACGAGTGCTGTAGAGAGAATGAGGATGCGGTGGCGGCGCATCAGAAAGCCGTCCAGGCAAAGAGGAAGAAGGTGTTGTTGTCGTGCGCATTGCGGTCGCCGCCATCGAAGTTGTTATGGCCGCCGTTGAACTTGTTGTAATAGATGTACTGGGCGCCGAACTTCACGTTGAGCCACGGCCAGAATGACGGGCCGCCACGGTTGAACGGCATGTAGTTGAGCTCAGCGATCCAGCCGGCGCTGTTCGGGCTGCCGGTCGCCGAGCCCGCGTAGAGCGTCGGATCGCTGGTCCCGTCGATGCGGAAATAGCCGAGCGTGCCGCCGTAGGTCTGATCGTAATAGTAGGTCGTCTTGACATGCAGGCTGCGCAGGTGATTGCGGCTATTCGTCGTGTTGCCGATCGCCTGGCTCGCCGTCAGACTCTGGTTCTCGAGGATATAGCTCGCCTGCAGGGAGATGCTGTCGCGGTCGGCGAGGAACTGGTACTGGCTGTCGAAGCCGACATCGACCGTGTGATCGGTGCCGAAGCCGGTGACGCGGCCGGGATTGAGCGAGGCGGCAAGGCCGAACGTGCCGATCTCCAGCGAATGCCGACCCCATCTCGGCTCCAGGGCAAGGCGCCAATAGGGCGCGAAACCATTGATCGCGCTAGTGCCTGAGGGGTTGACCCCGAGGGCGCTGTCCATCCCCTTCGTCAGCGTGTGATAGCCGCCGATCTCGGCATAGACGAGCCGGTTCCAGAACGTATAGACCGAGGGCCCAGCGACCTGCTGGGCAAGGCCACCCTCGATCAGCGTCGCCGCCGCCGGCGTCGGTGCCAGGGCGGATGTCAGGAAGGGAAAGCCCCAAGCCGGCGTCGAGTTCCACGGATCGGTCACGGTCGGATTGTTGTTGATGGTGACGCCGTAAATCATCTCGCCGCCGAAGAGGTTGCCTGCCGCGGCGTAGCGGATGTCCGTGTTGTCCCAGCTGAAGGTTCTTCCGACGTGATCGTACGTCGCCTGGATGAAGGCGCCGACATGGGGGGCGATGGCGCCGCCGTAAAAGACGCTGACGGATTGCGGCACGGCGAAATTGTTGTTCGGTCCGAAATGCGGCGCCGCGCCGCCCGGCTGACCCTCACCGGGCTGACCGCCTTGGGTATGCGTGAAGGTCGGGATGACCATCGCAGCGAGCGGCGGCAGATCCGTCTTGGGGCCGCCGGCGAAAGTATAACCGTTGAGCTTGAACAGCCTGCCGTACGGCGTGAGCTCGGGAAAGCCGTTATGGCAGGCGGCGCATTGCTGACCGGTCTGCCGCGCGTAGCTTGGCAGTGCGGCTGCCGGTCGGGTGGCGGCGAGAAAGGCGAGAAGCGCCACGGTCAGCGCCGCAGCGAGACAGAGACCGATTCTTGCAGGACCGCGGAATGACATCGCCGGCGTCCCCTTCTGCCCATTCTCCTATGGGGCGGAGACAATCTAGCGGCTCTACTTTGTCTCACCTTGATCTGGATCAATATCCCGCAGCGCGCTTAGCAGCGGCGAATCTCGCGCTCTCCTCGATCGTTAGCGCCTCCGTCCGTCCGAGCGGCGGCGCTTCGGCATCGGCTGCCTCGCCGGCATCGAAGGCCTTCTTGGTCAGCCAGAAGACCATGAGGACGCCGAAGGCGAAGAGGGCGAAGCCGAAGACCGACATGCCATCATCGACGGCATGCGAGGCGAGGAACAGCCCGAGCAATCCGAACAGCCCGGCGACGATGCCGACGATCCACTGACTCATGATGGTCTCCTTGTCGGCGAGGGTTGCTTGGGCGCCAGCCGATAAGCGTGCTAGGTTCGATGCGATGCGCGCCATGGTTCTCGATCAGGCACGGCAGAAGCTGCGCGCCGCCGAGCTCGAGCGTCCGGTTCCCGGCCCCGGACAGCTCGTCATCCGCGTGCATGCCTGCGCCGTGTGCCGCACCGACCTGCACGTCGTCGACGGCGAGCTTCCCGCGCCAAAACCGCAGCTCGTCCCCGGTCACGAGATCGTCGGTACGGTGATCGAGACGGGGCCGGGCGTCGATCGCCGCCGGATCGGCGAGCGGGTCGGCGTGCCATGGTTGGGCTGGACTTGCGGGCATTGCGAGTATTGCCGCTCCGGCCGCGAGAATCTGTGCTCGGCGGCGCGCTTCACCGGCTATCAGATCGACGGCGGCTACGCCGAATTCGCGGCGGCCGACGAGCGCTACTGCTTCCCGCTGCCGACCTCATATGACGACGTCGCGGCGGCGCCGCTCCTTTGCGCAGGATTGATCGGCTACCGCGCTCTCCGTATGGCAGGTGACGCCGAGCGGCTTGGCATCTACGGCTTCGGCGCGGCGGCACACATCATAGCGCAGGTCGCGCGCCATCAAGGACGCCGCGTCTTCGCCTTCACCCGACCCGGCGACGACACGGCGCAGCGCTTCGCCGAGACGCTCGGCGCCGTCTGGACGGGCGGCTCGGACGAGAGGGCGCCGGAGCCCCTCGATGCCGCACTCATCTTCGCGCCGGTCGGCGGGTTGGTGCCGGCGGCGCTGCAGAGCACCGCCAAAGGCGGGACCGTGGTCTGCGCAGGCATCCACATGAGCGATATCCCCGCCTTCCCCTATCGCCTCCTATGGGAAGAGCGCGTGGTGCGCTCGGTCG
>WNFC01004981.1_pt1 | contig 15195 bp, 17 predicted proteins | sample 5400541 | NCBI WGS metagenome assembly WNFC01 (sample SAMN13153342, study PRJNA577476) | soil metagenome | isolation source: 120 cm saprolite under Douglas fir tree site 2 hole 2 replicate 1 | place: USA:California | collected 2015-04-18
GTCATCGATTCGGTGAACGTGGAGCAATGGCGGTGAGGGAGGGATTCGAACCCTCGGTGCCCTTTTGGGGCACGGAGCTTTAGCAAAGCTCTGCTTTCAACCACTCAGCCACCTCACCAAAAGCTCGGGCGGACAATATGCTGCGGAATTAACGATTGCCAATACTACTCGCTGCCCACGGCAGTGCTCGCCTACTGCCGATAAGGAATCGCCGGATTGGTGCCTGTGTTTAACAAATCTTGATGCGCGTTCCAAAGATTGCGGTCGGCTTCGTCCATCTGCGCATCTTCCTGCTGCTGCCGGACCGCGGCGAGACGTTTTTGCTCCTGGTTCCCCATCCCAGTGGTTTGAGGCGTCTCGCAACTAATCAAAATCGCCCCGCAAACAATAAGGTCAATAAGTTGAAGATGCTTCATATCTGAATATACAACGTTTTGGGCGCCGCCGTCTTTGCAAAAAACTCCGCCGATGCCAACGCCAAAACTCGACGAAAACTCGATCCAGCAACTGAAGGCAGCCGTCCGAGGGCGAATCATCGAGCCCACCGACAAAGACTACGATGATGCGCGAAAAGTTTATAACGCGATGATCGACAAAAAGCCGCGCCTCATCGTGCGATGCTTCGACGTCGCGGACGTCATCGCGTCGGTAAATTTTGCGCGTGAGAACGGCCGGCTGCTCGCGATTCGAAGCGGCGGGCACAACGCCGGCGGGCTGGGTATCGCCGACGACGCATTAGTGATCGATCTTGCGCAGATCAAATACACGCGAGTCGATCCTGCTGCCCGCACTGTGACTGTCGGCGGCGGCTGTACCTGGGGAGACGTCGATCATGCGACGCACGCATTCGGAATGGCCACCCCGAGCGGAATTCTTTCCACGACCGGCGTCGGCGGACTGACTTTGGGCGGGGGCATCGGAATGTTTACCCGTAAGTGTGGGCTGACTATCGATAATCTGCTCTCAGCCGACATCGTCCTGGCCAATGGAAGATTTGTAAAAGCCAACTCGGACGAGAACACTGATTTATTTTGGGCGATCCGCGGCGGGGGCGGCAATTTCGGAGTCGTCACTTCCTTCACATTTAAGTTGCACGCCATCGACACTGTTTATGGCGGGCCGATGCTCTACGACTTCAACGAGACCACCAACGTAATGAAGTGGTATCGAAGTTTTATCACTGAAGCTCCTGATGATTTAAGCGGCTACTTCGCTCTGCTCACAGTGCCACCGGCGCCTCCGTTCCCCGAACATCTTCACCTTAAAAAAATGTGCGGCATTGTGTGGGCATGCACCGCCCGGCAAAACGAAGCCGAGGAAATGTTTAAACCCATTCGCGCTTTCAAGAAACCGGCGCTGGACTTCGTCGGCCCGATCCCGCATCCGGCCTTGCAAAGCATGTTTGACGGACTCTATCCGCCAGGGTTGCAGTGGTATTGGCGCGCACACTTTGTAAACGAGCTAAGCGATGAAGCAATTGCCGAACACGTTCGCTTCGGCGCAACCCTTCCGTCGATGCATTCTACCATGCACATGTACGCGATTAACGGCGCTGCCTCGCGAGTAGGAAAACAGGACACGGCTTGGAATTACCGCGATGCAACGTGGGCCCAGGTGATGGTCGGCGTCGATCCCGACCCGGCGAATAAGGAGAAACTAATTCGGTGGACGAAAGATTACCACGACGCCTTGCGTCCCTACTCCGCCGCTGGAGCTTATGTAAATTTTATGATGGACGAGGGCGAGGACCGGGTAAAAGCAACTTATGGCGACAACTATCAGCGCCTCGTCGCAATCAAAGACAAATACGATCCCCAGAATTTGTTTCGGGTGAATCAAAACATCAAACCGAGTGGGACAAAGCTTGCAGCCTGACGATGAAAGCCGCCGAATTGAAATCGTTACAGGCGCCGATCAAGGAACGTTATCGCAAACGGCCTGAATCTGCGTCAATCACGCTTCGCGCCGAAGGAAAAATCGGCGAAGGAGTCACCTGCGATGTGCAAACGGGCAAAGCACTGATCGAAGCGGGGCTTCATCCCGCAACCGGCGGCGACGGATTGAGCGCGTGTTCCGGCGACATGCTCCTCGAATCACTCGTGGCCTGCGCGGGCGTGACTTTGCGCGCGGTCGCCGCCGCTCTCGAAATTCCGTTGCGTGACGGGACCGTCCACGCCGAAGGCGATCTCGATTTTCGTGGAACGCTCGCCGTCTCTAAAGAGGTTCCTGTTGGTTTTCAACAAATCCGGTTGCGCTTCGATTTGGACACGGACGCGACCGAAGAACAACTCGCCAGCCTTCTTCGGCTAACCGAGCGCTATTGCGTGGTTTACCAAACACTCACTCGCCCGCCGAAGATCGACATCTCGCACTGTGTCTCGAAGTAGATTTCCGCCGACTCACTGCTAACCTAGAAGCCGTATGCCGTCTTACATGGACATCCACGAAATTCCGGGTGGAGTTTCTGCCGAGGAGGTAGCCAAAGCGCACGCCCACGATGTCGCTGTACAGGACAAGTACGGCGTCAAGTATCACAAGTATTGGGTCAACGAGAAAGCCGGTAAAATTTTTTGCCTTTGCCACGCGCCAAACGCCGAAGCCGCGAAGCAAGTGCATCGGGAAGCGCACGGTCTCGTAGCCGAGAAAGTCATTCAGGTGGAACCGGAGATGGCGGATTTGTTCATGGGCGCCGGAGAAATTAATGGTGCTGGCGCAGTGGTACTTCCCGGCGCCGAACTTGATCAGCGCGATCCGGGCATTCGCACAATTTTGTTTACCGACATCGTTGAATCGACCGCAATGACACACCGAATGGGTGATGAAATCGCGATGGAATTGCTCGGTGTGCACGACAAGATTGTCCGCGATGCTCTCGCCGATCTGGGCGGCCATGAAGTAAAACATCTTGGTGACGGCATCATGGCGTCGTTTGTTTCCGCGGCATCGGCGGTGAGATGCGCGAGTCGCGTTCAGCGCGAAGTCGCGAAGCATGGCCGGGAAAAGCAAGACCGTTCATTTCAAGTTCGGGCCGGTGTTGCCGCCGGCGAACCGGTTGAGCACCACAACGATCTTTTTGGCTGCACAGTCCAACTGGCGGCCCGACTTTGTTCGCATGCGCAACCGGAGCAAATTCTGGTTTCGAACGTTGTCGCCGAATTGTGCGAAGGAAAAGCGTTGCCGTTCGAAGAACTCGGCGAAGTTGAACTCAAAGGTTTCGAGACTCCTGTTCGGGCGCATGCCGTGAATTGGGCGACCGAAGCCTCGGCGTAGAATTGCGACGACGTTGTAGCGACGTCTGTCAAACGTCGAACCAATAATGCCCGCGCCGCAACGCCGACCTTTACGTCGCGTGTGCTACTCCGGCTACCTTGTCGTAAATCACCATCGCGCCGGCACCTTTCCTAAGCTCACCGTTGACCTTTGTCTTGGCGTCACGCTGGAGCTCGAGATCCTGGGCTGGCGTTCGCAGCAGCAACATCGTGTCACTGAGTCGAAGAATATAACCGTCGGCGCGGTAAGTTTTCGCATCAGCCGCCGGTGTGGTCACCGTTAGCATCAGGCTAATCGTCGCAATAAGACCGAGGATTGTTTTGATCTTGATCATTCCCAATTACACGGCGGAATGAGCCGCCGCACAAGTAGAATGCGCATTCGATGTTCGGCGTTGGACGTTGGGCGTTCGGCGTTTACTTTTCTGCTGCATGCAAAAGGAATTCCCTAAAATCCGCAATTTCATCAACGGCAAATTCGTCGAGCCGGTCGGCAGCAAATATCTCGACAACAGCGAGCCGGCAACGGGAAAACCGTACTCGCAAGTCGCGGACAGCGACGCACAAGATGTCGATCTTGCGGTAGCCGCGGCGGAAAAAGCGTTCGCCGATTGGTCGAAAAAGCCGGCGGCCGAGCGATCGAAAATTCTTCTGCGCATTGCCGACCTGATCGAGCGCGATCTCGAGAAACTCGCGCGCGCCGAATCGATCGACACCGGCAAACCACTTTCGCTTGCGCGTTCTCTGGACATTCCGCGCGCGGCCAGCAACTTCCGGTTCTTTGCTACCGCGATTCTGCACGCCGAATCGGAAGCGCACATCACCGACGGCGTCGCCTTCAATTACACGCTGCGCCAACCGCGCGGCATCGCCGGGCTCATTTCGCCCTGGAATTTACCTCTCTATTTATTGAGCTGGAAAATCGCGCCCGCCATCGCGGTCGGTAACACCGCCATTGCCAAGCCGAGCGAGCTAACGCCGATGACGGCGTATTTGCTTTGCGAGATCGCACAAGACGCCGGCTTGCCGAATGGCGTTCTCAATGTCGTGCACGGCGCCGGACCGAATGTCGGCGCGGCAATCACCGCCCATCCGAAGATCAACACGATCTCGTTCACTGGCGGGACTGTGACCGGAAAGAAAGTCGCGGAAGCATGCGCGCCGTTGTTCAAGAAAGTTTCGCTCGAGCTCGGCGGTAAAAATCCGAACATTATTTTCGCCGATGCCGACCTCGACGCCGCCATTACCGGCAGCGTCCGCTCATCGTTCGCGAACCAGGGACAGATTTGTCTGTGCGGTTCGCGCGTTTTTGTGGAGCGATCGGCTTACAAAGATTTTATCGATCGCTTCATCGACAAAGCGTCGAAGCTGAAAATTGGCGATCCGCTCGACGAGAAAACAGAGCAGGGCGCGATCGTCAACAAGGCGCAGCTCGATAAAGTGAGGTTCTATGTCGATCTTGCGCAGAAAGAAGGCGGCAAGATCGCCCTCGGCGGCAAATCGCCGGAATCGATTAGCGATCGTTGCCGCGACGGTTATTTTTTTCCGCCGACGGTGATTGTCGATCTTCCGGTCGCCTGCCGCACTAACCGGGAAGAAATTTTCGGCCCGGTCGTCACCATCACACCGTTCGACAACGAAGAAGAAGTGATCGGCTACGCGAACGACACTGACTACGGCCTTGCGTCCAGCGTCTGGACCCAAAACCTGAATCGCGCCCATCGCGTCGCCGAACAGATCCACACCGGCACGGTTTGGGTAAACTGCTGGCTGGTGCGCGATCTTCGCGTCCCCTTTGGCGGGATGAAAGCCAGCGGCGTCGGCCGCGAAGGCGGCGAAGAAGCTTTGCGCTTTTTCACCGAGCCAAAAAACGTCTGCATCGCGAAGTAGAACCATGCCGCGGTTTTCGGAACGTTACGGTTACAAACCTATACGAGAGCAGATTCAAAAGGAATCTGTTGATAAACAAACGCGCACACTGCTTTGGAATTGTCTAAAGGTCGCGCTGTGGGATGAGTGGGAGTTGTATAGCTACGGATGGACCACTCACTCTGACCAGATCAATCAGTTAATGCGGCGCATGTGGGTGCATCATTTCAACGCATCACTCGACAACCTACCCGAATTCGGTCCTTACGGCGCGTACGGCATCATGAAAAGACATTTCATGGATGACAAATGGTTTGAGGTTTATGATTTCTTGGAGTTTGTCGTGCAAAATTGGTCTGGCGGCGACGAAGATAAAATTGCAACTGCTATCAACTCTATCCTTGAGAAAGAGGCTTGCGCATTTCGTTTTGTCGGCAAGCAGATTGTCCCGATTACCGATGAGTTAGAGCTGGAGGCAATAGACCAAGCTGCGTCAAATGCACCGGACGCCGTAAAGCGACACATTTCGAGGGCGATCGAACTATTATCTGACCGGAATTCGCCAAACTATCCCAATTCTGTCAAAGAGGCCGTTAGCGCAATCGAAGCATTGTGTCAGATAGTGACGGGTGATGACAAAGCACACTCGGTAAATTACTCGGCAAGATTGAAGGATTGCATCCAGCCTTCAAGGCAGCGTTGAGCAGCATGTACGGTTTTACCAGTGATGCAGAAGGGATTCGACATGCCCTACTTGATGAGCCGACTTTAACGTTTACCGATGCTAAATTCTTTCTCGTTCAAGCGGCTGGATTTATTAATTACATCTCGGGTAAGCAGTCCGAGAATAAGCTTAAGAGCAAAGGGAATTAGCCAGTTATGGTCGGAGGCACGAGCTTTTCTCAGGCTGGCGCAACAATAGCCTCGGTCTGCGGGCAAAAATCCTGTTTCGCCCCGCGAACGCTGTAATCGTACGGTCCGCGATACACAGTGACCGGTTGCGTAAAATTGCCATGCGGAGGTGGCGTCGGAGTGGCCCATTCCAGAGTCGTCGCCTCCCATGGATTATCCGATGTGATTTTGCGGCCGTGTTTGATGCTCCAGAAGAAATTCACGATAAACGGAATTTGAGCGAGCCCCATCAGCCAAGCGGCTGTTGAGACCGGAACGTTCCAACCAAAACCGGTCAACCCCCAAACCTTTTGGCCAGCGATCGTCCAACCCTGGCCGCCATCGTACCAGCGACGATGCATGCCTAGCATCCCCTGGAGAAACATCGGGAGGAAAATCACATTCATCAAGACGAGCGTCGGCCAGAAATGAATCTTGCCCCAAAACTCGTTCATCATTCTTCCGGTAGCTTTTGGAAACCAGTAATAAGTCGCGGCAAATAAGGCGAAGATCGTTCCGGGCGCGACGAGGTAATGGAAATGCGCAATCAAATAATAGGTATCGTGCAGATAGAGATCAGCCGGAGCCAACGCTAGCGGGATACCAGTTAAGCCGCCGATGCCGAACATCGGCATGAAAGCGGTCGCGAACAGCATCGGCACAGGGAACCGAATCGAACCGCGCCGAAGCGATAAGAACAGGGAGCTCAAGATAATCACTGACGGGATAGAGATGAGAATGGTGGTGGTTTGGAAAAATGAACTCACCGTTCTTCCCATCCCGGTGAGATACATGTGGTGGGCCCAAACAACGAAAGAAAGAAAGCCAATACCGAAAACAGAAAAAACCATCCCGCGGTAACTCCAGAGCGGTCTGCGAGTATTGTTTGCTACGATCTCGGCCACGATCCCCATCGCTGGCAAGACCAAAACGTAAACCTCAGGGTGGATCAGAAACCAAAACAGGTGCTGCCATAAAAGTGGGGCACCGCCACCTGCCACGACCATTTTCTGGCCATTTACCACCAGACCAGATGGCAAATAAAAACTCGTTCCCGCAATTCGATCCATCAGTTGCATGATCGTTCCCGCTTCCATCGGTGGAAACGCCAGCAACAAAAGGAACGCGGCGACGAATTGAGTCCAAACGAAGAACGGCAGGCGCATCCAGGTCATTCCTCGCGCTCGCACCTGCACGATGGTGGTGATGAAGTTGATCGAACCGAGGACGGACGATGTTGCGAGGAAGACCATCCCGATCAGCCAAAAACTTTGACCGGTCAGAATCGAGTGTCCGTGACCCAACTGCTCGATATCGGCCAAGGGCGTGTAAGACGACCAACCGCTGGCAGCTGCTCCCATTGGGAGAAAAAAACTGGCCAGTAACGTGACGGCGCCCAAAACGAACGCCCAGTAGCTAAACATGTTTATCTTCGGAAAAGCCATATCCGGCGCGCCGATTTGCAGCGGGACGATATAATTACCGAAACCAGCGAATGCGATTGGGATGATTCCGAGGAAAACCATGATCGTTCCGTGCATCGCGCCTAACGAATTGTAGAATTCGGGCGTCATGACGCCTCCCGGCATGGAATTTCCGAACAGTTTCCCAATAATCGGCAGCGGTTTGCCGGGATAGGCCAATTGCCAGCGCATCAGCATCATCAGGCAAAAACCGAAGAGAAGAAAAACGAAGCCCGAAATCGCATACTGGATTCCGATGACCTTGTGGTCAGTTGAGAAAACGTATTTTCGCCACCAGCCAAGTTCACGTTCCATACGCGCTCGTTGACGATTTACATGTTCGGGAAATGAATGACCGCGCTACTCGCGCCATGATCGCGAGCAGGGCTAAAAATTGCAATCCGTAATACGGCTACGGCCGAGGTTGAGTTATTGAGAGGTTGAAATGTTGAGGGAAGAGAAAATCCGTGTGCATCCGTGGAACTTGTCGCGCCGTAAGGTTGCCGAAGGCGGATCTGTGGTTAATGATTCTTCATGTGCCGAAACATTAAGACCCTGCATAATTTTGCACCTCCGGCGACAAACGACGAAATTCGCGCGTCGTCGCTTCAATTCGTTCGGAAGCTGTGCGGATTCACCAAGCCTTCACAGACTAACGAAGATGCATTTAATCGCGCGGTCGATGAGGTTGCGCACGCCGCTCATCATTTGCTCGATTCTTTGGTCACCAATGCGCCGCCGCGCAATCGGGAGACGGAAGCGTTGAAAGCGCAAGCGCGGTCGGCGAAACGTTTTGGAGCTGTCGCGCTGGCGACTTCATCTCGTTCTTAAAATCCGTTTTCATCCGCGCAATCCGCGGTTAGAGGTTTAAATCATGAGCGGAATACGAGTATTGGCGGGCACACGGAAAGGCGCGTTCGCCCTGACTTCGGATGCGAAGCGCAAGGATTGGAAAGTGGACGGGCCGCATTTTGCCGGCTGGGAGATTTATCACATGAAAGGGTCGCCGGTTGATCCGGACCGGATTTACGCGTCGCAAACGAGCGCGTGGTTCGGGCAGATCATTCAGCGTAGCAGCGACGGTGGTAAAACGTGGGAGACGCCGGGCAGTAGTCCTGAGGATCTGAAAGGTCCGGACGGCATGCCCAAAGGCGAGAGCAACATGTTCGTTTACGACGGCATTCCGGGCACGCATATGTGGTACGACGGCACGCAGCATCCGTGGGAGTTCAAACGCGTTTGGCACCTCGAGCCGGCACTCGATAATCCCGATCACGTTTACGCCGGCGTGGAGGACGCGGCGCTGTTCGAATCGAAAGACGGCGGCAAGTCGTGGAGCGAGCTGTCCGGTCTGCGCCGACACGACACCGGCCCGAAATGGCAGCCGGGCGCAGGTGGAATGTGTCTGCACTCGATTCTGATCGATCCGAAAGATCGACAACGAATGTTCATCGCGATCTCGGCCGCGGGCGCGTTCCGCACTGATGACGGCGGCAAAACCTGGAAGCCAATCAATCGCGGTCTGCATTCGCAATACATTCCCGATCCGCATGCGGAGGTTGGCCACTGCGTCCATCGGATCGCGATGCATCCGTCGCGACCGAACACGCTTTTCATGCAGAAACATTGGGACGTGATGCGGAGCGATGACGGCGGCGATTCGTGGCGCGAAGTGAGCGGCAATTTGCCGAGCGATTTCGGGTTCCCGATCGACGTGCACGCGCACGAGCCGGAAACGATTTACGTCGTGCCGATCAAGAGCGACTCCGAGCATTATCCGCCGGATGGAAAGTTGCGCGTTTATCGCAGCCGGACCGGCGGAAACGAATGGGAGGAGCTGACCAGAGGTCTGCCCCAAAAGGACTGTTACGTGAACGTGCTGCGCGACGCGATGTCGGTCGACGCGCTCGATTCATGCGGCATTTATTTCGGAACAACCGGCGGCCAAGTTTACGCGTCGGCCGATTCGGGAGACTCATGGAATCCGATCGTCCGCGATCTTCCGGCGGTTCTGTCAGTGGAAGTCCAGACACTAAAATGACCAGCGAACCCGCAGATGAACTAAACAGAAGTCAACGAAGAGAACAAAGGTCAGAGCCGGACTGGCATCGTCTTCGTTACCTTTGTTATCTTCTGTGAAATGGATTTTCTGAAATGATTCGAGTCGTTCTTCCGCATCATCTGCGAACGCTGGCGAAGGTTGGCGATGAAGTATATCTCAATCTTGATGGATCGGCGACTGTGAAATCGATTCTCGACGCGATCGAAGCAAAATACCCGATGTTGCGCGGCACAATTCGCGAGCACAACACGCTCAAGCGTCGACAACTCGTCCGATTCTTCGCCTGCGGTGAAGACATCTCACACGAACCTGTCGATGCTCCCCTGCCCGACGCGGTTGCCAAAGGCGACGAGCCGTTTTTCATCATGGGCGCCATCGCCGGCGGGTAGAGCTGTAGAGGTGCTTGTGCCAAGCACCTGTTTATTGGTTCGGCGTTTGACACAAACGCCGCTACAACGCTGAGTTTTCAATTGATATATCAAGAATCTGCATAGATCCGCAAAATCCGCCGATCGAAGAGCATGAGAAAATTAGTTGTAACTGAGTTTCTCTCGCTTGACGGCGTGATGGAAGCGCCAGAGAAATGGACTTTCCAATTCTGGAATGACGATCTAGCGAAATTTAAACTTGATGAACTCTTTGCCAGTGACGCTCATCTACTTGGGCGAGTGACCTACCAGATTTTTGCAGGTGCGTGGCCGTCGAGGAGTGATGAAGAAGGTTTTGCCGACAGAATGAACAGCCTGCCGAAGTATGTCGTTTCGACGACCTTGAAGAAGGCTGAATGGAAAAATTCACATTTGATCAGAGAGAACTCGGCGGCGGAAATTTTGAAACTGAAGCAGCAACCTGGCCGGAACATCCTAGTCGCCGGCAGCGCTACGCTTGTGCAAACGCTGATTCAGCATGATTTGATCGATGAGTATCATTTCCTCGTTTTTCCTATCGTCCTCGGTGGCGGAAAGCGCCTTTTCATCGATGAAAGCAAGGCAACGCTGAAACTCGTGGAAACAAAGGCGTTCAACTTAGGAGTTGTTTTGCTTTCCTACAAGCCCGACAAAAAGTAGATGCCAGGACTTCTTAATTCTTAATTCCTATGAGCACAATCACCGGTGGATGCGCCTGCGGCGCGATTCATTATGAAGTTAGCGCGGACCCGATTGTGACGTTTAATTGTCATTGCCGCGATTGTCAGAAAACAACGGGTGGTGGTTATACGCCGGTGTTCTATGCGCCGGCCAATGCGTTCAAGATCACGAAAGGCACACCGAAATATTACGAAATGAAAAGTGAAATGATCGGCGACAATATGCGCGGCTTTTGTCCGGAATGCGGATCGCGTCTTTTCGGCGGCAAGACCGATTTTGGACAAGGCATCACCACTTCGAGTTTAGACGATCCGAGCTTGTATAAACCGCAGCACGAAATCTGGACGTCCGACGCGCAGCCGTGGGACCAGATGGATCCAAAATTGCCGAAGTTCGAGCAATACGCGCCTCAATAATGAGCGAATCATTTAAAAGCTCGCGGGCGCCCGAGCCGGTCGGCGCGTTTCCGCACGCGAAGCGAGTCGGTAATTTACTGTTTCTTTCAGGAATCGGCCCTCGCACTCGCGGAAGCAAAGAAATTCCGGGTGTGACACTCGATTCGGCCGGCAACGTTGCGAGCTACGATTTCGAGAAACAATGCCGCGCTGTTTTCGAAAACGTCCGGCTCGTCCTGGAAGACGCGGGCGCGAGCTGGAACGACATTGCCGATGTTACGGTGTTCCTCACGAACATGAAAAAAGATTTCCCGATCTATAACAAACTCTACGCCGAGTATTTTGCCGGGCCGGGCAAACCAAATCCGACGCGCACGACGGTTGAAGTTACCGCGCTGCCGACGCCAATCGCGATCGAGCTCAAAGTCATCGCCGCGCTGAAATAGGTGGATCGGACAGTCCCTTGTCCGATGTTAAATTAATATCGGCAAAGCCGAGTAAAGTTTAGCACCGCGCAAGGGACTGCGCGTTCCACCTTTTAAAGCATGAGCAAATTTCGCATCACGGCCGCGGACCATACGGGCATCACAGTCTCGAATCTCGAGCGCTCGCTCCACTTCTGGCAAAACGTTCTCGGTTTTGAGTTTTCGCATCGCGCACATCAATCGGGCGAGATGGCGGAGGAGATTACCGGTGTAAAAGGCGCTGAGCTCAAGCTCGCCGTTGTGAAAGCGCCCGACGGACACAAAATCGAGTTGCTCGAGTATCTCGCGCCGCCCGATCGCAAACAACTTGTCGATCTTCGGCCGTGCGATGTTGGATCGGTTCACATCGCTCTTGCTGTCGATAACCTCGATGGGGTTCTGCAAAAAATCGCGGCGTCCGGCTGGAAAGTCGGCGGCAAACCTCAAACTCTCAAAACCGGTCCGAACGCGGGCAAGCGCGTTGTCTACGTTCGAGATCCCGACGGTACAACTATCGAGTTCATGCAGATGCCTTGACATCTGGCTTCTGTCCTCTGACCTCTGTTCTCTGGTCCTATGATTTTTTCCGCCGACGAAGATTTCGCTAAGCAACTTGATGCCGAGGATCCGTTGCGTTCTTTCCGCGACAAATTTCATCTTCCGCTCGGCAAAAACGACAAGCCGCTGATTTATTTCGCGGGCAATTCGTTAGGCTTGATGCCGAAGTGGGCGCGGCAAGTTGTCGATCAAGAACTGGACGATTGGGCCAAGCTTGGCGTTGACGCGCATCTCGAGGCGAAGACGCCGTGGTATTCGTATCACGAAACGCTGCGCGAACCGACGGCACGGCTCATCGGCGCCAAACCGGTCGAAGTGATCTGCATGAACAGCCTGACGGTGAATCTTCACCTGATGATGGCGACGTTTTATCGGCCGACGAAAGGGCGCTTCAAGATACTAATGGAAGATCCGGCGTTTCCCTCCGACACCTACGCGATCAAAACGCAGATAGTGCATCATGGACTCGATCCGAAGGACGCACTGATTCTCGCCAGTCCGCGCAAAGGCGAATTCACGGTTCGAGCGGAGGACATTGTCGATCTTATCGAGAAGCACGCAGACCAGCTCGCAGTAATCATGATTGCCGGTGTGAATTTCTTCACCGGCCAGTTGTTCGACATCCCGACGATCACGAAATCGGCGCAGGAGCACGGCATCACGGTCGGTGTCGATCTTGCCCATGCGATCGGGAACGTTCCCCTCTCGGTGCACGATTGGAACGTCGATTTCGCGGTCTGGTGTTCCTATAAATATCTGAATGCCGGGCCGGGCGCCGTCGCGGGCGCGTTTGTGCATAATCGCCACGCAACCAACACGAAATTGCCGCGCCTCGCCGGTTGGTTCGGAAACGATCCGAACACACGTTTTCAAATGCAGCTCGAACCAGAATTCATTCCGGTCCCGTCAGCGGACGCTTGGCAGATCAGTAATCCGCCGATTTTCTCCATGGCGCCGCTGCGCGCATCGTTGTCGATCTTCGATGAAGCGGGCGGAATGAAACCGTTGCGCGCGAAATCGGTCAAGTTGACCGGCTATCTTGAGTTTTTACTTGAACGAGGTAGCTCGAAAAAATTCACGGTGATCACACCGCGCGACGCGGACGCGCGCGGGTGCCAGTTGTCGATCCTGGCGCACGAACATCCAAAAGAACTCTTCCAGGAACTCCAAGCCGCCGGCGTGAAATGCGATTTCCGCGAACCGGACGTCATCCGCGTCGCGCCAGCGCCGCTTTACAATACGTTCCACGAAGTCTGGCGCTTTGCGGAGATTCTTTCGAAGCATCGGTAAACGTGTTTCTGTTAGATGTCAGTCCGGCTCGGACTCAGCAGAGCAGTTGTTTGACGCAATCAATCAGCACCCCGATGGGAAACGGTTTGACCAAATATTTCACTTCGTGCTTGTTGAAGAAGAGCGCGATTGACGGATCGGCCGCGAAACCGGTGATGAATATGAACCGATCGGCCAGAGACGGCCGCAGATCTTTCGCCTTTAGATAAAATTCGTCGCCGCGGAGCTTCGGCATTTTCAAATCGCAGATCACGACGTCGTACTCGTGCGCCTTGACCTTCATCATCGCTTGTTCGCCGTCAAACGCGACGTCGACCAGAAAATTTTCATCCGCCAGGATCCACTATAAAGCGGAGGCGAGTTGCTGATCATCGTCCACCACGAGAACCGCTTTCAGCTCCAAGCTGTGGACGAGAGGCTCAAGAGGCTGAGGCTGGGGATCGAATCTTCTCATCGTGCCGCTGCTGCTTAAGCAGGCGAAGTGCCAATCTGATTCCAGAAGTCAGATGTCGGAGGTCACACTTTAAATCCCAGATTTATCCGTGAGATCCGCAGAATCCGCGGTCGCTAACCGGATTGCTTTTCGAGCTGGTGTCGAAAATACCCTTTCCAATTTTCTGGCAACGCCTTCACTTCGATGGCGCGTCGCAGCGCTTTCACATCGTCTTTCTCAAAAGCATAAAGACGAGTGATGTCGGCGACGCTGATCTCTTTTTGCTCATGCCCGATTAATTCGATCGAATCTCCAGCGATAACCATTCCTTCCTGGACGATGGCAAAATAGAAACCGGAGCGACGGCTGGCCAGAAAGCGTTTGATGATATCGGCGCGGCCAAACTTGATGCCTAACTTGTAACAGGGCATTCGCGGTTCCGTGACCATGAGTTCCGTTTCCCCGACTCGAAATCTGTCCCCGATGTAAACGGCGTCCTCAAGCAATCCCTCGGTCGTGAGATTTTCTCCGAACATGCCCCAAGGCAGATCGACTCCGGGCAACTCCGTTCGCCAATAGTCGTAGTGCTCCGACGGATAAGCATAAACCGCTTTGCTCACGCCGCCGTGAACGGTGAGATCGGCTTGTCGATCGCCATCGAGATTCAATTTGCGCATCATGGTTGGCCCTTCGACCGGCTCCTTGAAAATTCCTGTCGTGACGATGCCTTGCCAGGCCACTTCCCTCGGCAATCCAACATTCAGCGACAAAATTTTCATGAGTCTCTATTCGACCTCAGTTGTGAGTTTCCGGAAATCTAATCGGACCATCCAGCGTATTCCTACCCCTTCTGAATTCAATATTGGGCGTTGGACGTTGAGCGTTGGACGTTTGCTGTGCAAGTATGCCATGCGCAACGAAAGTGACGCATGCCCACGACGAAATTCGTCCTGATCGGTTCCGGTCTTGCCGGCGGTTTACTCACGGCTTATTTAGGACGGCGCGGGTACGATGTCGATCTCTACGAGCGCCGGGCCGATCCGCGCGAAGGCAACATGGTCGGCGGACGCTCGATCAATCTCGCGCTTTCAACCCGCGGAATCCACGCGCTCGAACAAATCGGAATCGCCGACGCAGTACTTAAGGACGCGATCCCGATGCGCGGCCGGATGATCCATCCCGCAGCCGCGGGATCGGCGCCGATTTTTGTTCGCTACGATGTCGATCCAAACAAGCACATCAATTCGATCGGGCGCGCGGCGCTGAACACGACCGTGATCGAAGCCGCGCAGCGTTATCCAAACGTGCGCGTCCACTTCAATCACAAGTGCATCGGCGTCGACATTGACTCGGCAACCGCCCACCTTTTCAACACCTCAACCAATCAACCGCTGTCGGCGTCAGCCGACAGCA
>WNFC01004823.1_pt1 | contig 15193 bp, 12 predicted proteins | sample 5400541 | NCBI WGS metagenome assembly WNFC01 (sample SAMN13153342, study PRJNA577476) | soil metagenome | isolation source: 120 cm saprolite under Douglas fir tree site 2 hole 2 replicate 1 | place: USA:California | collected 2015-04-18
GGCCTCGGGGTCGCGCACGACCTCACGCGGGTCGCCGACCCCCTTCAGATAGCGGGCGACGATTTCGTTGAACGGCGCTCGTTCCGGGCCGGCGATCTCGACGATGCCGCTTCGCGGCGCCGCGAGCGCCACATCGGCAACGATGGCAGCAACGTCGTCCGCCGCGATGGGTTGGAACAGGCCGGGCGAGAGCCTGACCACGTTTCCATCCGCACTTGTAGCGGCGATGCCGCCGAGGAATTCCAGAAACTGGGTCGAGCGGATGATGGTGTAGGGGATGCCGGAGGCCTCGATCAGTTTCTCTTGGGCGACCTTGGCGCGGAAGTAGCCATTGTCGGGCATCCGGTCGGTTCCGACGATGGAGAGCGCGACATGGTGCCGGACGCCCGCTGCGGCCTCCGCCGTGAGAAGGTTGCGGCCGGAGGTCTCGAAGAATTCCAGCACTGCCTTGTCTTCAAATGAGGGCGAATTGGCGAGGTCGATCACCACCGTCGCGCCGGCCATGGCCGCTTTGAGCCCCTCGCCTGTGATGCTGTTGATGCCGCTTTTGGGCGAGGCGGCGACGACCTCGTGGCCGCCCTGGCGCAGAATGGCGACGGTCTTCGAGCCGATCAGGCCGGTGCCGCCGATCACGACGATCTTCATGGTTGACCCTCCTTTGTCGATGACTGGAGATCCTTAGATGACTGGAGATCCTTAAATGGCTTCGAAAAATGGGTTCGAATGCTAGCCAGAAAAAATATGCGGGCCTCAACGCGCGTGCACGATTTCCTAGGCCATGCCGCCGAGCTGCTGCGCCATCGCCTGCTCGCCGTAGCAGATGCCGAGGATCGGCACGCCCGCCGCATAGATGGCGGGCGGAGCGGCGCGTCCCGGTCGAGCACCGAGGCCGGTCCGCCGGAGAGGATCACGCCCTTCGGCCGCATAGCCCTGAAGGCCTCGTCCGCCCTCTGGAACGGCACGATCTCTCCAAGCACGAACGGGGCCAATATCGAAAGCTTTACTTGGCGATGCCCGCGTCGCACCACGTCTAATCGGGTAGGCTGTGTTGAGCTCGCGCCCCATCGCGTGGCGGGCAGACGTCTCCGTGTTGCTATCGCGACACCGACGATTGAGCCCAAGGCCGCAACTGATCTCCCGTTCCGAGATTGCCGCAGCGAATAGGCTGCGAAAACTCGTAAACACTCTTTCGTGCTGGACATCGCGTCAACAGAAACCGTGAAGGTTCGGAAGGCGCAGTTCAGAGGAATGGTGGCACGTGAAGTGCTTTCCGCCTTGGCAGGCCATTTCGGCCCGAATCAATCTCAACGGAGATAGAAACTGTGAATGATCAGCGCACCGTTGCCGTCGATGCTGGTCGTTCCAGCCGCGTACTTGCTACTGCGTCGTCCCCGTGGCTCACGTGAAGATCACCGCCCCGATGCTGCGCAGTGAGAACGCGCGACTGTCGGGCTGGGTGTACGTGGATCTTCGCAGCCCGCGATCTGCAGTCCGCCCTGAACCGCATGGAGGCGCCGACCTCAGTGCTAGGACGCAGCACCTTTGAAAGTGTTTTGAATGCCAACCCACCCCTGAAGAGCTTCCATCATGAGACACCCCATTCCCCAGCACGGCGAGCCCAAGACCCCTGCGGCCGACGATCCCATGGCGCATGACATGGGCATGGGGCATGGCGCGGAAATGGACCCGCATGCGATGTCGCACGACATGCGCAACCGCTTCTGGATAGCGCTCCTCTTCACTCTGCCGGTGCTTCTGCTCTCGCCGATGGCGGGTCTGAGCCCGCTCGTTACGCTCCCGCCGTCGGTGAATACTGATGTCGTGCTGTTCGTGCTCGCGAGCGGCGCGATCCTGTACCCCGTGTGGCCGTTTGCCCTGAGCGCCATGCATGCGTTGCGCCATGGCGCTGCGAACATGGCCGTGCTCGTCATGTTGAGCGTCGTCACGGGGTACGTCTTCAGTGTGGGCTCCACGTTCTTCTACGGTGGCCCCCAGTTCTACGAGGCGGCCTCGATGCTGCTGGTGTTCGTTCTGCTGGGTCACTGGCTCGAGATGCGCGCCCGGGTCGGCGCGACGGATGCCATTCGGGGACTGCTTGATCTCGCACCGCCCAAGGCGACCGTCCTGCGCAACGGCCAGGAGCTCGAGATCCAGACGGCAGAGGTTCGGGTGAACGACCTCATCATCGTGCGTCCGGGGGGCAAGATCCCGGTCGACGGCGAGATCATAGAGGGCGCCTCCGAAGTTGACGAATCCACACTCACCGGCGAATCGGTGCCGGTGAAGAAAGGCCCCGGGGATCCCGTCATCGGTGCGACGCTCAATAAGAGCGGCGGCTTTCGCTATCGCGCAACGAAGGTTGGTACGGACACCGCGCTCGCTCAGATCGTCAAGCTCGTGCAGGAAGCGCAGAACTCCAAGGCCCCGGCGCAGCTCCTCGCGGACCGCGCCGCGCGGTGGCTGGTCTGGACCGCCGTCGTGATTGGACTCACCACGTTTTCGGTGTGGTTCTGGTGGATCGGTCAGACGCAGTTCTTTGCTCTGACTCTGATGGTGACGGTCTTCATCATTGCCTGCCCGGATGCGCTCGTGCTCGCAACGCCCATGGCCGTCGCGGTCGCAACTGGCCTCGGCGCCCGGAACGGAATTCTCTTCAAGAACGCCATCGCGCTCGAAGCAGCCGCGCGGCTGACGGTAGTGGTGATGGACAAGACCGGCACGCTCACGGTCGGTCGGCCGAGTGTGGTTGATGTCGTCACCCTCGCCGGAACGAGCCCGAAGGATCTGCTTGCGTGGGCGGCAGCGGTCGAAAGGGGTTCTGAGCATCCGCTGGCCCGTGCCATCGTCGAGCAGGCTGCGGGAATCGAATTGCCGGCGGTGACGGACTTCACCACGGTGCCGGGACTCGGCGCGCGGGCGCAGGTCGATGGTCAGACGGTACGGGTCGGGAATGCCGAGATCATGGCGACAGAGAACGTACCCTTGCAGGCGCTCAAAGCCGAGGCCGCTCGATTGCAAGGCAGTGGCCGAACGATTGTGTATGTGGCGCGCGGCGCAGCGCTCGTCGGCATCATTGCCATTGCCGATGCGATCCGACCGACTTCGGTGGACGCGATCGCGCGCCTTCGGGCTCTGGGCATCGATGTGGTGATGCTCACGGGTGACAATCGCGCTACGGCGGAGCGCATCGCACGAGAGCTCGGGATCAACATCGTGCTTGCAGAGGTGTTGCCAGGGCAGAAAGCCGAAGCAGTTCGCAAGCTCCAGCTGCAGGGCAAGACAGTCGGCATGGTCGGCGATGGCGTCAACGATGCGCCCGCCCTGACGCAGGCCGATGTCGGGCTCGCCATGGGGGCGGGCACGGACGTCGCGATCGACAGCGCGGATGTCGTGCTCACGAAGAGTGACCCACTGGATGTTGTGCGCACGATCGAGATCTCGCGGGCGGCACTGCGCAAGATGCACCAGAACCTGTTCTGGGCCGTTGCCTACAACGCCGTAGCCTTTCCGCTTGCTGCAGGCGTCCTGTATCCGATCGTCTTGCGCCCCGAGGTTGCCGCGCTGGCCATGTCCGGCAGCACTGTGCTAGTGGCGGTGAATGCGCTGCTGCTCAAGCGGTTTCGGATTGAACGGAGATCCGCGTGGGATCTAACCACCGCCACGTCGCCGCAATCGGAATGACGACCCATCGCGCTGGGCCCGAACAGCCGAGCTTTCTTGGGATCGGACGAAGAACGGAGGTCACCACGATTCTTGAGCTGCACATCGCGTCAACAGAAACCGTGAAGGTTCGGAAGACGCAGTTCAGAGGGATGGTGGCAAGCGAAGTGCTTTCCGCCTTGGCAGGCCATTTCGGCCCGAATCAATCTCAACGGAGATAGAAACTGTGAAATCGTTCAGAAACAAATTAACTGTCTTTTCTGGGTGCTTGCGCTTGCACCAAGCATGATCCCCTGAATTTGTAAGCCGCTGCGCGGCCTAGAAGAGCCGGGCCGATCAGGTTTCCCCTTCAGGACCTCAGTTGTTCTCCCTTAAGGGTTCTTTAAGGCACCTCAGGGGTGATGGACTCGCCCAACGGCCAATCGGCGGTCGTGGTGCCCTTCGAGTTCCCTGGCACCTTGCGCGTTTCGGCCACTGAGGCACCGGATGAAACCCCTCGGGTAACGACCACAGGGGCTTCCGAGCATGGAAGGCTATGAAGGGGCGAAGCTCTCCATGTCATCGTCTGACCGGGAACGTAGCGACCCTAGGCAATTCTTCCTCGAACAGAACACCGAACGGGAAATTGGTGCGCCTTCAATAGCTTGCCGTGATTTCTTTCCCTTCCAGTTGCGGAGAAGTGGGGATCTCGCCCCTTGGTGCATCAAGCCCAAGTCCTAGAGATTCCAGTTCAGGATCAAGAGGAACATGGCATACCCCCTTATGTCGTGACTGGCGTCGCAATGGCCAACGAGGATCCACGTGATCCGCGTTTCGAACCGAAGTCGTGGATGTGAGTAACGGGGCAGCGCAGCCCTTGACGGAGCCGGTTCGAGCAGCTATCCACGTCCTTCGTCAAGGTCGAGGGCGACACATGCGCTTTGAATCGCAATGTCACTTCGAAGGGGCCTTTTTTTGGCCTCGCTTGACAGCGAGCAGGTCAGCTCGCCCTACCTTGGCGCCCCCAGCGAGCGATTCCAAGTCCGTGCGCAAACCGGCGCACCTTTCGTTGCCAGGGAAGGAGGTGCTTCATGAACAAGACAGGCGAGCGGCTGGTCAGCTTAGGAAAAGCCAGCGATGTCGTTCGCGGCGATTTACGCTCGTCGGAAGCGCTGGCTAGCACTGATGCTGCCAGGGGGACATTGCCGGCGGTTGGGATAGGGGCATCCGCGGGTGGTCTGGAGGCGATCACGCGTCTCTTTGCCCGCCTCCCTCGCGACACCGGGATGGCGTTCGTTGTGATTCAGCATTTGGATCCAACGCACTCGAGCGCGCTAACCGATGCTCTTGGGAGAGCAACAAAGATGGCCGTCCAACAGGTTGAGGATGGTACTCACATTAAGCCCAATCACGTCTACGTCATCCCGCCCAACGCCGACCTGGGGCTGTCGGGTGAAGATCTGGTGCTGGTGCCCCGTAGCGCTGGCCCGACGATACACCGGCCCATCGATTCCTTCTTCCCTGCGCTGGCGGTCAAATTCGGACGCGCTGCCATTGGTGTGGTCCTCTCCGGAACGGGATCCGACGGGACCGAGGGTCTGAAAGCGATCAAGGCGGAGGGCGGCATTACTTTCGCCCAGGAACCCGGTTCAGCAAAATTTAGTGGCATGCCAAGCAGTGCGATCGCCGCTGGGGTAGTGGACTTCTGCCTACCGCCAGAAGAGATCGCGCTGGAGCTCACCCGACTCAGTCAACACCCTTATCTCACCGCCCCGAAGTCGAATGCGCCCTTCGAGAAGGAGACGGACGAATTCAAGGACCTCTTGCTCCTATTGCGACACTCGACCGGAGTGGATTTCAGCGAATACAAAAGCTCGACCATTCGGCGCCGACTCGAGCGACGGATAGCCCTCAAGAAAGTCGCGGATCTGAGCCGCTACGTGAGGCTTCTCGCTGAAGACGCGCAAGAGGTCCAGGCGCTTGGCGAGGATATCCTGATCCACGTCACCGGCTTCTTTCGTGAGCCGGAGGCTTTCGCAGCCCTGCAGAAAGTGGTGTTTCCGAAGATACTCAAGAGCAAGAAAGGCAATCCAAGTGTTCGGGTCTGGGTACCTGGCTGTGCCACGGGGGAGGAGGTGTATTCAATCGCCATCAGTCTGCTCGAGTTTCTCGGGGAGTCGAGGGGCGAAATGCCGATTCAAATCTTCGGCTCGGACCTCAGTGCGGCGGCAATTGGCAAAGCACGCTTAGGCATTTACAACCAAAGCGCTGTTCGTAACCTAAGTCGAGAGCGCCTGGAACGATTCTTCACTGCTACCGATGGGGGCACCTATCGAATCAACAGAATCGTTCGTGACAACTGCGTCTTCGTCCGGCATGACGTCACGCGCGACCCGCCATTTTCAAAACTCGATTTGATCAGCTGCCGAAACGTGCTGATTTACTTTGGCCCTGCTCTCCAGAAAAGAGTTCTCCCGATATTCCATTTTTCTTTGAACCTCCCCGGTTTTCTTTTGCTCGGGCACAACGAAACCACGGTAGGCTTTGATCGGCTGTTCACCCCGGTTGATAAAACACAAAGGATTTTTTCCAGGACTTCGATCGCCTCTCACTTGGTCTTCGCGACACCCGCTGGCAACTACGGCCTGCAGCCACCAACTCGGGACGGCTCTCCCAGAGGCGGCGCACGATCACAATTCAATGTTCAGAGGCAGGCAGACCAGCTCCTGTTGGCCCGTCACGCCCCGCCGGGGGTGCTGGTCAATGAAGCAATGGAGATTGTCGAGTTCCGGGGGCGAACGGGGGCCTACCTTGAACCAGCACCCGGAGAACCACGGGCCAATCTTCTAAGAATGGCCCGAGAGGGCCTGTCACCACAGTTGCGTCTGGCGTTTGAACGCGCAAAGAAGGAAGGAGCTATCGTCCGAAGGGAAGGAGTGCCAGTTCAGACGGGAAGGCCAGACGAAGACCGCCAATGTCGAAGTTGTCCCCATCCCGGGCATCCCAGACTCTGCCGACCGCCACTTTCTCGTTTTGTTCGAGGACGCTTCGGAACGGTCCTCTAAACCGCCCAGCCAGCCCAAGAGTCGTGCGCGCAGCGAAAGAGGGAAGCAGAAAAGAGGCGCACCCCCCACGGACCGACAGCTTCTCCAGCTAAACGAAGAATTGGCAGCGACCAAGGAATACGTGCAATCACTCCTCGAGGAGCACCAACAGACCGACGACCAGTTGACCACCGCCAACGAGGAGCTCCTGTCCAACAACGAGGAATTGCAGAGTACAAACGAGGAGCTTCAGAGCACCCAAGAAGAGCTGCAGTCCTCCAACGAGGAGCTCCACACCCTTAATGATGAACTTCAGAGTCGCAACAACGAGCTATACCAAGTCAACAACGATCTGATTAATTTGATAACCAGCGTCGACATCCCGATCATCATCGTGGGCATCGATCGGCGCCTTCGTCGTTTCACACCCCAAGCACGGACCATCATGGACGTTACCCCAGGGGACATCGGACGGCCGATCAATCAGATTCGGTGGAACCTCTCGATGCCTAAGTTGGAGGACTGGCTTTCGGAGGTGCTTGATACCTTGACGATGAAGGAGGAGGAGGTGCAAGACCAGAACGGTCACTGGTATCAAATACAGGTGCGACCGTACAAGACGCTGGAGAATAAGCTCGATGGCGCAGTCATTTCGATCGCCGACATCAACGTGTTAAAAAAATTGCTGCGCGACTCCGAGGCGGCGCGAGATGAAGCGGCGAAGGCGAGAACTCAATCGGAGGCAGCCAATCGGGGCAAGGATGCCTTCCTGGCCCTGCTCTCTCATGAGCTTCGCACCCCGCTTAGCGCGATGTTGATTCAGGCACAGCTCCTCCGCGCTGGCGGACTGGATCAATCGAAGACTCGGCGAGCGACTGAGGTGATTGAGCGGGGTGTGAAAGTGCAAACCAAGCTGATCGACGATCTGCTGGACGTTTCACGGATCGTTGCGGGTAAACTCCGGATGGAGCGGGTGGAGGTCGACCTTAGTTCGGTGATTCAGTCAGCGGTTGATATGGTACGAGCCTCCGCGGAGGCCAACTCGATACGAATGAAGGTTGAACTGGACCAAACGGGCTCGCCAGTCCTGGGCGATCCGACACGATTGAAGCAGGTCGTCTGGAATCTGTTGACGAACGCGGTCAAGTACACGCCGGAGGGCGGCTGGGTATGGATTTCACTCGAGCGCAGAGGTGCCGATGCCCGAATTTCAGTCAGCGACAGTGGGCAGGGCATCAGGGCAGAGTTTCTACCTCACGTCTTTGAGGCATTCTCTCAAGCGGACACCTCGACCACCAGGGTACATGGTGGTCTCGGCCTCGGGTTGGCGATCGCACGCAACATTGTGGATTTTCACGGCGGAACGGTGCGTGCCGCAAGCGCCGGTGAAGGAACGGGAGCGACCTTTGAGATTAGCTTGCCGCTGCTGAAGGCTCCTTCGGAACAGGAGCAACCGGCTTCCGACTTGGACCCTGTTCCGCCCGTGGAAGTCAGAAGTAAAGAAGCTGAGTCTTCAGATCTGAACGGCATCCGGGTGCTGCTAGTGGACGACGATCGCGAGGAGTGCGACACGATTGCTGAGGCACTGGAGCGATACGGAGCCGCCGTCAAGGTAGCTCGGTCGGCAAACGAAGCGATGCAGGCCTTCGCGCAGTTCAGGCCTGAAGTCCTACTTTGCGATATCGCAATGCCGGGCGAGGACGGTTACAGCCTGCTCGCCCGGGTGAGAAAACTCTCGGCCGATCACGGCGGGCAGGTTCCCGCGGCCGCGGTGACCGCACACGCAGGCAAGGAAGATCAGGAGCGAACGCTCTCGGCTGGGTTTCAGATGCATGTTCCGAAGCCAATCGACCTCGCGACGTTGGCAGCAGTCGTGGTGAAGCTCTCTGGGCGTACAAACCAGACGGCCTCCTAGTGCTTCGCCCGGACATTTCCACTCTATTTCAGGTGAAGGTATTGGTACAGGCCACTTGCAGCGCGAGCAACCTTAATGTCCGTGATGAGCACTCGGAGGATCCCGGGAAGAAAGCCGTACCGGCGCTTTGCCAACCAGACAACGAACCTCTGAAAGCCCGTCGCCTCGTCTGCGTTCACCTGTGCCTCGCCAGAATTCTTCCGAGCGAGAACGATTGACGTTTCCGCCGGTAGCGTGAACGCTCGAGCCGTCATGATCCGTGGCTTCCTACTGGCGATCGGTGTGCTCCGTGCCGTCTTCCTCTCCCGAGCCGACCTCTTGCTCGAGAACCTAGCGCTCCAAGCAGCAGCTGGCCGTGTTTGCCCGAAACGGTCGGCTGTCCTTTGCCAAAATCCTGTCGTCCAGACTGGACGGTGACCCAGCGACGTGCGAGCCAGGGAGGCAATGTCCCTCGTAATCGCTCTGTTGGGCGCGCTGCGTGCGTCGCTCAGAACCCGCACTGACCTCGCGCTCGAGGGATCTCGGCACTCACCGCTGCGGTTGCAGCGCCGAGTGACGTCCAAGAAGGTCCATCATCGGCGGTGCCGATCGGGCAACTCGTCGGTCGATCAGACGTTGGATCGAGTTTTGGCCAACCACAGGCAGCCATCCCCTTCCGCCTGGAGCGTCTGGATAACCGACAGCGCTGGCCCGAGGCGCTTGTTTTCGAACGAGAGATCGCGAAGGCTGCGAAGGTGTCAATGTTTTGAACCAGTAGAACCAGCTGCCTGCAATTCTTTAAATAGCCTGACACCGTCTTCAACGGTGTTAACTCGAATCATCCCGCTCACCACAGCGTCGATAGTTGGGACACCCCCCCAATAAGGTGGAAATGTTTTGCCCACAAAGGTGGGGTCCCGAGACAAAGAAGCCAGGTATAGGTCTCCCTTAGTTGCGTGAGATGTCCATGAATGCCCGCCCACACCCACGCCCTTACTCTCGGGGCCTCGAAGGACTCGTACCACGTCGAAGGCGAGGTAATCCCCGCCCATTCCACTTGGCTCACTGTAGACGTATTGTACTCTAACGATCGCGACCCAAGTCCGTTCCTTCAATTTGTCCGTCCGGAATCCGGGACTGACGTCTGAAACAAAAGGATATGGTCCCGGTGGGTTGGTCATTTGTGTCCCACCGTCCAGCGAAATCGTTGCCACGATAGTGAATCCAAGGCCAAGAAATGAGAGCACTGGGACACGCTCCTTTGTCGTTTGAGTTTCGGCCAATGTCGCACGGAGGCGAGCGAGGTTCCAGCATAGACTCATTCTTTGGTCTCTGCGATGCGTGCCTTGATCAGCCTCCGGACAAGGTGCATCAGCAGCGGCTTGCTCTGCGAAAAATGAAGAGCGCTTTTCGTCTGGTCGTAGCCCTCGAGATAAGGGCGGAGAGTTTTGAGCGTCGACCCACTGAAGGGAAAGTATGAACATCCTTTCGCCCTTGCACAAAAGCCGGCGACGACGGTGCCGCGGAGACGAAACGCCGGAATGCTGTAACTGATGCACTCTTCCGCGTCTGGGATGATCGATCGAATCTTTTTTCGGAGGTCCTCGAGCGCAGAGCGCTTATCAGCGCTTACGGTCTCAAGGTATTCATCGATCGTTGTAACTTTTCGGCCCATGCGGCGTTAGGAGATCTACTCAAGGTTTTGTTACGAGCCAACTACAGTTGGACTCCCGCTTCGATTCGCCGAGACGCCTACGTCGAGAAAAAGAGCTCGTGTAGGTCAGATAACCGGCGATCTGTAAACTTCGATGCTCCCTTGCCTCACCGGAACTGTCGTGGCAGGCCCTGCGGCCGCGCTGCGCACCGGCCTCGCAGGGCCGCGAAGCGAAGAAGTGGATGCGCTTCTTGGTCCCGTCGATGAACCGCACGTCGACCTGGCCGAAGTCGTGCTGCGTGAATTCCCCGGGCAACCCTCGAAGCGGACCATCGGTTTCGGTTTCTTCTGGCGCACCGAGCGGATCAACTCGTAGAGCGCGCTCTTGCGACCGGCATACCCCGCGAGCTTTGCCCTGCGGAACACTTCGAGCGACAGCAACTCGGGCTCGCTCTCGAGTAGGTCGACGACGAACAGTCGAAAGGGCTCCGCCCTCGACGGGCGACCTAGCCGACGCTTCTTGATCTCCACTCTCTTGTCGATCTGCTCGACAGGCGCTTCAGCTTCAACGCGGCGGACGCTTCTTCGCGAAACGCCGGTCAGTCTCGCGATTTCCGTGGCGTTGTGGCCAGCTCGACGGAGCACCTGGATTTCGTGGCGCTTTAGCATGTCCAACATCTCTTCCCTCGCGGCTTGAGTCCGCGAGATCTGTCCCTCCGGCCGTTAGGCCAGGGTGGGTAGAATTTCCGGAAGGGAGTGGGTCAGAATTTCCGGAACCAGCAAGCTTTCGGGAGAACATCATGAATGACTGTGCCCCAGTTGTTGAGCTTCTCGGGTCTCACCGTCGGCTATCACCCGGGGGGACCAAAGAGAACGTTTTCAGATCCAGTTGAGGCGTGCGCTGAGTTCGTGACCAAAGAGATTGGCGACCTTGCGACCTCGGCCGGCTGACTGATGGAAGGCGGCTCACCGCCGAGGGAATATCTCAGGAAAGCCTCATACTTTCTTCGACGGCGCAGGATGCGGCCTTACCGCTCCGAGGCGATCTGCTTCGAAGCCCCGAGCTGCCAGACGAGGAACGCGAACTGGTCAGTCAGCTCCGCTTCCACTTGCGATTTGGTCGATCCTAGCCCGTGGCCCGCGTCGTAGTCGACTCGCAAGAGGATGGGCTTGCCGCTGCTCGTCGCGGCTTGCAGCCGAGCGGCCATCTTGGCCGGCTGCGACACCGGGACGCGCGGATCGTTGATCCCCGAGGTGAGCAGGACCGCCGGGTACGGCGTCTTGTCTTTCACGTGGTGATACGGGCTCATCGCGTACAAGCCCTTGAACCCATCGGCGGTCTTGATCGTCCCGAACTCCTGCGTATTGGCCGGGCCGCCCTCGGAGATCTCGAACCGCATCATGTCCGAGACGCCGACGCGATCGACCGCGGCGGCGAACAGCTCGGGATGCTGGTTGATCGCCCCGCCGATGGTGATTCCGCCCGCGCTGGTCCCCGTTCCAGCGAGGCGCGGCGGCGAGGTGTATTTCCGCTCGACCAGGTACTTCGCACAGCCGACGAAGTCGTCGATCGTGTTTTGCTTCTTGAGCTTCATTCCCGCCTGGTGCCAATCCTCGCCATTGTCCCCGCCTCCTCGGACGTGGGCAATCGCGTAGATCCCGCCCCGTTCCAGCCAGGCGAGCAGCGTCGGGCTGAAATAAGGCTCGAAGGCGACGCCTAAGGCGCCGTAGCCGGTCACCAGGGCCGGATGCGAGCCGTCCCGGGCAAGTCCGCGCTTGTAGATGATCGAGAGCGGCACCGGGGTTCCGTCGGCGCTCGGGGCTTTGACCTCCTCGGAGGTGATTTCGGAGAAATCGGCCGGGTTGGGGGGAGCGAGGTGGGTGTCTTGCAGCCGACCGCCGGCGAGCGAAAACCAAGCCGGAGAATGAGTCCAGGAAGCCATCGCGAATATCGCTCCCGGCCTGTGCGGATCGGTGGTGAGCCCGGCCAGCGTTCCTTCAAAAGGAAGAGAAACGACTTGAGGTTTGCCTTTAGGAAACGGGTAGCGGCGCAACCGGCTGATTCCGCCGCTCAGATCGCGGACATACATCGCGTCCTTCGCAATGCCAAACGTCCGGATCACCACGTCGCTCTCGGCAACCGCCACCGTGGCTTTGGCCAGATCCGGATGCGCCACGCTGGTTTTGATGATCTTGAATCGCGGACTGTCCTTGTGGGTGAGCAGGAACAGCTCGTCGGCGCGCGCGTCGAGCCAGGTCACCTCGTCCGCAACGTCGGCCACCAGACGCCAGGGGATTTCAGCGGAGCCCATCGCCTTGAGAGGTGCCGCGTAAAGGGTGTGCTCGCGTTTCACGCCGTGGGCGACTATGCCGAAGGCGTAGGCGCACCCGGGAATTACCGCGATGGAGGGGAAATCGTCTTCGCCGATGTTCGCGTTTCGAGACGTGCCGTAACCGAAGACCGGACGCTCGGTCTCTGGATCGGCGCCGGTCCGGTGGCGATACACCTGTCCTTTCTTGTACCTCGCGACGCGCGGAGCAACCGGGGGCAACTGCGCGAAGCGAAGGTAAAAGAAGGAGCGGTTGTCCGGCAGCCAGGAGACGGCGGCGTACTGCGTCCGCGAGATGCGCTCGGGGAAGACCTTTTCCGTGTCGACGTCCATCACTTGCAGCACGCTGTCCTCCGACCCCCCTACCGAGATGCCGTAGGCGACGAGCTTCCCGTCGGGCGAGGGGTTGAAGTAGTCGATCGAGTAGTGCTTGCCTTCGGCGGTGAGCGTCTCCGGATCGACGAGCAGGCGCTCCTTGCCGTCGAACCCGCTGCGCACGAAGAGGCGGCGATTGTTCGTCCCGGGCGAAGTCTTGAAATAAAAGACGCGGCGACCCTCGAGCCGGACGCCGGTCACCGTGATCCCCGAGTCGTTGAGCGTGTGGATTCGCGCAAGCAGGCTGCTGCGCTCCGGCAAACCATCCAGGACGGATCGTGTATAGTCATTCTGCGCTTTGAGCCAAGCGATCACCTCGGGGCTCTTGGTGTCCTCGAGCCACCGGTAGGGATCGGAGACCACCGTGCCGAAGTGCTCTTCCTTGACGTCGCGGATCGGCGTTTGCGGAAGCGTCGCCGAGGCGCCGTCGGCTGAGGTGAGCGACGAGTTGGCGATGAAAAGAATGGCGACGAGAACCGCCGATGGACGACCTGCGCTCCTGAGATTGTTCATGCGTCCTCCTTCGCTTCGCGCCGCAGCGCGGCAACGAGCGGCATGACGTTACCTGAAGGCGAAACAAGAAGCCCCCTGTCGTTGGCCAGAATTGGATCTTGTGACTTGACGGTAATCTGCGAGGGGGACCAGGCTGCCCGTCCATGTGGTCCATCGTGGTTGCCATGCTGGGCTCGCTCCGCTCAGCCCTGCGAGCGCGCAGGAGTCTGGTACTCGAGAACCTTGCGCTTCGGCAGCAGCTCGCCCTTCTGCGCCAGCGGTCTAGGCGGCCGCGGTTCGGAAGGTTCGACCAGCTCTTCTGGGTCCACCTTTCTCGGCGCTGGTCGCGCTGGCGCGATGTTCTGCACTTGGTGCTGCCCGAAACCGTTATCCGCTGGCATCGCCAGGGGTTCCGCGCCTTCTGGACTTGGAAGTCGAGGCCTCGAGGTCCAGGACGCCCGCCGATAGGCTCGGAGCTGAGAGGCCTGATCCAGAAGATGGCGCCCGCCAATCCGCTCTGGGGCGCGCCTCGGATCCATGGCGAGCTCCTCAAGCTCGGCTTCACCATCTCCCAGCGTTCGGTCGCCCGACTCATGCTGCGTCGGCGAGGGCCACCCTCGCAGTCTTGGAAAACTTTCCTCGCGAATCACGTCGCCGACCTAGTTGCCGTTGACTTTCTGGTCGTGCCCACTGCGACGTTCCGCATCCTCTTCGTGTTCGTGGTGCTGCTCCACCATCGCCGCCAGGTCGTCCACTTCAACGTGACAAGCGCACCGACCTCGGCCTGGACGGCCCAGCAGATGCTCGAGGCGTTCCCCGAAGACTCCGCTCCCAGGTACCTCCTCCGCGATCGCGATGCTGTCTATGGCAACACTTTCCGAAGACGCGTCGAAAGCATGGGCATCGCTGAAGTCCTGACCGCCGCGCGGTCGCCATGGCAGAACCCGTACGCCGAGCGCATGATCGGTACCATCCGGCGGGACCTCCTCGACCACGTGATCGTGTTTGGCGAGGGACATCTTCGTCGTCAGCTGCACCGCTACCTTCGCTATTACCACAGGGCGCGAACTCACCTCTCACTGGCGAAGGACGCGCCCGAACCACGGCCAGTAGAGCCACCAGAACTCGGGGGTGTTATCGCCCTGCCTCAGGTTGGTGGCCTGCATCATCGCTACGCTCGACGAGCCGCGTAGCGTCTCGATGAGCAGAGAAGGGTGCTCCCAGGGGAGCCCTCGCCTCTTGCCCTGTCGGTAGCTTGAAGCTCGACAGGCGGGGGCACGCAATCCGGGGCCAAGCACAGTAATTCTGCAGCAACGTTTGTCACATGGCGCCATTCAGGTACGGGTGACCTGCAACTGCTCAGATCTGCAGCGACGGCCGGGCCCGCGTCCATCTCGGAGGATTCACCGAGTCGAGCGCGCGTCTCCCGCGAATCTGGGACACAGCCCCGCTTCGGCGGATTCGCCTCGCCCACTTGCCGGCACCGTGAACTCAAACACCGCGCCGCCAGGCACGTTCGCCGCCGCCCACAACCGTCCTCCGTGTGCCTCGATGATCGAACGTGAGATCGACAAGCCCATCCCCATGCCCCCGGGCTTGGTGGTGTAGAAAGCGTCGAAGACGTGATCCACGCTCGCAGGACTGAGCCCCGGACCCGTATCCCGCACCACGACGAGCACTCCGTCCGGCTCGGCTTTCTCGGTGCTGATCAACAAGTCTCGCGGTCCGTCGGTCGTGGGGGTCATCGCCTCGACGGCGTTGACGA
>WNFC01008643.1_pt1 | contig 15192 bp, 13 predicted proteins | sample 5400541 | NCBI WGS metagenome assembly WNFC01 (sample SAMN13153342, study PRJNA577476) | soil metagenome | isolation source: 120 cm saprolite under Douglas fir tree site 2 hole 2 replicate 1 | place: USA:California | collected 2015-04-18
CCGAAGCTTCATTCAGGTAATCGCCGACTTCTTCCAAGTCCAATCCGTTGCGTTCCTCTATCCGGTAACGGTGTTCGCGAAAGAAATTGGTGTCTCCAACGAGACTCCCCCGAACTTGCTCAAGAGCTATACCTTTGCTACTAGCTCCGCGACTGGAGGCCCTTCACCAGATCAGGCCGTGGCGCGGTTGGAAGACTTGCTAAGCAGGCCCGAGGCATTCACAGCCTCTCCGCGGCGCAACTGAAATTTTCTCAACGACGTTTGCGGTTCGCGCGTTTCGCGGCGGCGCCGAGCACGCTGAATTCCCAGCGGTAACCGTCGGGATGATGAAACCAGATTCCCATGTTGTCCGAACCCGGACCGTCCGGACAGATCCCGTCGCCCGGATCTTCCGGTTTCACTGCGTACCCACCGGCGTGTATGGTCAGGCGGGTTGCCGGGTAGCCTCTTGCCAGAGTACGTCCCAGCGGTAGGCGAGGCGCTCCGGGTAGAGACGCTCGCGCATCAGCGCAGTCGCGCACTGGTGGACGGCCTCGCCCCAGGCCCCGAAGCTGTAGCCGCGGTACGAGCCGCGAATCTCGGCGACCCGCTCGCGTTCTTCTTGCGCCATATCGCTGTCGGCTGGAACTCGTAGATGTGCAGCTCGGGCACGAGGACGACGCTTCCGACCACATCCCAGCGGTCATCGGGATTGAAATCGCGGCATTCGACGCGGTATTCGATCCCGGCGCCGGTCAGGTACAGCTTCACGAGCATGATGTGCGGGATGCTCATGTGGGGGACCTGTGATACACCGAAAGGGGCTCGAACACAAGACGGTGCCTGTTTGGCCTCCGGCAGGGATCGGTTTAGAATGCAGCCTGAGGCGATCCGACGTAATGCCCGTTCTCCATAGACAGGTCTGGGGTAGACAGCTCTGGACCAAGGGCCTCCAGTTCGTCCTCGTCAACTGCGCCGTCTTCGCCGCCTACCGGGTCAGCTTCATCAGGCTGTTTGGTGGGCCCAAGGCGCTCGCGGGGACACCGGTCGCGCTCTGGACAGGCCTGGTCCTCGACGCCGCCCTGCTCGCGCTCGAGCTGGGCATCCTGCTTCTGGCGGCGCTGGTCACGCGCCGCCTGCGCCTCCGTTTCACGGCGGCCGGGCTGTGGGGTTTTACTTGCGTGAACGCCCTGGTCGCAGGAGTTAACCTCTTCGTCTTCCACGAGCGCCATCAGCACCTCTGGGAGATCGTCCCCGCGAACATCGGCCGGCCTCACGAGATGCTGATCGCGTTCGAGCCGTTCACGAGCGCGCACCCCTTTGTGATGGGCGGCGGCCTCCTCGCCCTGGCGTTGGCCGCGCTCGCCGCGAGGCGGCACACGCGCCCGCTGGCCGGGCAGGCCGTCGACCTGTGGCGGCCCGCCGCCTTCGCCACCGCCGTGACGGTCATGGCGGCGCTTCTGCTGGTCGCCCTCGAGATCGAGCCGACGAAGGCGAACAAGGATCTCGAGATCCGGCTGGTATCGAGCCTCGACCGGATGCGGCTGGGCGACTACGTGCTGAACCAGGTGGTCGGCAATCCGCTCCAGGACCTCGTCCGCCTCCTGGGCCTGCCGGACAGCACGACGCCCTACCAGCTCGATGCCCAGCAGGCCCTCGACGTGAGCCGGCGCCTGCTCGGACTCCCGGCCGGCGACCCGGCGTATCCACTGCTCCGCCCCGTGCAGGGCCAGCAGCGCCTCGGCATCCGCAACGTGGTCGTCATCATGGTCGAGGGGCTCAGCGCCGCGCTCATCGATCACCGCGTCGGTGGCGAGTACGTGATGCCTTACGTCCACGGGCTCTGCGAGGAGGGCCTCTGCTTCCGCAGGATGATCCAGAGCTTCTCCGCCACCGACGGTTCGGTCTTCGCCATCGTCACCAGCCTGCCGCCGCCATTCGCGCTCAGCCGCACCGGAGACCTGCCCGCCCAGGAGATCAACGGGCTCGACGGCTCTCTCGCCCGTAGCATCGGGGCGGAGGGATACAGCCACGTCTACGTCGCCGGGTTTCGGCAGCGCAGCGCCGAATTCGTCACCTTCATGGCCAACCAGGGGTACCGGGGTTTCGGCTACGACGACCTGCGCACGCGACTGGGTGACCGCGCCCGCGCGGACTCCAACGCCCTCGGCATCTTCGATGGCCCGATGCTGCGGGAGGCGGCCAGGATCATCCTGGACGGCCCGGGGCCGTTCACCGCCTACATGATGACCGCCACCACGCACAGTCCGTGGACGGTGCCGGTATCCACCGCATTGCTGATGCCCGACACGGTGCTCGCGACCTTCCAGTATCTCGACCGTTCGGTCCGCGAATTCGTCGAGACCCTGCGGCTTCACGATCCGAATTTCGAGCACACCCTCGTGGTCGTCACCGGCGACCACACGAGCCACACCTTCGACTCTCGCTACATGGAGCGCCTGCGCATCCCGTTGATCCTCGCCGGGCCCGCGCTCGCCCGCGCGAAGGCCCGCTGGGCTTCGCGGCAGGAGCAGGCGGGCACCCATCTCGACATCGTGCCGACAGTGCTGGGGTTGCTCGACGGTGCCCACCTCTATAGTGGGATGGGGCGGAACCTCCTCGCTGCCGACGCGGGCGAGCACGGACTCATCAGCGGGACGTATGGGAGCTTTGTCTACATCAAGGGCGGGTTCGCGCTTCGCTACACTCTGCGCAACGGCCGGACCGAGCTCTTCCGGATTCGGGATGGCGACATCGTTTTCCGCGACCTGTCGGACGAGCAGCCGGACGTCAAGGCGACGCTCCGGCGCGAGCTGCTCGCGCTCTCTGAGACCGCCGACAGGCTGGGCCGCGACCGGCGAGTCTTCCCGCCGCCGGGCGGGACGGCGTATGTCCAGAGCGCCGGCCAACTGCGCTAAGGGGGAGGTGCCGATCATGAGCGAAGAGAAAATGGATGTGAGCCGGCTCACCGCGCTGTGGAAGGGGACGCTCGTGGAGCTGCTCGGCATCGAGTTCGTCGAGCTGGCCCCGGAGCGCGTCTTGGCCACGCTCGCGATCCGCGACGATCTCCGGACGGTCGGGGGCGCTCTCCACGGCGGCACCTTGATGGCTTTCGCCGATACGATGGGCGCCGTCGCCACCGTGCTCAATCTGCCCCCCGGCGCCGGCACCACCACGCTCGAGTCCAAGACCAACTTCTTCGCCGCCGGCCGCTCGGGCGCGGTGCGAGCCGAGACGACGCCGCTTCATCGCGGCAAGCGGACCATGGTGTGGCAGACCCGCGTCACCGACGAGTCGGGCCGCCTGCTGTCCATGACCATCCAGACCCAGATGGTGCTCGGGTGAACGTCGCCTTCGCCGGCGCGTTCTCCGTCCGCATGGCGGAGCGGGTCCGGGCCCACCTGGGCATCCCGTGCGACGTCATCCTGGCAGACGAGGCGGCCATCGCCCCGCGCATGCCGGAGGTCGACGTGCTGGTCACGCTCGCGTTCACCCCGGCGATGGGGGCGGCGGCGCGGCGCCTCAAGCTCGTGCAGGTGCCCGGCGCGGGTCTCGACCGGATCGACCGGGCCGCGCTTCCGCCCGGCGCCTCGCTCGCCAACGTCTACGGCCACGAGGTAGGCATCGCCGAGTACGTGCTGGGCGCCATGCTCGCGCTTGGCCGGAGCCTCGGCCGTCTCGATGCGGCGCTCCGGCGCGGGGCGTGGGAAAGCCAGTGGGCGGTCAACGTGCCGGCGCCGCCGGTGTGGCTCGAGCTGGCGGGGAGGACGCTGGGCATCCTGGGCTATGGACGAATAGGCCAGTGCGTGGCGCGGCGGGCGCTGGCATTCGACATGACGGTCTGCGCCATTCGCCAGAGTCTTCCGGTGGACGCGGCATCCAACGGGCTCGCGTTCCTCGGCTGGCCGAGAGATCTCGATGAGATCCTGGCCCGCGCCGACTACCTGGCGATCACGCTGCCGTTGACGCCATCCACGCGCGGGCTCCTGGGCAAGCGGGAGTTCGGCCTCATGAAGGCCAATGCTGTCCTCGTCAACGTGGCGCGCGCCGAAATCGCCGACGAGGACGCGCTGTACGACGCGCTGGCGCAGGGGACCATCGCCGGCGCTGCGCTCGACGTGTGGTACCGCTACCCGACCGACACGGGTCCAACTCTTCCCGCGCACCGGCCGTTCCACGAGCTGCCCAACGTGCTCATGACGCCACACGTCGCGGGCTGGACCGAGGGGACGCTCGAGGCGCGGGCCAAGCTCATCGCAGAGAACATCGGCCGCGTCGCGCGTGGCGAACCGCCGCTGAACCTGATCGGGCTGCCCCGTTCCTGAGGGCCCCCGCTGGCCGGCGGCCGATAGCGACGCCCTGCGACATTGGTCGCCGCATCTAGGGCCGGCCTGTTATCATTTCGCCGTGAAAATTTCTTCGGTTGAAGTGTTTGTGCTGAACTTCCCGTTCAAGGCTGCGTTCGTCCTGGCGGGCGGCGTGGCCGCCACTCCGGGCACGCTGTCGCCACGCGTACTGGTCAAGGTGACCGCCGCCGACGGAGCCTCTGGATGGGGCGAGGCGACGCCGACGCCGCGCTGGACGTACGAGACCACCGAGACCATCGTCAGCACGCTCAAGGGCTACGTCGCCCCGGCGGTCACGGGTCTCGACGCGTGGGACCTCGACGCGGTTCACCGCGCCATGGAGCGCGCCATCAACCCGGGGCTGACCATGGGCTCGCCGCTCGCCAAGTCGGCGGTGGACGTGGCGCTCCACGATCTCGTCGCGCGCTCGCGCGGGATCCCGCTCTACCAGCTCCTCGGCCGCCGCCGGCGCGCGCAGTTCGATCTGACGTGGATGGTGACGCTCGAGAAGCCGGCCGACGCCGAGCGCGTCGTGGCGGAGGGGCTCGAAGCGGGCTACGACTGCTTCGACGTCAAGATCGGTATGCACGGCGAGGCGGGCGACCTCGATCTGGTCCGCCGCGTCCGGCGCGCCGCGGGCGACCGGCTTGTCCAGGTGGACGCCAACCGGGGCTACAAGCTCGATACCGCCATTCGGCAGGCGCGGCGCTTCGAAGAGCTCGACATCGCGCTCTTCGAGCAACCGCTGAACGGGCTCAATCTCTCGGGCTTCCGGCGACTGGTCACTTCCACGACGGTGCCCATCGGCATCGACGAGACGCTGCGCTCGCTGCCGGACCTCATCGAGTACGTCCGCGCCGACGCGCTGACCGTCGCGGTCGCCAAGGTGCAGCGCAACGGCGGCTTCTGGTACTCACGCCAGCTCTGCGAGATCGCGGAGGCGGCCGGGCTCGGGCTGTCGCTCTCCGGCCTCACCGAGACCGATCTCGGCCTCGCGGCCGGGGTCCACCTCGCCGCGGCGTTCGACATCAGCCCGCTCCAGCTCAACGGGCCGCAGTTCATCGAGACGACCTTTCTACGCGAGCGGCTCTGGAAGGGCGGCGGACGCGTCACACTGCCCGAGGGGCCGGGCCTGGGTGTCGAGGTGGACGAGGCCTACGTGCGCAAGCACGCCATCGCCATCCGGATGCCCTGACATGCGTGGCTGGCTGGCCGGCCACGCGCCGTCGATAGCCCTCTTCGCGGCCCTGCTCGCCCTCTGGCAGCTGGCCTCGACGAGCTTCGGCATCCGCGAATACATCCTGCCGAGCCCCGTGGCTGTCGCGCGCGCGCTCACCTCGGGAGAGATCCCGTGGCTCGCGCACGCCTGGACGACCGCGCTCGAGATCGTCGGCGCCTTTCTCGTGGCGGGCGCCGCCGGGGTCGCGCTCGGCGTGGCCATCGCGTGGTCACCGCTCATGTCCAGCGCCCTCGTGCCCTTTCTCGTCTTCGTCAACACGCTGCCCAAGGTCGCCGTCGCCCCGCTCTTCCTCCTGTGGCTGGGCTACGGCATCCTCCCCAACATGCTCATCGGCGCTTTAATCGGGTTCTTCCCCGTCGTGATCAACACCGCCGTCGGCCTGACCCAGGTGGACCCGGAGATGCTCGACCTCGGCCGCGTGTTCAGCGCGCCCAAGTGGAAGGTCTTCGTGAAGATCCGCATCCCGAACGCGTACCCCTACATCCTGAGCGCGCTCAAGGTCACGGCCACCGCCGCGGTCGTGGGCGCCATCGTGGGCGAGTTCGTCGCCTCGCAGCGGGGGCTCGGCTACGTCATCATCACCTCCCAGGGCAGCATGAACACGCCGGTGGCCTTCGCGGCTCTCGTCTGGATCTCGGCGGTCGGCCTCGCTCTCTACGGCGCCGTAGTTTTGGCAGCGCGCTGGATCGCGCCATGGGCCGAGGCCACCGACTGACAAGGAGAATTCCATGATTCGCACCTTCTTCGCTCTCGCCTTCATGGCCGCGGTACTCGTAGCCACCGCCGCGCCCGTCTCCGCCCAGGCGCCCGAAAAGGTCGTCTTCGCGCTCAACTGGTTTGCCGTCGGAGACCACGCGGCCTACTGGGTCGCTCTCGAGAAGGGCTACTACAAGGCCAAGGGGCTCGACGTGGAGCTCCAGAACTCCAAGGGCTCGGGCGACTCTATCGCCAAGGTGGACACCGGGCGCGCGGACATCGGCCTCGCCGACAGCGCCGTCGTCATCGCCGCAGTGGGCCGCGGCGGCAAGATCAAGGTCGTCGGCATGGTCTTCGACAAGACGCCGCTCAATATCTGGAGCCGCAAGGAGGCGCCGATCACCAAGCCCAAGGACCTCGAGGGCAAGACGATCGGCGCACCGCCCGGCGACGGCCAGCGCCAGGTCTTTCCCGCCTTCGCCAAGCTGCACGGCATCGACCAATCCAAGGTGACGTGGGTCAACGTCGAGCCCGCCGCCAAGATCCCGGCCCTCGCCGAGAAGCGCGTGGACTCGGTCGCCGACTACACGACGGGCCTGCCCTTCTACGAAAAGGCCATGGGCAAGGGCAACGCGGTCATGATGCCGTGGGCCGACCACGGCTTCGACATGTACAGCATGTCCATCATCGCCAGCGAGAAGACCATGAAGGACCGGCCGAAGGTGCTGCGCGCCTTCCTGGAGGCCTCCTACATGGGCTGGCGGGACGTGATGGAGGACCCGAAGTCGGGGCTCGAGATCTTCAAGAAGCGCGTGCCCGAGATCGACCTGTCCATCATCGAGCCCAACATGAAGATGGGGTTCGAGCTGATGAAGACGGATCGCTACGCGAAGAACGGCATCGGCTGGATGGAGGAGAAGAAGATGTGCCAGTCGGTGGACCTGGTCAACACCTACATGGGCGTGCCGGCCAAGGTCGAGTGCAAGGCCGTCTACACCAACGAGTTCCTGACGAAGATCGAGCTGCCGAAGAGCATGCGCTAGGGGTGGCGGCCGCGCCCGCCTTCATCGGCCTCGACCGGGTCGGCATGACCTACGAGGCGGCGAGCGGCCCGGTCGAGGCGCTCCGCGACATCTCCTTCGCGGTGGAGCGCGGCGAGCTGGTGGCGCTGGTGGGGCCGAGCGGCTGCGGCAAGTCCACGCTGCTCAGGATCATCTCGGGGCTGCGGCCCGCCACAGTCGGCAGCGTCTTCGTCGCCGGCCGCGCCGTCACGCGTCCCATCGCGGAAGTCGGCATGGTGTTCCAGGCGCCCGTGCTCCTCCGGTGGCGCTCCGTCCTCGACAACGTCCTGCTACCGGCTGAGCTGGCCGGTCTCGACGCGCGGCAATATCGCGAGCGCGCGGGCCATCTCCTCAGGCTGGTCGGCCTCGCCGGCTTCGAGGACAAGCTGCCGCGCGAGCTCTCGGGCGGCATGCAGCAGCGCGCCTCTCTCTGCCGGGCGCTCCTGCTCGACCCGCCGCTGCTCCTCATGGACGAGCCCTTCGGTGCGCTCGACGCGATGACGCGCGACGAGATGAACCTCGAGCTCCTGCGCGTCTGGGGCGAGGGAGCGGCGCGCGACCGCAAGACCATCGTCTTCGTGACGCACTCGATCCCCGAGGCGGTGTTCCTCGCCGATCGTGTCGTCGTGATGACGCCGCGGCCGGGCCGGGTGGCCCGCGTCTGCCCCGTGGGGCTCCCGCGCCCGCGTACGGTGGCGGCGCGGGCCTCGGCCGATTTCGGCCGGCTCTCGCTCGAGATCTACGAGATCCTGACCGCGCGGCCCGCCTGAGGGCCGCCCGTGGCCGCCTACGTGGTTTTCTTGGAGGCGATGTAGGCGCGCCAGCCGCCGTGCTGGGTGATCTCGCGCTGCCCCTCGCAGAGGAGCGGCTCGCCCAGCACTCCCAGCACTTCCTCTCCGTCCTGGAGCTTGACCTTGCCGATGCAGAGGCCCGGCGGCTCCTGCATCAGGATCTTCGCGAGGCCGTCCGGCGGCACGGCCCAGACTTCCAGCGCGACGGACACGCCGCCCGAGGCGACGCGGATCATCGCCGGGTGGCGGTCGTTGATCGACCAGATCCGGTACGCCGGCACCGTCGTGGCCTCGCGGACGAAGGTCGCGCCCGCGTTGATCATGTTCGGGTTGAGCTCGAGCCCCCGCATCAGCGTGCCGTTGACCGCCAGATGGACCGCGCGATCAATCGACATTGGTGACGACCAAGCGCCCGGACGGCGCGCCCTCGCGCTGGGCGATGAGCGCGCACAGCGCGGCCAGCAGCAGGTAGCCGAGGGCCACCGGCCAGGACTGGGCCCAGCCCAGCTTCTCCCCGTGAATGACGCCGAAGAACGACAGCGCGGCGGCCCCCAGCGCGTAGATCGTCGCCATCCTGAAATCCTTGTTGATGATGAAGGCCGCGATGGCGCCGAGCATCATGCCTGCCAACACGGCGCCACCACCCAGGAGCTGCATGCCGCGGTAGATGATGCCCACGCCGCCGAGCTTGGCCATGCCGATCTGCTCCGCCGTCGTCCCGGCGGCGCGGAGCGTGTTGTCCACGAGCCCAAGCCCCCAGACGGCGATGCTCGGGATGATGGCGAGCACCACGGCCGGGGCGTGCTCGGGCGGGGATTCTCGGAAGGCCTGGGAGGTGATGACGACGCCGATGTAGACGAGGATGGGCAGGATGGCGACGAGCGGGATGACCGCGAGCAGCACCGCCGCGAGGCCGAGGAAGCAGATCAGGCTGATGCAGATGCCGGTGGCCAGCGAGTACCCGCCGCGGCCCCCGATCGACTTCCATCCAGGATGGCCGATGTACACGGCGGGCGGGAACGGGCTGCCGAGCGTCGCGCCCACCACGGCGCCGAGGCCGTCGGCGAGGAGGACGTTGCGCAGGTTGTAGTTGTCTCCGGCGGCCGAGGCGCTCTCGACGTTGTTCATGCCTTCGGTGAAGTTGTAGATGCCGAGGGGAATGGCGGTGATCAGGAGCGGCATCACGTCGGCCATCCCCACGAAGGCATCGCCGGTGGGGAAGGGCAGGTGGAGGCCGAACTGGGCGAATGCCTGGCCGACACGCGTCGGCTGCATGTAGCCGCTCCAGCCGAGGAACGCGGTGATCCAGCCGATGGCAGTGCCGATGACGACGGCCGCGAGCCCGCCGGGCACGCCCCACGGCAGCCTCACGCGCGCCATCCAGCTGATCATGACGATGCCGAGTGAGATGAAGGCGATCCAGGGCAGCTCCCAGCTCTGGAAGGCGGGGCGCATGGAGATGAAAGCCAGCGCCGTCCCGGCCAGCGAGCCGAGCATCGCGGCCCGCGGCGTATACCGCCTGATCGTCGGGCCTACGAAAGCGCCGACGAGCACGATGAGGCCGATCACGAAGGCCCACGTCAAGCCGGCCCGCCAGGCCTTGATGGGATCGCCCGTGGCGAGATACGTCGGCAGCATGACCACGAAGACGCAGATGAAGAACTGCGGCACGCTCGGGCCGTAGGGCAGCGCCGCCACGTCGTCGCGGCGCTCGCGCTTCGCCAGCTGGTACGCGAGGTACGCGTAGTAGATGTTCCCGATGGGCAGCGCGATACCGAGCGCCGGCAGGATGCGGCCGAAGACGATGTCGCTCGGGATCTTGACGACGCCGAGCGACAGCCCCGTCAGGACGATGACGTTGAGCGCAACGTTGGTGAAGAAGCCGAAGAAGGCGTTCCAGTCCCCCGGTACCCACAACCGGACGCGATACTCTCCCGCCGTCCCTGCCTGCATGCGCATCCTCCTTGAACCGTGACGTGCGTGCCTGTGACGTGCGTGTCAGTCCGCTGCGCTGCGCTCAGCCTGCGACCACGTGCGTGCCGGTCCGTCCGGCGATGGCGTCCTCGAGATGATCCGGCGAGGTGATGATGGCGCGCTGTCCTCCACGCTCGATGAATTCCACGGCCGCGCGGACCTTGGGCCCCATGCTGCCCTCGGGAAACTCTCCCGCCTCCAGGTAGCTCCGCGCCTCCCGTATCGTCATTCGGTCGAGGAAGCGCTGGTCGGGCTTGCGGAAGCGGATGGCGACCTTCTCCACCCCCGTCGAGACGACGAAGACGGGCACGCCCAGATGCGCGGCCAGGAAGCCGGAGGCGAAGTCCTTGTCCACGACGGCCTCGACGCCCCGGTAGACGCCGGGCTTCTCCTCGACGACCGGGATGCCGCCGCCGCCGCACGCGATGACCACGAAGCCCGCGAGGAGGAGCGCCCTGATGGCCTCGGCTTCCACGATGCGCACGGGGCGTGGCGAGGGGACGAGCCGCCGGTAGCCTCGGCCGGCGTCCTCGACCATCACCCAGCCGTCGCGGGCGCGGTGGCGCTCGGCTTCATCTGGCGAGTAGCCGCTGCCGATCGGCTTGGACGGGTGCTGGAAGGCGGGGTCCGCGAGATCGACGACGGTCTGCGTCAGCACGCACGTGACGCGGTCGGCCATGCCCCGGCGCCCCAGCTCGCTGACCAGCGAGTTGCCGATGATGTAGCCGATGCCGCCTATGGAGTCGGCGACGCACATGTCGAGCGAGAGCCGCGGGGTGAATTCCGCCTCGCTCGCCATCTCCGAGCGGCGGAGGATGAAGCCCACCTGCGGGCCATTGCCGTGGGTCAGGACGACGCGCCAGCCGTCGGAGACGAGGGCGCCGACGTGCATCGCCGTGTCGCGCGCGTTCACGAACTGCTCGGCGATGGTCCCGGCCTGGCCCTCGTGGATCAGCGCATTGCCGCCAACGGCTATGACGACTGATTTGTCTTGCTTAAATGTCGAAGACATTGGGTTTACGCCGTGGCCTCTTCGGGCCTATGGCCCTCATCGGTTTCGCGGGCAGCGTCACGCTGGGACCTTCAGCTGGCGGGCTAGCTCGCGGAGCGCCCCCGAGAAGCAGGCGAGGGGCGCCTTCGCGATTCCGGCGCCGATCTGGCCTATGCCCGCCTCTCGATGCGCGATGCCCGTATTGATCACCGGCTGGACGCCGCTGTCCACCACACGCCGGGCGTCGATGCCGGTGGGCGTGCCGGCGAAGCCGAGGGCGGGAATCCCGAAGTCGTTGTTGCGCGCGAGTGTGATCGTGTACATGCGCTTCGTGTAGCCGATGGCCTCCTCGGCGGCGCCGCCCACGAAGCGCACGATGGCGGGCGCCGCGGCCATCGCGAAGCCGCCGATGCCGGCTGTTTCCGTAATGGCGCTGTCACCGAGATCGGGGTTGGCGTCGGCGGCGGTGTAGCCGGGAAAGTAGAGGCCGTCGGGGACGACGGCCGGCGCGGTCGACCACGCGTCGCCCGTGCCGCTCATCCGCACCCCGACCTCGACGCCGTTGCGCGCCATGGCGGTGACGACGGTGGAGCCGTTGCGCGCCATGGCGATGACGACGGACGAGCCGGCGATGTCGCGCGCCGCGTCCAGCGTGGCCTTCGACGCCGCCATGGAGAGATTCAGGTAGAAGTGGTTGTTGACCTCGAGGAACTCGAGCACGCTCGCGGCGATGTCCGCGGGGCTCGTGCGCACGAGCGCGGGCGCCATCATTCGCGCGAACAGCGAGGTCGAGGCGACGTTTCTGTTGTGGCATTCGTCGCCCATCTGGAGCCCCTGCGCCGTCAGGTTCTTGAGGTCGATCGGCCCGCGCGCCCGCAGCGCCTGGCCAAGCGCGGGCGCGAGCGTCTCGTTCATCCACCGCAGCCGGTCGAGGACTTCCTTGTTGTACGCGCCGAAGCGCAGGACCTTGCCCAGCCCCTCGTTGAGCGTGGCGAAGGCCCGCGTGCCTCCAGGCGCGTTCTCCACGATGACGACGGGCATGGACGGCGAGAGGATGCCCGCCATCGGCCCGACGGCGCCGAAGTGGTGGCAGGGTGCGAAGGTCACGCCGCCTCCGCCGGCAAGCTTCTCCGCGGCCTCCGGCGTATCAGCCCAGCCCTCGTAGAGGATGGCGCCCACAACCGCGCCGCGCATGGGACCGCACATGCGTGACCACGCGATGGGCGGACCTGCGTGCAGGATGTGGCGGGGCCCCAACCCCTTCAGGTGATCGGCGGCTCGCCCGATGTCCACCAGCATGGGCTTGGCCGCGAGGATGCGCTCGACAGCCTGGGCGTTCGCGGAGGCGACGCGCGATCCGATCGGGTCGTCGGCGTCGTCCTCGAGGCGTGCCAGCAGGAGGCCCATCTCCCGGTCGCCGCCCGCGGGCGGCCGCCAATCGAGCTGGAGAACGGAAGCGCCGTGGGCCCGCGGCGACAGCGCGAACTCGGCGACGCCTACGTTGAGCGCACGAATGCCTCCGTCGAAGAGCGAAACAGGCCCGGCTGAAGCGTTCGATCCTGGCCTTGCCATGGCCTCAGCTTTTCTTCGGCGTAGGCCGGCCGTTGCCGACCAGGGAAGCCGCGAGGCGCGCGGCCTGGGCATTGCTGGGAGCCAGGAGCACCCCCGCTGCCTCGAGCTGCTGCTCCTGGCCGGCGAGACTCTGGGGGTCCGCAGGCGTGCCGCATACCGATGCGACGACGGCGAGTCCGCGACCGGACTTTGCCGCGACCCTGGTCGCTGCCGCGATGGCCGGAGCGAGCGCGCCCGCCGGATCGGCGTGGGCGCCATAGCCCAGGACGACGTCGAGCAGGATGACCGCCGTCGCGCCGTCCTTCGCCGCCGCCACGATGCGCTCGTTGCGCAGTCTGAAGTCGATCATCGGATGGGGGCGGCCGACGGTGAACTCGTCGTCGCCCAGATCGATCGTCGTGTGCTTCGCGCCGCTGCCCAGGATAAGCGCCGCCTCCTGGCAAAGCGTTCCGCCGCTGTAGAGGCCGCGGACCAGGCGCTGGCTCTTCGAGAATCGCCGCGCCTTCGCTCGCCCGGCGGCCGCGAGCTTCGGGGTCACTGCGGGCGTCTTGGGTCCGGCGCTCTTGCCACGGCAGAGCGCCACGGCCGCGCGTGCCGCGTCTTCGAGCGTGGCCGCGGGGGTCGCGCCGGCCTCGCGGATGGCGGCCGGGTCGCCGCCCAGGAAATTGACGACGATGGGCTTGCCGGACTTGCGCGCGACCTCGAGGACGCGGCGGGCGACGGTGGGGGCGGGGGGCTTGGAGATGAGGACGATGACGCGGGTGCCGGGATCCGCGGCGAGGCGCTCGATGGCTGCCTGCATCATGATGCCGCCCACGCGCTCGTCCAGGTCGTGGCCACCCACGCCTATCACCTGTGAGCAGCCCTCGCCGAGCTGGTCGATGAGACAGCTGACCTGCTGGAGGCCCGTGCCGGAAGCGCCGACGAGGCCGATGCGCCCGCGCCGTACGGCATTGGCGAAGCCCAGCGGCACGCCGTCGAGAATGGCGGTGCCGCAGTCCGGACCCATGACGAGGAGGTTCTTCTTCGCGGCGAGTCGCTTGAGCAGGACCTCGTCGGCGACCGGGACATTGTCGCTGAAGAGAAAGACGTGGAGCCCGCGCTTGATCGCCTTGAGGGCTTCCGCCGTCGCGTAGGCGCCCGGTGTCGAGATGATGGCGAGGTTCGCGCGCGGCAATTCCGCCACGCCCTGGCCGATGCTCAGCGGGAGGGGCTGGTTGCCCGCGGGCGCCGAGACGGCGGCCTGCTCGTCGAGGAGGCGGGCCGCCTCGACCAAGGCCCGGTCGGCCGCCGCGGGATCGGCGGCGGCGACGGCCACCACGAGATCGTTCGGCCCAGCGGCGGCGCCCTTGGCGTCGAGGAGGCGCGCGCCGGAGAGCAGCTCGCGGTTCGCCGGCGTCGCCATCATGAGCGCGGCGCGGCTGACGCCGGGGAGCTTCTCGATCAGGGCGGCCACGCGCATCAGCTCGACCGAGTCGCGGTACGTGTCAGGCCGGACGAGACAGCAGGTCGTGGCGGCCACGGGGCCCCTCCGCTACTCGGAAGCGAGTGTGCTGCGCGCCTACTTCTGCCCGGCCGCGGCCTCCTCCACGCCCAGCTCGGCCAGCTTGGAGGCGGTGGGCCTGCCGGTGCTGGGATCCCAGCCCGCCATCTCGTAGTACGTCCGCCGCGCGGCGAAGAACTCGTCGGGGTCGATCTTCGAGCCCTGGATCACCCCGTTGCCGATACCCTCGTGCAGGCGCTGGGGCAGGATGTCGTCCTCCGGCGTGAAGCTGTTGAAGACCCGCGCCAGCGTGTTATTGCGCTCGCCTACCTTCATGAGCTCGTAGAGGCTCATGTTCCAACCGGTGACGGCGTTGATGTAGTCCATCATGGGCTGAAGCCCCAGCGCGTTCAGGGGCGCCCCCACGAAGTCGCACATGCCGACCGAGTTGTACGCGCTCCAGACCTTCTGGGTCTCGAAGAACGCGCGCACCTTCTTGCTGTCGAGGGTGAGCGGCTCGAGCGGCTCGATGAGCCCGAGCGCCCCCAGCGGATGCCCCTGCGGGTGAAAGCCCGCGTACAGCGGATCGTGGGGCGCCTCCATGTGGTCGGCCCCCGTCGGCGACAGCGCATACGCCAGCGACAGGCCCTTCTTGCCACGCGGGTCGTGCATCGGCAGCTCCTGCCCCTTGACGCGGAGCGCGAAGCGGTCGGCGCCCTTGCCGAGCTGAGTCGCGGCGCGCTTGACGCCCTCGCCGAGGACCTTGCCGATGCCCTCGCGCTTGCCGATCAGGTGGATCATCTCGATGACCGCGTCGGCATTGCCCCACGTGAGCTCGATGCCGCCCGTCATCTCACTGGTGATGATGCCGTGCTCGTAGCACTCCATGGCGAAGGCGATGACGGCGCCCGTCGAGATCGAATCGAGCACGTACTGCGCGAAGAGCTGGTTGGCGAGCGCGAGCTTCTTGAGGTCGTCCACGCCGCAGAGCGAGCCGGCGGCGGCGAGGGTTTCGTACTCGGGCCCGCCGTACTTCGGCGTCACGCCCAGCTCCTTGAC
>WNFC01004491.1_pt1 | contig 15188 bp, 14 predicted proteins | sample 5400541 | NCBI WGS metagenome assembly WNFC01 (sample SAMN13153342, study PRJNA577476) | soil metagenome | isolation source: 120 cm saprolite under Douglas fir tree site 2 hole 2 replicate 1 | place: USA:California | collected 2015-04-18
GAGGCCGGCCACACGCCCCAGATGGAGGAGCCCGAGCGCTTCAACCGGCTGGTCCTCGACTTCCTGGCCCAGGCTGGCTAAGCCAGCGGGTGGCCGAACCGGCCGGCGTAGAACCCGATCAGCCAGCTGATAGCCAGCAGGATCCCGGCGAGCAAAACCGCCAGCCCCAGTACATAAAGAAGGAGGGGATACAGGCTGCGGGCCCGATAGCCGGCGAACTCCCGGAAGGTGAGCCAGAAGGTACTGCTCAGGAGGCCCCGTCGCCGAGCGGCCTGGTGGCCCCGGCCGAGCAGGAAGAGACCGAACAGGACGAGGGCGGCGGCGGCCAGCGGGGAGGCCCCGGTGAGGGTCAACCGGCCGGATCCTTCAGAATTGGAAAACTCCAGATGTTGTAGGTGGCGTTATCCACAACCCGTACAGGTAGTGGTAAAATGCTTGACAGGCCATACCCCATCTCCTACAGTATGGGGCGCTCTACCGACTACCCAGGAGGTCTAATTCATGGCCCGTCCCACCCAGAAACCTTCGACCGACCGTCCCGTCAGCGCCCCAGCCAACGGCACCAACGGGCAGAAAACCGCACCTGCCGCCGGCACTCGCCGGAACCGGACCGGGATGCCCTGGAAGCGCTACTTCACCAAACCTGGGGTGGGGGCCTTCGACGAGGTGGAATGGGAGACGCGGGCGGCCAGCATCACCAACGAGAAGGGCGAGGTGGTCTTCGAGCAGCGGGACGTCGAGATTCCCAGGGGCTGGTCCCAGGTCGCCACCAACGTGGTGGTCTCCAAGTACTTCCGGGGCGTGCTGGGCACGCCCGACCGGGAGCGGAGCGTCAAGCAGCTGATCGGCCGAGTCGCCCGGACCATTCATCAGTGGGGCGTCGCCGGCGGCTATTTCACGACCCCCGAGTCGGCTGACATCTTCCGAGAGGAACTCACCCACCTGCTGGTCCACCAGAAGGCTTCCTTCAACAGCCCGGTCTGGTTCAACGTCGGAATCGAGGAACACCCTCAAAGTTCGGCTTGCCAGCCTTACCACGCACTGGTCTCATCGCCGGCGGGGATGGTGCCGATTGGAGAGCTGGTCAAGCGTCACGCCGTCGGTGAATCTGTCTACGACAAAGACGGGATCACCCGAATCGTGGCGGTCAAGGCAAATGGGCGGAAACCGGTGCGACGGGTGGTGCTGACCAACGGGGGCTTCATCGAGGCAACGCCAGACCATGTCGTACTCGCGGTGCGGAAGCGGCTCCAGGCGCCGCAATGGCTCCCAGTCGAGCTTCTGGAGCCCGGGATGAGCCTGCTGCACGATCCCGATCGGGGTCGGGCCGCGAGCAGCCGGCCGGCTGCCGTCGCCGCCAGTCAGGCCGGCGGTGGAGTTGCCGTTCTCGAGCCTGCCAGCGCCACCGAAGAGCGAGCAGCTCTCCGGGAAGAGGAAATCGTTCGGATCGACGAACTGGGAGTCCAGGACGTCTACGACATCCAGACCGAGTCAGGGAATTACCTGTCGAACAACATCGTGGTCCACAACTGTTTCATCAACAAGGTCGAGGACACCATGGGGTCGATCCTCACCCTGGCCAAGACCGAGGGGATGCTCTTCAAGTACGGGTCGGGCACCGGGACCAACCTCTCACCGATTCGCTCCTCCAGAGAACTGCTGGCCGGTGGCGGCACCGCCTCGGGGCCCGTCTCCTTCATGAAGGGTTACGACGCGTTCGCCGGCGTGATCAAGTCCGGCGGCAAGACCCGCCGGGCGGCCAAGATGGTCATCCTCAACGCCGACCACCCGGACGTCGTCGAGTTCATCAACTGCAAGGTGGAGGAGGAGCGGAAGGCCTGGACCCTGATCGAGGCGGGCTACGACCCCTCGTTCAACGGCCCTGCCTATAGCTCAATCTTCTTCCAGAACTCGAACAACAGCGTGCGGGTCACCGATGACTTCATGCACGCCGTGGAACAGGACCTGGACTGGCACACCAAGGCCGTGACCAACGGCCGGATCATGGACACCTACAAGGCCCGCGACCTGATGCGGATGATGGCCGACGCCGCCTGGGCCTGCGGCGATCCGGGCCTGCAGTACGACACCACGGTCAACCACTGGCACACCAGCGCCAACACCGACCGGATCAATGCCTCGAACCCGTGCAGCGAGTACATGTTCCTGGACAACACCAGCTGCAACCTGGCCTCCATCAACCTGATGACGTTCCTGGATGACCGCGGCGAGTTCGACGTGGAAGGCTACCGGGAAGCCATTCGAATCCTGATCACCGCCCAGGAGATCATCGTCGACAACGCCAGCTATCCCACCGAGGCCATCACCCAGAACAGCCGCGACTTCCGGCCGCTGGGGCTGGGCTACGCCAACCTGGGGGCGCTGCTGATGGCGTCCGGCCTTCCCTACGACAGCGACGCCGGCCGCGACGTGGCCGCCGCGCTCACGGCGGTGCTGACCGGCGAGGCCTATGCCCAGTCGGCCCGGATCGCCGCCCGCAAGGGACCGTTTGCCGGCTTCGCCGTGAACCGCGAGCCGATGTTGCGGGTGATGGACCAGCACCGGGACGCGATCGGCCACATCAACCCGGCGCACGTGCCGCTGCAGGTGCTGGCCGCGGCGCGGGAGTCGTGGGACACCGCCTGCGAGCTGGGAGCCGCCCACGGCTACCGGAACGCCCAGGCCACCGTGATCGCGCCCACCGGGACGATCGGCTTCATGATGGACTGCGACACCACCGGCATCGAGCCGGACATCGCCCTGGTCAAATACAAGAAGCTGGTCGGCGGCGGCATGCTGAAGATCGTCAACCAGACGGTGCCGATCGCGCTGCGCCGCCTTGGCTACAGCGAGCCCCAGGTGTCGGAAATCCTGCAGTACATCGACGAGCAGGACACCATCGAGGGGGCTCCCCACCTGCGCCCCGACGACCTGCCCGTATTCGACTGCGCCTTCAAGCCGGCCAAGGGCTCGCGCAGCATCCACTACATGGGGCACGTCAAGATGATGGCCTCCGCCCAGCCCTTCATCAGCGGCGCCATCTCCAAGACCGTCAACATGCCGGAGCAGGCCACCGCGGACGACATCATGGAGGTCTACATGGAGGGGTGGCGGATGGGGCTCAAGGCCATCGCCATCTACCGCGACAACTCCAAGCGGTCCCAGCCGCTGAACACGGCGCTGGACTCCAAGAAAGAGAAGGCGGCCGCCGTCGTGCCGGCCTCGGTCGAGACGCCCCGGGCCGTCCGGCGCAAGCTGCCGGATGAGCGCCGCTCGATCACCCACAAGTTCGATATCCAGGGCCACGAGGGCTACATCACGGTGGGGACGTACCCCGACGGGCGGCCGGGCGAGATCTTCCTGGTCATGTCCAAGGAAGGCAGCACCATCTCCGGCCTGATGGACGCCTTCGCCACCTCCATCTCGCTGGCGCTGCAGTACGGGGTGCCGCTCGAGGTGCTGGTCAAGAAGTTCGCCCACACCCGCTTCGAGCCCTCGGGCTTCACCAAGAACCCCGAGATCCCGATCGCGAAATCGATCACCGACTACATCTTCCGCTGGCTGGCGTCCAAGTTCCTGAACAAGGACCAGCAGGATGAGGTGGGCCTCGTCCGCCGGGACACCGCGCCGCTCGAACTGCTGGAAACGCCGGCGCCGAGTACGCCGAGCACGGCGAGCGGTCCGTCGACCATCGAGAGCGGCCAACCGAGGATCGCGTTCCAGGGTCAAGAGGATGCGCCGGCCTGCTCGGACTGCGGGTCGATCATGGTTCGCAACGGGACCTGCTACAAGTGCTTGAACTGCGGGTCAACCAGCGGCTGCTCGTAGGAGCGGACTAGCAAGAAGGGGCTCTCAGGGCCCCTTCTTGCTTATATGACGAGGCTCGCTGCCCGTGCGGAAGCGTCGCGCGCTGAGACGGACACAAGTATCGGTGTCGCGGGTGCGGTCTCTACCTCGAGACCTGCTGCGATGGCGGTCGCTGCGCTTGAAATTTCGGTCCGCACGACGCTGATCGCGCGCGTGACGACCCGCGTGGGCTCATCAGCGGGCACAAACGCATGCAGCGTGCGCAAAATCGTGCTATGGTCTGAAGTTAATGAAGGTTCGGCCTCGCGCTGATGACCGCGATGATCAGCGCGACGAGCACCAGGATCGCGATGGCGATCAGTCGGCGCAGCGGACGGTCACGGATCGAGTCAATGCTGGCCGTGGTCGCGGGTCGCGACATCGTGAAGGTCTTGACGAAGCCCTGCGCGTCCTCCATGGCGAGGATCACGGGTCCCGCAGCCGTATCCAGGCGCGCGACGTCCATCAGAACTGGTTCGCCGCGTCGCTCCGCGATGCTGAGCCTGCCGAAGAAGCTGGGCCCGGTGCGACGACGGCTGGGATCGAAGGTCAGCCGCTTCTCCACACGCGCCGTCAGTTGATCGCGCGCCAGCGTGACCGCCTGGCCGGCATGCGTGATCGTGACCGTGCTGGCGTCGGAGTCCACCTCGACTGGACTGCTCGCCGGAAAGGGCAGGGCATCGCCGAGGTAGCGGGCCTGCATGTAAGTAAGGATAGGCTGCCCCATCGCCGGCTCAGGGCACCCCACCGGCAGGCCTTGTGGTCCCGGTGGACGCCAGGCCCAAGATTTAGTAGAATGGCTCCGATTTTGAGTCTTCAGCGGCTGCGCCCCGGGGGGCGGGCCGGCATTGCGGAGGGTACTCCCGGCATTCGACCCGGATGCCCCTCCCCATCCCACAGCTTCCGGTACCCGGCCGCGCCGGCGCCCGCGCGTCCACAGTTCACGTGGCGCTCACGCGCGATCGGCGGCGGCGCACCGCATTCTGCGGCCGACCGGGAGAATTCCCGAACAAGGAGGTGAGTGCGGTGCCCGCAAAGAAGAAAGCTGGTGGCAAGAAGAAGGCTGCAAAGAAGTCTTCGAAGAAGAAGTAAGAGTTTCTCTTACTTGATTGCCAACAAGCAGCCGGCGCCTCGGGCGCCGGCTGTGTCATTGTTTGGCCGTGGACCTCGATCGGGCCCGCGCCTTCCTGGCCGGCAACCACCGGGGCATCCTGGCCACCATCAAGCGGGACGGCCGGCCGCAGCTCTCCAACATCCTCTACTTCCTGGATGACGACGGCCGGATCAAGATCTCGGTCACCCAGACCCGGGCCAAGACCCACAACCTTCGCCGCGACCCGCGGGCCTCGCTTCACGTCCAGGGCCAGAGCCCCTGGGAGTACGTCGTGACCGAGGGGACGGCCGAGTTCATCGAGGGGCCGGGCGTCCTCGAGGCGCTTCGCCGCTATTACCGACGCGTGTCGGGCGAGCATCCCGATTGGGCTGACTACGACCGGGCCATGGTCGCGGACCAGCGCCTGCTGCTGTCGATCTCGGTCGACTACGCCTACGGCCAGCTTCCGTGAAATCTTCCCTCCCTCCAGGGAGGGGTAGGGGAGGGTGCCGCCGCGAGGTGTGACCTACCGCACAGCCAGGCAGGTCACCGTCTTGAAGACGCCGTCGACCTTCTGGATCTTATCGACAATGATGGTCCCGATGCCGGCCACGTCGGGGGCCTCGACCTGGGCAATCACGTCGTATTCGCCGGTGATGGCGTCGGCATGCTGGATGCCGGTGACGCCCTGCAGGGACCTGGCCACGTCGATCGCCTTCCCGGCGGATGCGTTGATGAGCACGTATGCGCGCACGTTGACCTCCTCACTGTTCCCGGTTACGGGCCCCCCGGCCCGGTCATTCCAGCATACGGCTCCGGGCTCGCTTGGCAAGAGGGGAATTGCCGGGATCGCTGCGTAAGATAGGCACATGCCCTCGATGACGGCGGTGGTGAAGGCCACCGCCGGGCCGGGCGCCGAGGTCGCCCAGGTGAAAGTCCCGGAGCCGGTGGGCACGGATGTCCTGGTCGAGGTGCTGGCGACCTCCATCTGCGGTACCGACGTGCACATCTACGACTGGAACCACTGGGCCGCCGGCCGGATCCATCCGCCGCGGGTTTTCGGGCATGAGATGGCCGGCCGGGTGGTGGCGGTGGCAGGTCCCGTGGACCGGGTCAAGGTCGGCGACTACATCGCGGCTGAGACCCACGTGGTCGACCACACCTGCCGGCAGTGCCTGCGCGGCCAGTTCCACCTGTGCGAGAACCTGCGCATCCTGGGGGTGGATCGGGACGGGTCCTTTGCCCGCTACGTCCTGCTACCGGCCGACAACTGCTGGCACAATGCGCAGGGGCTGACGCCCGAGGTGGCGGCCCTGCAGGAGCCCTTCGGCAATGCCGTGCATGCCGCCACCGCCGGGCCGCTGGCCGGCAACACGGTGGCCGTCTTCGGGTGTGGGCCCATCGGCCTGTGCGCCATCGGGATCGCGCGCGCGGAAGGCGCAGCCGCCGTGTTCGCGGTGGAACCGAATCCCTACCGCCAGGACCTGGCCCGCCGCATGGGCGCCCACCAGGTCATCACGCCCTCCGGGTCGACGGTGGCCGAGCTGAAGCGGGCCAACGGCGGGCTGGGCGTGGATGTGGTGCTCGAGATGTCGGGAAACCCGCTGGCGATCCAGCAGGGACTCGAGGTCCTGCATGCCGGCGGGTGGATCAGCCTCCTCGGGCTGGGCGATGCCCGCGCCACCCTCGACCTGAACGAACTGGTGGTGCTGAAGGGGCTCACCATCTACGGGATCACAGGTCGCAAGATCTGGGATACGTGGGAGAAGACATCCCGTTATTTGAGCCAGGGACTGGTCGACGTCAGTCCGCTGATCACGCATCGATTCCCGCTTACCGAGTTTGACGAGGCGATGAGCATCATGAAGAGCCGGCGATCCGGCAAGGTTGTCTTGATGCCCAACGGAAGCTAGGTCCCTAGGAGGGCTCCCATGATCACCGAAAAGACGCAGTTCCTGGCCGACCAGCTGGCGGACCTTCGAGCCAAGGGCCTCTTCCGGCCTCTGCGGGTGCTGGATAGTGCCCAGGGCCCGGAGGCGGTGGTGGATGGCAAGCGCGTCATCAACCTCTCCTCAAACAACTACCTCGGTCTCAACACCCATCCGCGCCTCAAGGAGGCCACCATCAAGGCCACCGAGCAGTGGGGCGCCGGCTCCGGGGCGGTGCGCACCATTGCGGGCACCATGGAGCTGCACGAGGAGCTGGAGCGGCGGCTGGCGGAGTTCAAGCACACCGAGGCCTCCCTGGTCTTCCAGTCGGGCTTCACCGCCAACGTGGGCCTGCTCCAGGTGCTGGTGGGGGAGGGCGACGTGATTATCTCGGACGAGCTCAACCATGCCAGCATCATCGACGGCATCCGGCTGTCCCGAGCGGAGCGCTCCATCTTCAAGCACCGCGACATGGATGACCTGGAGCGCCACCTGGCCAAGCATGCCGACAAGCGGGTGAGGCTGGTCGTTACCGACGGCGTCTTCAGCATGGACGGCGACATCGCCCCCCTGGCCAAGATCGTGGAACGGGCCGAGGCCCACCGGGCCCTGGTGATGGTGGACGACGCCCACGCCAGTGGCGTGCTGGGCACCAACGGCCGGGGGAGCGTCAACCACTTCAAGCTGGACGGCCGGGTGGACCTCCAGATGGGCACCCTCTCCAAGGCGATCGGGGTGCTGGGCGGATATGTGGCCTCCGCCCAGGTGGTGCGCGACTTCCTGATCCACCGGGCCAGGCCGTTCCTGTTCAGCACCTCCCATCCGCCGGGGGTGGCCGCCGCCTGCATCGCCGCGATCGACGTCCTGCTTCACGAGCCGGAACGGATCGAGCGGTTGTGGGCCAACACCCGGCGGTTCAAGGCGGGGCTGGCCCGGATCGGGTTCGATACCGGCGCCAGCGAAACCCCTATCACGCCGGTGATCGTGGGCAAGGGGTCGGACGCCATGGCGCTCTCGGACTGGCTGTTCGGCCGGGGGATCTTTGCCCAGGGGATCGGCTACCCGACCGTGCCCGAGGGACGGGCCCGGGTCCGGACCATTGTCACCAGTGCCCATACCGAGGCCCAGCTGGATACGGCGCTGGAGGCTTTTGCGGAAGCGGGGAAGCAGCTACACATTTTGCGAACGGAGTAACGTTCCTGGGTCAGTTGGACTATATGGAGTGGCCAGCTTTCCGGTGACTGAACGGTCGGCGGCGGAGCTGCAGGACGAAGCCAGGCTGATCGAAGCCGCCAAACGCGATCGGCAAGCGTTCGCGGCGCTCTACGACCGCTACTTCGATCAGATCTACTCGTACTGCTACTACCACACCGGCAACCGGCAGTCGGCGGAAGACCTGGCTAGCGAGACGTTTCAACGGGCCCTGGAAGGGCTCGCCGGCTTCGAATGGCGGGGAGTCCCGTACTCAGCATGGTTGTACAAAGTAGCGGCGAACTTGATGGCGAAGCAGCGGCGGCGGCCTGCGTTCATCGAATTGCCGGAGCCGCTGGTGGCCCCGGTGGAGCAGAACCCGGAGCGGGTCTGGCTGAAGCGAGAACAGGGCGATGAGCTGCACGCGGCGGTCCGCCGGTTGCCACTGGACCAGCGGGAAGCGGTGCTGCTCAAGTTCGAGGGCCGCCTCAAAAACAAGGAGATCGGCATGATCATGGGGCGCAGCGAGGGAGCGGTGAAACTCCTGCTCTTCCGCGCCGTGCACAAGCTCCGCCGGCTGCTCAGCCCGCGGGGGAGGGAGCGATGACCACCCGTCCGGACGAGGTGGACGCGCTGGCCCAGGCCATTGACCGCCTGCTCTTCCCGGAGCTCCGGCGGAGCAGTGCGCCCACGTTGGCGTCGCCGGCCGAGGCGGAACTGATCTCCTACCTGAATGACAGCTTTCCCCGAGTGGCGCTGCCCACCGCCCGCAGGGAACGGGTCCAGCGCCAGCTGATTCGCGCCCTGCGCATCCCTTCCGGGGCCACCCCGCGCAGCTGGGAGCGGCTGGAGTGGGCGATGAACCGCCGCATCCCGCTGGATTCGCCCTGGACGCCGGTGGTGGGGGGTGCGGCCCTGGTGGTGTTAGGCGTCCTCGGGGTTGCCTACTGGCGCCAACGGTCGGCGCTGAAAGGGGTAGCGGCCGCGGCCCTGCGTTAGGGCGAGATTCGGGCAAAAGGCACCCTCCCGTACCCCTCCCGTGGTTGGAGGGGACAAATCTATCTCGGCACCCGCGCCCATCTCTGCCTGAAAGGAGGGGACAAATCTATCTAGGCACCCTCGCCTATATCTGCCTGAGGGCGAGGTGACAACAGACTGGCGGGAGAGTCCTTCTTGGCTGGGGCGATGAAACTTAACCGCCCGGGGCTCGTTACTCTGGTGGACAGATGGCAGGCTGGGTTCGGCGCGCGCCACGGTTCCTGGTATTGCCCCTGGTGCTGATCATGGCCGGCTTGCTTCCGCCGGGGCCACCGGTGCGACTGGTGGCATCCGCGCCGGCGGCCGTATCTGCCGATGAGGACGTCCGGGACCTCTTCGTCGATAGCGGTCGCGACGACCAGACGACGTGGGTGCCTCCCGCCCCGTCGACCACCGGCGAGCTGATACGGCCCAGCCCGACGCCGTCCGTCTTGACGTGGCGGGCCGGAGGGACGTTCGTCCCCATCCTCCTCTACCACTACATCCGTTACCCGATCCCGGGTGACCGGCAGGGGTTTGGCCTGTCGGTGACCCCCCCGATGTTCCATCAGCAGATGCAGTACCTGGCCGCCAACGGGTATCACGTCTTGTCGCTGCACGATGCCGTGCAGGCGGTGCTCGGCATAGAGCGGCTGCCCTCGCGCCCCGTGGTGCTGACGTTCGATGACGGCTACGAAGACTTCTTCACGGCGGCCGTCCCCGAACTGCGCCAGTGGGGGTTCACGGCCACCAGCTTCGTGATCACCGGCCGGGTGGGCTGGACCAGCTACATGACCTGGTCCGAGATCCAGGCGGCGGACGCGATGGGCTTCACCATTGGGGCGCACACAGTGCACCACGTCATGCTGGCGTCGCTGGCACCGGCGCAGGCGCGCTGGGAGATGCAGCAAAGCCGTGACACGCTGGCCGCGGTGCTCGGGCACCCGATCCTCGACTTCGCCTACCCGTATGGGAGCTTCAACAGCTACGACATGGCGGTGGCGAAAGACCTGGGTTTTGAGTGCGCCGTCGCCACCGTCGGCAGCCCCTGGCACTGGCGGGACGAGCTCTTCTACATGAACCGGCTGCGGATTGGCGGCGGCTTTGCCATGTACGACTTCGCCCGCTGGCTGGGCGGGCCGCCCTACCGGCCGGGCGTCACCGCCACCCCGCCCACCCCCACGCCTGCCCCCACGGTCACCCCCACCCCCGTGCCTCCGCTAACGAGTCCAAGTCCCGCCGCCACCCCGACGCCGACACCGTGAGCGACGAAAGCGAGCTGTCACCCAAGGAGCGGGCCCGGCTCCGAGCCCGGGAGCGGAAGAACCGCCCGCCTAAGATGGTGGTGGATAACGCCGGCGTGAAACGCATCCAGCTTGCTCTGAAGACCCGAAGGCAGCCCGAGCCCAAGCCACCGGGCTCCTGATCCCATGCGCCCGCTCCGCGACCTCGGGATCCTGTGTCTGTGCCTGCTCCTCTACGGGTGCACGGAGACCGGCCGGCCCACGACGTCAGCGCCTCCCGTCAGCTTCGCCACCGATGACGGGCTAACCCTGCGCGGCCACCTGTTCGGCACGGGCGATTCCTGGGTCATCCTGAGCCACATGTTTCCCGATGACCAGACGGCCTGGTTCCCGTTCGCCGGGGAGCTGGCCGGGCGCGGCTACCACGTGCTCACCTTTGACTTTCGCGGGTATGGCGAGTCGGACGGCCAGAAGCAGATCGATCTCATCGGCCACGACCTGGCCGCCGCGGTGGGGTACATTCGACACCAGCATCCCCGGCGGCTGACCCTGATGGGGGCCAGCATGGGCGGCACCGCGTCGGTGATTATCGCCAGCCAGGGCCAGGTCGATGGCGTGATCACCCTGTCGGCGCCGGTCATCTTTCGGGGCCTGGACGCCACCGGCATTTCCCTCCAGATGCCCGCGCTCTTCATCTCCTCGCAGTTGGACGATGATAACCAGGTGAGCGCGCAGGCCCTGTACGACAGCGCCGGCCCCGACCGCGCGCTCGACATCGTGCCCGGACCGGCTCACGGGATCGGCCTGCTCACCAGCGCCCAGGCCCCCCAGGTCCGGGATGATATCTTCAAGTTCTTGGACCGCTACGCGCCCCTCCGCTAGGCTGGTGTGAATGAGTAGCATCCGGAAAGCCGTCTTCCCCGCTGCCGGCCTGGGCACCCGGTTCCTGCCGGCCACCAAGGCCCAGCCCAAGGAAATGCTGCCGGTGGTGGACAAGCCCATCATCCAGTACGGGGTGGAGGAGGCCGTCGCCTCGGGCATCGATCAGATCATCGTGGTCACCGGCCGCGACAAGCGGGCCATCGTCGACCACTTCGACATCTCGTTCGAGCTGGAGCACTACTTGAAGGACCGGGGCAAGACCCGCGAGCTGCAGCTGGTGCGCAAGATCTCCGACATGGTGGACATCACCTACATCCACCAGAAGGAGCCGTTGGGCCTGGGGCACGCCGTGCTGATGGCCAAGGACCTGGTGGGTAACGAGCCCTTCGCGGTCTTCCTGGCCGACGACATCATCCGCTCGCGGGTTCCCTGCATGCGCCAGATGATGGAGGTGTTCCAGCAGCGGCAAGCCCCGGTGCTGGCGCTCTACCGGGTGGGCAAAGACCAGGTCAGCCGGTATGGGATCGTCAAAGTCAAAAGCACGGACGGCCGTGTGCACGAGGTCGAGGACATGGTCGAGAAGCCGTCGGCCGCGGAGGCGCCCTCAGACCTCGCCATCCTGGGCCGCTATGTCCTGACCCCGAACATCTTCGGGCTCCTGGAGAGCACGCGGGAAGGCGTGGGCGGCGAGATCCAGCTCACGGATGGGCTGCGGGCCCTGGCCCAGCAGGGCCCCATCTACGGGCTCGAATTCGAGGGCACCTACTTCGACGTGGGGACGCCAGCCGGACTGCTCAAGACATCGATCGCCTTCGCCCTGGAGCGCCCGGGGTTGCGGGAAGAGCTGAGCGCTTACCTGGCCAGCCTGGACGGTCGCCCCGAAGACAAACCGGGCTCCACTCAGTAGAAGCCCGAATCCACCGGATCGAGCTGGCATCTCGGGCGCGGAGGCGGCCGATCCGGGCGTCGTCTCCTGCGCGCGTTCGGTCACGCACCAACGGGTGCGCTCCCTCGCGTGGTCGTCGCCTCCTGCGGCTCGGCACCCCCCGCATCCCGATCTGCTTCGCCCGACCGGTGGATCCGGGCTTTCGGATGGGCCCTGAAACGCGGGGCTATAATGATGGTTCGAGCTTGGATGCCCATTACCTATCGCCACGGGTCCAGAAATGGCAGTTTCAGGAAGACGCAGATCCGACGAGGACCGAGTCGTCCGCTACCTCAATACGGAGGGCGACTTCGAGGTCGAGGTTTCGCACACCCTCAACAAGTGGTGCGTGACCGTCTTCCAGCTGCCTAGCCGCGCGGTCGTGGCCCAGGATTTCTTTCCGGAGCGGTGGAAGGCGCTCGCGCGCGCCCAGGACTTCGTCCGTATTCTGAACAGCCGAAATAAGCCGATCCCGGAAACGGACGAAGACCTCTGACCCGATTGACCTCGTGGGCCTTCTGGCGCCGGGAGTGGGGGGCGCTCGCCTTTGTGGTGGCCGTGGCCCTGGGCATCATCATTGTGCCGGCCGCGCTGCTGCTCACCCACCAGTCCACCAGCACGGCGGGTGACACCTCGGTGCTGGTGCAGAGCACTCCGTGCGCACCTCTCGCCACTCCGACCGTCTCGCCAACGGCGAGTCCGTTGTTGAGTCCGTCAGTCAGTCCGTCGGCGAGCCCGTCGCCCAGCCCAACCCCGAGCCCGACGCCAGCGGCGACATCTAGCCTGACACCCAGTGCGACGCCCTCGGCCAGCGGCTCGCCATCGCCCAGCCCGAGCTCAACCCCGTGCCCGAGCCCTACGGTGGCGCCTACGGTCATCACGGCACTCAGTCCGACCCCGACCAAGTCGCCCTAACAAACAGCGACGTTAACGGCTGCACCCTCCCCTACCCCTACCTGAAGGGAGGGGACGACAGCCGCTTTCCCTCCCCCTCAGGGCGAGGGTCAGGGAGGGGGTGTTCTGTGACGGTTAGTCCTGCTTGAGGTCGAAGAGCAGGATCGAGCCGTTGTCGCCCACGATCTGCGGTCGCCGCAGCTCGAGCTCCGCCATCACGTGGGCGTTGCGCAGCACGGTCAACTCGATGGTGTCGCTGAGGGCCAGCCGGCCGATCCGCACGCAGTCTCTCAGGAACGGGAAGATCAGCGGCCGGACCAGGTTGGCCAGGTAGGCGGCTTCAGATTCAAACTCGGCCTCGGAGTTGAGACTCTCGTCCCGGAAGGCCAGGATGAAGACCTCGTCGCTGAGCTGGACCAGGTCCGTCCAGGTGTAGGCCTCATCGGTCGCCTCCGGCAGGAGGTGGCGTTTTTCCCGGAACAGCTGGAGCCGGCCTTGCAACCGGCGCATGGGGCCACGGGGGCCCTCGATGATAAACGGCACGTCCCTCAGGGGAGCGGGCACCGACTGGGCCGGATAGCGCGCCGAGAACCCGACATCCGGCGTGCCCAGAAACGGCGCCGGCACTTTGATGACGAGCTCTTGCAGCACGGTTCTAGATCACTCTTTTGACCAGCATGATAGGCCGGCTATCACGTTCAACGGAGTCAGCCCGCGACCCTTGCTGTTCGCTGCCGGCAGTGGGCCAGAAGTTCATCCACCGATCGTGTATTTAACACGTTCGCGACTCCAGCGCCCGCCCGGCGAGCGATTGCCACGCCGTACCGGGCGTACCCGAACTCGGCCGGATAGTGGGCATCGTTGTCCACGGCCAGCAGCACGCCGGCTGCCAGAGCCTTCCGCGCCCAGGTGTCGTTGAGGTCCAGGCGCATGGGGCTGCTGTTGATTTCCAGGGCCGTGCCGCTGCGGGCCGCCTCGGCGATCACGGCCTCCAGGTCCACGGCGGTGCCCTCCCGCCGGTCGAGACGCCGGCAGGTCGGATGGCCGAGCACGTCCACGTGCGGGGAGCGGAGAGCCCGGACCACCCGCTCCGTCATCACGTCGCCGGACTGATCGAACGCCGTATGGACGCTGGCTACCACCAGGTCAAGGGACTCCAGCACGTCGTCCGGCAGATCCAGCCGGCCGTCCGCCAGAATGTCGACCTCAGCGCCGGCCAGGATGCGGAAGTCGACCAGCTCGCGATTGACGCGTGCGATCTCGGCGCCCCGCTGGCGAAACCGCTCCGGGGTCAGCCCACCGGCCACCAGCAAGGATTGGGTGTGATCGGTCAGGGCCATGTAACGGTAGCCGTGCTGCTGGGCGGCCAGCGCCATGGTCTTGATGTCCGTGCGCCCATCACTCCAATCGCTATGCGTGTGGAGGTCGCCCTGCAGGTCGGCCTGCTGGATGAGCGCGGGCAGCGTGCCGGCGGCGGCTGCCTCGATCTCGCCGCGGCCCTCCCGGATCTCGGGCGGGATCCAGGCGCACCCGACCGCCGCGTAGACCTCCTCTTCGGTCTCGCCGGCGATCCGGCTGCCATCCTCCCGGTAGACTCCGTACTCGTTGATCTTCAGCCGGCCCATCCGCTCGGCCCGGCCGCGCAGCTGGACGTTGTGCGCCTGCGACCCGGTGAAATACTGCCAGGCGGCGCCGAAGCTCTCCGGAACGACGGCCCTCAGGTCCACCTGAAAACCGGACCGGACGCGGATGGTGGATCGGGTGCCCCCCGAGGCCACGACTTCCGCGACCTGGGGCAGGTGGACCAGCTCGGCCGCGATCCGCTCCGGCTGGCGAGCGGCGACCAGCAGGTCGAGGTCGCCCACCGTCTCCTGGGCGCGGCGGACGCTGCCGGCCACCTCCGCCCGCAGCACGCCCGGCAGCGCCCGCAGCGACACCAGCAGGGTGTCGGCCAGCAGCAGTGCCTCCGGAAAGTACGTCTTGCTCTCCGTGCGCTTGAGCACGGCGAGGCCCTTGAGGATGTTCTCCTCGGTTTTGGCTTTGATGCCCGGCAGGGTCTGCAGGCGGTGATCACGGGCCGCGGCTTCGAGCGCGTCCAGGGTCAGGATGCCCAGCCCATCGTAAATTTCCTTGGCGGTGCGCGGCCCGAGGCCGGGAACGCGGGTGAG
>WNFC01004634.1_pt1 | contig 15188 bp, 13 predicted proteins | sample 5400541 | NCBI WGS metagenome assembly WNFC01 (sample SAMN13153342, study PRJNA577476) | soil metagenome | isolation source: 120 cm saprolite under Douglas fir tree site 2 hole 2 replicate 1 | place: USA:California | collected 2015-04-18
CGCCGGCTTGCCGGCAAAGCTGACGCAGGTGCTTGAATCCGTTGCGCCGGTCTATCGCGCGCATCTCTGGCCGGAGCACGACCGCGCCAACCGCCGCTGGATCGCTCGCGTCGCTCCGCTGGTGCGCGAACAGGGCGTGGGCCTGTCGGAACGGCTTGCGGACATTTACCAGACGCGCTGGCCGCGCCAAAAAATCCGCGTCGACGTCACCGGCTACGCCAATTGGGCCGGCGGCTACACCACGGTCGACCCCTTGCGCGTCACTATTTCCAGCCTGGATCCGCGCAATCAGGGCGCGGAGGCTCTCGAGGTGCTCTTCCACGAATCCTCGCACAGCATCGCAGAGCCAGTGCAGGCTGCCATCATTCGCGAATGCCGCCAGCGCGATAAAGCCATCCCTCGCGACCTCTGGCACGCACTCGTTTTCTATACCACTGGTGAAGTCCTCCGTCCGGTGCTCAGTTCTTCAGGCGCAAATGGCGGTGACCGCGGCGGCAGCGTCCCCGGTGGCGGCTACACGCCCTACGCGCTCTGTAATATCGCCGATCCCATTCGCATCCGCTCTCGCCGCCGCCCAGCCTTGCAGTCCGCAGTCCTGTAAATTGTTCGCGGCACGCCAATGTGTTAGGCTTTGGCTGCAAATTATCGTCCGGCCTGGCGCCTCGCAAGCCCCTGTGACGCGCACATTTTCTCCCGTTCTTCTCCGGCAGGACCTTCTCGTGCGCGGGATAGTCTCTTGGAAGAACCAATGCAGGGGCGAAGCCAGCCGCTTCGCGTTCGCACGTGAAAAGAAACGAGCAAGACCATGTCCGGCCAACAAACAGCCTCGAAGACTGAAAAAGAAACAGTCGAGATCAAGCTTGCGCATTCGCCTGATTCCGACGATGCCTTCATGTTCTATGCGCTGGCCACCCACAAGCTCCCCACGCCTGGATATAAGTACACGCACATCCTCTCTGACATCCAATCGCTGAACGAGGCCGCTCTTACTGAGACCTATGACGTGACCGCCATCAGCTTTGCCGCCTATCCGACTCTTCGCGACAAATACATTCTGCTCGATTGCGGCGCCAGCTTTGGCGAAGGTTACGGCCCTATCGTGGTTTCCAACAAGTCGCTGAAAGCACAGGACCTTGTAGGCAAGCGTGTCGGTGTGCCCGGCCTGAAAACCTCGGCCTATCTCACCCTCAAACTCTTCGAGCCAGACTTCGAGCCGGTGGTAATGCCCTTCGACAAGATCATGGAGGCCGTTCAAAACAATCTCGTGGACGCCGGCTTGCTCATCCACGAAGGACAGCTCTTCTTCCCGGCCAGGGGGCTGCACAAAGTGGTCGACCTGGGCATCTGGTGGCAGGAGCAGACGGGGTTGCCTCTTCCGCTTGGTGGCAACGCCGTGCGTCGCGCCCTCGGTCCTCAACTTGGCCGCCGCATTGCCAGAACTATTCGGGACAGCGTTTCCTACGGCCTCGAGCACCGCGAAGAAGCCCTCAATTACGCCATGCAATTCGCGCGTGAGATGGACCCCGAGTTGGCCGACAAATTTGTCGGCATGTACGTCAACAAGCTGACGCTTGGCTATGGCGAAAAAGGCAGACAAGCCGTCCAGGAACTGATTGAGCGTGGCGTCAAGGCGGGCCTGCTCCCTGGTCCGGCTACAGTGGAATTTTTAGGCGAAGACTAACCGCTGCAATTCTGTTTTCCTCTCCCCTTTTCCCACCGCGACCGTCCCGATCACCGACTCGCCTTGACGCTATGCCGCGAATCACTTAGTGTCTTTTCTCTACAATGCCGGGCGACACGCTGCACCGGCTCGCGCGATGATGGTGCAGCCGTGGGATACTAGCGAAAGACACTTTCGGCAGGACTATGCAGAGACTACTTTCGACGTACCTCTTCGTATCGCGAAAATTGACGCCCGAACTCTTGGGACAGATTGCAGGGGCAGGCTTTCAAGGTGTCGAGATCTTTTGCACGCGCAGCCATTTTGAATACTCGATGAAACCGGAAGTTCGCGCTATGGCGGACGCGCTCGAAGCGCACAAATTGCAACTCGTTTCCCTGCATGGGCCGACCAGCCGCGACGTTAGCGCCATGCGCGAGAGCGCTATGCCACTTTCCATTTGCGAAGTCGAGCGCGTCCGCCGAATCGAAGCCATGGACGAACTGAAGCGCGTCATCGACGTCGCCGACGACTTGCCCTACGCGCGCCTCATCCTTCACATGGGCGGCGCGCGCGAAAACGCCGACCCGCGCAAGCGCGACGCCGCGTTCAGCACTCTCGAGCACCTGATCCTGCACGCGCATCATGCGGGCGTCACTGTCTGCATCGAGAACACCACCAGCGAAATGGGCGATCCCAATTATCTTCGCGCTTTCGTCGATGAGACGCGCCTCACTGGGTTGCGCTTCAACTTTGATATTGGCCACGCGTATCTCTCTGATTTTCAGGAAGACGAGCGCATTGAAAAAAGTTTTGCGCCGCTGCACGATCTCGTGTCGTCCGTGCATCTTCACGACAATCATGGCGAGAAGGACGAACACCTGCCGCCCTACGATGGCACCATCGATTGGCCTGCGGCGATCAAGGTGCTCAAATCTGCGCCGCAATCAAATGTCCCGCTAGTTCTGGAACTGAAGGAGAGGACCGGGCCTGAAGCCCCAGCCGCTGCCGAGCAAATCGCCGCCGCAAAAAGGGCACTGGACCGCTTCGAAGAAACCTGGACTTAGGAACGACATTCCCCACAAGAAAAGACGGTGCGATGACGGTTATCACCATCGAACAAGCAGGCCAGTACGACGGGCAGGAAATCACACTCAAAGGGTGGCTCTACAACCTTCGCGAATCGGGGAAATTGCTGTTCCCGATCTTTCGCGACGGCACCGGTATCATCCAAGGCGTTTGCGCACTCAAGGAAAATCCTGAGGCGTTTGAATCGCTCAAAGGACTGACCCAGGAATCCAGCGTCATCGTCACCGGCAAAATCCGCGCGGAAAAACGTGCCCCAGGCGGCTACGAAATCGGTGTCAGCAGAATTCAAATCATCCAAAAAGTCCCAGAGAACATGCCTTTTCCCATCCAATTAAAAGAACATGGCGTCGATTTTCTCCTCGATCAACGTCACTTGTGGATTCGAACGCCCCGCCAGGCCGCGATTCTCCGCATTCGCGCCGCAGCGATTCGCGCCGCGCGCGAATTCATGGACGGCCAGGGTTACACGCTCACAGACGCACCAATGTTCACGCCCGCCGCCTGCGAAGGCACGTCCACTTTGTTCGAAGTGAATTACATCGACGACCAAAAAGCCTATCTGACGCAAAGCGGCCAGCTCTATGCCGAAGCTATCGCCATGGCTCTCGGCAAGGTGTACACCTTCGGCCCCACGTTTCGTGCCGAAAAATCAAAAACGCGCCGCCACCTTACGGAATTCTGGATGCTCGAACCGGAAGCCGCCTACGTGGAGTTCGATGAAGCCATGACGCTCGGCGAGGGCCTCGTCAGCGCCATCGTGCAATCAGTATTGAAAAATAAATCGCGCGAACTCGAAACGCTCAAGCGCGACACCTCCAAACTCGAAAACGTGAAGCCTCCGTTCCCGCGCATCAGCTATGAAGACGCCGTCGCTGTTCTCAATAAGAACGGCAATCCCGCCAAATTCGGTGACGACTTCGGCGGCGACGAAGAAACCATCATCTCCAAGGAATTCGATCGCCCCGTGCTGATTCATCATTACCCGTCGGCGATGAAGGCTTTTTACATGCAGCCCGACGCCCAGCGCCCCGAGCTCGCCCTCGCCTTTGACATGATCGCCCCGGAAGGCTACGGCGAAATCATCGGCGGCAGCCAGCGCATTCACGATTACGATTTGCTGCTTCAGCGACTGCGCGAGCACAACCTGCCGGAAGAATCGTTTCAGTGGTATCTCGATTTGCGCCGCTTCGGCAGCGTCCCGCACTCCGGCTTTGGGATGGGCCTCGAACGCACGGTCGCTTGGATTTGCGGCACCGAACACATTCGCGAGGTCATCCCCTTCCCTCGCATGATTTACCGGGTATACCCTTAGAGCGGGGTAGTTGGCGCTTTCCCGCTGTTCCCGCAATCTGGAACTTAATTTGAGACTTGCCTGGCTCTCGTACCATTGGTCTGAGCGAAGGACCGCGCGCTGGTTTGCACGGTTCACGAATCACTAGTCACGAGTCACCAGTCACGGAGCTTCGCATGGCCCAAAAAGTTCGCATCATCGGCGTCCCCATGGACCTCGGCCAGAGCCGCCGCGGCGTGGACATGGGCCCTTCCGCCCTGCGCGGCGCGGGCCTCCAGCCGAGCCTCAAGAAGCTCGGCCTCCAAGTCGAAGACATCGGCAATCTTTCCGTCAAGCAGCCGGAAGAAATGCCCGTCGGCGAAAAGCGCGCCAAATATTTGCAGGAAATTGCCGAAACCTGCGCCGATGTTGCCGCCGCCGCCGAAAAATCTTTAAGTGAAGGTTTTCTCCCGCTCGTTCTGGGAGGTGACCACTCTATCGCGGCGGGTGTCGCCGCCGGCGTCGCCAACTATTTCCGCAAAGACAAAAAGCAAATCGGCTACCTTTGGCTGGATGCCCACGGCGACATGAACACTCCCGAATCTTCTCCATCAGGCAATGTCCACGGTATGCCGCTCGCCGCCATCATGGGCTACGGCGCCCCTGAACTCGTTGACCTTCTCGGCTTCAAGCCCAAGGCCGAACCCGGCAACATCGTCATTGTCGGCGCGCGCGACCTCGACGCCCAGGAACGCAAAATCGTCAAAAAAGCCGGCGTCCACGTCTTCACCATGCGCGATATTGACGAGCGCGGCTTGCGCGACGTCATGTCCGAGGCCCTGAAGTACGCCATGGACGACACCGCCGGCATCGCCGTCAGCCTCGATATGGATTTCGTCGACCCCGCGGACGCGCCCGGCGTCGGCACTCCTGTCCGTGGCGGCGTCACCTATCGCGAAGCCCATCTCGCCATGGAAATGATCGCCGACACTGAGTCCATGGTTTCCCTCGAAGTCGTCGAGATCAATCCCATCCTCGACGAACACAACCGCACCGCCCTCCTCGGCGTCGAACTTGTCCTCTCCGGCCTCGGCCAAAAAATCCTGTGATGCTGCGCGGTTGGTCTCCTAACCGCGAAGCTTCCTTGCTCGCGAACCGGCCCTCTCGCCGCGCTTCCTGTTGATAGCCTGCACCTTCTTTTTTCGCTTGCGCGTTCCATCGTTCTCAACTTCCGGCAGTTCGTCACCGCTTACCAGTTCGTTGTTTCGCCCTGCGCGCGCAAGGATTTGCAGCGTCTCGGTGCGATTCGCTCGCAGAGACCGCTCACGAAAGTATTCCTCGGTCCTCAATGCCGAAACCTTCTCGGCCACCGCCACGTTGATGAGCTGATTCAGGGCCACTCCTTCCTTCTCCGCGGCCTTCCTCACTTCTTCCATCAAGGAGGGCTGGAGCCGCAATGCAAAATTGCTTCGTCTCATCTTGTTTTTCCTCCTATCTCGCGCAGCGCTATCCTGGGCAGCATCACTCGGCAATCGAACCTTCTGCTCAGAACTCTAAAATCTGACTGATTGAACGTGATCACGGCATCTGCATTCCCGTTCACGGCAGTTTCCAGCACCATGTCGTCATTGGCATCCGGCAATTGCGGCCGCCATCGGTAGGCAAGCCGAACCGGTCTTGCAATGGAAGCGATATCATCCAGCACCCGTTCCACGTGACGCCGGCTGATGCCAAAAACGCTCAACTGGCCCGGCCTGGTGAGTACAGCCTCGTATTCCAACAACAAGGGAACCGAAACAAGCATCTCGAACCGCCCGACAAGAGCGCCCAGGAGGAGTTGGCGTGATGCCCCTCGGCTGCTTCGAAAGGCTGCGACCATCACGCTCGTATCAAGTACGTAGGCGAAGGGCACGACCATATGCTATTGCAGGCAATATCATGAGTCAAGGCCTTGTTGAATTCGCATTCTGCCCTGACCTTGACTGATGATTTCCCTGTGCCCTCCGTTGTCAGTTCAGAACGGCGCAGAAAACAACCGCCCCACCAATCCGCTTTTTTCATTTATAACTAAAAACTTAGAACTTAAGACTGAAGACCCCCATGAACCCTGGCAACAAGAAGCGCCTCAGAATTGGAATTTTATTTGGCGGACGCTCCGGCGAACATGAAGTCTCCCTCGCCTCAGCCGCATCTGTAATTCGCGGTCTCGACCCCGACAAATACGAACCCGTGCCCATCGGCATCACCAAAGAAGGTCACTGGCTCATCGGCGCAGGCGCGCAAAAAATGTTGCCCGAGGTCTTGAAGGGCGGCCAGCGCGTCATGATGACCGCCGACCCCACGGACGCCGCACTCGTCAAATTGGACGGCAGCGGCGGCGGCCAGCGCATCGACGTCGTTTTCCCGGTGATGCACGGCACCTTCGGCGAAGACGGCACGATCCAAGGCCTGCTCGATCTCGCCGGATTGCCGTTCGTCGGCGCCGGCGTGCTCGGCTCCGCCATCGGCATGGATAAAGACGTCTCCAAACGCCTCTTGCAAGTCGAAAAAATCCCCGTCGTTCCCTGGATCACCGTTAACCGCCACGACTGGGAAAGCAATCCCGAAGGAATTCAAGGTGCCATCGAACTGAAATTCCCTTACCCCGTTTTCGTAAAACCCGCCACGCTCGGCTCTTCCGTTGGCATGACCAAAGTTCATTCGCGCGCCGAACTGGCCCCCGCGCTGAACCTGGCTTGTGAGTTCGCCATGAAAATTCTGGTCGAAGAGTCCGTTACCGCCCGGGAAATCGAAGTTTCCGTCCTCGGCAATCACAATCCGCAAGCATCCGTCCCGGGAGAAATCGTTCCGCACCGCGAATTTTACGATTACGCCGCGAAGTATCTCGAAGAAGGCACTCAGCTGTTAATTCCTGCGGATCTTAAACCTGCTCAAGTCGAAAAAATCCAGAAGTACGCGGTCGATGCTTTCCGCGCTCTCGAACTCAGCGGCATGGCCCGCGTTGATTTTTTCCTGGAAAAAACAGGCGGCAAGATCTATCTCAACGAAGTGAACACCATCCCCGGCTTCACTTCCATAAGCATGTACCCAAAACTCTGGGAAGCCAGCGGCATCCCCTTCCGCGAATTGATCGATAAATTAATCGCACTGGCTCTCGAACAACACGCCGAAAAGGCCCGCACCAAATACCAGATCGAGCTTCCCGCTGGCTCCGGCGGCGCCCTCGACGCTTAATTCACTTACTTGACCGCTCTCCGGTTAATCCGCTTCGCTCAGTCCAATTACGGTTTGCGCCTTGGCAGGAGCCGGCTGCGTACGACGAAGCTCCTGCCACTGCAGCGCGGCATCCGCGAGCAGTATGGAGAAGGCCAGACAAATCCACACAACGGTTTCGTCAAAGGCGCCAAGCTTTTCCAATCCAGTAACGCCGAGGACTACGCGCACTTCGAGAAAGACCAACGCAACCGCAAAGCTACGCGTCATCCATTGGCGGTGCTGCTGGACCTTTCCTTTGAGAATGAACGCGAGCGCGATGCCGGTGGTGAGCATCCATAAGATCGCATCGACCGCAGCGGCGACGCTGAACGAGCGTGCTCCTCCCATTCGCTCCTCGAAGCGCTGTATGTAGAAACCGAGCGGAGCGGCGAAAAAGACCCCGGCGATATAAAAGCGCCCAACGACGCGATGGAATTTTGTGAAACGCTGGCGCAGGCGATCGGAGAACTGCATCGGCCCGAGCAAGAGCGCACAAGCGCCGGCCATGCCGTGCGGCAATAGCCACCACCTGAAGGGATGGTAGTGTTGCCACACCGGAGCCTTTGCATCAAGAAGGAAATATTCGTTGTGACGGAGAACATAAGCGACCATCAGGCCGATGAACGCAAAGAGGAAATACTTCGCGCGCGGCCAAGCCGCCCGCTGGAACGGCTGGGTACCATTAGACATTTAAGGCTCCTGGACTGGGTAGGATTCTCACAACAGCATACATCAATAGGCGTAACTCCTACCGAGAAGAAATAATGCAAGCATCACGAGAGTATTTTGACGATGGCGTTACTGAGCAGCACTTTGAGTCTTCGCCCGTGGACATGTATTCCCCCGGTCCAATTTTCATCCGGGACTCACGGCCTGCCTGCTTTTGCCGGATCGTTTAGTTTTTGTTACGATTCTTCTGGTTGCTGCGCGTGCGGGGATGGCACCGCAGCAGCAGCTAGTTTGATTCCAATGCTCGCGGGGCAGGAGACTACTGAATGACGCTTCTCGATCCACCTGCCGATAAACCCGACAAATCCCGAGCGATGGCCTTCACTATCGCGGCGCTTTCGCTGGTCGCGATTGTCGCCCTGTGGTACGCCTTCCGTTATTACCCGGAGAAAAGAGCGGCGCAACATTTCTTCGATGCCCTTATCGCGGGCGACACCGCCAGGGCCTACCAACTCTGGAAGCCCGGTGATAGTTATCCGATGAAGGATTTTCTTGCCGACTGGGGATCCGCGGGTTACTACGGCCCGGTGAAGAGCTACAAAATCATCGGCGCCAGAGCGCCTCACGATTCCAACGCCATTGCCGTTTCGGCGGAAATCAGTCCCTTCTCGCCCATGCCGGAGAGTTCCGAAACGGAAAAGAGCCGCAAAACCAAAATCGTCGAACTTTGGATTTTAACGGCGGACAAATCGTTCAGCTTCCCCGTTCCCGGCTCTTAGTCTTTCTAAATATTACGTCGCACAGATTATCCGCCGATGTCGTCCAGCGCGTGCAAGAGTTCCTGCGGGCTAACGCTGGCGGTGCCGAGTTTGCCGACGACCACGCCAGCAGCGATGTTGGCGAGCATGGCGGCATCGATGATAGACGCTCCGGCGGCCACGGCAAGCGCGAGGACACTCAGAACGGTGTCGCCGGCGCCGGTGACGTCGAATACCTGGCGGCCCGTCGCGCCGCGCTCCACTCCGGCCTGCCCCACGCGCGCGTAGGTCACTTCAAAACTCGTTGCCGGAATGTGAATATACTTCGGTGAGGACTCCTCGAACACACTCATTCCTTTTGCTCCGTGTGTCATCACCACCGCGCTGCAGCCGAAGCGTGCAAGAAGCGCCCCGCCTGCTTCTTCAATTGATTTTTCGTCCGTAAGTGAACGAGTGACGTAGAAGCCTGCTTCTGATGTATTGCACACGATGGCGCGCGCACCTCGATACGCGTACAACTTCGAGGTCTTCGGCCTCACAAATACGGGCACGTGCAATTGATGCGCGGCGCTCAGAACGCGGTCGGCGAAATCATCGGTGATCAGGCCCTTGTCGTAATCGGAAAGCACCAGTGCATCAAGTTTCTTTAGCGCGGCAAAAACCAGCCGCAAAAGTTTTTCCTGGGTTTCGGCGCGCAGAGGCTCGCGGCGCTCGCGGTCAACGCGCACGACCTGCTGGTGCCGCGCGATGATGCGTGTTTTTACCGTGGTGACGCGCTTGGCGTCGGCGATAACTCCCTTGTCCTCGATTCCGGCGGCGCGAAGGCATTTCCGTAATGCGTGCCCTGGTTCGTCGTTGCCCGTCACGCCAAACGCTTCCACGCGCGGGCCTAGCGTGGCAATGTTTGCAGCGACGTTGCCCGCGCCGCCCAGGCACTCGCTCTGCTCCACGAAATCGACCACGGGAACGGCCGCTTCCGGCGAAAGCCGCGAAGCCGTTCCCCAGAGGTAGCGGTCCAGCATCAGGTCGCCGAGGACGCCGATGCGCTTCCCGCGAAGGCGTGGGATTAATCGTTTTAACCGCGGAACGGCATCGGCGATGTTGGCTGGCATGCGATCTCTGTGATTTTTCCGCTACCCATTCGGAGGTTCTTCAGCGATTGTCGCTTCTTCCGGCAACATCACGGGAATTTCGTCCCGCACCGGATAAATCCGGCGGCAAGAGCTGCACTTCAAGCCTGATTCGTCGGTCAATAGTTCCACCTTCGTCTTGCAAAGGGGACAAACCAGGATATCCAGCGCATATTTCGGCAGTTTCATTCGTCTCTCCGCACGTAATTCGGGCGCTCGCTGACGCGAATTGGCACTGTACCAAACGCCGCCGAGCGGGAGCAACTTCGCGCAGCGCGTTCAAGGCACCGCCGATGCAATGCAGTGACTTGCCAGACTCCCTGCCACGCAATCGCCTTGACCCTGCGCATCGCCAGGCGTAGCGTCTTCTCATCGCCAGCGGACGACCGGAGTCACTCATGAACTCTCCCCTCAAGCTCAGCACGCCGGAGAAACTGCTCTCTGCGCGCGACAAGTTCACCGACCGAACAACACGCTACCGCAACCTAAAGTGCTTTCAAGAAATAATACTTTGCGGCTTCCTCGTAGTGGCTTGCCCGTTCGCCGCAGCTTTGGCGCAAGCGCCTTCCTCCTCACAACAATCCCTAGCGCCTTCGCAACAGTCTTCCTCGCAACCATGGCCGGCACAATCTCAACCGCCATCCCAAGCTCAGCCCGCAGCGTCGGCGCAGCCGCCCCAAAAGGAAGATTCGCTCGCGGAGGCAGCGCGCAAAGCCAAAGAAAAGAAGTCCGCTACGGCGAAGGGCAAGGTGTACACCGAAGACGATCTGTCTGCCCTGAAAGGCCCTGGCGTGTCCGTCGTGGGCGAAGCGCCGAAGAAAGTCGCTCGGCCCTCCGGGCCATTGGACCCGGATGGGGATGGCGGCCAAAACAATGAAGAATACTGGCGCGGCCGTGCGCGCGAAATCCTGGATCAGATAACGGCGGTGGACGAGGAAATTGCGCAGAAGAAGGATGAAATCAAGAAATATGGGAGCGGTGGTTTTGACGTCACCACGGGAATGAAGCAAAACATCGCCTATATCAACGATCGGAATGGCCAAGTAAAGTCGCTGGAGAAGCGAAAAGTGAATCTCGAGAAGCAGTTGGACGATCTGCAGGAAGAGGGTCGCAAAGCAGGGGCGGCTCCTTCCTGGTTCCGCTGAACGGTCCGTGAATAAGGCCCACACGCGACGAATCTAGCTTCAGACGCGGCCGCAAAACGGCGCGCATCGGTCGAATCCCGCCAACAAAACTTTTGTGCAAGAAAAAATACCGGCACCAAAACTGACCGTCTGACCAGTAGTCTTTGGAACGGTAAACGCAGTAAGCTGACGGCGATCGCTGGCTCAGTCCCCCCTCTGGGACCTTGGAGAGTAACCGTGTATTGCGACCGCTGTGGACTGAATTTCTTGCCCAAACAGTCCGTGTGCACTCGATGCAAGCGAGTGCCTACACGCTACTGGTTTCAATTCATGAGTTTGATGACGATTTTCGTGGCCGTGCTTTTTAACGCCATTTTAGGGCTGTTCTTGTTGCCGCGCCTGGCGATGGCCAGCCACGGACGCACATTGTTTCGGGGATGGTCCTGGTTCAACCAGCAGGCGGCCATGTATGGATGGGTCCCGCTGGCGCTCGGCCTGCTGGCCTGGGACTATTTCATTTGGAAAGAGGCCCGGCCAAAGGTAAAGGGCTGGTTCACGCGCAAACTGCTGACCTTTTCGCTAGCGGCGGGCATTGCGCCCCTGCTGCCCTGGTGGATTCCCGCAGGCCAGCCTCCAGGGGAATTCCTTTCGATGATCGGCAGGCACCCGGGAGTTCCCGTTATGCTGGCATGGGGAGTGGTGCTGATCGTCACCATCATTCTGTGCATCGATCCGGAATCGCGCGACTATCTTCTGGGCCACGGGAGAACCTTGAGCCTGGTCAGCACCGGTATGCTTCTGCTGGTGCTCACCATGACCGTGGTCGGCTGGTCCCTGTCGTACTGACCGCTCCGTCGAAGCCAGAATCTTAACCCGCCTCCGCCAAACCCTCGGACTCCCAATTGACTAGACAGATGACTAGTCAGCGCCGATTTCACTGTCCCATCGGTCAGGATACTCACAGAGGACACCCTTCGCGCAGAGACCTTGCGGGCAAAGGGCGGTCGCGTTCCAATGGAATTACTATGAAAAACTCCAAAATGCCGCTCCTTTTCGCATTCTTGCTGATGTGCGCGCTCTCCGCGCCGTCATTTGGGCAGCAGCCAGAGCGAGCTTTCAATTGGCTGCCCGGCAATCAAGAGGATGTGCGGTTGGACCCCGCTAACTATCACGCCGGGGAGACGTATCACGCGAGCGGAGACGGCGGCAATATGCAGGTGGATATCAAATCGGAGCTGCCGGTCACGATATTCCTGGCGCGTTCCGAAGAGTGGAACGGGGCAGTGCAACATCCTGAGGGCCTGAACACCCTGCAACAGTTGTGCACGAGAGAACACGTGATGGAGGCCAGGTTTACCTGTTTCGTCCCGCCGGTGGCGATGACGCTTATCATTCGTGACGAGCGATATAGTCCCGATCACGCGGTGTTTGCCGGACTTGGCGCGGTCTTGGACCCGAATAATAGGGTCGAGCGCGCAGTGGGCGAGGGAATCGCGGCGGTAATGGCTGGGCGGGAATCGGCCACGCGTCGTTTCAAGGCCCCGAATGATGTGCACATCCAATACTTCCGCTGGCTGTGTGTGGAAAATTGCATCCAGCCGCGTTTTCAGTGGACCGAGCAGGTCAAAGAGAAGTATCAGCTGACGTCGTTCCTGAAAGTGTATGGTGGGTTCGCGCCGGACCACGACAATGCACTGGTCAGCATCAAGATCAAGTCCCCTGTGCCGATGGTGGTGGCCATGCTGCCGTCGGATATCGCCAACCAGTTGCATGCCAAGCCAGAGATGTTCGAGCCTGCGCTGGAGAAGAATCCCTGCCAGCAGCGCGGCGTCCAGTCTTTGGAGTTCCAGTGCACGTTTAATCTGGCCGATGGCCCCCAGTCGCTGATCGTGGCGCCGGAAGCTAGCGGGAACGTACCTCACAAGAAAGCCGAAATTGAGATGCAGTTTGTGAAGTGCGTGGCTAACTGCGAGCTGCTCGAAACCAAGCGATAGAGAGCCTCAGCGTTTGTCTCTGTGTGTTCGGAAGACGATCGTACCTTGAATGAAAATCAAAATCCCCGCCCTTGACGTGTACTTCCAGAATGGGCACTCAGCAGAATCCCGCACTCATTGAGTCAGGCCGTCGCCATTGTGGAGCGCGAGCGCCGGGCGTATACTCCGCGACAAACGGGAGGAAGCCCATGGCCAAGTATCACTTGAACCGAAGACAGTTAATCGAGAAATGTGCGGCCCTTGGAGTGGTGGTGACCGCAACCAGCCTGCCAATTTCCGCGATTGCTAGAATTTGGGACGACAGCCAAATGCGCCATCCTACCCCGCCGAACGCTTTTGGACCGTTTTACAAGAAACACTCGCCCAAAGCGAAAGACCTGCGCGCCCCGGGAGACATGGGACTGCCGCTAACGGTGGCGGGACGCGTACTGGACACGCGAGGCGAGGCGCTGGAAGACGCGAAGGTAGAAATCTGGCACGCCGACCACTCCGGGCACTACGACGTTGACGGTTATCATTTCCGCGCGCAGATTCCGCTGGAGAGCAAGGGGACCTACAGCTTTGATTCGGTGATGCCGGGCCACTATCCCGACCGCGTATGCCAGCACGTCCATTTTCTGGTTAGCGCGCCGGGACACAAGACGCTGGTAACCCAGCTTTATTTTGCGACCGACCCGGTATTTGATGGCGATCCGGACAAGAATTTCACTCGTGACCCGCTAATCGTGAGCCGCGAACTGGTGCGCCCGGTGGTACTTACAGGTGACCCAAAGACGATGCACGCAGCAGTGAATTTCGAGCTGTGTCTCGAGCGGTTGTGATGCAACGCACCAGGCTTGTTCTTGCAGGAATTCTAAGTGCTTCCGCTTGGTGCGCTTTGTCCGCCTCGCCAGATTCGGAACCGCGCTTGGAAACCAAAATCACCGTAAACGACGAAGTGCTCTTCACGGTGATCTCTCCTGATGGAAAAATTGCCGCGGTCTTGAAGAGCAACAAGATTGGCATCTGGTCGATTGCAGACGCACACCAGTTTCAAATGCTCGGATTTGGCTTTGGGCAGCCCGTGTTTTGCGACTTTCTCGACAATGGAACACGTCTCCTGGTGGCGTTAAGGAGCGGCAAGATTCAACTTCACGACTCGCAAACGGGGAAGATATTGTGGTCGCTGGATAATGGCGTGCCACCAGAGGTGGTGCGAGTCTCGAGGGACGGCAAATGGCTCGCCGCGGCTGGCAGAGACCGGGAAGTTCTTCTGTGGGATCTCACCACCGGCAAGCTGGCGCATCGGCTAGGGCTGGAACTCGGTAGCGCCATGGATCTGGCATTTTCTCCAGATGCCACGATGCTGGCCGGATCTAGTAACGACACCAACATTTATGTTTGGGACACCAGATCCGGCGAACTGAAACATGTTGTACGCGACCTCTTAATGACCACATTCGGATTGGCATTCGCGCCTGACGGCAAGTGGCTGTACGCAGGAAACGGCGACCACGCCGTTTACGTGATTGATGGCGTAACAGGAAAAGTGGCAAAGAGTTTTGCGGCGCAGAAGTATCCTGTGCTCGCAATTTCGCTTTCGCCCGACGGACAGCGCATCGCGGCCGTCTATCGGGATGCCAACGACCCGCAGGGCCATACACCGATGATGCTCTGGAGCGCCGCATCCGCCCAAATGCTGCAGAAAGTTGACTCACCGGGAGTAACGGCAAACGGCGGCGGCTTCCTGAACGATGGGCGGCTGCTTTATTCCTCGACGAGTGGAAAGGAAATGATGGTGTGGTCCTTGCGCTGAAGCGTTCCCCTTGATAAATCCTGCCTGGACCTGGTTTCCAATCACGAAAACTCAGAGACCTTTGGACTGGCGGAAAGCGCGCACCACGGCGGCGGCGTCCTGGTGCTGTGCGTCGACGGCGTAGTTGAGGCGGCGGATGTCGACGGCGGAGAGTTTGCCGGCCAGATCCGCCAGCGCGGGGCGGAGCTGTGGGAATCGGACGAGTGTAGCCTGGCGGACGATGGGGACGGCGTCGTACGGCGGAAAGTAGTGGCGGTCGTCTTCGAGAGTGACCAGGCCGAGAGCGTCGATCAAACCGTCAGTGGAGTTGCCCGCGACGATGTCAACTTGATGATCGACGAGTGCTCGGTAGATGAGGCCGAGATCCATGACTTTGGGGGATTCGGCGAAGTGGAGATTGTAGCGGCCGCTCCAGCCGCGGAAGCCGTCGGGACGCTCGAGAAA
>WNFC01007193.1_pt1 | contig 15188 bp, 13 predicted proteins | sample 5400541 | NCBI WGS metagenome assembly WNFC01 (sample SAMN13153342, study PRJNA577476) | soil metagenome | isolation source: 120 cm saprolite under Douglas fir tree site 2 hole 2 replicate 1 | place: USA:California | collected 2015-04-18
GCCGCTTCGCCTTCCCCGTCACCTCGACAGCCTGCTCGTCGTTCGGTGCCTGCGCCATCGCTTCCATGTAGCCGGCCTTCGTCGCCCTCTACACTAAACTTCCAGGGGGAGGTGTCTCACGCACGTTGGCAGAGAGGGGGTCAGCGTCCTTCGCTGCCTTCGCTGCGGCCGCTGCTGGCTGCACTACCTGATGGAATATGAGTACCTGACGGCAGCAGGGCGGTGCCTAGAGGGCGAAATCCCCGCCGACGTCGCCGCCAAGGTCAAGCCCGGCGACGCACTCAAGCTCTTCGGCAAGATGGAGTCGTACTACCGCGGGGGCAGCGCTTATGGCGGCCAGATGCTTCTGTCGCAAGGGCCGCCTGCTCGTTGGCTCTTCCCGTTTCCGGGTAAGTGAAACTTGAGCGAAGTTCCAGCACCTCGAGCCAGCCGTCCTTTAGGTTGATCTTTGGTACTGAATTTTGCGCAGCGCCTCCGCAGACAGTCCGCGTACATACTGATCACTGTCGTGTAGCGTCTCATCGAGCGCGTCGATCACTGCTGTCTCGGCCGACCTGATCTCTCCGAGAGCCCACACGGCCTCACGTCGAATGACTACACTCGGGTCGCGGAGCGCGTCGATCAGAACGGGAACGGCGCTGCGAGCATCCCCGCCAATCTTGCCGAGGGTGCTCGCCGCTTCCGTGCGTACTCGGTCGTCATCGTCGGCCTTGAGAACATTCATGAGCTCTGGGACGGCCATGCTGGCCGGTGGGCCCGCTTCCCCCAAAGCTCGAACGATGTGCCATCGGTTCGGCAGCGCGCCGGGAACGAGCAGCGCCGCCAATGCAGGAATTGCCTTCCCGCCGATCTTGGCCAGCGCGCAAGAGGCTTCCAGCCAGATGGCAACTTCCCCCTGAGACCCTGTCGCCTGGGCCAACAGGGCCGAGATGGCATCGTCTGCTGCGGCACCTCGTTGGCCGCGCGTCTCGGCTACGAGCCTACGGATACGTTCTGCAACCGCCCAGCTTTCGGTCCTTCGAAATCGGCCCAAGCCAACCGTATCAAATTCATCGTCGCGTCCTGCTGCACGTACTCCAAGACTTTGAAGCGCTGAATTGATGCTGACATTCGACTTCACGATCTTCTGATTCGCCCATACCGCGGCGCTTTGGCCACCTTGCCCGCCAAAATAGTTGGCGGAGACGAACGCAACGACGGTGCCCCTCGACGCCTCCATGCACCAGCGGTGCACCAATTCGTCTTTGGATTTCCCGCCCGTCGCCAGTTGCCGCTGGAGGGCCCGAACAAGCTCCGACGTCAGCGGTACCAGCCCCAGCTTTGCCGTCAAGTCGAATGCAACAGCCGCACCGAGTCCCTCGTTCCAATTGCGCAGGTCAGACGACTTTCCGAGAAACGCGTCAATTTCGTAGCTCATCGGTCTCGCCTTTACCACACGTCCTGTTCGGCATCCGTCACGGTGCGAAGCGCCGCACGCTCTTCCGCGGATCGGCTCGCGTCCGTCACACCAGGGCAACGCCAACTTATTTCGGAATCTCTGGAACTCGCACTTCCGTCACGTGACCCTGTCTGACGGCTACAGAGTCTGCCACGGTCTTCCAGGGACCCGATTCATCTGCTTTTACATCCAGCTGGTACTCGCCTGGGGGTACCACCATCGTGCGGAAGGTGCCCAATTGCCACTGAATCACCTCTTCGGGTTTGCCGAGCCTCACCAGCTGCCAGCGCGCGAGCGACGCATCCTTCGGCATCTCGAGCCGCACGCCACTATCAAGCCTAGCCGTCGATTGCTGGCCGGGCTGGACGCGAACCTTGTCTGGCCACACCAATCGTTGGCTGTACTGCTCCATAGCCAGGGTCGCCACTTGATACTCGCCTGGGGGTACCACCATCGTGCGGAAGCTGTGCAATTGCCACTGAATCACCTCGTCGGGCTTGCCGAACCTCACCAATTCCCAGCGCGCGAGCGGTGCGTCGTTTGCCATGTCGAGCAGCACCGCGCTGTCGAGCTTAACGGTCGTATGCTGGCCGGGCTCGACGCGTACCTTGTCTGGCCACACCAATCGTCGGCTGTATTGCTCCATAGGCAGAGTCGCGACTTGATAGTCGCCTGGGGGGATCACCATCGTGCGGAAGCTGGGCAATTGCCATTGAATCACTTCATTGGGTTTGCCGAACCTCACCAATTCCCAGCGCCCGAGCGGTGCGTCCTTGGGCATGTCGAGAAGCACGGTGCTGTCGAGCTTAACGGTCGTATGCTGGCCGGGCTCGACGCGTACCTTGTCTGGCCACACCAACCGTTGGCTGTATTGCTCCATAGGCAGAATGGCCAATTGATAGTCACCCGGCGGCAAGGCCATCAGTGGATGTCGACCGTTCTGCCACTGAACGACCCTGCCGGGATTGCCAGCCTCAACAACCGACCATTGCGAGATGCTGCCGGCTGCGGCCGGTAGATCGATGCTGATACCGGAGTTCAACCGCACCCCCTGCGGAACGCCCGCTTCGTGTTCAATCGTATCGGTGAAGAGAATCTCCTTTCCTTCGTCCGGGTAGGGCTGCACCGCTACACGATAGGTGCCGGAGCGAAGCGGGCCGAACTGATCCCCGCGCACGACCTTCGCAATCGTGCGTCTGCTGAATGCATCGACAATCCTATACTTCGCGGCCAACTCTGGACCATTCAAGATGCCCACCTTCAGCTCTAGCGGCACCTTGGGTAATCCGGGTTCCGGGCCAACGTAGCCAGTTGGCTTAGGCCCCCAAAGAGTGAGAGTCAGCGAATCGTTCGATGGAAGACCCCAGGCCCGCAGTCGAAGGTTGAAATCACGGTTCTCTTCGAGACGGAACGTGAGCTGCGACAACTTTCCGTCGTACTCGAGCGGCACGCGTACGGTCTTGTCGGTACCAGGATTTAGTGCGGGAACCTGCGTTGTTGCGAGCACCTCGTTCTTTTCACCCAGCATCACTAGCCGGACCGGAGTCGAACTGGCCTCGCCCAAATTTGCAATCATCACCGGGATGTCCATCCGGCCAGGCTTCGGCATTTCGACCGGGAGATCGGTCGCGTTGGCAAGGATCCTCAGGTCGGGCTGGTCATGGTTCACGACATATGTTCCTACGCCGCGGCGGGCCTCCTCTTCGTTCGTTGCGAACGCGTACTGCTCGCTCCAAGCCGTGCGCACGATCAGTTCGTAATTGCTGCTAATGGCATAATGGCCAGGGTTCATGTGCCAACTCTGGATGGCTATGCGATTGGGCGCCGGTTGCCCAGGTGAAGTGAAGATCTGATGAGGATTCAGCCGGAACAGATACCGGCCATCGGGCACAGTGTTTTGAAACATCTTGACCCAAACGTCATTCACGGTGAGCAGTACATCATGCAGCCGATAATTGTTTCGGGTATCCTCCAGGTTGAAATTCACTGTAAGCCAGGCGTCCGTGACATTGCCCGCTAGCGAGGGCATCAAAATAGGGCTCTTGTCAGGCAAGCGGACCAGCCAGAGTGCGTCTGGACCGTAGTCCGCCGCACCGACATAGCTGAGTCGCACGGCGCCATTGCTGTCGAGCGCGAGCGTGGGCCAGGAGGGATTCTTGGCTGGCATGGTATCGGGATCGGACCACTGGCCTGCACGCGCGCTGCGCATGACCACCGACCCGGTGGAGACGTAAGCCACGCTCACTGTGCCGTCGGGCGCGATGATTACCGAAGGTCGTTCGCCCTCGCCGACGTCGGTACCGTTGTAAACGATGCGACCGTTCAGCCGCCACGCGATGTGCGGTTGCCCGGCTTTATCCACTGCAATTGCGGCCTGAGGGTAATTGGACTCCCGTGCCCGTTCGAAGCTATTGCCGTTGAACTTCCACAGGCCAGTTGAAGTTACCGCGTAGAGCGGCCCGCTGGCGGCAAACGCGAGCGCTGCCGCGCGTCCGGTGAGCCGAACTTCGTCACCCTAGTGCCTGCCATCATTGAGACGAACAACGACATTGCCGCCTTCTGAGTTGCTCCAGGCTACCGCCACTCGGTTCCCGTCAACCGCGAGGCGCGGCCACCTGCCTCTGCCGATCGCTTGCGGCGCGAGCGCGATTTCACCGCTGGGTTTGAACGCAGCTAACACGACCCGATCATTCTCCTGGTGCCAAGCGAAATAAATGCGATCTTCCGCATGCCACCCAGCCGCGAAGTCACTGGAGTTGGCCGCATTGCCGTCGACAGGTGCCGAAACCGGACCGCGATGCGCGCGTGTAAAGGTCGCCCGCCTTTTTAATGCTTCAAGCAGGCCGGGCCGAAGCCGTGGGACGTCCTTATTCGCTCCGGCGATGTTCTCACCAGCCGCCCAGATTCTCTGATCCCGAGCGACTCCAACAAGGATGAAAACGACCGCTGCTGGGAGTAGCCTGAGGACGAATCGCCGAGTATGGTTGCTCGTCCGCTGTCGGGCAACTCTCGCTATCTTTGTCTTGTCCAGTTTCATTGTTCATCCCCTACCACTTCGGCTAGATAGGCGAGGAGCGTGCGAGTTCCTCTTCACCTATTCAGGGGTGACACGTAAAAACGTAGCCCTCAGTCTGTGCAAACTCCCTTGCCCACCGTTGCTCGGGGTTCAGTTCGCCTCCGACTGTCTCGAAGAAGGTTTTATCTGCAGCCAGAAGTTTGAATACCGGCTGTAAGATAGGGATAGGCAGCTCTTGACCAAGCGCCCCGGCGGCCCGAAACAGGTGATCGAATCCCTGCTCCATCGCGAGCGCATTGCAGCCGGCCTTGTTAATCTCCGCGATGGCCTCCAAGAAGTCTTGAAGCTCGTTGAGCAACTTTTCTGCTTTTTCGCATAACTTGCCAGCTTTGATAACCGGTGAAAGAATCTTAGAAATCTCTTCGAAGTTTGCTGCCGTCCTCTCGAAACCCTCCTTCATCTTCGGGTCAGAAGGCTTAGCCATACGCTCCAGCTCGTGGGTCACTCGCGTGGCTTTCTCAACTTGTCCATTGAAGGTCTCCAGGGCTTCGATTCCGGGGCATATCTGTTGCCAATCCTTCTTTGGAGGCTCTACCGCGACGCATCCCAATGCGTCGGCGATTTGATCGAGACTCCGAGCGATGTCTGCCATGCGACGGAAATCTCTGCACTCACTCTCTGGATTTCTCCTTGGCAAGCGCAGCTGGACTTCTTTCCACGTCGGACAAACAGAGCTCCGCGGGAAGAAGGCGAACTTCGTGAGGTTCTCGAAACCAAGGCGATCACGATGAACGCGGCCGAGAAGCGTCGTAACTTCGGTTTTTATCGGTGAGTTCGCGTTGAACCGACAGGCTAAATCGGAATCGGATAGACCGCGCAGCAGTGTATCGAATTCCCTTGTAAATCTGCTGAACATGTCTGGATGGTCGAAACTCTCCGAATCGTACCTCTTGATTAGTTTCTGAAGCGCATCGATGTCTTCGCAAGCCTGCTTAAGATCGCATGTGCTTTCGTTGCACTCCACTCGAGCAGGAACAACAGGAGCCCCAGCGGCCGCCAGCAGCAGTGGCCCATTCCCTCGCGCGGGAAGCGTAGTGCAGCTGTTCGGATGATTCGTACAGTGCCGACCGAAACCGAAACTGAACCAAGTCGAAGCCGAACGGAAAGCGATCAGGCGCACACCGGGTGGTACCTGAAACTCGAGTGGAAATCGAACCGTCTGACCCGCAGCCGAGGCCTCAATCTCCGCTTTGAGTGACTGAAATTCTAAATAGAGAATCGGCGCAACTTTGAGATACACGCCCGAAGCGGCATGAAGGAGGGCGTGGTTAACTGCGGGTTGCAGCTCCAAGTCCTGCTGATTGGCGGGAACGACACGAACAGTTAAATCAGAGAGCGTGTCGCCCTTATTGTGAATGTATATCGCCTTGGTAAGTGTTTTGGGGTCTTCCTCGGCGATACTGAAGGAAAGACTCAACTTCGGGATATGCACATTGAAACGTGCGGTGACGTAAGCACCGGCGGCCTCGACTGGGATTTCGTAGCTGCCGCGGGTTGCATCGTCAGCCGTCACCGCAAGGCGCAGATCGAGTGTGCTGTTAGGCGCCAGCTGTGCCGGCACTTCCACGGATCCGTATCCGGTGATGTCCGCAGGCAGATCAGCGAATCGTTTCAGAGCCTTGGCTGACACGACGATCGGCTGTGAGCTGCGGTTTCGCAGGGTGAGCTTGACTGTCTGGTCGTAGTCACGTTCGATGGTTTGCTCAACCACGGGCTCGAAGGCAAGGCCGGATTTCACGTTCAGGGTTCTGACTGAGCTCCGCAGCGTTTGATCGCCGCGGGTTTCTTCCACGATGTATTCGTACTTGGCGCCAGCAGTGACCGGCGCCAGGTGCGCGAGCAACTCTTGACCGCTTCCTGCATCTGCATCGCGAACTCGAAGATCCCCTCGCTTGCGCCAGAGCACGCGCGCTCGGTTTGCTTCCGGGGAGCTCCAGCTAATCCATAGGTCGCTTTCATACACCGTTGCTCCGTCGGCGGGCTCTATCTGCCCGAACAGTGGAGTAGCCCTCGGATTGTGCCAGGCTCGATAGTTGGCTTGCCAGATCCAGGCAGTTATTCCGGCTCCAGCGAGCACAATAACGGTGGCGGCACCGAGCAGAATCCAGCGCATGCTCTTGCGAGAGGTCACCATGTCTGTCTCCACTTCTATCGTTGGGCACGGTCAGCGGATGCAACTGGGAAGCGGCGTTCCCCGCGCGACGCCATGCGTTGTCCACCTCTTGCGTTGTGCCCGGTACCAGTCCGGGACGCGGGCGCAGTCCGCTGTCCGTGGGCGCTGAGGCTGCTCTTGCACCACGACGAAGCTCTCCGAATAGCTGCGTAGCGCCGTGATCACTCGCAAGATCGGAGGACGCGATCGGAGGGAATGGCACGCCGGCGCTCGTGCCATCGTGGCCTCGGTCGCGCAGACCGCGCACGGCAATGGCTGGAGAGCGGACTAAAGACGATGGACTCCTTAGCAGCCGGAGACAAAAAGGAAGTCAGGCAAAGTAAGTACCGGTACATGAGTCCACCCCCTGCGCGCACAATTCGATCTCATCCGTGTTCATCGGCGTGAGACCAACTGGTCCGCGTACTTGGGGAACACCGTCCCTTCCATGCCATCGTCGATGGACTCCTTGATCGCCTTGAGGATCTTGCCGTCCGCCGTGACGAAGAAGGTGGCCCACCCGCTCCGCTCGCCTATCCAGGCCAACTGGGTCGCCTCATCGCCGCGCAGGACTGGGTACTTGGTCCCGAACCTGCTCTTGCAACTCTGGATCGCTCCATCGTCATCGAACAGATCGATGCCGACGACTTGCAAGCCACGCGCGGAGTAGTCGCGATCCAGTTTTGCAAGGACGGAACCACTCCAGTCGCAGGTCTGGGCTGTGAAGAAGTTTGCGACCAGAGGCTTCCCCTTGAAGTCCGACAGGCGGACCGCCTTGCCTTGCAGGTCCGGCAGCGAGAACGCCGGGGCGGAGAAGAGATTACGGGGCTGGATGGGGGTTGTCTTGCCGGGGGATTCCGCGACGGCCGCAGCAACCGCGTTCTCCAGCTTCTGCCAGTCGGCATCCCCTCGGTCGAGTCCGAGATACGTCACCTCGCCGCTCCGCGTGACGATAAAATTGCCGGGCGTCGAGCCGCGCTCCTTGGGCTGGACGATCATTTCGCGCATGAACTCGCCCTGATCGTTCAGTCCCACAAACCAGGTGATGTTGTAGCGCTTCAGATAAGCGGGGACTTGGCCGACTGTGGATCCATGGTCGTCCGAGATGCCCAGGATCACCAAGCCCTTTGGGCGGTACTTCTGATACAGGCCAACCAGCTTGGGGCTCTCCCGCTGAGACCAGGGGCAATCCGTCCTCCACCAATTGATCAAGACCACTTTGCCGGCGTATTCCGAAAGATGGATGATCGACCCGTCCGTCGCCGCGGGTACTGTGAAATCCTTGGCTGGCCCCAGACCGGCAGCGCCCCAAGCTGCTACTCCGGCGAAGAGGAGCAACATGAGGACCCGCGGATGCTTCGAGATCGGACTCACGTCGGAGAGCATTCTTCACCTCCCCGAGGATCGAGCAGAGCCATAGGATCGCAATACCCAACCGGTCAAGCGTCAGGCAGAAAATAGTCGTACTGTTCGCCCAGTCGGTCCAGCGACGCGAACGCCGACGTCGACGCCGAGCACGGCACCCGCATCACTGGGCGCCGACGTGCATGGCCCCTATTACAAGAACATCGACCTTCGTCCCGGTCCCAACGCTTCGAGCTTAGCCGGAAGCGCATTCCTTCGTTCGGTCCTGGGTAGCTGCTTGATCTCTTTCAGTGGCAGCCAGCGAAACGAAAGGTCGAGTTGGAACAGGCGAGCCAATTGACGGGCCTCGTTGAGAGACACGTCCGCTCCCAGGCTCAATCTGGCGTACAACCAGGCGCCGATCGTGGAAAGGACCTGCCGAGAGATGGCTATCCATGCAATGGTGATGATCGCTACGAGGGTGGGCACCGAATAAGCAACGGGAACACCAATTCCTCGCAACCATTCCTCGGCATGCAGGGATTGGGAAAGCGCCACGAGGCCGACCATCAACGCAATCTTCAGTAGAAGATCCCAAATGTGTGAGTAGACCACAGACTCCTCCTTCAGGCTGAGGCAAGGCGAGCCCTGGCTGCGGCCGCCCTGGCTGCGTCCACCGAGAGAGTGCAACCGAACCCGGGTCGACGGCGAATAGATCCACGCGGCGGCCCGTGCGTTGAGAGGACGAAGCATCTCCTCAAACCCGAGGTCGCCATGCGTATCGTACTCCCCACCACCAAAGCCGCGCTGTTCGGAGCGGCCCTTCTCTCGATCCCCGGCTTTCCCGCTTCCGGCACGGAGGCGCTGCCTGCGGGCCGTCCTCGCGTCCAACCCGCGGGATGGGCGCCTTCCGGTCGGACCGACCCCGACCTGAAGCGGCCGCTCGCGTGGCTCATCGCGGCACAGAACCCGGATGGGAGCTGGGGCGAGGAAGCTCGGTCGCAGAACCCAGACGTCGCGACCACCGCGGTCGCCGGCATCGCTCTGCTGCGCATGGGCCATACGGGCTCGCGCGGCGAGCGCCAGGCGAACATGCGGCGCGCCCTCGAATACGTCGTCTCCGCGGTCGAGCGCGCTCCGGCCGAGCAGGTAGCGGTGCAAGGACCGGGTACGCTGCCGCAACGCAAGCTCGGCCGCAACATCGATACCTACGTCGCAGCGCAATTTCTCGCCGAGGCGCTGCCCACGCTTCCGCGCGAACAGCGCGGCCGTGCCGAGGCCGCGCTGGCGGACTGCGTTCGCCGCATCGAGCGCGCCCAGGCCGCTGATGGCAGCTTCGCCAAGGATGGCTGGGCCCCGCTGCTGTCCAGTGCGTTCGCGGCCAGCGCGCTACACGCAGCCGCGACCGCCGGCGCGCCTGTGGACGCGAAAAAGCTCGCCCGTGCCGACGCCAACCTGATGGACAAATACGACGACGAAACGAAGAGCTTTGACAATCGCGAAAGCGCCGGTGTGGACCTCTATTCCGCGGCGGCAAGCGTGATCGCTGCGGCGCGCGTGCAGCACGCCAAGCCTGGCTCGGAGGAGGCGGACGGCAAGATGCAGCGCAAGGCGCAAGCGGTTGCCGAGGGCGCGCGCACGCGGCTCTCGGACGAGCAGACTCTGCGCGGCTTCGGCACCTACGGCGGCGAGGAGCACGTCTCGTACATGATGGCGGCGGAGGCCAAGGCCGCTGTCGGCGGCGCCGAATTCGAGACGTGGAGCAAGCAGATGCGCGTCCGGCTGGCGCAGATCCAGCGCGAGGACGGCACCTGGCGCGGCGACCACTGCATCACCAGCACCACGTTCTGCACCGCTGCCTCGCTCATCACGCTCGCGATCCGGCCACCGAGCAGCGGACGCGCTTCCTAGATCGGATCACTTCTGGCTACGGCGCCCGCCCGTCCTTCGCGCTTGAACGCCTCTCCGGCCTCCTAGGCACCTACGGCTGCGATGTCGTCCGCGGCGGCGTCTCCCGTCGCTGCGACGGCGCCGACGCGCGTTCCGTGGGCGGAACTGCTCGAGTCATCGAGCACCTTGCCCTGCCCAGGCCGTAGGAGTGATACCGCGGTTCTGTCGACTCGTGCCCGCCTCCCTCGTGCGCCGGCAGCGGAGCAGAGCCCCACGCGGCTGTGCTACGCACCAGCCGCGCAGGAAACAGCGCACCTGGAACGAGCTCGAGCGACTGCGCCTGCCGGAGCTGGCGCGGTTCCGCGAGGTGACGGACGAGACGTCAGGCAGCCCGAACCGCAAGTTCCTCATCCGCCGCATTCGAGGAAGCGCTCGCGACCAGCCGGCGCGCAGCTGAGCCCCTCGCGGAGGAGTCCGTCGCGAGCGTGGAGGACGCCCGGCACGACACGGACGCGCCGGAGGAGGAGGAAAACGCGACGCCCGCGCCCACGGCGAGCGCACCGCGCGTGAGGGTCCGCTTCGCGTCGATGACGTGTTCGATCTCGATGTGCAGGCCGCCACGGTAGACCTGCCACTTGGCTTCGATGGATCACCCACTTCGTCCAGGACGTCGACCAAGTGGTCCTCATCGCGCGCGTTCACGAAGGCAGCGGACAGGTTCGCCCACGAACGAGATACAGGGGCATCGCTCATCACTCTTCTGGCCAAGAAACGCGACCACGTTGCCACGATTGCGACGGCGAGCCCAAGGCTGCCCCTCGCGGCGCGAACCGGCTTGCATGCATTCCTCCGTCGGCCGGCCAAGTCCGCGTCAGGTGTACGCCGCGAGAGCAGATTCCGAGATGCGAATGGCGTTCGAGATCCGAACGTGCCGGAGTTTGCCCTCCGCGCAGAGCTTGTAGACGGTGGAGGTGCAGACCCCAAGGAGGCGGGCGGCTTCGCGAACGGACAAAAGTCTGCGCCACACAGCGCCCTGGGAGCGAGCGGACTGTAACTCAAGTGTAACTCGCCGACTGAAAAGTCCTGCCAAATCTGGCCAAAGGTCTGTGTTGGCCGTGGATCGATTTCCAATTGTTCCAGACGGTTGCGAAGGCTTGCCACCGGCTGCCACACCCTCTTCGCTGCCTGTCACGCCGGAGGCCACGGGTTCGAGTCCCGTACACCCCGCCACCGAACTCCTGGGATTCCTGCTGATTTTGGAGGGAACCCTGGGCCTCCGGCTTTTCGAGTGACGGACTGTCACCCAGGTGTAACCGCGCTCCGGCGCGGCGAGCCGGAGGCAGAGGGTTTCGAAGTTCCACCAGTGCCGAGTCCGCTGCCAGGTTGCGAATGCCATCTGGCACGCCTATAATTGCCACATGACTCGACCCGCGTTTAAGGCTCCGGCGCAGAGGAGCGCCTCGAGCAGCATCCAGGAGGCCGCTCGCGTCCTCGGCCTCAAGCGCGTCCCCGCCAACGAGCTCGAGCTGGCCGAGATGACCAGGAAGGGGCTTCCCAGTGCGACGCTCTCCACGCTGTCCGGCTCTCTGGGATGGACCCGGGCCGCGCTAATCGAGCAGCTGGGCATCGCACCCCGTACGGCGGCACGCCGCCTGACGCGCAGAGAGCCTCTCTCGACGACCGAAAGCGAGCGTGTGCTTCGCCTCGCCCGGGTGCTCGCACGCGCCATCGAGGTATTCGAGAGCCGAGACGCCGCGAAGCAGTGGCTGCAAGAGCCCAGCACGGCGCTGGGCGAGCGCAAGCCCATCGATCTGCTTGCGACCGACATCGGCACCGAGGTCGTTCTGAACGAACTCGGCAAGATCGACCACGGCTTCTTCGCGTGAAACTCTGGCGCGTTGCCCGCGCCGCGCATGCGCCGTCAGGCCCCGCCGCGTTCGACGGCATTGGCGGACTGTCCGTCGACGGGCGGTGGCACACGCGAGGGCGGCCGATCGTGTACACCGCGCGAACAGAGAGCCTCGCCAAGCTTGAAGCACTGGTTCATTTCAAGCCGGCCATCGCACCGCGTCTTGTTCTGGTCCAGGCCACCCTTCCCGACGCTCTCGTCGCGACCCTCCGCGGCGCGCTGCCGGCCGGCTGGGATGACGTTCCCGACAGCGGCGCCGCACGTTCTATCGGCGACTCGTGGCTGCAGAGCGGTTCGTCGCTGGCACTCGAGGTGCCGTCTGTGCATTCAAGCACCGAAACCAACGTCCTCATCAATCCCGCCCATCCTGATTTCGCACAGCTTGTGATCGGCAATCCGGTTCCATTTGCCTTCGATCACCGCCTGACGGATGTGCGCTGAGCCAGCCCTGCGCGCCGAGCCGCGGGGGCTCACGAGCGCGAGCACGCATAACGCAGAGACACCCGCTTTAGGATCGAATCTTTGCCCAGCGACAGCGAGGATATGTTCGAGCGAAGGCAGATCTGAGCACCTGCAATGCGCAGCGCCCCGTAATAATTCCACGGCGCACCGGGATTGCGTGTCCCGGTTACGATGCCGAGGTCGTAGTTGACGCTCTTGCCCTCCGAGTCGTCGGCAGCGCCTGCTCCCAGCTCGAGTCGCAGGCGCGGCGCGACCGCCCAGCGGAGTGCAAGCTTGCCGCCGAGTGTCCCCTTGTCGGCGTGCTGCACGCCGATGACGTCAACGCCGAGGTCCAGCGCATCGGACAGTCCATGCCGGTAGCGCCCGGTCCACCCCGTCCCGCCCGCGTGGGCACGGTCGAAGAGCGACATGCCAGCGCCCATGCCCAGGCCCAGCTCGGAGGTGCCAGGTGCGGCAATGGCCGGCCCTCCCAGCGTCGCGATGGGCGGTGGCGCCGCCATGGTCACGCAGCCGGTGAGCAGCAGCGCGCAGGGTGAAAGGCGAAGACCGGAGAGCCTGCGCTCGTGGGAGGCCGGAGGACAGCGCTCTCGTCGCCCTGCTCCACGAATCGTCTCGCCCCTCATCAGCTGAGCATGCCACTCTTCAACGAATCGGAGCAGACCACGCTGCCTTGCCGTGCGAGATGACCTGCACAAGGTGGCGTCCGACGCCACGATGAAGCGCGTGCGATCGCTCCTCAACGATCAGCAGGTCGTCGAGCTCGTCTGCACCATCGCCGGCTACAACATGGTCTCGCGCTTCGTCGTCGCTATCGGCGTCGAGATGGAATAGCGATCGCCGGCTCCCCGGAAGAGGAGCAGACCGAGCGCGCCGAGCCAGGAGCAAATCCAGCCGAGCCTCGCGAGCACGGCGATCGAAGGAGCGTCCGCGGGAGGCGCAGGCGGCGTTCCCAGGAGGCGGATCAGCTCCGGATCGCCGTGCGGCATGCCGCCCAGGTCGTAGGCGACCGTTTGCCCCTGCCGCAGCGCCTCGACCAGGCCCCGCTCGCCGGCCTGGCGCGCGAAGACGTAGGTCCGGCAGAGGCCGAGGCTCGAAAAGACGTGGTAGTCCGACGAGCCGATCGGGGCAGGCCGCGCGCGGGCGAGCGCCAGGCGACTGAAGAAGTCGCGCAGCTCCTGCATCCCGGCGGAATAAGCGAACGGATGCGCCACCTCGGCGCCGTCGAGGGCGCGCAAGGCGGCTGCGTCGTACGCGCCCTGGTACGACCGGGTCGGGTGCGCCGCGATCGCCGCTCCTCCTTGCGCGTGCACCTCTTCGATGGCCTGCGCCGCGGTGCTCCTCCACCCGACCGCTTCCTCGATGCCGACGGCGATGAGGTGATAGGCGGGCGCGGTGATCTCCTCGCCGACGAGCACGAGCGGTCCCTCGATCTGGCGGGAGAACCAGCGTCCGATCCGCGCCGCGAGCACCTGGTTGTGGTTCGTGATCGCGATCGCGTCGAGCCCCTTCCGGCGCGCCTCGAAGGCAAGGTCCCAGGGCCAGAGGGCCCCGTCGCCCAGGAAGCTGTGGACGTGCATGTCGGCTTCCAGCACGACGTAGCCGCCGCGCAACACCGGCCGTCGGACTGGAACGACGTCGGTGATGGTGCCCACCGCGATCCCTGCGCCGAGCAGCGCGGCCGATGCCAGCCGGGGCGAGATCACTGCCCGCTCAGAATGCGCGGCTCGAGTTGGCCGGAGAGGAGGAAGAAGGCGAGGATCGACCCCCAGACGATCGCGATCTGCACGAAGAGCGCGGCGAGAGCGCCGGGCGCGCCCATGCCGAGGACGCGGCGGAAGAAGTGCCAGCAGATGACTCTGGACCAGAGGATCGGCACCGCCACGCTCCAGAGGATGACCGCCCAGAGGCGATATTCGCGCTCCGGCGGAGTGAAGGAAGCGAACGCGGCGACGAAGAGGAGCCAGGCGGTCCAGGGAAGATGTCCGAGGAAGTGGAGGTCGATCGCCAGCAGGAGCGGGATTCCGCTCCGCCCGAACGCGGCCCGCGAGAGCGCGATCGACGCGACCTGGAGCGCCGGGATGAAGCTGAAGGCCAGGGCGCCTCCGAGGACCAGGCGGAGCGTCGGACGTCCCGCGGTTGCGAGCGCGAGAACGAGCCCGAGCAGCAAGGCGAACAGCAGCGGCCTCACGAGGAACGGGGTGCGCGCGGGCCCTCGCGAAAGCTCGTCGTAGGCCGCTGCCGGGCGCAGCGCGACGCGCGCATCGTCCGACCAGGGAAGGCGCGCGCAGATGCTCATGCTGGCGATCCCGGCTGGCGGGCGAGCGGGCTCATCGCTCGCAGTGCTACCGCGGCGACCGCGGCAGGTCGAGCGGTCCATCGGCGGATCGCCCGGTGTAACTCGCCGCCGGTCAAAGTCTCCCAAGTCTGGCCAAAGGTCTGAGTTCGCAATTGGCCGGCTTCCAGTCGTTCCATACGGTTGCGAAGGGTTGCCATCTACTGCCACACCCAGTTCGCTGCCTGTCACGCCGGAGGCCACGGGTTCGAGTCCCGTACACCCCGCCACCCAACACCCGGCTTCTCTGCTGATTTTGGAGGGGACCTTGGCCCTCCGGCTTTTCGAGTGGCATCCTGTAACTCCGATGTAACCAGGCTCCGGCGCGGCGGGCCGGAGGCCTCGGGTCTTGAACGTGTGGCACGTCCACGCAAGTCCATGGAGGCGAACAGGTCAAAGCACCGCCGTCGCACGCGCGCAGGCCAGCCTCTTGACTTGATTCACCAAATGCATAATATCATTTCTTGGTGAGTCCGAGGGAGCGGCCGGGATGGTCCTCGCGCGTGCTGGCCGAGGTCCATCGGCTGGCAGCGCGGCGGCTGGTACGCTTCAGCGCCAAAGGCTGCCAGTGAACTCGCCGTGCTC
>WNFC01004493.1_pt1 | contig 15187 bp, 18 predicted proteins | sample 5400541 | NCBI WGS metagenome assembly WNFC01 (sample SAMN13153342, study PRJNA577476) | soil metagenome | isolation source: 120 cm saprolite under Douglas fir tree site 2 hole 2 replicate 1 | place: USA:California | collected 2015-04-18
CACGGTGGTTTGGGTCCCCCACCTGCATTGGCGAACCCGGAGGGCCAAAATCCTCCATCACTGGCACAGCACGGTTCATGCTGGCGATTCTTCTACATCGCCACCACTCTCCTTTCAGGACGCACTACAGATCGAGCCGTCGGCGTGCTGCCTGACCAGCGCGATACGATCACGGAGGGTGATGCGCGTAGCGATTGCCAGGGCACGGGCATCATGTCCGATTGCGGCCAGGCCGCGGAGCAGACGGCGCCCCCCCTGCTCTTCACACTGGAACGTTGTTCAGGCTGACGCATTCTTCGCTCAACGCGGTGACCAGCTCTTGCGTGCCTGAGAGCGGTCTGCTGGAGCTCGGCGCGCCGGAACTGCGGGCGCCGGGCGGCCCAGGCCACCACCGCTGTGCACGCTCCAGTGATCATCTTTGGCACGTATTTGGCATCGCCAGCCGCACACGCCCGCTCGGCGCCGCGTGCAACCGGATGCGACACGATCAGCCCCCGACCCCGCACGCACTGGTCAGGGGCTATTTCAGGTGCGGGCGCCAGGTGCTGGATTCGACCCGGCGCAAGCTGAGCCGGCGGTGCTGGACACCGCTCACCTTCAGCGGCCGGGCGATCTTCGCGTACCAGTCATGACCTGCGACTTTAGCTGGTGGCAGGTGTTGGGTTCGAACCAACGTAGGCTGAGCCGACGGTTTTACAGGGAGTCGGTGGCTCGCACGTGAATCAGGCTTCGGACCAGCGCGTGTTGGAGTCCCAGCTTGCGCCGCATGCCGTACTTGTTTCGTCGTGGTTGCGTCGGCCCCTTCGCCCCGAAGGCAGGATGCTATGAGTGCTGGCGGTGTCACTGACCTGGCATCGAGCGTCCATCGGCGTCGGCTGGGGTCTGTCGCCCCGACCGTCGTAGTTACTAGTCTGGCTACTCGGCCGCATAGTGCTCCGAGCTTGATCACGGCACGGCCGCACGTTGACGTGCTGCACGGCTGGCGGCCGTAATCACGGCTGTCATTGCGATACCTGTCCCAATGAAGCCGGCGGACGTAACAAGCATTACCCACTCATACTGCTTCGGCCCGATTAGCCCGAAAAAGGCAGAATTAACGAAGATGCCAAGGAATATGACTTCCACTGCTGCGGCTGTCCTCACGACTATGGTCCACGCCGTCCGCAATCCGCCGGTAAGCATAGTTCGGCGGAGGTATTCCGTCCCCGTAACAATGGTATTGACAGGGCTCCGAGTGGTGCTGCCATGAAAGTTCCAAAGAACAGAGCGAGGAAGGGACCGTTGTTCGGGATTGGTCCATTGGTTGCAGGATTCGGCAAAGGCTGCATCCAGGCTCGAAAAACGATGACGCCTAGCGTCGCGCCGGCCAGCGCCCAGCATGGCGCGAGAATCAGGCAAGCTACCCGCCGCCCTGTTGAGTCCTGTCTTGAAGCGGCCGGATGGACGGCCGGGGCAGGAGGGAGCATGGCGCATATTGTGCCATGACCACGAATGCTGCGTGCTGGTCCAGGGCGTGGCCGGGCTGATGGCCTCGTGTCAGGCTCGTGAACTGGTCGGGTGGTCGGCTCTGAACCGGCGGCCTCTTCGTCCCGAAGCCATCGTGCCGCCTGGAGGGCCAGCGCAAGCATCGTGCTACGTGCAGTGAATCGTCCGTCAGCGTCCGCTCGTGTCACTGGCCGAGCGTGGCCCTAGTTACTCAGTTCGTTACCCGCGGCAGTGCCCGCCTTGCCATGTCCAGTACCTGGGTCATCTTGGCTCCGAGTACCAGCCACGCGGCGAAGATTGGCAGCTCTAGCGCTGCCCAGACCAAGCTGGGATTTTCGGAACCGATGCCCGCCACGACTGCGAGGAATGCCATGAGCGCTATGCCCGCGACCCACGCACCGGCCCACGCAGCCGTCCGGAGCCAGTTGCGCCGCCGCCAGCCACGGAGCCGGACGAACCCCGCAACCAGCAACAGGACAGTCAGCAGCGGCCAAGCCGTCTCTGCCAGGTTGCCCACCGCAGCGATCAGCCCAGGTTCCCCGTTCCATAGGACAAACCAGAACTCATCGTTGGTGCACTGGTTGGTGGTGCAGCCCACCGTGGTGCAGACAAAGGCGTAACCAGCCCCGCCAGCACCCATCACCACCCACAGCATCGACAGCCGCCAGACCCAGCCGTGCCCGCGCAGCCCTCCTAGGATCTGTGCCCGCGCGTCGCGAAATGAAGGCCGTCGCCTGCCGGCCGCAGCCCTGCCACTATCCGAGCTTGCGCGAGGCATGGGCCTAGGGTAATCACAAGATCAGCTCACCCGGGCGTTCTACACCTCCCCCGTCCTCCTCATAGGCGCCAAACCCTGTGAGGGGCCATTGGGTCAAGGGTGGCGCAGCCATCGCGTAGCGACGGCCCAGAGGGCCGCCCTTGACGCGGTGGTCGGGAGCGGGACACTCGAAGCTGAGGATGACGACTGCTCCCGCAGCGGCGCCACGCCGACGAGCCAGACTGATCATGAGGTTCGTGACGGCATGGGCGGCGCGCCCGCGCGAGCGGCCCTCAAGGCTGAGCGCGGCGCGGGAAGCGCCGCCGCGGTGCCGCGTAGCGGTACCGCCTTGATCTAAGTACGGCGTAATTCGGCAACTTGCGCGAGGTGCAGCGCGAGGTGCTGGCGCCCCGGTCGTTCGCGGCTGTCTAGAGTCGATTTGTCGTGCTGTCCTGGCCGAGCAGTTGCACGCCGTCGTGTGCGCGCACTGCCACCGGCTGGTCGTGGTGCATCGCGTCCAGGACGCGGACGGCGTATGCCTCGTCGGCCAGCTCAGGGATCTCGTCCAGGCCTACCCAGCGGAATGCCGCTACTTCCTGACTGGCGGCCAGTGCGCCGCCGGTGGTCCTGCAGCGGAAGACCAGGGCGACGATTCCTCGGGGCATGTTCTTGTAGACGCCGGTCAAGGCGATGGGCTCGATGTCGAGGCCGGTCTCTTCGGCGACCTCGCGGCGCAGGCCGTCCAGGATTGTCTCGGCGAGTTCGAGGACGCCGCCCGGCGGTTCCCAATGCTTATTGTCGCGGCGCTGGATCAGGAGAGCCCGGCCGTGGTCGTCGGTGATTACAGCGGCGACGCTCACCGAATGCTTAGGGGTGTTCATGATGATCACCTCTCCGGTAGCCTAACAGGCATAGACATGTGCACGAGTTGAGGAGTGCCGGATGAGCACCAGCGGTGTGCTCGCCGAGACTGTCGACCCGTCCAGTGATCGTGCCGTCTACAAGCAGATAGCCGACCACCTGCGAGCGGCGATAGCCCGGGAGAAGCTGCGCGAGGGCGAGCAACTGCCCTCGGAGACGCAGCTGATGGCGCATTACGGTGTCGCGAGGATACAGGAACGCGCTGCGGATCTTGCAGGATGAGGGCCTGATCACCGCCGAGCATGGCCGCGGCGTGTACGTGCGGGCTCGTCCTCCGGTGCGCCGCCTTGCCTCGGATTGTTCGCGCAGCGGCACCGTAAGGAAGGCAAGGCCGCGTTCATCGCGGAAGCGGACCAGGCATCCGCCGAGCCTGCCGTCGACATGATCAACGTCAGCACCTCTGTCCCGCCCGCGGAGGTGGCCGCCCGGCTGAACGTCGGCGAGGACACGACGACCGTGATCCGCTCGCGGCGGTACCTGCTGGACGGTCGGCCGGTGGAGACGGCCGTCTCGTACATCCCCACGGATCTGGCCGAGGGCACGCCGATCGCCGATCCGAACCCCGGCCCGGGCGGCATCTACGCCCGGCTGGAGGAATCCGGCCACACTCTGGAGCGGTTCACCGAGGAAGTCTCGGCCCGGATGCCGACCCCGGATGAGGCGCGGCTGCTGGCACTGTCCCCTGGCGTGCCGGTGTTCCGGCTGGTGCGGACCGCGTTCGACCGGGACGGCCGCGCGGTCGAGGTGTGCGACACGATCATGGCCAGCGACGCCTACCTCCTGGCTTACGACCTGCCCGCGCACTGACCCCCTTGACAGCCCATCACAACTCCTCTATACATGTTGTAACTGCTCTAGACGAGCATACGTCTAGGCATCTGCTGGCCAGCGGTGCTGGCTGAGGAGGAGCCATGGCTCTGCGGAACGGCTCGCGGTTCGGCGTGAGCATGCATGATGTCTTCCCGTCCGGGTGTCACCTGCTGCCGGACTCGATCGCCGAGGCGATGGACTACGACGAGAAGACCAAGACCCGCCGCCCCGCGGTCGACAAGGTGACGGGCAAGCGGGTGTGGCAGTGCCGGGTGCAGGACATGGATCCCGACCTGGCGGGCCGGTCCCGCGAGACCGTCGTCAAGATCCTGTCCGACCAGCAGCCGTCCCCGCCCACGCGGCAGCTGTTCGAGGCGGTGGAGTTCGAGGGACTCCAGGTCACCCCGTACGTCACCGACCGGGGCCGGATGGCGTACTCGCTCCGCGCCACCGGCATCAAGGCCGCCCGCCAGAGTGCCGGGAAGGACGCGGCCTGATGCCCGCCAAGCGGGTCACCACCCTGACCGTCCCAGTCGACGGCCGGACGGGGGTCGCGTTCGAGTCCTATGCGGGCCGGACGCCGCTGCTGACCATCCAGGCCACCCGGCCCGCGCTGCTGGTAACCCTGACCCTGCCCGAGCACCTCGACGCCGGTCACGTCCGGTTCGCCCGCGACCTCGCCGCCATGGCCGCCCGGTACGCGACCGAAGTAGAGCGCTCGTGGCGGGGCCTGCCTTCCCTCCCCGCTCCGCGGGCATCGGCATGAGCGAGCGGCCCGGGCCGGTGACCCAACCGCCAGCCGGGGCCCTCGACTCCGAGACCATCCCCGGAAGGACACCCGTGATGACTGACCAGCCGAGCCGGGTCACCCCGGCCGACATCCGCGACCTGCTCGACCACGCCCTCGCCCTGGACCGCGGGGCGACGATAGCCGAGCAGATCGCCTACCACGAGCGCAAGGCCAACCTGCTGTCCCGGATTGCCGCTGACCTCGGCATGACCGAGGCGCACGAGGTCGCCGCGCTGGCCTGGGAGTACCTGGCCAGCCTGTGCCGCCAGACGGGTGCGAACGGCGGAGCGGAGGCGGCGTCATGCGGATGACCACGTTCTCGGGCGAGCAGCTCGCCCAGGTCGACAACACCGACCCGTTCGCCCCGCCGATCTGGCGGGCACCGGTCTACCACACCCCCGGCTGGATCATCGCCGTGGCGCAGATCGCGCGCACCCTATGGGCCATCACCCGGTTCCTGACCCGCCACCCGTTCGCCACTCTCGCCGCGCTGCTCTTGGTTATGGCCTGGCGGCTGAGTGGCTGGCCCGGACCCGTCGCCCTGGCGGTCACGGCCATCGCGGTGCTAGTGACCTGGCGGCTGCGCTGGCCTGCCTCGTTCACACGCTGGATAGGACGCCCGGCGCTGGCGAAGTGGCGGCGCTGGCACTACCACCGGCACTGGACCGCCGTCATGACCATCGGCCGCCTCGCACCACAGCACCGCGGCCGCATCCTCGTCCCCCTGCTCGGCAAGGTCACCTCCACCGGCTGCACCGACCTCGTGCACGTCCGGCTCGTCTCCGGGCAGTCCCCCGCTGACTTCGCCAACCGGGCCGACAATCTGGCGCACGGGTTCGGCGCGTTCATCTGCCCGGTCCGTACCGCCCGGCCTGGGTCGGTGGTGCTGGAACTGGTCCGGCGCGACGCCCTGGCCGCCATCATCCCTGCCTTCCCGTCCCCGGCTTGCCCGGACCTGCGTGCACTGCCCATCGGCCGACGCGAGGACGGCACCCTGTGGCTCATCCGCCTCCACGGCACCCACCTGCTCATCGCCGGCTCGACCGGCGCCGGAAAAGGCTCGGTCATCTGGGGCCTGATCCGGGCGCTTCTGAACCCGATGCGGTCGGGCGTGGTGCGGGTGCTGGCGGCTGATCCGAAGCTGATGGAACTGGCCTACGGCCGCGCCATCTTCGAACGCCACGGCCGCTACGAATCCGACCCGCACGCCATCGCCGCCATGCTCGAACAAGCGGTCACCGACATGCAGGCCCGCGCCGCCATGCTGGCGGGCAAGCAGCGCGACCACACCCCAAGCGTGGAGTATCCGTTCACCGTGGTGCTGGTCGATGAGGTGGCGTTTCTGACCGCCTACCACCCCGACAAGAACCTCCGCGACCGCGTCAAGGCCGCCCTCGCCACCCTCACCACCCAAGGCCGCGCGGTCGGGTACTGCGTGGTGGCCGCGCTGCAGGACCCGCGCAAGGAAGTCATGTCCATCCGCAACCTGTTCCCCGACCGCATCGCCATGCGGCTCGACGAACCCGAACAAGTCGACATGGTCCTCGGCGACGGAGCCCGCGACCGCGGCGCCCACGCCGACCTCATCTCCGTCAACCCCGACACCGGAGCCGGAGTCGCGTTCGTCCGGCTCGAAGCCGACCCCGACCCGATCCGGGTCCGCGCCGCCTGGGTCTCCGACCCCGACATCCGCGCCATGGCCGCAACCTGCGTCACCGAAGCAGCGCCGGACCTGGCTCCGCTGGCGGCGATCGAGGCGGGAGCGGCGGCATGAGCGTCTTCTACCTCGGCACCCACCAGCCGCACTGGCTCTCGCACACCAGCTACCCGCTGTTCGTCAGCCACCGCCAGCTGGCCCGACGCCGCACGCCCCTGCGCCCGGCGACCTATCCCTGGGCGCTGGACTCGGGCGGCTTCACCGAACTCACCCTCCACGGCCGGTGGGTTACTCCCGCTGCGGAATATGCCGAGGCTGCCGACCGGTACGCCTCGCAGGCCGGACGGCTGGCATTCGCCGCTCCGCAGGACTGGATGTGCGAACCCGCCATCCTGGCCCGCACCGGCCTGACCGTCCGTGAGCACCAGGACCGCACTATCGCCAGCTACCTTCAACTCACCAGCCTCGCCCCGCACCTACCGTTCATCCCGGTGCTGCAAGGCTGGACCCTCACCGACTACCTGCACTGCGTCCGCCTCTACCGCGACGCAGGCGTCGACCTCACGCAGCAGCCGCTGACCGGGCTCGGGTCGGTGTGCCGACGCCAGTCCACGACCCAGATCGCCGCGATCGTCACCACCCTTGCCCTGGCAGGGATCCGGCTGCACGGGTTCGGGATCAAGACCACCGGCCTGCGCCGCTACGGCCACCTCCTGGCCTCCGCCGACTCCATGGCCTGGAGCTACGCCGCCCGCCGAACGGCTCCGCTGCCCGGCTGCACCGGGCACCGGAACTGCGCCAACTGCCTCACCTACGCCACCGCCTGGCGACACCGCATGCTCACCCGGACAGCTGCGACGGGCTGGCAGCCGACCCTGTTCGACCCGCCCGAGGAGGTGGCCGCATGATGCTGCCCGCCGCCTGGCGCACTGATGAGCCCTGCCCGGAATGCGGCACGCTCCTGCACTGCACCGACACCCAAGCCGCGGTCACTCATGACTGCCCGGCCTGCGGCTGGACCGCCACCAGTGACCTCACCGGCCAGACGGGAGGGAGCCGATGACTGGCCGGACCAGCCGCGCTAGCCGCCTGGCTCATCCGCTCGCGCGTGATGCGCTGCGGCAGATCACCCAGGACCGCGGCGGCTGCATCCGGCCCGTCCAGCTCCGCCGCACCGACCTCGACACCGGCCAGATCACCCAGATCCTGATCCCCTGCGGCGCCACCCTCGACACCACCTGCCCGGCCTGCGCTAAACGCGCCCAGTCCCTGCGCGCCGAGCAATGCCGCGACGGCTGGCACCTCGAGAACGAGCCAGCCGACCCGTCACCGGTACCGGATGACGAGCAGGAATGCTGGCTCACGCTCCGCGCCCATGCCCAGGTCCGCCGCGACCAAGCAGCTGCCGCTGGCGAGGACTCCGCCGAGCTCGACCAGCTCGTCGCCGAGCTCGATGACGAGCTCGCCCGCACCGGCGTCCGCGGCAACCTGACCCGCAACGCGACCGGCCAGGCGGAGGATCAGCAGCCAGGCAGGGCCAGGCGTGCCCGGTCCACCCGCCGCCAGGACGCACCCGACCTCCCGCGCCGACCGATGACGGGGCGGACCACCGGCAAGGTGTACACCGCACCGGACGGCACCCGCTACCGGCCGTCCATGTTCCTCACGCTGACCTGCGACAGCTACGGCCGGGTGCTCGATGACGGCACCCCCGCCGACGCGGCCAGCTACGACTACCAGCGGGCCGCAAGGGACGCGATCCATTTCGCTGCGTTGTTCGACCGGCTCATCCAGAACCTGCGCCGCTACCTCGGCTACGACGTCCAGTACTTCGCCGCCATCGAACCGCAGAAACGACTGGCCCCGCACGTGCACGTCGCGTTCCGCGGCGCCATCTCCCGCGCTGACCTGCGGCAGGTCATCGCCGCCACCTACCACCAGGTCTGGTGGCCCTCCACCGGCACCGTGCGCTACGACACCGGCCAGGTCCCGGTCTGGCACGAGGGCACCGGCCGGTACGTCGACCCCGACACAGGCGAACTGCTGCCGACCTGGAACCAAGCTCTCGACGCCATCAGGATCAGTGATCCGCCGTTGCATGTGGCGCGGTTCGGGCCGAGGTTCGACGCCCAGGGGGTGCTCGCCGGAACCCGCGACGCCAGACGCTGCATCGGCTACCTCACCAAATACCTGACCAAGCAGATCGCCGGATGCCACCACGCCGACACCGACGCCCAGGCGGGTCACGCCGCACGGCTACTTGAAGCGCTCCGCTACGAGCCGTGCTCCCCAACCTGTGCGAACTGGCTGCGCTACGGAGTCACCCCGAAGAACCCCCGGCTCGGCCTGATCCCTGGGCAGTGCAAAGGCAAAGCGCACCGCGCCGAGCACCTCGGCTACGCCGGACGCCGCGTCCTGACCTCCCGCAAATGGTCGGGCAAGACTCTGGCCGATCACCGGGCCGACCGAAGGGCGTGGCTGACGGCCATGCTCGATCTTCCGGCAACCGATCCCCAGCGCTACCGATGGGACCGAGTGACGCCATCAGATCGTGACGCGATGTCGCCGACCCGCAAGCTTCTTCACGTCCTGGACGACCGCACTCGATGGCGCAACGCGGTGACGGAGGCGAGACGGCGAGCCGCCGATGGCTCGAACACCGTTCCGTTGGATGGGCGGGCAGCCTGATGGGGCGCCGATCGAGTATCGCTGATGACTTGCTGACGATGGCCGAGGTACTGGCCGAGTTGAAGGTGGCCCGGTCGACGTTCGACACCTGGCGTGTCCTTGGCCTTGCGCCAGAGTGCATCAAGATCCCCAACGGTCAGATCCGTGTACGCCGATCGGCTCTGAACGCCTGGCTCGCCGAGCTGGTGGAGATGCGGCAGGCATGCTGACATGCCGTTCTCTTATGACGTCCAGTTCTGGAAGCTAGCCCGGCTGGCAAAGAACGGCCGTCGTAAGCGGGTGTACGGGGTCCGCTGGGTAGTCGCAGACCGATCGTTCTCCAAGTGGTTCGAGTACGACGCGCAGGCCGACAACTACCGGTCAAAGCTCATGACCGCTGCCCGTGCGGGCGAGGGCTTCGATACGGAAACCGGGCTTCCGGAATCACTGGCCCGTCAGCAGCAAGCGATTTCATGGCTCGAGCTGGCCAGTCGCTACGTCGACATGAAGTGGCCCCATATTGCGGCCAAGAGCCGCACCTCGATCGCCGACGCGCTCGCCACCGTGACACCGGTCCTGGTCACCACAACACGCGGGATGCCCGACGCCAGACTCCTGCGCCTGGTCTTGTACAGCTGGGCCTTCCACACAATGAATCGGTCGGCAGTGAAACTGAGCCACGACCAAGCCGATGCGCTCAGTTGGATGCGGAGTCATTCGCTGAACGTGACCGCGCTCGATGAGCCTGACCGGCGATCAGCCGTCATTCGTCGCGCGCTCGACGCCCTGGCGTTGACCATGCACGGCCAGGCAGCGGCGGCAACAACCATTGCGCGCAAGCGTGCCGTGTTCTACGGCGTTCTGAGCTACGCAGTCGAGTTGGACCTCTTGCCTGCCAATCCGATCGGCAAAGTCACCTGGAAGGCACCGGAGGTCGCCGAAGAAATAGACCGGCGCGTAGTCGCAAGGCCGACCCAGGTCCGGCAGCTCCTGGCGGCTGTCACGGACATCCGACCCGACCTCGCTGCTTTCTTCGGCTGCCTGTACTACGCCGCCATGCGACCCGGCGAAGCCGTGATGTTGCACCGCGGCGACTGCGTGAGCCTCCCCGATTCGGGCTGGGGCATGCTGCTGCTGACCGGCAATGCTCCACGGGTCGGCTCCGGCTGGACCGATTCCGGCAGCGCTCACGACGAGCGGCACTTGAAGCACCGTGCCAGGAAGGCCACCCGCCCGGTTCCGAATCCCGCCCGAGCTGGTGACCTGCTCCGCGAGCACATCGGTGGCCACGGCACCGCGGCCGACGGCAGGCTCTTTCACGGCCGCCAAGACGCCATGCTCAGCGAGAGCATTTACGGTCGGGTGTGGCAGCGGGCCCGCGCCGCCGCGCTCACTCCGGCGCAAGCAACATCGCCGCTCGCGGTCCGACCCTACGATCTGCGGCATAGCGGCATCACCCTCAGCCTCAACGCCGGAGTTCCCGCCCCTGAGGTCGCCCGCCGAGCTGGTCACGGGGTAGCGGTACTGCTGCGCGTCTACGCCGGATGCATCGATGGCCACGAGCAGCTGTGGAACGGCCGCATAGACGAGGCGCTCCGCGATGACGAGAGCGCCTAAAACTGTTTCGCCGTGGTTACGCAGACAGCCGCCACGGGCCGCGAACTACCGGGAAAAGCCGACAGTCGGAACGACAAGCCCCCGGCCGCGTCTCTGCTGGTCAGGCGCTGGATCACGAGGTGGTGGCAGGTGTTGGGTTCGAACCAACGTAGGCTGAGCCGACGGTTTTACAGACCCCGCACCATACGCGCATGACGTGCCCTAACTCCGCGATGCGCCGGAGCCTGCGCACGTATTCGGCATGATCAAGGAACCTGGCCGTAAGCGGCCCGCGGTCCAGCCGGTGCGGTGGCGGCCACAGCCACACCTGTTCGCAGCCAGGCGCTTCGCAGGTGACCACTAGCCGCAGCCAGCGCGGAGATGATCAAAAGTCTGTCTCAACCGCTCTCCACCTGGCAAGACGACGGCCGTCGTCCCTTGCGCGCCGGGTGTCATCCTACGGATATCCCGTGAATACCACACACGGGCCAGCGGTGAACGGGCTCACGGAGCCATCCGGCGCTATGACTTGACGACAGCTTTGTCTAGCTTCCGATGAACGAACGAGAGCAGTGAGAAGAGGTCGAGCGCGTCGGCTTCGGTGATTGTCCAGTCGGCGGTTGCCCTGGGCGCGTGTGCTGGAGGATTGCGGAAGGTGCCGAAGATTCCATGGAGAAGATTCGCGAAGCCCGAGTGCTCGCTGCCGTCGGTGATCGTTACATGCGGGTTGATCTGAATGACGGGCGGCGCCGACTTAGCGCCGAAGCAGTGGTTGACGAGATCAGATCCGTCGAGGATGGACCCGCTCAGGACACGCAACCGCGCCGCGAGTCCCTTGGTCGCTTCGAACACGGCGTGGAAGAGGGACTTGCGTATCAACTCCTCGTTGCAGTACGTGAGGACCTCGCCATGGACACCGCGACGGGTAAGCTCTGTATGCAAGCGTCCTGCCAGCTTCGCGACCTCATCGAGAGTGGATGCCCGGGTTGCCCGGGCAACTTTCCCGTGTTCGGTGATCTTGAGCCCGACAAGAGCGAGAGACTCGTCGAGGTTGTCCTGCAAAGCGCTGAAGCGCCCCGGGTCGTCGACGTAGCGACTTGGCTCCATCGCGTCGGTGATGAATCTGATCAGACAGTTCGACGCCCGGTCGCGTTGCTGGCGGGTCTGCATCGCGGCATCAAGTCGTCGCCACTTTGCGGCGTCGGGCGCGACATCTTCAAATCCGCGCATGGCGAGCAAACGGCCGATTTCGCTGCCACTCAGCCCGGGCCAGTCCGTCGCTGCCAAGACCTTACATAGCGTCTCGACGACGCCGGGCGGCCACATTGGGTAGAGCTTGGATGCCATAAGTATTCCTGCAGCGCGAAGTTCCGAGGAGACATGCTACGCGGCCGTACCGACACGAAGGCTCGGGCGCGAGACCGCCGCTGACCGCCCGAGGCCATGGCTTGTGGCACGCGTGTAGCACGGGCTAGGTTCCGGGCCGCCGGGCTTGACCCCTCGGTTGTAAGGAGGCTAACGCAAGCCGGTCATGCGCCCTGGCCTCCTGATTTGTGTGACCGCACGTGACCGTAGTTGACCGGTCATTGCTCCGGTGAATGGCATGTCTTGCCGGTTGCGTAGCTGGCGCTGACAGCCCGCGATCCTGGCATCGACACCGATGGGCGGTGGATCTGCCAATCGCGTCATGAATGACCGGGGATCACCCTCCTCCCGCGCCCGCGCTGGGACGAATCTGGCAGGTCGCTGTTTCTCTGCGATTTTCCTATCGATTGGCGCCTGCGCCTGTTCCAAACCAGGACCGCGGCGGTACCAGCCCCGTAGACGATGGCTATCACTGCCCAGATGAGCCACAGCTTGGACTGCAAGGCCAGGACGCGCCAGCCGCCGTGACTTCCGGTGTAGATGGCGAGCAGGGTGACGGGGACGCAAGTGGCAATTGTGCCGACCGCCAAGCCGCTCACCAGGCCTGTTGCCAAGCCGCGTCGCCTCGCGGCCGCAACTGGATTATCGTCGCGCTTTCGGACCGGGGGGGTGGCTGCAAGCCGGGCGTCGATACGCGCGGCTATTTCGTTGTCGATGTTCGCAAGGAATGACTCCACCACCGCGTCGCGGTACTCCGGACCCAGCTCCGCGTGGACTTCGGCGGCAGCCCGGATGTCGGCGGGCGACAGCGGCGAGGTACTCATAACTGGATGGTAGCCGCCAAGGCCGCGGTAGGCCCACGGCCACGCCGGTCGAGCTCTGAAGCCTGCTCCTCCCCGGCCACGGCCCAACCCTTGAGCTACACGCTGCAAAGGGAGCGGTTTTACAGGGAGTCGGAGGTGGCCCGCATATCGTGGTTCTGACCTGCTGATCGATCGTCGTGGCACTGCTCAAGTGCCGCCTGTGTTTCGCCGTGGTTGCGACTGACCGGGCCGGTGGGTACGACGCCTATCCGCGGTGCCGATGCTGGCCCCTGCGGATCGCGGTGATGAGCCCGGCGACGACAAGCCCGGTAGCCACTATGCGTAGCCGGAGGGTCATCGGATAATCCGTTGTAATGCATCCTCGTGGGGGCACGGGACCGGTAGGAGCAATGCACCACGGGGCGATGGATCACGATGGCTACCCCGATTGAGGCTGCGATGACGGCCAGGTCGACCATGACGTCGACTCGTTTCATCGGGCTTCTGAGATCCACTACAGCATCGTCTTTCGCCAGCTCGGCGCCATCTTGGAGGGATGGTCCGCGGTCATGGTAGACCCGCCGTTTACAAGTTCGCGGAGGGCCACAGGCCTGGCCGTTCCTGCCCAGGTGCCGATGGCTATCCCGGTGCGCCGCTGTCCGCGCTCGTCCTGGGCCTAGGCTGCATGGTTGGCTGCATGCCGCTCAGTCCCCTGGCTAATGACGCCAATAGATGGCGGCGTCAGCTCGCGGTCAGTTCGCCTGGTGGCACGAGGTGGCCAACTGCTTTGAACCTCCGAAGCTGCTGATCTTGAAGTCGTCAGCTTCGTCAGTTGACACTCAGTGGATCTATGCCTAGCTTTCTAGGTGTGGACCTGCGCGGGCATTTGGACTTGATGCTGCTGGCAACCTTGCGTGACGTCGGCCCAGCCCATGGATACGCCGTCATTGCTAGCCTCCGGGAGCGGTCGCTCGGCGCCTTCGACCTGCCGGAGGGAACGGTCTACCCGGCGCTGCACCGCCTTGAGCGCGACGGCCTTATCGACAGCGAGTGGGATCCGCGCGCCCCGCGGCGGCGGCGGGTCTATCAGCTCACGACAGCCGGCGCCGAGGCACTGGCCGCCAAGCGCCAGGACTGGCGGGAATTCGCGCGCGGTATGCAGGTGATTCTCGGGTACAGGGCGACGCGGGAGTTCGGGTGAGCGAGATCGAGCGGTACCTGGACGAGTTGTTCGACCGGCTTGCCGGCCAGGGCGCTGCAGGCAGGCGCGCGCTGGCCGAGGCGGAGGATCACCTGCGCGCCGCTGCCGCCGGCGCCGTGGCAAGCGGCCTGCCCGCCGAGCAAGCCGAACATGATGCGGTTACCCGATTCGGCTCAGCCGCCATGGTGGCCAGGAAGCTGCGGTCAGCCCACGGTTTCGGGCGCCTCAACCGGGCATTGTCAGCGGGCTGGCTGCTAGCAGGCCTGACATTCGCGGGGCTCGGCGCGGCCTACCTGGTCGCAGCGCGACGGCTGGTCTGGCAACCTCTCGGCTGCGCCCCTACCGGGACCAGTTCCTGCTACTTGCGCGCTCATCTGGTAAGCGGCACCTCGAGCGCGGGGATCGCGGCAGCCGCAGGTACCGCACTGCTGCTCGGCCGATGGCTGGCGGTCAAGTACGCCGGGCTGGCACCAGCTCGCCGCGGCTTCGCGTTCACCGCGGCCATGCTGCTCGTCTTGACAGCTGTCGTCTCCGGGACAATGGGCTGGCCGCCGGCCCTCCATGTCTTCTTCCTGCAATGGCGGCCGTCAGCCATCCTCATTGCCACCGCGCTGACTGAGTGCCTCGCGGTTGCTGTGAGCCTCGCCGACTCGCGCCCGCGCCAGGGTCTGCCCTAACGCCAGGCCACCTTCGCCCTTCACTCTTTCACGTCTTGCTCGCAAGCGCAGAATCCCTGGAAGCGGTCACCGGGTCAACGATCGGGCGCAGCCGATCGCGTGCGTCGATGAACTGTTCCGGGCGTGTTCACACCGCGTTGGCAGCAGAATAGGCAGCGCCGGCGGCCTGTCATGATCGCAACTGGGCCCTGACCTTGCTGACGCGCTCGGAGCGATCGTCGTCTCCCGCCGGATTGGGAGGCTCCCGCGGAACCTCGGGCAGCGAACCACGACCGGGTGACGGAGCGACCCGGGCGGCGTGACCTGGGCGGCCAGACCTAGGCCGCGAGCGAGTTACACCTGGCCGCCGCCGCCGTCAACGAAGACCTCGTCGCCGGTGATGAAGCTGGCGTCATCGGAGGCGAGGAACGTGACGGTCTTGGCGAGCTCTTCGGGGCGGCCCACGCGTCCCATGGAGA
>WNFC01004494.1_pt1 | contig 15187 bp, 15 predicted proteins | sample 5400541 | NCBI WGS metagenome assembly WNFC01 (sample SAMN13153342, study PRJNA577476) | soil metagenome | isolation source: 120 cm saprolite under Douglas fir tree site 2 hole 2 replicate 1 | place: USA:California | collected 2015-04-18
GCATCTTGGTCGATGACGCCACTGTTGAAATCGAAAACATCAACCGCAACCTGGCGATGGGCAAGGAAACGGTCCAGGCGATTCTCGATGGCGCGCAGCAAATCGCCGTGCCGGCATTTGTTTCCACGCTGTGCATTTGCATCGTCTTTATCCCCATGTTTTTTCTGTCTGGCGTGGCCAAATTCCTGTTCGTTCCGCTGGCCGAAGCCGTCAGCTTCGCCATGCTGGCTTCCTACATGTGGTCGCGCACCATCGTGCCAACGCTGGCTATGTACCTCCTGAGCTCGGACGATGAATACCACGCGGAAGAGCATATGGGAGAGAAGATGGGCTTTTTCCGACGTTATCAACAGGGCTTCGAGCGGAGTTTTGAAAAGTTCCGGGAAGGCTACCGGGGGGCCTTGGGCGCTGCTTTGCGCTCGCCAATGATTTTCGCTGCCTGCTTTCTGGCGTTTTGCATTTTGTCGGTCACGCTGGTCGGCGTTCTAGGCCGTGATTTCTTTCCGAAAGTCGACGCCGGACAAATTCGCCTCCACATGCGCGCTCGCACTGGCCTGCGCATCGAGGAAACGGCCCGGCTCGCCGACCAGGTGAACGGCGTCATCCGCGAGACCATCCCGAAGGACGAGTTGACTACGGTCCTCGACAATATCGGCTTGCCTTACAGCGGCATCAACCTCACTTACAGCAATGCCGGCACCATCGGGAGCTCCGACGCGGAATTTCTTGTGCAGCTGAAAGAAGTGCGCGGAAAGCCCACCAGCATGTACATCAATGATTTGCGCGAAAAGCTTCCGCAGCGGTTTCCCGGCGTGCAGTTTTTCTTTCAGCCCGCGGACATCGTGACGCAAATCCTGAATTTCGGGACTCCCGCACCCATCGATGTGGAAGTCACCGGCATGAACCAGCGCGGAAATTACCTCATCGGGGAAAGGCTCGCCAACGAATTCCGCCACATCCCCGGTGCTGTGGATGTGCACGTTCAGCAGGCCTTTGATAACCCCACACTTTACATGGAGATCGACCGGGCGCGCGCGCAATCCGTTGGCATGCAGTCGCGCGACGTGGCGCAAAACGTTCTCGTTTCGCTCAGCTCCAGCTTCCAGACCGCGCCGGCATTTTGGCTGGATCCGAAAAACGGCGTGGAGTATTCCGTCGCCGTGCAGGAACCGCAATATCGCGTGGACACCTACCAGGCGCTGCAAAACACGCCCATCAGCGGCAGCACGCCGGGTTCGCGCCCGCAGATTCTGGGAAACATGGTCACCACTTCGACGATCGCCCGTCCGGCCGAAGTATCGCACTACACGACGCAGCCGATGATCAACGTCTATGCATCCGTGGAAGGGCGCGACCTCGGCGGCGTCGCTGACGTAGTGGAAGAGCATGTTAAGACCATCGAGAAGGATTTACCGAAGGGCAGCCACATTGTTATCCGCGGCCAGGTCCAGACCATGAAGAGTTCTTTCACCGGCTTGGGGTTCGGCTTGCTCGGCGCGATCGTGCTTGCGTACCTCTTGATCGTCGTCAATTTTCAGTCTTGGCTCGATCCCTTCATCATCATCACCGCGTTGCCCGGCGCGCTCGCGGGCATCTGCTGGACGCTGTTGCTGACGCACACTACTCTCAACGTTCCATCGCTGACCGGCGCTATCATGTGCATGGGCGTGGCCACGGCGAACAGCATCTTGATGGTTTCCTTCGCGCGCGAACAGATGGATGAGGGGAAGACCGCCCGCGAGGCTGCTGTCGAGGCCGGTTTTGTGCGCATCCGGCCGGTGCTGATGACCGCGCTGGCAATGATCATCGGGATGGTGCCGATGGCCGTGGGCCTCGGCGAAGGCGGCGAGCAAAACGCGCCCCTGGGCCGCGCGGTGATAGGCGGGCTGGTGTTTGCGACCTTCGCCACGCTTTTCTTTGTGCCGTGTGTTTTCTCCATGATCCACGGGCGCCGCGAGCGAAGATCGGCGCGGCAGGAGCCGCTGTCGCCGGCAACGGCCTGAAATTTTTCTTTCTGGAACTGAAAGCGGGGATGGGGTAATGATGGAAAGCGGAGTTCAGATGGATCCTGCAGATCGAGAGCAACCGAGACCGAAGGGCAGCCGGGTTTTCACGGTTCTTTTCGTGGTCGTGATTGTGCTGGTGCTTCTCGGCGCGTTTACGCTCTTCCAGCGCCGCTCGCAGTATCAGGCGCTCGCCAAGGAAACGGAAACGCTGGCGATTCCCACGGTGGCGGTGATGCACGCTGCCGTGGAATCGGCGGAGGAGGACCTCGTCCTCCCGGGCGCCATGCAAGCCTATGTCGAGTCACCCATCTATGCGCGCACCAACGGCTATCTGAAGAAGTGGTATCACGACATCGGGAGCCGCCTCCGGCAAGGCGATTTGCTTGCTGATATTGACACTCCGGAAGTGGATCAGCAGTTGTCTCAAGCGCGCGCCGATCTGAATACCCAGCAGGCCAACGCGAGTCTTTCCAAGATCACTGCCGCGCGTTACCAGGAACTCATCAAGACCGATGGCGTCTCCAAGCAGGAAGTCGATAATGCACTCGGTGACTTGGAAGCCAAAGTCGCCAATGTAAAATCCGCGGAAGCTAACGTTCGCAGGCTCGAAGATTTAGAATCCTTCAAGCACATTTATGCACCTTTCAGCGGAGTCATCACCAAGCGCAGCGTGGATACAGGGACGCTAATCAACGCCGGCAATGGTGGCGCTTCTCAGCAGCTCTTCGTTCTGGCGCAAACCGATCCCATTCGCGTGTATGTCAGTGTGCCGGAAGCGTACGCACCATCCATTCGCGCGGGGCTCGGCGCTTTTCTGGAGCTCACTCAGTATCCCGGCCAGAAATTCGAGGGCAAAGTGGTGCGCACTGCGGAGTCGATCGACCCTGGCACGCGCACCCTGCTGACCGAGGTGGACGTGCCGAACCATAATGGCGCGCTGCTCCCTGGCGGTTACGCTCAGGCGCACCTGCAGGTGAAAGTGACCGGCGCCCGCCTCGCGGTGCCCGTGAACGCGCTGCTATTCCGGTCGGAAGGGCTGCGCGCGGTGGTGGTGGATGCCAATCATCGGGCGCACCTCCGCTCGATCACCGTGGGCCGCGACTATGGCACCACTCTCGAAGTCCTTCAGGGGCTTGACGTCAACGATTGGATCGTGCTGAACCCTGCGGATTCCCTTGACGACGGACAGGAAGTTCGCGTCAAGGAAGTCGCAACGAACCGCGGACCGAGCCAGCCCGCTGCGCAGCCAAACCCGGCGCCGGGAGCCAAGAAACAATAATGAATGGCGACAGGCAATTCCGTGCCCTGATCGGGCTTGGCGTTTGTGTCCTCATTGGTGGTTGCACCGTTGGGCCAAAATACCAGCGCGCCACGGCACCTGTGCCCGCAAAGTGGGACGTTTCCGAACCCTGGCGCGAAAGTGCCCCCAAAGATGGGGTTGCCAAAGGCGAGTGGTGGAGTACCTTTCACGATGACGAATTGAACGCTTTGGAAAAACAGGCGCTCGACGCAAATCAGACCATCAAGATTGCGGCCGCGCGGTTGGAGCAAGCGCGTGCTTCCGCCGCGCTCCAGATCGCCACGCAATTTCCTACACTTGCGACCGCTCCCAACGCAGAGCGTCAGCGGCTTTCGGGAAACCGGCCAGCCAACAGCAACTTTCCGGTTGCATCGGCGGTCTCGCAAAACAATATCGTCTTGCCGTTCACGGTCGGGTACGAAGTCGATTTGTTTGGGCGGCGGCGGCGCAGCATTGAAGCGGCGCAAGCGTCTTACCAGGCAGGCGCGGCTGATCTCGAAAACGTTCGCCTGGTAATCACCGCGGAGCTTGCTGGCGATTATTTCACTCTTCGCCAGCTCGATAGCGAGCTCGCAATTCTGAACCGCACCGTCGAGACGCTGCAAAAAGGTTTGCAACTGGTGGACTCCCGCCACAAAGGCGGCGTGGCTTCCGGGCTGGACGTTGCGGAAGAAGAAACGCTGCTGAATACCACGCGGACTCAGGCCATCTTGCTTCAGCAACAAAGAAAACAGTTCGAAGATGCTATTTCTGTTTTAATCGGAAAGCCTGCGCCAGACTTTCATCTTTCACGGGGTGAATTGAAGGATGAGCCGCCGAAGCTGGATGCGGGACTGCCCTCCGATCTGCTGGAGCGCCGGCCGGACGTCGCGGAGGCCGAGCGGCAAATGGCAGTGGCCAACGCGCAAATCGGAATTGCCCGCGCAGCTTATTATCCGTCGCTAAATCTTTTCGGAAATGGCGGATGGCAGGCCGCTGACATCGCCAAGCTGATGAACGTGCAAAGCACTTTCTGGGCAGTCGGCGCCAACGTCGCGGAAAGCATTTTCACGGGCGGGTCCCGGCGCGCGCAAGTGCAATTCGCCAAGGCTGGCTACGACGCCAGCGTGGCTGCCTATCGCGATAGCGTTTTGAATGCCTTCCGTGAAGTGCAGGATGACGTGACCGGATTGACCGTGCTGGACCAGGCCAGCCAGTCCCAGCAACAAGCGGTCGATTCAGCGCGGCGCACGCTGGACATCGCCAGCAGCCGCTACACGGGTGGCCTCGTGAATTACCTGGATGTCGTCAACGCACAACAGAATTTGCTCAACAATGAGCAGGAACTCGCCGTGATTCATGGGCAGCGGCTGGTGACCAGTGTGCTCCTCATCAAGGCCCTCGGCGGCGGCTGGGATGCATCGAGTCTTTCTGCTGTTCAAGTGAAGTCGAGGCTGAAAGACGTTGTAGCGCCGTAAGAAGGCCAGGTGGCGTCCCCCCTTAAGGGTTGCCGGTATCGTGCAACGAAACAACGCGGCCGTAGGGGGAAGACCGGCTGAGGCGGTCAAACATTTGGTATGCGGCGGTGGCGATCCGCACAATCGCATCACCACCATCTTTTTCCCGCCGCAGATAAGTTGTCATCACACTGATGACGAACGGCCGGTTGCCCGTAAAGATGATGCCGGTATCATTGCGCACACCCTCAAGCTCCCCGGGCTTGTTGGCGATGCGAAGATCTTCAGGCAATTCCCGCGGGATGTAGCTTTCCTTGTGCACGCTTAGGAGAGCAAAAAAATCATCAGTCATCGGCTTGTTCAAGACTTTTCCGCGGTACAAAGCTTCCAGCAACATCACCATCTCGCGCGGCGTAGCGATGTTCTCGCGGCCTTCGGCGGCGGCCTTAACGTCCATCATCTTCCGGCGAAGCCGGGTGTGCGTCAGTCCGAGGGAATCGAGCAGGACATTCACGTTTTCCATGCCGATGCGGTCGATGATGACATTGGTCGCCGAATTGTCGCTGACGGATATCATGAGCGCGCCAACGTCGCGAAGCGTGAGCCGCGTAACGCCAGGGGTGAACGCGCCGACGATGCCGCTTCCGCTGACTAGATCTGACGATTGCAGCGTGTAGAGGTCGCCAAGCTTGATTTTGCCCTGCTGCGCTTGATGATACAGCTCCGCGAGAATGGCAATTTTTATCGAGCTGGCTGTGGGGAGCACTTCATCGGCGTGAAGAAAATATTTTTGCCCGGTTGTGAGATCAAGGATAGCCACACCGAGGACACCGTCAAGATTGCGGTCCACCCCGCTTATGGTAGCTTCCAGCTTTTGCCACAGAACTTGCTCTTTCTCCTGGGACGGTTTTTCTTGGGGAACCTGTTGCGCGCAAGTCAGCGCTGGGACACAGACGGCAACGGCAAGCAACGCACGAGAGAGAAGTCTTTTCAGCACGGTGACCTCCGGGTCAGCGCGATTATAAGGCCAATGGGCGTAAGTGTAGAAAAAGCCCGGCGTAAAAAGTTCGCCAAGAGCGCGCAGTTGAACTGAGTCACGGGAAGCATAATCAAGCGTCGGGCGTACCTAGTGTGGAACGCGGAGTTCTTGGCTATGGAACTGAGAGGCCTAATAGGACCACAATAGGGATAGGCACCCACCCGCCTGCGGAGGTCTGGACCGATCTTTCCTGCGAAATTCGGTTAAGCAGGATCGGCCGGCACCGCAATTTTTGGAGAGATCAATTATGCGCAAAATTTTAGCCGGCTCATTGTTCATGGCCTTGGCAGGAACGCTGTCGATTGCCGCGACGCCTCAAGACCGCGGCGACCGTGAGGACCGCCACGATAACGGGAAGCATAAAGGGTGGGACAAGCACGAAGATCGCGGCGACGAAGGCGACCGCCATGACAACGGCAAACACAAGGGCTGGGACAATGAGCGCAATCCGCACGCCAACTGGGATTCCGAACACGAGCGTATCCGGCCGGGGCGCGCTTACCCCTACGGCCGCTACGAGCACGTAAGAGGCGACTTCATCGCCCGGCGGATGGACTTCCGGACGCGCCGCGTGGTGCTCTACGACAATTCAAATTGGGTGGTTGCCAACTACGACCTCGATCGTTGCCGCGATTGGGAATGGGAGCGCGATCGCGTATACGTTTACGACGACGATCATCACCCCGGCTGGTACTTGCTCTTCAATGCCCGGCTCGGACGCTATGTCCACGTCGAATATTTTGGCCTGCACTAGATAAGCCGCGCGGAAGCGAAACGGCGCGGATAGTTAGGCTGTGAGCGAGGGGCAAAGCCGAATGGCTTTGCCCCTTCTTTAATTCGTGCCGACATCAACAACGAAAAACGTATCGTCGAGTGCAACGCAAGCCCAGGTCAGAGGTTATCGAGGAAGAATTGCGTCACGCGCTGCATCAGCACCCGGCGCGCTGGAGGATCGCTCACGCCATGGCCGCGGCCAGGGAAAGCCAGCACCTCAACGTATTTTCCTGTTTCGATGAGATCGTTAATCACCGAGAGCGTGTTTGCAAAGTGCACGTTGTCGTCGCCCGTGCCGTGGGCAATCAACAGCTTGCCTTTGAGCTGCGCGGCATATTTCACCGGTGAAGAATCCTGATATCCTTTCTCGTTTTTCTGCGGCAGGCCGAGGTAGCGCTCGGTATAAATTGTGTCGTAGTAGCGCCAGTCTGTTACTGGGCCGCCGGCAAAACCCGCTTTGAAATCGTCGCCCGCTTCGAACATGGCGTGCAGCGTCATGTGGCCGCCATAGCTCCATCCCCAAATCCCTATGCGACTCGCATCGATGTACGGCAACGACTTGAGATATTGCGTGCCGTCACGCTGGTCAGAGAGTTCTTGCGCGCCCATGCGGAAGTGCAGCGGTGTTTCGAATGCATGGCCGCGCCCCGCCGAACCGCGATTATCCAGTGAAAAGATAATGTAGCCCTTTTGCGCCATAAGCTGGTGCCACAGGAAATTGGCGCCGCCCCAGGCGTTGCGCACAACTTGAGCGTGCGGTCCGCCATATGTGTAGACCAGCACGGGATATTTCTTCTGCGGATTAAAGTCCGGCGGCTTGATGATGCTGGCGTTGAGCTCCACGCCGTCTCGCGATTTCACAGTGACAAATTCCATCGGCGAAAGATGGTAGTTTGCAAGCTCAGCGATTTTGTTTTCGTTAATCGCGGTGATGTGCGTTCCGTCGGCGCGGCAGAGGTCCTGACGCGGCGTTATCGCGGCGCTCGAATAGGTGTCGTAAAAAGAGGCGGCATTGGGCGCCAATACCGCTGTGTGTGTGCCTTCGTCCTTGGTGATTCGTGTCAAGCCGGTTCCGTCAAGAGCAACGCGGTACAGGTGACGTTCCAGCGGAGATTTTTCTGTGGCCGTGAAATAGACAAAGCCCTTTGCTTCATCGATCGCGTCGACGGCAGAGACTTCCCAGTCGCCCTTGGTAAGCTGCGCGAGCTGCTTGCCCTCGAGGTCAAACAAATACAAGTGGCGATACCCGCTGCGTTCGCTGGACCACAAGAAACGCTTGCCATCTTTCAGGAGAGTGAGATCGTCACTGACGTTGATCCAATTCGAGTCATTTTCGCTGAGAACGGTGCGCGCCTTGCCCGTGGCAGCGTCCGCAATCAACAGATCGAGCGTGGTTTGGGTACGATTGAGGCGCTGAATGGCAATGTGTCTTGCATCCGTGAGCCAATTCACGCGCGGAATGTAAATATCGGTCTCCGCTCCGGTGTCCATCGCGCGCGTTGCGCCATCGTTCAGCGAAACCACAAAAACGTGGACGATGGGATTGGCGCCGCCAGCCGCGGGATAGCGTTCCATCTCGGCCTCTCCGCTCGGCGACGAAAAATCAACCAATGGATATTGCGAAACTTTGCGCTCGTCCATTTCCAGAAAAGCAATGGCCGACGAATCCGGCGCCCACCAGTACGCCGTCTTGATATCCAACTCTTCCGGATAGACCCAATCGAGCTCGCCCTTGCGAATCTCTTCCGTTCCACCCTGCGTGACGCGACGTTCTTTGCCGTCTGCGACGTCCACAAGCCATAGGTTGTGATCGCGAACGAAGCTGACGGACCGGCCGTCGGGGGAAATCTTAGGGTCCGCTAGCGTGGCTTTGCCGGAAACGAGTATGTGCCCCGTTTGCGACTTCATAATATCCAGCCACGCCAACGCCGTGGGACCTTGAAACAAAATCCCCATTCCATCGGGCGCCCATTGATATTGCGAAGGAGCGCGGCGTCCAAGGCCAGTGGCTTGCGTAGCTCTCGAAGTCTCCGCGGGCAAAATCGATTCGAGTTTGTCGGCCGCAACCAGGAGCCGTCGTTCCCCTGACGCAGCGTCCATCACCCAAAGTTCTGTTTTGGCGTCTTTACCGAAATCTTTCGTCTCGAAATAACTGAGCCCCTTGCCATCCGGAGTCCACGCCAGCCCCCGCGTCAACCTCCCGCTCAAACTCGGCTGCGAATAAATGCGTTCCACCGTCAGCACCTTGCCTGCGCCCGCCGGTTGCTGTGCCTCTAAAAAAGGAGCAAGAAATGCGGAGAAGAGCAAAGTTGCAGAAAATGCCGAGAAACCCGAAATGCAGCGCCGCAAGGGCATGCGATCCTCCTGGGAACGGACGCTAGTTTAAGCTGGAGCAGCGGGAAGAACAAACATTTGGGCCGAAACTAACCGGGGGGCCAGCGGAATTGCCGTCCGCCGAGCAGATGTAAGTGCAGATGAAACACAGACTGGCCTGCGCCACTGCCGTTATTTAAGACCGTGCGATAGCCTGCAAGAAGATCGCGCTCGCGGGCCAACTGCGCGGCGACCAGTTGCAGCTTGCCAAGGATGGCCTGGTCTTCGGGCGTTGCATCCGTCAGCGATTCAAAGTGCTTTCGCGGGCAAATCAGAATGTGCGTGGGCGCCTGCGGGCTGATGTCCTCAAACGCGAAGACATCAGGATCTTCGTAGACGATTTTCGAAGGAGTCTCCTTCGCCGAGATTTTGCAGAAGAGACAGTCGGCACTCATCGGATTCCTCCTCCGGGCGCGCCCTCATCCAATCGCGTCACGAATGGGTTGAACCCTTCGCGGTCGTGGAGTTGCTCGCCGAACTGGCGAGCGGCGCCTTCGCCGGAAATTTTGCCGACGCGAACACGATAGAAAATCCCGTCGGGTGAATCAGATTGCTGAATAAAGATGGGCGGGTACAAGGCGTTGAGACGGTCGCGGAGCCGCTCGGCATTCGCGCGGTCGCGGAACGCCCCAACCTGCACGGTGAAAAAACCGACGGTGGGATCGACGCCGCCAAGAACTTCCACGCGAACCGGCACTACGCCGGGACCGACCGAATCCACTTCTTGCGCGGCGGCAAAGGAGAGATCGATGATGCGGTTGTCGACGAATGGGCCGCGATCGGTGATTCGCACCACCGTGGACTTGCCGTTGTTCAGGTTGGTGACGCGGACCATGGTTTCAAACGGCAGTGTACGGTGAGCCGCCGTGAGCTTGTACATGTCGTAGGTCTCGCCGTTCGAAGCGCGCCGTCCGTGAAATGGCACGCCATACCAGGAAGCGTTGCCTTCCTCTGTGTAACCAGAAGGAGCAGGCGTAACGGCAGGCTTGCTTCGTTTCGGAACAGCCACTACCGGAGGAGAAGTCGCGGGAGTTTCCGGCACGTCAGTGGATCGTTTCGCCCTGTCTGCCGTTTTCGCCGGGGTTTCCGTGGGTTGCGACGGAGGCGGCTGGCGTCGATCGGTGGTCGGTTTGCGCGACGCGCAGCCGGATGAAAATACAGATAGAACGCTGAGCACGACGAGGACAAAGATTGGCAGACTTGAAAAAGGCGAGAGCGAAACGACCTGTCGCGTGGAATGGCGCTTGCGCGGGCTCATGCTAAGGAAAACCCTATCCGCCGAACTCTTCAATGCGCCGCCCGTGTCATGATGATGGCGGATTCTGCGAATTGCGCGCGGCATTGCGCGCTTCGATCCACGCCGCGGCCTCGGTAAGCTTCTCGGAAACTTCGCGCAAAAACTGCGCGGTGCGTTTTTCCGTTTCCGGCGCGACTTCTTCCTTTACAAAACTCTTCACGCGGTCGAGTTCTTCGTCAACTCGCTTGCCAAAATCCTCGAAATTCTTGATGCGCTTGAGCCGCGCGAATTCTTCATCGATACGCTTGCCGAACTCTTCGAATTTGTCCATAAGTGCCAGACCCCTCGGAAAAATCGCCTCAAAGAGAAGAAGCGCGGCGACTTGGGTATTATAGGAACGCGGTTTGCAGGTCGCAAGGAGGAGAATTGGCGCTTCCCTACCGGTGGCAGTGGCGGGTGGAAAAATGGAAAAATGCCATGCGCGCATTTTTCGGCGGTGGCGACCAGCAGCCGCGGCCGAAACTCTGTCCGGCCTGCAATGCGCTGGTCGGAATAAAGGCGACACGCTGCCACGAGTGCGGCGCGAACTTACGATTTTCTCTGGCAGCCTTGAGTAAGAAGTTTTCCGGACTCTTTGGCGAGCAGGAGACTCCCGTGACCACGGCCCTGCTGATCGCGAACATTCTGATGTTCGGCGTGAGTTGGGTTTCGACGGCCCAAGCAGGAGAAGCCGGCGGCCTGCACACACTATGGGGCATGAGCGGCGCAGCTTCCTATCAATTGGGTGCGAGTCATCCTTACCCATTTTTTGTTCAACATCAGTGGTGGAGACTCGTAACCGCCATGTTTTTGCATGGCGGCCTGATTCACATCGGATTCAATATGATGTCTTTGATGCAACTTGGTCCGGCCTTGGAGGAACTTTATGGCTCCGCCCGTTATCTGTTTCTGTACGTCGCGACTGGAGCTTTTGGTTTCCTAGTCAGCGTTTGGTTTGGTCATTTCTCGCTCGGCGCGAGCACCGCGCTTCTGGGGCTGGTCGGAGTGATGCTGGCGATCACCACGAAGCGCGGTGGATCTTACATGAGGGAGTTGCGCTCAAGACTGATCTCTTCGGTGGTCATCCTATTTATTATCGGGTTTTCCGGCCTGGGTATAGATAATTACGGGCACTTCGGTGGATTGGTTGCGGGATTTGGACTTGGAAAGTTGTTTGCCGATCGCCAGCCGATGAATTCGAATGAGCGCCGGATCGCGTATGGGTTGGGATGGTTGGCCGGTTTAGTTGTCCTTGCAAGCTTCGCTTTGATGATTCTGCATTTTCGCGATGGGCTGCCTTGGCAGCAGTAGACAGAGTCTTGCAAGTGGAAGGGTCTGTGTACCGACGGCAACTTTTCTCGAGGTCTGGCGCCTAACGCCCTACAATCTGGGATACTCTAGTTCGAGACACCCGTGGACCCGCACTCGATCGTCGTCGTCAGTCTGCACACGCCCAAGGAAAAAGTGTGGGGCGAACTGCTGGCTATCAATCCTTCGGGAATCACGCTCCGTGGCATCGACTTAAATTCCTTCGACCACTTCATCCGGCAAATCAATGAACCGGATGGCGAGCGTATGGGCCTGCCCACTATTTTCTTTCCCATGAACCGCGTCGAGCGTATCTCCCTTGACGAATCTTCCGGCTCCATCCCCTCGATGAACGAACTTTTTGCGCGCAAGGTGGGGCGTTCGCTCTCCGACTACCTCGCGCAATTCGCGTGAATTGCGTTATCCTGAATTACAATGAAAGCTCGCATCTGGACGGTTCCCAATCAAATTACGTTCCTGCGTCTCGGCTTTCTGCCGGTCTTTCTCATGCTCATCGCCTACGATCGCTACCGTTGGGCGCTTCTAGTTCTAGTCGTTTCCGGCCTTTCCGATGGTTTTGACGGTTTACTGGCACGCAGCCTTAATCAGCGATCGGCCCTCGGCGCGTATCTCGATCCCATCGCCGACAAACTCTTGCTCTCTTCCTCGTTTGTACTGCTGGCGTTCAAGAAGCAACTGGCTTGGTGGCTTACCATCCTGGTTCTAAGCCGCGACGTGCTGATCCTCATTGTTGCGGTCGTGATTCTTTTGGTCTCGGGCTACCGGCCATTTCCGCCAAGCATTTATGGCAAGCTGACCACCGCTTCGGAAATTATCCTGGTGTTCCTCGTAGTCCTGGGAGCGGCTTATCCGAATTATCACGCGGGCGTTCTGATCCAAGTGCTTATTTACGCGGTCACTGTGTTGAGCGTCGTATCCGGTTTCCACTATTCGTTCACTACTGCCCGGTACCTGCATGGTGCCACTCCTGAACAGAAGTGAAAGGCCCATGGGGCGGCGAGGCGCCGGCTATTTCTTGGCGGCTTCGTAGGCTTGGTTCAGCCACCACAGGGCGTCACGTAGATCTTCCGTGGACTTAATCTCGAAGGAAAACCAGCGCGTTCCCGGAGTGATGCGCGGCTCCTTGAGGGCGCGCTGACTCAAGTCCGCCGGCATGGGATCGAACCTGAATATGATGGAGCTGGGAGTGTCGAATCCTCTCGTGACCGGCAAAGCGGCAAAGATTTTCTTGCGCCGATAAATGCCCGACATACCAAACATGGGCCTGGAGGTGACCTGCGGCCAGCCAATCAGTTCTGCTTTCAGCATCGCGGACCATTGTTTCATCTCTTCCGAGATGGGCGGCATCTTCGGCCGCTCGCGCATCGTCGGCGGTTGTCGCTTGGCCGGCCTATTCCGTTTTGTTTTCTTCGCTCTCATAACCTGCGTGCTCAGGTGGGCATGGGTTTGGGCCCGCCCGGAGGCAGCACAAGCTTGGGCTCGGTGAGGGACTGCACTTGTTCGAGTGTGGCGTCAGGGGCGAGTTCGCGGAGGAGGAGGCCTGAAGGAGTCACGTCAATGACAGCGAGTTCGGTGACGATGTGGTCGACGACTTCGACGCCGGTCAGGGGCAGCGTACACTTTTTAAGGATTTTCGGTTTGTTGTCGCGCGTGGCGTGTTCCATGGCGATGAACACGCGCTTGGCGCCGGCGACGAGGTCCATCGCGCCGCCCATGCCTTTCAGCATTTTGCCGGGAATGGCCCAATTGGCGAGCGTTCCCTTTTCATCGACCTGTAGCGCGCCAAGAACGGTGAGATCGACGTGGCCGCCGCGAATCATGGCGAAAGAGTCGGCGGAAGAAAAATAAGCGCTGCCCGGGAGCTCGGTGACGGTTTCCTTTCCCGCGTTGATGAGGTCGGGATCAACCTCGGATTCGAGTGGATACGGGCCGACGCCGAGCATGCCGTTTTCCGATTGCAGAATGACGTCCATGCCTTTTGGTACGTAGTTGGCGACGAGCGTAGGCATACCAATGCCAAGATTGACGTAGTAGCCATCGCGCAGTTCTAGCGCGATCCGGCGGGCAATGCGTTCGCGTTTTTGGTCTTCGTTTATTCTCATGTCCCCATGACGTACATAACGAAGAAAAACATTAGTAACGCCACTGGAAGGGCTAGCTTCCACAGCTTGGCACGGCATGCGACTGATGCTCCCGATAAGATCACGGCCACCGCCATAATCCGAAACCAATCAAATCCAGTCAGATTCAACTTCGGGGCATGCGGTACATAGTAAGAAGCAAAATTGATCCAAAAGAATGCCGAACAGAACAGGCTGGCGTAGGCAAACGCATTGCCCGTAAGCTTAACTACTTTATGGTGTCTAGAAATGGCCTGATTCGAGTTTGTCGAAACATCGGTTGGCATTGTTAGGCCCTTCGCGTAGTGCGGCGCTCGATGCGCTTTTCGTACTTGGCGCCCTGGAAAATAGCATCAACGAAAATGCCGGGCGAATGAACCTGATTTGGGTCAAGCCGGCCAAGTTCGACGAGTTCTTCGACTTCGGCGATGACGTAGTCGGCGGCGGTAGCCATCATGGGATTAAAGTTGCGCGCGGTCTTTCGATAGATGAGGTTGCCCCAGCGATCGCCTTTCCACGCCTTAATGAACGCGAAATCACCGCGCAGGCCGCGTTCGAGAACATATTGGCGGCCATCGAACTCGCGCGTTTCCTTACCTTCGGCGACCATGGTGCCGTACCCCGTGGGCGTGTAGAACGCGGGAATGCCAGCCCCACCCGCGCGCAGGCGTTCGCTCAGGGTGCCCTGGGGATTCAATTCCACTTGTAATTCTCCGCTCAGGACCAATTGCTCGAACAGTTTATTTTCACCCACATAGGTGGAGATCATCTTCTTTACTTGGCGCTGCTGGAGCAGCACGCCAATCCCGAAATCATCGACCCCGGCATTGTTGCTGACGATGGTCAAGTTTTTGGTGCCTTTGCGGCGGACGGCAGCGATGAGGCTTTCCGGGATGCCGCAGAGACCGAAACCACCCATGAGGATGGTCACGCCGTCGCGAATTTTCTCAATGGCGGCGTCGGCGGAGGCGATGCGTTTGTCCATTCAATGCTCCGAAGTGTTCGAGGCAGTTTACTTCATCCGGTGTTGGAGCGGGAAGCCGTCCGCGGTGTGAATCAGCCGCGTGAAAGAGGACTCTTAGCGGCGTTTGCTCGTAGTGGTGATCAAGGTTTTCATGGTTCCATCGCCGGCATCCACAGCGGCGACGAGGCTGTGGGAAGTCGAAGTAATGTGGATGAAAGAGTCGCGGCACTTGGTCAGCTTGCCATCGACCATCTCTTCGTAGTCGTTTACGAAAGTGTCGCCCTCCCAGTGGGCTGTGCCGCGCAATTTGCAGGGGGTCTGTAAGTCGTTGAAGCAAACGAAGAGGCGGTAGATGTTCGCGGGCTTGTCCCACCAAATCACGTAGAGACCATCCAGCTTTCCTGCGGAGCCATTGGAGTGGAATTCGGCGAACAGACTCGTGCCACCGGCAACCAGACCGATGTGCGAGCGGCCGTGGCGGGAGCCGCCGTTCGGGAAGAACTCGCTTTTCACCATGCTTTCAGAAGTATTCCAGTCGCCCGCCAGTGCCTTCGCGAGCCTGGCCATTTC
>WNFC01011933.1_pt1 | contig 15187 bp, 11 predicted proteins | sample 5400541 | NCBI WGS metagenome assembly WNFC01 (sample SAMN13153342, study PRJNA577476) | soil metagenome | isolation source: 120 cm saprolite under Douglas fir tree site 2 hole 2 replicate 1 | place: USA:California | collected 2015-04-18
TGACACGCAGACGGCGATGCTGCCGCAGCAAAGCGCCGGCGTGTCGGCGCGCAAGAACGACCCGCTGCTGCAGCCGTTGCAGATCAAAAAACTGCTGCTGCGCAACCGGATCATGAGCACCAGCCATGCCTCGACGCTGGACGATGGCGGGCTGCCGAAGGAGCGTTATCAGCGTTATCACGAGGAAAAGGCGCGCGGAGGTCTTGCGCTGACGATGTTCGGCGGCTCCTCGATGGTGTCGCCGGATTCGAGCTGGGGGGGCGGCCAGATCAATGTCGCCAATGACGAGATCATCCCCTATCTTCAAGAATTCTCGCAGCGTATCCACGGTCACGGCGCCGCGATCATGTGCCAGATCTCGCATCTCGGCCGCCGCGCCGATGCGATGTCGACGAATTGGCTGCCGACCCTGGGGCCGTCGCGGGTACGCGAGACGCGCCACCGCAACTTCCCGCGCGAGATGGACCTCTCCGACATCAAGCGCATCGTCGCGGATTATGCGGCGGCAGCGGTGCGCTGCAAGGAAGGCGGGCTCGACGGCGTCGAAACGGTGACCGGCGGTCATCTCATCGGTCAATTCCTCTCGCCGCGGACCAATTTGCGCAGTGACGGATTCGGCGGCTCGCTGGAGAACCGCGCGCGCTTCGGGCTGATGGTGCATGAGGCGATCCGCAAGGCGGTCGGCGACGACTGGATCGTCGGCATTCGATTCGTCGTCGACGAGGACATCGAGGACGGCATCAACTTCGCCGAGTGCCTGAAGATCGCTCGGCTCTTCGAGAGCGCCGGGCATATCGACTTCTTCAACTGCATCTTCGGCCGCATGGACACCGACCTCGCGCTAGCCGAGCACAACATGCCCGGCATGTCGCAACCGATCGCGCCGTTCCTCAAGCCAGTCGGCGCGTTCAAACGCGAGACGAAGCTGCCGGTCTTCCACGCCGCGCGCATTCCGGATATCGCCACCGCCCGTCACGCCATAGCCGATGGCCTCCTCGACATGGTGGCGATGACGCGTGCCCACATGGCCGACCCGCAGATCGTCAACAAGCTGGCGCGCGGCGAGGAGCACCGCATCCGCCCCTGCGTCGGCGCCTCCTATTGCATGTACAAGAAGGTCGCCTGCATCCACAACCCCGCCAGCGGGCGTGAGCAAATCCTCCCGCAGATCGTCGAACGCTCGACGACGCCCGGTCGCAAGGTGGTGGTGGTCGGCGGCGGCCCCGGCGGGCTCGAGGCGGCGCGCGTCGCCGCCGAACGCGGCCACAAGGTGGTCCTCTTCGAGGCCGCGAGCAAGCTCGGCGGACAGCTCCTCATCGCGGTGCGCGCGACGTGGCGACGCGATCTCATCGCCATCGTCGATTGGCGTGCCGCCGAGCTCGAGCGGCTCGGCGTCGACGTGCGGTTGAACAGCTTCGCGGAAGCCGACGACATCTTGGCCGAACGGCCCGACGCGGTGATCATCGCCACCGGCGGCGTGCCAGACACCGAGTGGCTCGAGGGCGGCGAGCATTGCACCAGCGTCTGGGACGTGCTGGCCGACAGCACCCGCGCCAAGGCGGACGTCATCGTTTATGACGGCACCGGCCGGCACGAGGCGGTCTCCTGCGCGCTGCATCTTGCCGAAAATGGCCGCGACGTGCAGTTCGTCACGATCGACGACAATGTCGGCCTGGAGATGGAGTATTCGGCCCGCGTGGTCTACCGCAAGCGTTTCGCGCAGAATGGCGTGCGAACGACCATCGACCATCAGCTCGTGCGAATCGAGCGCAGCGGCAACCAGCTGGTCGCAACCTTTCGTCATGAGCTGACCGGCGAGGCGATGGCGCTGACCGGCTCGCAGGTGGTGGTCGAGCATGGCACGTTGCCGGTCGACGATCTCTTTCATGCCCTGCGCGGGCGCTCGGCCAATGACGGGGTGAGCGACATCGACGCGTTGCTCGCCGGTCGCCGGCAACTGCCGACGCCGCCCGCCGATGGGCAGTTCGAGCTGCATCGCATCGGTGACGCGGTGACCAGCCGCAATGTCCACGGCGCCATCTACGACGCGCTGCGCCTGTGCATGGCTCTCTAGCCCCCTAACTTCATGGCACGCATTCTCATCGTCGGTGCCGGCATCGTCGGACTCTCCGTCGCGCGCGCCGCCTTGCGCCGCGGCCATGCGGTCACTCTGATCGAGCAGGGCGAGGTGCCGAACCCGCACGCAGCATCCTACGACCAGCACCGCATGATCCGCATGCATTACGGCGCAGCGGAAGGCTACACCAGGATGGTCCGGCAGGCCTTCGCGGCTTGGGAAACCCTGTGGCAGGAGATCGGTGCGCGGCATTTCGCCGATTGCGGCGCGCTGGCCGTCTCGGCTACGCCGGGCGACTACACCGATGCGACGCTGACGGTCTTCCGACGTCTCGAGGTGCCACATGAATTGCTCACCGCCGCCGAGGTCGAGCGCCTCTGTCCGCATCTGCAGCTGCCGTCGACAGCCCGCGGCCTCCTTGCGCGCCCCGGCGGTCCGCTCTTCGCCGACCGCATCCTGCGCGATCTCGCCCGGCTGGTGACGAGCGGTGGCGCCACGATCATGCCTCATACGCAAGCGGTGTCGCTCGACGAGACGGCCGGCAACGTGACCACCGCCGACGGACGGATCCTGACCGGCGATTTCGTCGTCGTCGCGGCCGGCGCCTGGTTACCCAGATTGTTGCCGGCCGAGTACGGCAGTCGGCCCGTCTTCCGCCAGACCCTATGCTATGTCGAGCCGCCGCCGGCCTATCGCGAGGGTTGGGCCGCCGGCCCGGCCATCGTCGTTCTCGGCGAGCGCAACGTCTACGCGCTGCCGCCGCTGGCCGGCAGCGGGCTGAAATTCGGCTCGGGTGGCCGAAGGCGGCCCGGGAATCCGGCCGAGGGATTCGAGGAGGGACTTGAGCAGGGTAGCGGGGTGATCACCGATTTCGGCTCCTATCTGCGGGATGCCCGGGATTACCGGCCGCTGCGCATGCAGGTCGGCTATTACGTCATGGACGATAGCCGCCGCTTCGCGCTGCAGCAGACGCGACGCCGGCTCGTCGTCACCAATTGCGACGGCCAGATGTTCAAATTCGGCCCCCTCATCGGCGAGCGCATCATGGCGGCCTGGGACGGCGAGACCTCGTTTGCCGAGCTGACGCGCTGGGGCGCCGGGCTTGCCGCCTAATCCACGACAGTATCAATGTACCGGAGACCGACCATGAAGCTCACCGATTTCCGCGTTCTCACCTTCGACTGCTACGGCACGCTGATCGATTGGGAGAGCGGCATCCACACCGCATTACTGCCGCTGTTGCGCAAGGCCGGGTTGACGCCGTCGCGTGATGCGGTCCTCGAGACCTTTGCCAAGCACGAATCCGCCCAGGAAGCGGAGACACCGAGCATGGTCTATTCCGAGCTGCTGGCGACCGTGCATCGCCGGCTGGCCAAGGAATGGCAAACGACCGTAAGCGAGCAGGATCATCGGCTGTTCGGCGCCTCGGTGCCGCAATGGCCGGCATTCCCCGATTCGGCGGCCGCCCTGCAATACCTCAAGCAGTATTACAAGCTGGTGATCCTTTCAAACGTCGATCGCGAGAGCTTCAAGGGCAGCAACAAGCGCCTCGGCGTCGTCTTCGATGCGGTCTACACCGCGCAGGACATCGGCTCATACAAGCCGAACCCGGCGAATTTCCGTTACATGCTCGATCATCTCGCCAAGCTCGGCCACGCCAAGGACGCAATCCTGCATACCGCGCAGAGCCTCTTCCACGACCACGCACCGGCCAAGCAGTTCGGCCTCGCCTGTGCCTGGATCGATCGCCGCCACGACCAGGGTGGTTGGGGCGCGACGATGCCGCCGCCCGATGGCGCCCGCTACGATTTTCGCTTCACCAGCATGGCCGATATGGTGACCGCACATCAGGCCGAATTGCGCAAATAGGCCCTAACCGAGCGCCTGGCTGACCAGCGCGAAGCGTCGAGTGCGCGACGACGATGCGGGCCATCCACCGCGCACCATCGTGGTGGCCCCGCCGGCGTCAACCAAGCCGGCATCGGTCAACCAAGCCATCAAACGGGTCGCCGTCACCGGAATGTCGATGCGCAGAAAACCGGGGACGGCCAGGGCGGCCACCAGCTCGATCGCCCCGCCCTCGCTGGTGGCGACCAGCGGACCGATCACCTGCCCGCGGCCGAACGCCCGACGAATCGCGAAGCCGGTGATCTGCGGCGCGCCGATCACCATCGTGCGGCCGTTTTGCATGAGCCTCTCGAGCAGGGCGGTACGCGGCGCACCAAAGGCAGCCTCGTCGAGCGCCAGGAGCGCCGCGCGGTCATTGGGTTGCAGGGCGCGCGCCGCGGTCGTGTCGTGGATTGACCGGCACTGCCCCTGAAACTGCCGGATCGCGCCGACGATGCCGAAACCGCAGGCCGTGTAAAGACGCAACCCGGCGGCGGTGGCATTGAGCATCAAGCCGCGCCCACCCGCATCGTCGAGCAAGTTTTGCATGAGCCGGCGCCCTAGACCCTGGCCTTGCAGTGGCGGCGACACCAGGATCATGCCCAGCGTGCCGGCACGCGCGCCGTAGCGCCAGCCCATGGCGGTTCCAATGATTGTGCCGTTTTCGTCGCAGGCGGCGATGCCGCTCCCGAACTCGTGAAACAGACGCCAATCTTCCAATCTGTGCGGCCAGCCTGCTTCCGTCGACAGGCCGTGTGCGGCTTCAAGATCCGTCGCCGCGAGGCGGCGCAGCCGAATGTTCACGGATTTCGTCCCGATGGCGTCACACCCGCTCGTCGGCCGCTAGCGGCATGCCTGCGCGCGCGGCGTGGCCGCTCGAGGCAATGAAGCGGCCGGGCGTCACGCCGCACAACCGCTTGAAGTGCCGCGACAGATGGCTCTGATCGAAAAACCCGGTCTCTACCGCGGCAATGGTCGGCGGCGTTCCCTGACGAAGCAGCGACTGCGCATGTTGGATGCGCAGGCGGCAGAGATACTGGTGCGGCGGGATGCCGACCTCTTGGCGGAAGACGGTGGCGAAGCGGTGCAGGCTGCGATTGCACATGCTGGCGAGCTGGGCGAGCGACAGCGGTTCCGCGAAATTCGCTTCCATGAAGTTCATGACCTCACGGATCGATGGGGAAATGGTTGACCTGGACGTCATGATTTGCGCCTCGCCGATATCTGGGATTGATTGGCCAGTCGTTCGTTGGCGGTTCTTGCTTCGCTCGCCTTTGCGGTACCGGGGCCGACACCGCTGACGGTAATTTGCGGATAGCTCTCCACCAGCGCGGCGAAGGCGACTCGTACGGGGCTTTCATTCGCGCGATCGGCGAGGTCCGGCAGCTTCTCGAAAAGCTTGGTCTTGACGAAGAAGCGCCAGTGCACCGGCAGGCCAGCAAGAATGTCGGTCAGCGCGTCGTAATTATCGCGCGTCCACAGCGTCTCGAAAGCGTAGCGCTCGGGGCCGAAATCGAGGTCCGCGCCGCTTTCCTCGCCGCGCATGATCGCGCGCCTGGCTTCGGTTGCCGGGAGCGCGACCGTGCCGTTGCGGATTACCACGCCATAGCGGGCGGCCGCGGCCGCCACCGAAACGTAGCCGCGCTCGACATCGAGCAACACTTCCGCCGGCTCGCGGTCGAGCGGACTGCCGCGACCGCCGCCGCCCGGTGAATGGATATGGATGATGTCGCCTGGCTCGGCCACCAGGATGTCGGTATTGCCGAGGATCTGCTCGCGCCGCGTGCCGGGATTGAGGACGAAATCCGACGGCTCGCCGGCCTTGCCACCGAGAATGCCCCAAGGGCGGAAGCGCGAACGATCGCGATTGCGTGCGGTGATTCTCGTGTTGGGCGCCGAGACCCGGAAATCGAGCGCTGTGGCGAGGCCGCCGCGCCAGCGGCCGGCGCCGCCGGAATCCGCCAGCAGCCCATAGCGCACCACCTCGATCGGCACCTCCGCCTCGGTGATCTCGACCGGCGTGTTCTTGAGATAGGCGGCGTCGGCGCCCGATCCGTTGGTGCCGTCGCCATGCGGCATGCCGCCGCCGCCGCCGACGATCGGATTGATCGCCGCGAGGATCGTGCGATGCGTGCGGTTGTCGGTCGTCATCACGTTGAGGATCGAGCTCGATCCGGCCGGCGCCGCCGGCATGCGTTCGGGGATCGCCTGGCAGAAGGCACCGAAGATGAGGCTGCGCAACCGTCCGCAGGTCAGGCTGCGCATGCCGACGGCGGCGGGAAACACAGGGTTGAGAACGCTGCCTTCCGGCGCGATGCAGGTGAACGGACGCGTCAGCCCGGCATTCAGCAGCAACTGCGGGTTGAGCGTGTAGAGAACGTAGTAGACGCCGACCAGGAGCAGCGTGTGGCGCGGGTCGCTGCCGGTCGGCACGTTGAGCGCCGAGGTCAACTGCGGATCGGTGCCGGTGAAGTCGAGGACGGCGCTGTCGCCGGCGATGCGCAGGGTCAGCGCCAGGCGGCACGGATTGCCGCCGACCGAATCCTCGTCGGCATAGTCGGCGAAGAAATATTCGCCGTCCGGGATACCGCGCAGAATCTCGCGCGCCTGATGCTCGGCGTAATCGAGCAAACCGGCCAGCCCTGCCTTGAAGGTCTCGACACCGAATTTAGCGAGCATGGCGCGAACCTTGCGCTCGCCGGTGTTCAAGGCGCCGATGAAGGCCTTGAGGTCGCCGTGGTTCTGCTCCGGCTTGCGCACGTTGAGCAGCATGATGCGCAGCACTTCCTCATTGAGCTCGCCGGCGCGGAACAGCTTCATCGGCGGAAAGCGGATGCCCTCCTGATGGATCTCGGTCAGCGAGCGCGACAGGCTGGCGGGGACCGCGCCGCCCATGTCGGTGTTGTGGATGTGGCCGCCAGCGAAGCAGACGATCTCGCCGTCATGGAAGATCGGCTTCCACATGTGGAGATCGGGCGTGTGTGTGGCGAGGAAGCCGCTATAGGGATCATTGGTGAAGCCAATATCGCCGGGCGCGTAATCGGGAATGGCGGCAATTGCCCGGCCATAGTTGATGCCGGGATACCAGGTGGCGCCGAGATCCATCGGGACGGCGACGGTGAAACCCGCCGTGTCGGTCAGCATCACGGTAAAATCCTGGGTCTCCTTGACGAAAGTCGAATGCGCCGTGCGGTAGAGCGTATAGGCCATGTTTTCGGCCGCTGCGCGCGCGTGGTTGGCGAGGATTTGCAGCGTGACCTTGTCGATCGCCATCGCTCGGTCCTCAGCCCTGCCAGACGAGATGGAGATTGCCATGCGCGTCGATCGATCCGGCGAAGCCGGCCGGGATGCAGATCGTCGTGTCCTCCTGTGCGATCACCGCGGGACCATCCAGGCAGTGACCGTGCTGCAGCGCCTCGCGCCGATAGAGCGGTAGATTCCTGGATTCGCCGTCATACCAGACGTCGATGCGCTTCTCCGGTACCGGTTCGCCGGTGACCTTCTTCTGTTCGACGAACTCGGGGCGCGCAGTGGCGCCGGCGATCACCAGGCGCAGATTGATGATCTGGACTTCGGCCGCTTCATCGCTGAAATCGTAGAGCAGCGCGTGTTGGCGATGAAACGCCGCGGTCAGCGCGCCGATATCGCCCGCCGCGATCCAGCGCTCCTCGATCGGCACCTCGATCTCGAAGGACTGGCCGCGATAGCGCATGTCGGCCGAGAGCGTGCAGACGGCGCTTCCGGCAAAGCCCTGATCACGCCGCAGCCAGCGCTCCGCCTCGTCCCGCAAGGCGGCAAAGGTCGTCTGCAGCACGGCGACGACACCGGGCTCGAGATCGACGAAGACGGTGCGGATGAAGTCGTTCTTGACGTCGGCAATCAGCCCGCCCAAGGCGCTGACCACGCCGGGCCGATGCGGGATCATCACCCGGCTCATCCCGAGCTCGCGCGCCAGCAGGCAGCCAAGCATCGGCCCGGCGCCGCCGAACGGCAGCAGGGTGAAATCGGCGGGGTCGACGCCATAGCGCGCGATCTGCTTGTTGACCTCGGCGAACATTCCGGAGATCGCGACCTTGATGATGGCTTCCGCGGTTTCCCGCCGCCCAAGGCCGAGCTGTCGTGCCAGACGATCGACCACCGCCTCGGCGCGGGTGCGGTCCATCGCGATCGAGCTATAGGCGAGCGGCGCATGGCCAATGAAGCCGCAAACCGCCATCGCGTCGGTGATCGTCGCGCGATCGCCGCCGCGCCCATAGCACGCCGGGCCCGGCGTCGAGCCGGCGCTCTCCGGCCCGACCTTGAGCACACCGAAGCCGTCGACCCAAGCGATCGAACCGCCGCCATCGCCGATCGAGGTGACGGAAACCGACGGCACATAGAGCGGGAACTCGCCGATCGTCTCACCCATGCCGAATTGCGGCTCGCCGCCGATCACCAGGGCGACATCGGCGCTGGTGCCGCCGATATCGAGGGTGAGCACATTGGCGATGCCGGCCTGGCGGGCGAGGAATGACGCGCCGATCACGCCTGACGCGGTGCCCGAGAGCAGCATGTTGACGCAGGCAGTGCGGCCAAGGGTGGCGCTCATGATGCCGCCATTCGATTTCGTGATCATCGGCGGCGCGGTGACGCCGCGCTCGCGCAAGGCACGCTCGAGCGAATGGAGGTAGCGATCGACGCGCGGATGGACGTAGCCGTTGAGGATGACCGTGGTGCTGCGCTCGTATTCGCGGATCACCGGCCAGATCTCCGTAGAGCTGAAGACGAAAAGATCCGGGGCCTCGCGCTCGACGATCGCCTTCGCGGCCTGCTCGTGCGCCGGGTCGCGGTAGGCGTTGAGGAAGGCGATGACGATGCCGTCGACCGCTTTGGCGCGGGCCTGCGCGATGGCGCCGCGGACGCCGGCGGCGTCCAGCGCCGTCTCCTCGCTGCCGTCGGCTCGCGTGCGCTCGGCGATGCCGAAGATGCGGTCGCGCGGGATCAGCTGGTCGGGCCGGCTGCAGAACAGGCTGTACATCTCGGGCAGGCGCAGGCGGCCGAGCTCGATGACGTCCTCGAAGCCGGCGGTGGTGAGCAGCGCCAGCCGCGCGCCCTTGCGCTGGATCACCGTGTTGATGCCGACCGTGGTGCCGTGCACGAAGCTGCTGACGCGGGCGGGATCGAGGCCGTGGCGCTGCTGCAACAGGGCGAGCCCGTCCATCACCTCGCGGCCCGGCTCGTCGGGGGTGGTGAGAACCTTCAGCGAGTGCAGCTGGTTCGAGCGCTCATCGAGGAGGCAGAAATCGATGAAAGTGCCGCCGATATCGACGCCGATCCGCCAAGTCATGCCAGCCCTACACAGCAAACGGGTGCTGGCAATCTCCAGGCAACCGAGCCGATCTGTCCAAGACCGATTCGGCGTGCTCCGATAAGCCCGACTTATGGGCCTGGCTCAGACCGGGATCAGCACGCCCGGGCTCGCGGGGTCGGCGCCGCGATTGCGTACCGCCGCGCGCAGGTGCTGGCGCAGCAGATCCTGGTTGCGCGAGAGCGGGCGCTGACTGCTGGTCAGCAGACACAGCGGCAACGGGACGACCGGCCGGAACGGTTGGGCGACCAGGCCCGGGAAGCTGTTCCAGGGCAGCAGCCCGTCCACCAATGCGACGCCGATGCCGTGCTGCACGAAGGACAACGCGCTGATCGAGACGTCGATCTCGACATCGGGACGCTCGGCAATCGTGATCGCCGTCCGCCCGGCCAGGCGGTTATCGGCTCGCAATACGCAGACGATCTCGCTGCGGCCGATCACCTCGGTATCGAGCATCGGCATCTGCGTGTCGTTCATCGCGACACCGAGATCGGCCTCGCCGCGCTCCAGCATCGTGGCGATGATCTGCACCGGCACGACGTAGGAGCGCAGGCGCACCCCCGGGCAGGCGGAGCGGAAGGCCTGCAGCGCCGCCGGCACGATCGAGAGCGAGGGCGGTGCCGATGACGCAAGACGCACCAGCCCGGTCTTGCCGTGCTTCAAATCGCTGGCGAAGCGACGCAGATTGTCGAGATCGCGGAACAAGCGATCGGCCTCGGGATAGAGCTGTTCCGCCTCGGGCGTCGGCACGAGGCGCCCTTTCAGCCGCTCGAACAGCTTGAGGCCGAGCTCATCCTCGGTGTGCAGCAGGATCTGGCTGAGCGCCGGCTGCGAGACGTTGAGCGCCCGGGCGGCGCCGGTCAGCGTGCCGCAGCGCATGATGGCGCGGAAGACCTCGATCTGCCTGGCATTCATCGCAAGATCCCATAATGTCGCCTTATATAACCAGACCCCGCATCCCTTGGACAGAGCGGGGCGGTCGCATTTGGCGACGTTGCGCCTTTCCTCCTCTCCCCTCGGGGAGAGGAGGGGACCCATCGCCTCGGCGATGGGGAGGTGAGGGGAAGCATCGGCAGCCGCATTCTCTTCAGGCGATAACGCGAAAGCGGCGCGTCCCCCTCACCCTCCCGCGCCTGCGTAGGGCAATCGCATTTGGCATCGCCGGACGTTTTCTCGCCCCTCGGGGAGAGGCCCTTCGACAATCGCTCAGGAGGGCCCATCGCATAAGCGATGGGAAGGCGAGGGGGAATATCCGCGACGACATTTGCTTGCGGCAACAATGCGAAAGCCGCGCGTCCCCCTCACCCTCCCGCTTCGCGGGTCCCTCCCTCTCCCCGTTGGGGCGAGGGGATGTCGGGACGTCCCTCATATGCGATAGCCCTGCGCGCCTGCGGCGCGGGTCCTCCTGAGCGATTGTCGAAGGGCCTCTCCCCGTTGGGGCGAGGGGAGATCGGTACTGCGCGGGTCGCCACGCTGCCATCTGTCTGCCGTGCGGGTGCCGTCTGGCATGGCCCCGTCGGGGCTTGGCGCGATTCTTGCTGCCTCACCATCACGTCCTTGCGCATTTATCGGGGGGATCGGGGATGCCGCGGCGCTTTCATCTCGGCTGGTTCACCAACTTCACGCCCGGCGAGTGGAACTCGTCCTTCGCGGTCGGCGGATCGCACTGGGACGGCGGGTTCTATGTCGACATGGCGCAGGCGATGGAGCGCGCCTGCTTCGACTACATCATGCTCGAGGACACGCTGATGGTGTCCGAAGCCTATCGCGGCACGGCGGAAGCCACCCTCAAATATGCCCTCATGGCGCCCAAGCACGATCCGCTCCCCCTCGCCGCCTTGATTTCCGCGGCGACGCGAAATCTCGGCGTCATCGCGACCATGTCGACGATGGCCTATCCGCCGTTCCTGCTGGCCCGTCTCGCCGCGACGATCGACCATATCGCCGGCGGCCGCTTCGGCTGGAACATCGTGACGAGCGGCGAGGACTCCGCGGCGCAGAATTTCGGCATGGACGCCTTGCCGCCGCGCGAGGCGCGCTACGAGATGGCGGAGGAGTACGTCGATCTGGTCTGCCGGCTGTTCGATTCCTGGGCGCCGGACGCGGTCGTGATGGACCGCGAGCGCGGCATCTACGCCGATTACAAAAAGGTCAATCCCATCCACTTCGAGGGCAAGTTCTTCAAATGTCGCGGTCCGCTGAATACCGTGTGCTCGCCGCAGGGCCGGCCGGTCTTCGTGCAGGCCGGCGGCTCGCCGCGCGGCCGCGCCTTCGCCGCCAAGGTCTCCGACTCGATCGTCGCGACCGCCAACGGCGTCGCCGGCATGAAGCAGTACCGCGACGATGTACGCAGCCGCGCCGTTGCTGCCGGTCGCAATCCCGATGACATCAAGGTGCTGTTCCTGATCTATCCGATTCTCGGCGAGACCGCCGAGGAAGCACGGGCCAAGCAACGGCGCATGGTCAGCGCGCCGGATTTCATCGAAGCCGTATTGGCGACGACCGGGACGATCACCGATATCGATTTTTCGCAATTCGATCTCGACGCGCCGCTGCCGCATTTGACCACCAATGGCGAGCAGGGCTCACTCGACAAGTTTCAGCAATGGGGCAGCGGCAAGACGCTGCGCCAGCTCTGCGCGGAACGCTTCGATACCGGCTTCGAGGTGATCGGCACGCCCGACCAGGTTGCCGATCGGCTGGGTGAGGCCATGGAAGCGATCGGCGGCGACGGCTTTTTGATCAGCACGCCGTTCCAGCGCGTCAGCCGCCGCTTCATCGTCGAGATTTGCGAGGGGCTGGTGCCCGCCCTCCAGCGTCGCGGCCTCGTGCGCCAGGCCTATACGGGGCGCACGCTGCGCGAGACCCTGAGGGAATTCTGAGCACGCTTCCGCCGCACCCCGCTTTTCGCTCACGCCATCCCATAATGCCGACTTATATAAGCTGACCGAACGCTGATTGGACGGGAAAGCGCGACGGGTGGGATGCTTGCCGGTGGCATGAGGGTGGGATGATGCTGGATAGCGAGAAGCGCGGCTTGTTCCGCCGCGTCGGCGAGTTGGCGCGCCCTCCCGTACGGTTGGAGGTCGACGGCACGGCGATCGAGGCTCTCGCCGGCGACACGCTGCTCGTCGCGCTGCTGGCCAACGGCGCAAGGCTGCGCGAGAGCGAGTTCGCCGACGGCGCGCGCGCCGGGTTCTGCCTGATGGGGGCCTGCCAGGATTGCTGGGTGTGGACGGCGGAGGGCGGCAGGCTGCGCGCCTGCACGACGCCGGTCTCGGAAGGGTTGCGCATCGTGACGCGGGGGGCGGTATGGCCGATTCCACGGTAATCGTGGTCGGCGCCGGCCCCGCCGGCACGCGCGCCGCCGCCCGCCTGGTCGAGGCCGGGCTGCGGCCGGTCGTCGTCGATGAAGGGCGGCTCAACGGCGGCCAGATCTATCGCCGCCAGCCCGAGAATTTCCGCCGTAGAGCCAATGCGCTCTATGGCTTCGAGGCGGCCAAGGCGGCGGCACTGCACGGCGCTTTCGAGGCGCTGCGCCCGCGCATCGACTATCGGCCCGAGACGCTGGCCTGGAACGTCTATGACGGTGCCCTGCATCTCCTGCACGAGGAGCGGTCGGAAGCCATCCGCTTCGACGCGCTCATTCTGGCGCCGGGCGCCACCGATCGCATCATGCCGCTGCCCGGCTGGACGCTGCCCGGCGTCTATAGCCTCGGCGGCGCCCAGATCGCCTTGAAGGCCCAGGCCTGCGCGATCGGCGCGCGTCCGGTCTTTCTCGGCACCGGTCCGCTGCTCTATCTCGTCGCCTATCAATACGCCAAGGCCGGCGTCGAGATCGCCGCGGTGCTCGATACCTCGCCATTCAGCCGACGGATCGCCGCCCTGCCTGCTCTCGCCTCGCGCCCGAGCATGCTGGCCAAGGGGCTCTATTACAGCCTCGCCCTGGCGCGCCGCGGCGTGCCCGTGCTGACCGGGGTGACGCCTGTCGCCATCGCCGGTGAGGGACGGGTCGCCGCTGTGGAGGTCCGCGACCGGCGGGGAGTTCTGCGGCGCTTCGACTGCGATGCGGTCGGCCTCGGCTATGGCCTGCGATCGGAAACCCAGCTCGCCGACCTCGCGCGCTGCCGCTTCGTTTTCGACCCGGTCGCGCGGCAATTTCTCCCGGAGACCGATGCGGATGGCCGCACCTCGACCAGCGGGGTCTATCTCGCCGGCGACGGCGCGCGCATCCTCGGTGCCGACGCCGCCGAGCTTGCCGGGCGGCTCGCCGCCTGCGCGGCATTGGCCGATCTCGGCCGGGCGGTGCCGGCTGACGAATTCCGACGTCTGCGCCGCGCGCTGCTTCCGATGGCGCGGTTCCGCCAGGGGCTGGAGCAGGCCTTCGCCTGGCCGGCGGCGCTCGCTTCCGGATTGCCCGACGACACGCTGGTCTGCCGTTGCGAGGCGATCACCGCCGGGGAGCTTCGCCGCAGCGCCACTGAATTGGGTGCCCCGGAGATCAACCGCGCGAAGGCGTTCAGCCGGGTCGGCATGGGCCGCTGCCAGGGCCGCTATTGCGGGCTCGCCGCCGCCGAAATATTGGCCGCCGCGCTTGGCATCCAGGTCGACCAGGTCGGGCGGCTGCGCGGCCAGGCGCCGGTCAAGCCGCTGCCGATCGCGGCGGAACGCGTATCGTGAGCGAGCAGGCAGCCGATGTGCTGATCGTCGGCGGTGGGCTGATGGGCGCCGCCACCGCCTTCTTCCTGCGCCGCCGCGGGCGCTCGGTCACCCTCTTGGAGCGCGATCTCATCGGCCAGCAGGCCAGCGGCACGAATTTCGGCAATGTCCGCCGCCAGGGCCGCTTCCTGCCGCAGCTGCCGCTCGCCACCCGCTCGCGTGCCATCTGGGGCCGCCTGCCCGAGCTGCTCGGCGAGGATGCCGAGTTCCTGCCGACCGGCCATGTCCGGGTCTGCTTTCGCGCCGAGGAAATCGGCCAGCTCGAAACCTATGCGCGGGACGCGCGCGACTACGGTCTCGAGCTCGAGCTGCTCGGCCGCAATGCGCTGCGCGAGCGCTTCCCGTTCCTCTCGCCGGATGCCGTCGCGGGGTCCTACTCGCCGCAGGACGGCCATGCCAATCCGCGCCTCGCCGCGCCGGCCTTCGCGCGCGCCGCGCGCCGCGCCGGCGCAATCTCCGCCGGCGCCTGGAGCGACGTGCTGTCGGCCCGTTTCGGCGAAGCCGTCCCGCTGGTGGTGCGCGGCCCGCAGATGGCGGTGACCGAGCCGGCGCCCTATGCCATCGAGCCGGTCGTCGGGGTCTACTCCGGGGTCGCCGAGGAGGGCGTCTATCTGCGCCAGGTGCGGCGCGGCAATGTCGTCTTCGGCGGCGGCCTGCGCGGCCCCGCCTTTGCCGATATAAGCCGCGCCTATGCCGATCCGGCGGCCATCCTGCACCAGCTGCCGCATCTGCGGCGCATCGTGCCGGCGCTCGGCGCGCTGCGCGTCATCCGCAGCTGGAGCGGCATCGAGGGCTATATGGACGACGATATCCCTGTCATGGGCCCGAGCGCCAAAATGCCCGGCCTCTTCTACGCCTTCGGCTTTTGCGGCCACGGCTTTCAATTGGGTCCGGGGGTCGGCGAGGTGATGGCCGAGCTGATCGATACCGGCAGGAGCGAGACGCCGATCGCGCCCTTCCACATCGCCCGCTTCGCGCGCGGCGGGGTCACCGTCGCGACGCGCGACGACGCGCCGGCGTCAGGGGTAGGCCATTGATCTGATGGTGCCGACGCGCGGATTTGAACCGCGGACCTACTGATTACGAAACAAAAGGTCCATTGGTGGGAGATTTGGAATGCCGATCGTCGCGCGCGCGGCCTGCCCGAGCTTGATCCC
>WNFC01009665.1_pt1 | contig 15186 bp, 17 predicted proteins | sample 5400541 | NCBI WGS metagenome assembly WNFC01 (sample SAMN13153342, study PRJNA577476) | soil metagenome | isolation source: 120 cm saprolite under Douglas fir tree site 2 hole 2 replicate 1 | place: USA:California | collected 2015-04-18
TGTGGCCTTCCGGCAGATCATGCGCGCCATGGCCGAGACGGGACAGCCGCTCGCGCCCGTTCATCTCGCCAGGCGTTTGCAGATGAGCCAGGAGAACCTGACAGCCCATCTGGCCCGCGTCCCGGATACCGAGTTTGACGCACAGGGCCACATTGTTGGCTGGGGAATCACGCTCGTACCTACCCAGCACCACTTTCTCCTGCAAGAACGTCCCCTCTTTACCTGGTGCGCGTTCGATACGGTCCTGTTTCCACCGCTGCACAAGGCTCGAAGCACATGTCCGATCGGAATGCTCGGCGTCTGGCCAGCCCATTACGTTCGTCGCTACCTGCGGCGCGGGATTACGGATCTTTTCCCGGCGACGAGTGTCTTGTCACTCATCCTGCCCGCTGAGCGGTGTGATTGTGTGCGCGGAACCTTTTGTCAGCAATCCCTGTTTTTCCGGTCGGAGGAGGCCGCCTCGCGCTGGATGGCATTGCACCCCGAAGCGGTCCTCCACGCGGCGCGAGGAAGCGGCGACTCTCGGGCAAACGGTCGCCCGGAGGTGGCCGCAAGAGGGAGCAGCATAACCACGAAAGGAAGGAGCATTCGTCTGGCTCAAAGAGCCGCAAGAAAGAACATCCCTGATCGTCACTCAGGCTTTCAGCCCGGTACCTCCTGAATGAGGAGCCTTACCGCTGCCTGGATTTGAGACTCGTCAGCATCAGATCCAAGCCGAAGGTGAATTGGGCGTCCATATCGCAGTCCGTGAGCACACATGCAACCTCGACCAGGCGGGCTGGCGTCTCCCGCGGGAGACGGCGCATGATCTGCGTGAGTCGCGCGATGTCGGTCAGTTCCTCCGTTCCGCGCTCGGACGGTACGGGCGACAGCGTGGACAACTCCACCATCGCATAGCCCATCGCGTAGGAGCAGAGCGTGCAGAGGATCTCCGAGGCACGCTTCTGCGCGAAGCCGGCCCGTTGTAAGTGCCCCAGCATGACATCGGACAGCCGGAGCATGGCGAGCGACAAGCTCTGGTTGTTGCACAGAAGCCTGTAGGCGTGGGGGTGGGCATGGGCCAGAGCGCGCAACGAGGTGGCCATCGAGCGCAGCAGGGCTTCCCAGCCGGTCTCGCTCCCAGGCAGTTCCACCTCCCCCCACAGCACCTCTGCCACGCCGTCCAGCAAAGCGTCTTTGTTCTCGAAGTGGCGGTACAGGGACATCGGATCAACACCCAGCTCCTGGGCAAGCTTGCGCATGGTGAAGGACTCCAACCCCTGCTGGTCGATCAAGCGTAAGCCGGCTTGCAGGATGCGCTCGCGGGTGAGCGGTCGGCGCGCTGCCGGTGCTGGTATGTGCAGTGATTGTGTGGTCTCTACAGATGAATCGGTCATAGCTGCTCTCGTTTCTCCTCTTCACGAGACCGGTGCTGGACCGGTCTCCCTCTTGACAAATCTACAATAGCAATCTACAATGTAGATTTATCTACATTGTAGACGTCTCTTGTCTCTCTCTATTGTAGCACATCGCCGTAGCAGGCGAAAGGAGGAGGAATGTTTCCAATAACGAGAAATGATGGCCTGGGCACAGCCCTGCAATCAGACCAGCAGTCTGCCACCGGACCGGACGCCAGGCCGCCTGCCTTTGAGCTCACTGGCCTGAGCAAGGTCTACCACCGGGGCAAGGGCACCGCGGTGCGCGCCGTTGATGACCTCAGCCTGTCTGCGCCGGCAGGCCAGGTCGTGGGGCTGCTTGGACCCAACGGGGCCGGCAAGACCACGACGATCAAGATGATGTGCGGATTGGTTGCCCCGACCAGCGGGCGTGTGCAATTGCACGGCTATGACGTGGCGAAAGAGCGTCCCATGGCGGTGCGGCAGGTCGGGGCGGTGCTGGAGGGGGCGCGCAATGTATACTGGTCGCTCTCCGCGTGGCAGAACCTGCTCTACTTTGGACGCCTCAAAGGACTGTCGCGCAGGCTGATTGCTCCACGTGCTGAGTCCTTGTTGCGCTCACTCGACTTGTGGGAGCGACGGCACCAGGCCGTGGGCAGCTACTCACGCGGGATGCAGCAGAAGGTGGCCATCGCGGCGGCGCTGATCACCGACCCGCCCATTCTGCTGCTCGACGAGCCGACGCTGGGGTTGGACGTGCAGATGGCGCGCACGGTCAAGGACTGGATCGCGCGATTGGCACACGAGCAGGGCAAGACCGTCGTCCTCACGACGCACCAGCTTGCGCTCGCTCAAGAACTCAGTGATCGCATCGCGATTATCGATCAGGGGCGTCTCTTGACCGACCTGCCGGTGCGCGCGCTGCTTGATCGCTTCCGCCAGGAGACCTATGAGATCCGGCTAGGCAGCCTCCTTGCGCCTTCCGCCGCGCCGTGGCTCGACGGCTTCTCGATCACCTCCGAAGATGGGAAGACGCGCATCCGCGGGCCCATCCCTGACCAGGAGAAGCTCTACGACCTGCTCACCCACATACGCGCGCAGAATCTGCCACTGATTGCGGTCGAGCCGGTCGAGCCGAACCTGGAAGACGTGTTTGTCCAGATCCTGGGGAAGGGGTAACACCATGGCAACGACTACCACGACACCTTCAAATCCTCCACAAGCCGGCGAGCAGGGGGCAGGGGGAAGACATGACCCGCAGATCGTAGCGGCAACCCGCGCAGTGCTGAACGAGACCCAGAAGGGCCTGTGGCTGTTGTGGAGGCATCGCTCCGTCGTGCTGCTGGAAATTCTCACCTTTATCGCCTTCTACCCCTTCCTGCAATTTGTCATTGGCAACGGCACGATCAGTCGGGCGTTGGTGCGGCCCACACTGCTGCCTTTCCTGGCCATCCCGGTTCTCTACCTCGCGATTCTCAAACTGGTGGGCGACCTGCTCGAAGAGGTCAACAGCGGCACCTTCGAGCAGATGCACCTCAGCCCGTTCTCCCCGGCCTCGCTGCTGGTGGGTCGGCTGCTGGCGTTTGTCCTGGAAGGGCTGCTGATCGCCGTCGTCCTTGGCGTGGGGATGAGTTGGATCTTGGGTGTCAGCATCCCCTTGCAGCCAGCGGGCTTGCTGCCCGCGGCCTTAACGCTGATCGATATCGCCGGGTTTGCCTTGCTGCTTGGCGGGCTGGCGCTCGCGCTCCCGCAGATCGGTTCCATCGCGCATCTGTTCAGTGGGCTGATCTTGCTCCTGAACGGGGCCTTCTTCCCCCTGGAATGGTTTCCCGCCTGGTTACAAACACTGGCCCGGTTCCTGCCCACCACGCTGGGCGTCCAGATGCTGCGCCAGGTGGTGCTGCAAGGGCAGTCGCTTGGGGCCGCGTGGGCCGATGGGACGCTGCCATGGCTCATCGTCCATACGGTCGGACTTTTTGTCCTGGGTTGGTTGGTGTTCCTGCTGAATGATCGACGGGCGAGACGGCGGGGGACGTTGCACTAAAACACACACGCGCTCATCTCGTGCTGGCTTCGCGTGAGCCGGCGCGGAACGAAAGGAGGATATCATGCAAGGAGAAAGACTCATACAGCCACTCTCATCCGAGGCGCTGCCTCCAACCGGTGAGACAACGCGAGGGATACGAGCCTTCGCCACCGCCATCAGCAACGAGATCACCAAGGGGCTGATCGATCTGTGGCGGGGGAAGCTCGCTTCGTTGCTGGAGTTGATTCTGTTCGCGCTTTTTTTCCTGGCGATCATGTTTGCCGTGGGCAGGGGAACGTTCCACCAGGAGCAGGTGGTACCGCTCCTGCTCGGCTTTGTCGGCTACATATTCTTCCATATGCAAACCAACCGGCTCTTCTGGGGGCTGCTCGGTGAGATGCAGAGCGGCACGCTCGAACAGATGTATCTGAGCCCGCTGCCATCCTGGCTGCTCACCATCGGACTCGAGGCTGCTGCCGTGGTCGAGGCAGCGCTCAGCGCGCTTGTGCTCTCTCTGTTCATCGAGCTGGTCGTGCAGGTCCCGCTCCCGCTGGACTGGGCAGCACTGCTTCCCCTGGTGCTGCTGGTGCTGGGCAGTGTGGGCTATTCCTTGATCCTGGGCGGGCTGACGCTGCTTTTCAAGCGCCTGGAGATTCTCAAAGAGCTGTTCCAGGTCGCCGTGCTGATCTTCGGCGGCGTGCTGGTTCCCCTGGAGCGCATGCCTGGCTGGATGGCGACGATTGCGCGGTTTCTCCCCCTCACACCGGGAGTTGAGGTGCTGCGCAAGCTCCTGCTTGAGGGAGTCTCGCTGGGATCGCTGGCTACGGATGGAACGCTGCTGTGGCTGGTGGGCAACGCAGTAGCCTACCTGGTGTTGGGGATCGTGATCTTTCGCTGGTGCGAGCGCATCGCCAAGCGACGAGGCACCTTGGGTCAGTACTGATGATCTCTCTTGTTTACCGCGTGGTGTGGTCCATGCGTCACGCACCTTGCATGTGAACACCGCACGCTCGTCTCGAAAGAAAGAAGGAGAGTTCTATGCGGCACACACTCTCAACCCTCTTCGTCTGAAGACAGCGATGTGAGGGGGCAGTGTATCGAACCCTGAAGACGCCGTTGTTGGTGTCAGACCCGTGCTGGGGTGCTGTGCCATCTGCCTCTTGACTCTCCCCCCAGGGAGAGGGTGTACACTCTCAAGAGACCCCTGCAGAGGGAAGCACCAGGAGGAAGTGCCTTCTTACGTGCTCCCTGTATCGAGCAGGCACGTACACAGTTTTCGAAAGATGAGGTATCACAGCTATGATAAACCACCACCAGCTCTTCCAAGCAGAATTCCATTACAGGCCGAACATCCCACCAGTTGAGCTTCACGACAGTTCAAGCAGAAGCGGCGAACTCCTGGGGAGTGGAGATGGGATCGTTGGAGGAGCAACACTCCAGGGTCGGGTCCACTGGTCGATCTTTGAGGTGCAAGGACCAATTTGCGAAACAAACATGGTAGGAGTGATCACCACCGACGATGGCGCTCAGTTGGAATTTGAAACACGAGGGTATGGAGTCGTTCCTGATCCAAACCAGTCAAACCTGTGGGAGATGCCCGCTGTGGTGAAATTTCGGACGGAGAGTCCAACCTACCAATGGCTCAATGCCATCCTGGCAGTGTGGGAAGGAACGTTTGACATGGACAGCGGTGTCCATTCGTATCAAGCGTATTATCAACAGCGGTGAGAAAAAGGAAGACAGGTTATATGATGAACGACCCACGTATCCTTGAAACGACGAAGAAGATGCAGGAGTACCTGTTGGGGTATGGGCCAGCCCGCGTGCGGCTCCTCCTCCAGGTCATACGACACCTGGCACACGGACACCCCATCACCGCCGAGCAGGTGGAGCACCTCATTGCTGATCTCGGGATCGCGAAAGATCAGGCCCACCAGTTTTTGCGGGAGGTCACGGAACGGGATGCGACGGATCAGATCGTTGGCGCCATGGGGCTATCACTGAGCGATCATCCGCATCGATTGTCCGTGGCAGGGGTGTCCTTATCGGCCTGGTGTGCCCTGGACACGCTCTTCCTGCCCGCCCTGCTTCAGCAGACAGTCACCATCGAGTCCCCGTCGCCGGTTACGAACCACTCGATTCGGCTGCGCGTCAGCCCTGAGCGGGTGGAGGAAGTCATCCCGACAGAGGCGGTGGTCTCCCTCGTGCTCGTGGACCCGAGCCGAGAGAACATGGCCTCGGTTCAGGCCATCTGGAGTGCCTTCTGCACCCACGTCCACTTTTTTGCCGCGCGGGAAGAGGGCGAGCAGTGGGCGAGCGGTCGGGACGATATTGTCATCCTCACGGTGGAAGAGGGCTTTGCATGGGGGCGGCAGATGTGGTCCAGGGTCTTCCCTGACCTCTTCGCAGCATGATCGAACGGGGCGAAGGGGAAACATACCCAAAGGTTCGGCTTCTCGCGTCGCCAGAGACGACCGACCTGTTGACGCTGCGTGGATGGACAGACGCGCCTGGCAACCTGGTCAAGTGCGAGCGTATGCACCACGCTTTGAACCAGGTAGCCTCCCAATGCACAGGGGAAAGTCCGGCAAACGTCTGTCCCTTGCTCGATGCGCGCGATTTGCCGAGAGCAGTATGAACAGTTAACAGACGACAAATCATAAGGAGGATATGGAATGTCAGCATCCGTTTTTGATAGCCTGAAAACGGCTCTCGTCGAGCCAGAAACAGCGTTTGAATGGAAAGTGTTCCACCGCTTCTGGCACATGCTTGCCCAGAGCGGAACACCGATTTCCCTCGATGCGCTCGCCCAGGCCCTGCACAGTTCTCGCGAGCAGGTGAAGGCGGTGCTTGAGCGCTATCCTGACGCCGAGTACGACCAGTTCGGCAACCTCCTCGGCTGGGGTTTGACACTGAATCCCACCGTCCATCAGGTGGTACTGGGGGGCCGTTCTCTCTATGCCTGGTGTGCTCCAGATACGCTCTACGACCCGGTTGTATTGAACCAACCGGCTCAGATTGTCTCCCGATGCCCGGTGACAGGAGCCAGGATCGAAATGACGCTCACGCCAGACCGTCTTGAAAGCCTCTCTCCAGAAGCCGCGGTGGTCTCCATCGTCAGGGACGGGGGCATGTTCAAACGTCTCCAGGAGGCAGGCTGTATCCGGCAAGGGGGCTGTAACAACCAGTTCTTCTTCGCCTCTCAGGAGGTCGCCGCACCGTGGGTCTCCGAGAACGCAGACTTCATCGTCTTGCCGGTTGAAGAGGCTTTTGAGGGCCTGCAGGAAATCGCCTTGCAGCAAAGGGCCCTGATCGCACGTGCGTGAAGGGGAAAGATGAGCGCAGAGCTGTCCCAGGTTTCGAACAGCTCTGCCTCAAGTACAAATGGAAGCAAGACATGAAGACATGCCCAGTGACAGAAAGGGTTCTGATGCAAGACACACAGTTACAGACGATTGCGAAAGCGGTCATCCAGAGACAGGAGCGCTACCAGCGCAATACGCCACTATTTGATCAGCTTGTCCGGCTCTTAGTGCAAGGGCAACCCGTTGCCCCAGAGCTGCTGGCGCGTCGGCTCCATCGAGAGCTGGACGAGGTGTGCTCGATCTTGCGAGCGCACCCGGAACTGGAGTATGATGCGCGCGGCAACCTGGTCGGTTCCGGGCTCACCCTTGTTCCAACCACGCACCAGTTTCGGGTGGAGCAGCGCACTCTGTTCGCCTGGTGCGCCTTCGATACCTTAACCTACCCGGTGGAGCTTCACCTCTCCGCCCAAGTCATCTCGCGCTGTCCGGTCACCGGAAGCAGCATTCAGCTCACGGTCACGCCTGAACAGGTGCTCGACCTGGACCCAGGAGAGGCTCAGGTCTCGCTCGTCGTTGATGTCGCGGCGGGGTGCTGCTACAATGTGCGAGAGGACGTGTGCAACTACGGGCATTTCTTTGCCTCGCGCGAGGCAGCGACCCGATGGCAAGCGGTGCATCAAGAGGCTGTGATCCTTTCAGTGGAGGAGGCCTACCAGGTGGGAAAGCTGGTCGAAGGCTCTCGCGTCCGAGATGCGGAACCATGAAAGAGCAAATCGGAGAGCAGGCATCTATTCAACATTGAACCAAAGCAAGAGCAAAAAAGAAGGAAGCAATCCATGCATCATCCAGCACTTGAAACAATTGCTGAACTCCTGTCGGAGCAGTCGCGAGGCGCGCAGGAGGATCTCTGCCGTCCCATTGTGCAGCAGATCACGCGCGGCAAACCGGTTACGCCAGCGACTCTTCAGGCCTCACTCCAGGTGAGCCAGAACGAGTTGGAACAACGCCTGGCGAAGCTCCCACCGGATGTCGAGTTTGATCAAGCTGGCAATATCGTTGGCCTGGGAGTGACCCTGGTGCCGACCTCCCATCGATTTCAGATGGGTGGCAAACTGCTCTACACCTGGTGCGCCTTTGATACGGTCCTGATCCCACCGTCGCTGCACGTCGAGGCCCAGATCCAGTCGACGTGCCCTGTCACCGGTCAGCCCATTACCTTTGTTGCCACGCCCGAAGGCAGCGTGATGTCGTTGATCGTGCCGGCCGAGCGCGGCGACTGTGCGCGAGCCACCTTTTGCCAGCGGTCGCTCTTCTTTCAGTCGGAGCAGGCGGCATCGACCTTTCTCGCTGACTATCCAGACGTGTTGCTGCTTTCGGTCGAGGAAGCCGCCTACGTGGGACGGTTGGTGGCCCAGACCTGCTCGATGGACGCGACATGAGAGACCAGGAGTCAGCGCCAGTAGAGAAACAGCTCCGTCTCCTTATCGTCACGCTCGATTACCCGCCTCCGGTGCTTGGTGGATACGGAGTGATGTGCTCTCAGGTCTGCGCCTGGCTTAAGCAGCGTGGGCATGAAGTGCTGGTGCTCACCACGCTCGCCCAGGAGCCGGGGATCTTCTCGGCGGATTCCGATGAGGATGAGGGCGCCGTCCCGGTGCGCCACATCCTGCGCAGCTACTGGGACGGGTCAGCCAACCTGGACCCGCCCTTTCAGGAGGCGCAGGCTGTCGAACAGCACAACCAGGCGCAGGTGCGGGACATGTTGGCAACCTATCGCCCAGATGTCGTGGCCTTCTGGCACATGGGAGCCATGTCGCTGGGCCTCATCACGACGACGGCGCGCCTGGGCTTCCCGCTCGTCTTCGTCATCGGGGATGATTGGCTCTGCTACGGCGGGTGGGCCGATGCCTGGCTCAGGTGGTGCAACGAGCATCCTGAACAGGCGGCAGCGGTCGAGCAGCGCACAGGGCTATCCACGCGACTGCCGGACCTGGGAGCGCTGGGGGCTTTCTGCTTCGTGAGCGCCTGGACCAGGAGGCGTGCCGAGCAGATCGGCGGATGGCACTTTCCTCGCGCCGAAATCATCTTTCCAGGTCTCTCCCCAACCGAGTTTCCGACGCTGGTCAAGGTGCCTGATCGTCCCTGGCGGTGGCGTTTACTCTGGGTGGGCCGAGTGATCGAGGAGAAAGGGATTGAAACGGCCATTAATGCCGTCTCATATCTCCCAACAGACACGACGCTGGACATCGTCGGGCCGGTCGAACAAGCCTATCGTCAACGTTTGGAAGCGCTGGCCGGAACGTTGGGCGTCGCATCTCGCCTCTCCTTCTCACTGGCCCCGCGGCAGCAGGTGCGCTCACGCTACCAGCAGGCCGATGTCAGCCTCTTCACGAGCATGATCGAGCACGAGGCCTTTGGGCTGGTGCCACTGGAAGCAATGGCGAGCGGATGTCCCGTGATCGCCACTGGTGTGGGAGGATCGAGCGAGTACTGCCTCGATGGCGTCAATTGCATCCGCGTTTCCCCTGGAGATCCTGCGGCCCTGGCACGCGCAGTGCAGCATCTGGCTCAGAGCCAGGATCTGCGCCGGCGCCTGGTGGAAGGTGGACTCCGTACCGCGAGGGCATTCACCCTTGATCGTCAGGCGGCAGGCATCGAGCATTGGCTTCTGGCCGCTTCAAGCTCTCCCCGTGCATAACCAGAGTCATCATTTTCACCACTATTGTTTAGGCAAGGATGATACAGAGGACCTAAAATAACAATACAAAAGAAAGAGGAGGAAGGAGAACCGAGTGTTATGACCAGGAACACAGAGGATCGACTTCCCACAATGGCTGCTGCATCGACGCTTTGGGGGAGATCAACAACACGGGCAAACCATGTTGAAGGAGCTGTCTGTCTGGCGTGATCGCATACTTGAGCATGCCGCCATTACTGAGGGAGAGATAGTGCTCGACGTGGGGTATGGTGATGGGCTGATCGCCTTTGGGGCGCTCGATCGCATGGGCGAGGAGGGTCTGGTCATCTTCAGCGATATTTCGCAGGACTTGTTAGATCACTGTCGCTCCCTCGCCGAGCCATTGCAGGTGCTCGATCGCTGCCGGTTCGTCTGTGCCCCGGCTGAAGATCTGGCTCCCATTGCTACTGGCTCGGTGGATGTAGTCACGACCCGTTCCGTCTTGATCTACGTGCAGGCGAAGCAGCAGTCCTTTCACGAGTTGTACCGCGTCCTCAAGCCAGGCGGTCGGCTCTCCATCTTTGAACCAATCAACCGCTTCTGTTACCCGGAGCCTCCCCACCAGTTTCTGGGCTACGATGTCACCCCGATCGAGGAGACCGCCGGCAAGGTACGGGCGGTCTTCGAGCGGATTCACGAGCCCGCGAGCAGTCCCCTGTTGAACTTTGACGAACGGGATCTGCTCACCTTTGCCGAGCGGGCCCGGTTCGCTGAGATTCACTTGGAACTCCAGGCAACGATCAAGCAACCCAAGCCGCTCGATTCTCACGATGAGACGAGCAGGCCAACGTGGGAAACGCTCTTGAAGTCGTCAGGCAATCCGTTGAGTCCCACCCTAAAAGAGGCCATGGCGCAAGCGCTCTCGCGTCACGAAGCCGAACAGTTCACAGCGTATCTGCGACCCTTGGTCGAGACGATGCAGTGCTATGAGCGGCAAGCGGTAGCCTATCTCTGGGCGGCGAAGCGCTGAGGGAGGGAGACGCTCATCCGCCGGGCCGCCTTCACATTTGGGAAAGGGGATATGGGAACAACCTGGGCAACACTGGCATATCTTGTGGTACCTGTCCCTCATTTCGTCGCCATTTCCATCTCTGGAACGTTGGGAAAGAATGAGGGCGTAGTGTATTTCTCACCAACTGTCCGGAGGTCTTGCCTTGAGTACCCAATCGCCATCAGAGAGCCAGCCCACTTTCACCGGCGCGGTTCCTGTACTCCCCACGACCAACATGAGCCAGGCAATCCCCACGACCAACATGAGCCAGGCAACCAGGTTTTATGGACAGCTGGGCTTCCAGGTGCTCCACCAGGAGGCCGAGTATGCTATCGTCAAACGAGATGGCGTGGAACTCCATGTGTGGCTCTGCCAGGACCCGGCCCTTGCCGAAAATTCCTCGTGCCGCATCCATGTGGCCGGTATTGAGGCGCTCTACCAGGAGTATCAAATCAAAGGGCTGCTTGCGTCTAATGCGGCGGTGAGACACACACCCTGGGGAACGAAAGAGTTTGTGGTCTTCGACCCGGACCGTGTCCTGATCACCTTTGTCGAGCGTACTCCGTAAGCACGATAGACCCCGTGGCCTGATTCACCCTTGAGCCGGCGCTCTGCTCTGCTGACGCAGAAGAGGGTGTGATCTTCCACTGAACAGGTGCTTCCCAGCTTCCAGAAAAGTGTGTGCTGAGCCATGCAAACATTCGAGGTGGTCCGTGTTGCTGGCGGCTTGCTGTGGACGGTGTGCCAGGGCCACGGACCTGCGCTCGTGTGTTGCCACGGTGGACCCGGCTTGTGGGATTACCTTGAGCCTGTGGCAGCGATGCTTGATGACCTATGGACCGTCTACCGCTACGACCAACGCTCCTGTGGACGATCCACAGGTGGTCCTCCCTATGATGTTGCTACCGCCGTCGCTGATCTGGATGCCTTACGGGAGCATTGGGGACTCTCACAGTGGATTGTGCTGGGGCATTCCTGGGGAGCCACGCTGGCTCTTGCCTATGGTCTCGCACATCCCACCAAAACACGCGCGCTGATCTACCTTTCTGGAACCGGGATTGACGCTTCCTGGCACGTTGAGTACCGTGCCAATCGAGCGGCGTTGCTCAGTCCTGATGAACAGCACCAACTCGCCGACCTGCGAGCACGCCTCTCCTCCGCGCAGGGGGCCGAATTTGACGAGGCAGAACGGGCCTACTGTGAACTGGCCTGGTCCACCGACATCGCTGACCGCAGGCGTGCACGAGAGCTGGTCAGGGAGTTGTTTGTTGGCGGCCTGCACGTCAATTTCCGGGTCAACCAGCTCCTTGGCGACGATGCCGATCACTTTATACAGCGCAGTACGCTGCCCGAGCAACTTGCCGACTTGCGGATACCCACGCTGGTCGTGCATGGTGAGCGCGATCCTCGTCCTGCCAGAGTGGTCCGTCAACTCTCCGAGATCATCACGTCTACCAGCTATGTTGAGCTTCCCCAGGTTGGACATCTCTCGTGGCTCGAACGGCCCGGCCTCCTGAGAGGCGTCCTCCGGGGCTTTCTTGAGTATCTCCCCTAGCGGGAGAGAGCAAAGACAAGCGGCTCTTCTCAAAGGAGAAGGAGCGCGGTTCCCTCGTGCGGCAAGGTCTCCACGCGCTCCTGTCCTGCGTGCCTCTGTTGCATGACCTGTTGACAGCAGTCAACGCCTGCGCTACAGCTAGAAACGCCATGCGACCCCGTAAAAAGCTGCTCGCCATGAACTTTCCCTCCTGCGCGTGATCTCGATGGGCTAGCCTTGCAAGCTCATGGTACTTGACAACAAGGCATTTCGTCGGGCATAACAAGTACAGATAGGTCTGCGTTGTCTGGTATGCCAAGAGAAGGGGAGCGTTCGTTATGACTGAACCTGTCAGGACGCACAGCATGAGACAGTTGGCACGAAACGACCAAGAGAACATTCCCGTGCTGCTAGCACAGGAGCTGCTCCGCATCTTCGTCGCAGATGCGTGCCTTGGATTCTCCAAAGCCTGGAACCCCCATCCCTCGTTCTTTAATGGCTGACCGAAGATCCCTGGCTTCTTACTAGAAAAGGAGCCAAGTCTGATCAACCATCGTGTGGTGTGCTCGCTCTCAGCGGTGCGCACCCACTCCTGCCTGGTAAACCGAGTTTCGTTTGCCCTCGACAACTTCATCGACACTGTGTCTCCGCGCAAAGGGAAGCGGCACCTTCTCTCTCTTGCCCTCTCGCTTGCGTAAGGATTGGCTGTGCAAAAAACGCGGCCATCCCTCAAGCACGCTCGCCTCCACATGATGACGTTCTTGCTGCATCTCGCATCGATGCCCGTATGCGGATTCGAATGCTCATGGTCTTTTTTCAGGAGAATGCCTCTATGTGGAATTTCCTTTTCTTCACATCATTTGGGCAAGGGCTGTCTAGCACCGCGCGCACCTGCTGGACGACCGTGAAACTGGCCTGGAAAGCCGCTCCTCTCTTGCTGGTTGGTGTGCTGCTGCTCTTTGGGGTGGAGTCGCTACTGCCGCCATTGCAATTGGCGTTATCGCGTGCTGTCATCGATAAGCTGGCTGCTCCCGTGGGACGCACAACCACGCTTGATCCCCTCGTGACCCATGTCCCGCTCGTCGCCTGGATTGTACTTACCCTCGCTGTGGTAGCGCTCGGACAGCTTGTTGCACCGCTGACGGCTCTGCTCCAGAGCCAGGCCAGTGATCGCTTGGCCGGCTACGTCACCGAACAGGTGTTGCAGGCTGCCAATCGCTGGCAGGGCCTGGAGCGCTTTGAAGATGCGGGCTTCGCCGACGATCTGCAACGCGCACGCGAGGCCGCTGCCCGTGGCGTCGACCTGGTCTACTACGGGGCCATCGTCACATTAGCGCTCCTCACGGCTCTCAGCCTGTCGATTGTCCTGGGAGGGCTGCACCCGCTGGTTCCCTTTCTGCTCATCCTGGCGACGCTGCCGCAGATGGCGCGCGCTTTCGCGTATGACTGGTTTCTCGGCGGCCATCTCTACAATAGCACGCCTCAGACACGCCGCATGCAAGAGAGCCTTGAGATGCAGCTCTCGCCCTCGCCGGCCAAGGACGTGCGCCTTTACGGGCTCTTCTCGTTTTTCAGAGAGCGCTACGAGACGATGTTTGCCCAGGTGATCAGACCCGTAGCACAGGAGCGCCAACGGATGATCCGTCCCATGTGGCTGGTCGGGACTCTGACGGCCTGCGCCTGCGGAGGAGTCTCCCTCTCCGTCATCTGGCTGGTGGCCCACGGCCAGCTCAGTGTGGGTGCGCTCGCGCTCTATGGCGGGGCGGCGACCCTGTTGCAAGCGGAGCTGCTGCGTTTGAGCTACTTCACCGGGCTGTTCCCCATCCATCTCGGCTTTCTGCCCAGCCTGCTGCGGGTGATCGAGGCACCTCCTGATCTGCCGGTCGCTGCCCATCCGAGTCCAGTGCCAGAGCAGATCCGCCAGGGCATCGTGTTTGAGCACGTGAGCTTCACCTATCCGGGTCAGGCCACGCCGGTCCTGCGCGATGTCTCGTTGCGCCTCGCTCCGGGGGAATGTGTGGCGCTGGTGGGACACAACGGTGCCGGGAAGACCACCATCGTCAAGCTGCTGCTGCGGCTCTACGATCCCACCAGCGGGCATATCCTGCTCGATGGCGTGGACCTGCGCGAGTACGATCTGGACGATCTGCGGCGCAAGATGGGCGCCATCTTCCAGGACTTCGGGCGCTATGAACTCACCGCAGGCGAGAATATCGGCCTGGGGCGGCTCGAACACCTGGACGACGGCGAACTTCAGCGTGAAGCGCTGGTGAAGGCGGGGGGCGACTCCCTGCTTGAAAGCCTCCCGCATGGCCTGGAGACGCTGCTGGGACGCGAACTCGGCGAGCGCGAACTCTCAGGCGGCGAGTGGCAGAAACTGGCGCTGGCCCGCGCGTACCTGCGCAACAGCCAGATCCTGGCCCTCGATGAGCCGACCGCCGCGCTCGATGTGCAGAGCGAGTATCGCATCTACACCCGTTTCCACGAACTGACCCAGGGTCGGCTGACCCTGCTAATCAGCCATCGTTTCTCAACCATCCGGATGGCCGACCGCGTCCTGTACCTGGCCGGCGGGCGCATTCAGGAAGAAGGGAGCCACCACGAACTTATGGACCGCGATGGAGAGTACGCGCGCCTCTATCGCCTGCAGGCCGCGCATTATCTCGACACAGAACAGGAGGTCGATCAATGAAAAGGGAACAACGTAACCCGCTGCATACTGCCAGGCAGCGTCTGCGTCCGCACCTGGACAGCCTGCGTATCTACTGGAGAGGTCTGCACCTGCTGGTGGCCTCTGCCCCTTTGCCTACCGCGGCCTTTCTTGCCCTGCTCGTCCTGTTCAGCCTCGTGCCGGTAGCGCAGGTCTGGCTGCTGAAATGGCTGGTTGATGTGCTCTCAGCGCCGCTGTCTATCGCCGGCGGACGTGCTGGCGTGCTGGATGGCGAACTGCTGATCGTGCTGGCTGCGCTCTACCTGCTCACCCTTGTAATCCCAGCAGGCCTGCAGCCCTTGCACGACAATCTGGAGGCGATCATTAGGGAACGCGTGATCGTCGAGGTCGACCGGCGCGTCATGCAGGCCTCAGCGCGCCTGGTTGACCTGCAGCGCGTCGAGGCTGCGTCCTTCCACGACGAGGTCAAGCTGATCCGGCAATCCTCCTACGAGGTTCCGCAGATGCTGGGCATGCTGTCGCTTGGCCCCGGTACCATGCTCACCC
>WNFC01019293.1_pt1 | contig 15186 bp, 11 predicted proteins | sample 5400541 | NCBI WGS metagenome assembly WNFC01 (sample SAMN13153342, study PRJNA577476) | soil metagenome | isolation source: 120 cm saprolite under Douglas fir tree site 2 hole 2 replicate 1 | place: USA:California | collected 2015-04-18
TGATGAAGCCGGGCGGCGTCCCGTGGCTAGGATGGGCCATGATGGCCTATAGCGCCGCGGCCGGGCCAACGCCAGCCTTGCGGCCCCCCCCGCAACGATAGTCAGCCTCGCCAGCCTGCGCCGGTAAGACGTTCCTTGATCACCGGCCATGCTGCCGATTAGAGCGGCGATCGTAGCGACAATCGTTTAAACCCAAGTTACTGCGCCGGATTCGGAGCGCGCGAGATCAGATAATTCTCACCGGCCCATTCAACTAATTGACGCAGTTGATCGGGAAGATTTTCATACTGCGAAAGGGCCGCCTCAACATCAGGCACAGAGCTGATCCGTTGAGTTACCTTGATCATATAGGCTACCGGTTTGCCATTAATTTTTGGGAAGATGTTTATCGGATACTCCTCAAGTTGAACGAAAATTACATCCTTCAAATATTTCATCTCTAATTCGTCACCAAGGCACATGTCGGTCTGCTGAAAAAGTGCGTTTGCAAGTTCAGCTCCCCGCTGCGTCATCCCCATGTGGGTGTGCAAAAGATCAAGCGCGGGTTCGGCACCCAACTTCATGTCAAACTCGGGAAACGAATATCCGCGCGCAGTGCTTTCTTCGATCAATCCCAGTTCCCGCAACGCCCGCAAGTTGATATCCTGCGATTCGTATTGGAAGCAACGCCTGTGGGCTGGGTAGAAGCCGAACGCGATATATGCTCGACAGAAGTTCTCGAAATCTTTTGCGGTTTTCTTGTCCAGTAGAGACATTGTCTGTAGTGCTGCGGCTGAGACGCCCTTCCTACCCTCGATGGCTTCCGACGCTAAAATGCGGGCCCAAAGCTCCTGAATCTCACTATCTGACACGGTCTGGGCATACCGTGCGAACTTGAAGAGCCAATCATCATCAATTTCGCGTGTTTTGTCGCCGTCAGGATCGTGCTCGATTTGCTTCAGCGATCGAGCAGCGATCGCCTCGAAGTTCGCCTCTTCGCGAGCCATTTCGATAAGCATTCGATTCAGGCGGCGTTGAGCCAGGGCCTTTGCCTCGTCGTGTTGAATCTCCTCCAATTCAAGCCGGCGTCGCTCATCTGTTAATGCCCGGGCCCGGCCAATGGACGCGGTGGTTTCGATAGCCATGCGTGCCGCTTTTGCTTTGGCTTCGTTCCCGGCAAACCAGCCGGCAAAGCGCGCGCCGAATAGACGTTCAAGACCACGGAGGAGACTCTTGCCAGCCTCACGTCCGACGTCGGCCGCCGCCCTTTCAAACTCTTGTCCCGGAACCACACCGCGCAGGACGATGCGCTTGCCAGTGGCGCGCGATTCTCGTTGTCCGCGCTTGCGTTTGGCTTTGGCGGAGCGTTTACGCTGTGTCATGGATTGTCGTGCCGCTCCTCGCTCCATCGTCAGCGGCGGTCGGTGTTGGGGTCGCGCTGACCCCGCGGCGGCCGGCCGAGATGCGAAGGCTTGTAGGCCATCGCGGCCTAGATAGCGCGGGGGTCGCGGTAGCGCCAGTCTCTATTCCGCCGCCTGGGGACCTTCCTGCCGGGCGTTATGCTCTGTCCGAAGGGGGGCCATCAACCAATTGCGAGCGGCGATCCGCATTAGAGTCCAAAGCTCCGTGTTCATTTCTCGCTCATTCCACCAGGGGGGGTCCCAACCAAAAGCGTGGCCCTGATCAAGCTGCATCAGGTCGCTTCCATGAAGAATCTTCGAGCGCAATCCATACATTTTACTGCGGCGTTCTCTTAGCCCTGGGTCCGGCGTGTATTTCTCGAAAAAAGCCCGGAACTTCTCCGTCGCGCCGGGCACGTCGTGCGATCGGTTCTCCTTGCACTGTTCACAATAGACACTGTGTTTGCTGCTCTCTTCTGTCGTCAGCGCTTCGGCCGACGACACGAGTGATGCATAGGAAGCGGACATGGAGTCTTCCCACTGGCGCGACGCCATGCTCAGCCAATAGGTCGATCGATCGAACTTTCCCTGCAGAGTCGGTGAGAGGCTCTGGTACCGACAAATCATTTCATCGAGGTCACTTGGCACACGCAATCCGCGGTCGTCGTTGCCGACTTCCTTGTAGTATCTCTCCGGTTCAAGTTCCTCGATTTTCTCACCGGTTGGTGGCGACAGCTCGTTGACCACCGCTTCTCCGAGATCAACGAAGTACCATTCCGGCACCCATTTGAACTCCGGCTCAGCGCCGAATTTGATGCATGCCCAAAAATGTCTTCGTCGGTCGGGCAGGAACTTGGTGGTCCCAGCAAGCAGAAGGTTGAGTAAGAGCGTTAGCTTTCGGTGCTCGTGTATTCGGCGATGATTGGTGATGGGCCATAGGCCCGCATCCTGGATCGGGAACTCAAGGATGAAGGGATCGTCAGCACCCCCGCCGCCGCGCGGCGCGCTATCGGGCGGCGGAAGGATTTGCACTCCCGATCGCACACCACGCCACCAGCCCTCTACGCGAAAAGTGCTGAAGCTGAATTCTCGGCCCACCCTTCGTGGCCCTTTTAGAATGGGTCCTTCGATTTCCGCGCAAATCCGCTCCCATTCCAAGCGGTCGAAAGCCGCGCCGGGTTCGATAGCAACGATCTTCGTACCTTTAAAGGTGAGAGAAACACGGCATTTCTCGCGCGCGAGAGGCAGGTGAAGCACATCAAGATTACCGTCATATTGACCAGGCCGACCAATCCGCTCCCGAAGAAGCAGCCTCAGGTCTGCCTGGTCGAGATCGGCCCACGTGTCGCGGAGAAGATTTTGTGCCACTGGCATCACTCCCCGAGCGCCCACCGTCCCGTCTCGGTGACGCATTTAAGTACGCTCTCCGACCATCGATCTCGTACTGCCGGCTTTCGCGATTCCGCGGATCGCGTTGAAGCTCGACCATAGGGGATTCGCATGGAAGACCGCCTCGAAGTCGCGTCGGAATCGTTCATCGCCGGTGTCCCAGCGCCTCGCCTGCCTGCCGGCCGCTTGCACAACGAAATCAGCTACCTCAAGCGCCTCATCGCCGACCCACTTCGGAATGATGCCGCGATGGATCGGGATGCGAACTCCGTCGATCGTGACGACCATGTCGCTAAAGTAGCGCTGCACGAGGCGGTCACCGCGCTCGGAGGCTTCGAAAACGAATGCTACTTCCGTAGGTGTTGGCCGGAATCGGGGGGTCAACTCTTCCCAACGCCTCCGCAATGAGAGCGACACCGCTTGGTATGCGGTGATGCCGGGCAACTCGCACGCCGGAGTAATGGTCACCGCAAACCGACCAAATTCTTGCACACGAAAAAAACGATTCAGCGCGTTAAGCTGAGGTTGCGTCGGACTTCTGAGCGCGCTGGCATGCAGGGCGACGTCCGGCCCCCCGAGGCGTTCGGTCTTCATTGCCTGCCAAGGCCGCTTGAGCACGTGCTCGACTGCGCCCGCCATGATCGCGCACCCGCCGATCCCGAAGACCGGAAATTGTCGATCTCGGAAGTCTTCGTGCCCAGTGTCGTCGCAAAAGAACATGAGACAGTGGGGATGGACCAATAGCCGCCGGTCGATTTCCTTTCGCATTCCGTCCCCGCGCCGTCCCCAGTGGTTATGCAGCCATGAATCTCCGTGGAAATATCCCTATAAGTCTTTGATCTTCTTGGTGAGCCCGCCGGGGATCGCCATGCCGCGTGCGAGGGTGTAGGGACGGCCTCCGCCGGGGTCAATAGTGCCCGCCGCATCCGCGGATTGGGCCTGTCCAAGCCGGCGCAAGCGACTTATCTTCAAGACTCAACCGGCCCGCGAGCCGCATGAGGAACCGTCCCGATGCCGATCGTCAACCGCATTGCCGACATGCACGGCGAGATCACCGCCTGGCGCCGCGATATCCACGCCCATCCCGAGCTGCTCTACGACGTCCATCGCACCGCCGCCGCGGTTGCCGACAAGCTGAGGAGCTTCGGCTGCGACGAGGTGGCGACCGGCATCGGCCGCACCGGCGTGGTCGCGGCCGCACCGGCGTGGTCGGCGTGATCCGCGGCGGCAAAGGCAGCGGCCGGACGATCGGGCTGCGCGCCGACATGGATGCGTTGCCGATCGAGGAGGCGAGCGGCGTTCCCTACCAGTCGACCGTGCCGGGAAAGATGCACGCCTGCGGCCACGACGGCCATACCGCGATGCTGCTCGGCGCCGCGCGCTATCTCGCCGAGACCCGCAACTTCGCCGGCACCGCGATCGTGATCTTTCAGCCGGCCGAGGAGGGCGGCGCCGGCGGCCAGGCCATGGTGCGGGACGGGCTGATGGAGCGCTTCCGCGTCGAGGAGGTCTACGGCATGCACAATTATCCCGGCCTTCCGGTCGGGCAATTCGCGCTGCGGCCGGGGCCGCTGATGGCGGCGGCCGACCGCGTCACGATCGAGATCGAGGGCCGCGGCGGTCACGCCGCGCGCCCCCACTTCGCGGTCGACACCGTGCTGGTGGGCGCCCAGATCATCAATCAGATCCAGTCGATCGTCGCCCGCAACGTCGATCCGCTGCAGGCGGCCGTGATCTCGATCTGCGTCTTCCAGGCGGGCTCGACCGACAACGTCATCCCGCAGACCGCGCTCCTGCGCGGTACCGCCCGCAGCCTCACCCCGCAGGTCCGCGACCTCCTGGAGAAACGCCTGCACGAGGTCGTGGAAGGAACCGCCCGGCTCTACGGCGCGACCGCCAAGCTCACCTACAAACGCGACTATCCGGTCACCCGCAATCACGAGCGCCAGGCGGCCTTCGCCGCGTCGGTCGCGGCCGAGGTGGTCGGCCGCGAGCGGGTCGACGATCAGATCGCCCCGGTGATGGGGGCGGAGGATTTCTCGTTCATGCTCGAAGCGCGTCCCGGCGCCTTCATCTTCGTCGGCAACGGCGACAGCGCCGGCCTGCACCACCCGGCCTACGACTTCAACGACGAGATCATCCCGCTCGGCACGTCGTACTGGGTCAAGCTGGTCGAGACGGCGCTGCAGGGCTGAGACGGAATCCGCTTGATCAGTTCCGTGACTGTCGTCCCCGCGCAAGCGGGGACCCAGTATTCCAGAGGCGGTGCTGATCACGCCGCGGCGGCGATAGTCTGTCCTGATCGAGCGACCGGTGGTTACTGGGTCCCCGCTTGCGCGGGGACGACAACGAATCGTGCGAGCGTCCGTCGTCTGTCCGCCGCCGTCTTCGTCCGCTTACTGCGCGGGCTCCACTCGGTTCTCGGCCGGAAGCTGCGCCGGCGCCTCGGCGACCGCGGGCGGCTGCGGCAGCGTGGCGGCGACCTTGGCCTCAACGCTGCGCCAATAGGCGAACTCGTTGAAGCGCGATCCTTCGATCGTCGCCATGGCGACGGCGGCGAGGAAGGGCAGGCTCTGCACCACCAGCACGGCCGCGAAAATGTCGAGCTCGCGAATCTGCTTGTAGTTCGTCGCCACCACGATGACGGCGCCGATCAGCAGGAGCGTTCCCATCACCGCTTCCCAGAAGGCCGGGAAGTCCGGCCCCTTGCGGGTGGCGCCGCCCTTGGCCGTGCGCATGAACGGCAGGCTTTCCTTCCAGACGCCGCAGCCGACCGCGCGCGCGACCGTCCATTGCACCGACATCGCGGCCACGACCGCGCCGATCATCTGCGGACGCGAGACTTCGACGCGCAGGCGATAGAGCGCGATGAAGTGGCCGAGCGTCACGACGAAGGCGGCGAGGATCGGGACGGTGAGAATCTTGTCGGGAATGGCGATGCCGGCGAAGGCGACCACCGGCACCCAGACGAGGTTGAGGATCGCCACCACCACCCCGATCGCCTCGGCGCCCAGCCAATTGAGCCAGCCGAGCGCGAACTCGCGCTTTTGCTCGCGCGTCAGCGCGCGCCCCCGCGGCAGCAGATGGCGCCAATGCTTGCGCAGGATCTGGAAGCCGCCATAGGCCCAGCGATAGCGCTGCTTCTTGTAGGCCTCGAAGGTGTCGGGCAGCAGCCCGTGGCCGTAGCGCCGGTTGGTGTAATGAATCTGCCAGCCGTGCTCGAGCACCACGAGGCCGAGGTCGGAATCCTCCACGATGGTGTCACTCGACCATCCGCCGGCCGCAACCAGGGCCGCGCGCCGGATCAGGCACATGGTGCCGTGCACGACGATCGCGTTCGCCTCGTTGCGCTGGACCATGCCGATGTCGAAGAACCCGGCATATTCGCCGTTCATCGCGTGGTGCATGATGGTGCGCCCGCCGTCGCGGTGATCCTGCGGCGCCTGGATCATCCCGACCTTCGGATCGGCGAAGGCGGGCAGCAGGTCCTTGAGCCAGTCGGGGCGCACCACGTAATCGGCGTCGATCACGCCGATGATCTCGGCGTCGGCGGCGGCGTGCGCGAGCGCGAGCCGCAGCGCTCCGGCCTTGTAGCCGCTCACATTGTCTTCATTGACGAGCTTGAAGCGCTCGCCGAGCGCGCGGCAATGGTCCTCGATCGGGCGCCAGAACGCCGGATCGGGCGTGTTGTTGATGACCACCACGCATTCGAAATTCGGATAGTCGAGCCGCGCGATCGCGTCGAGCGTGGCCTTCAGCATGTCGGGCGGCTCGCGATAGGCCGGGACGTGGATCGAGACCTTGGGCGCAAAACCGTCCGGGAGGGGCAGGGCGGATGCGATCAGCCGACGCGGGCCCCGTCCGAAGGCGATGGCCGCGATCTCCTCGATGCGCGCGAGCGCGATCGCGACCAATGGGACGAGGAGCGCGATCCCGAGCCCGAGCGCGAGGCCGGCGCCGAGCACGAAATAATGCGTCTGCCAGAACGCGAACACGGCCGCCAGCCAGGCGCCGGCGAGGTTGGCCGCGGCCGCGAGCGTGAACGCCTCGCCGGCAGTGGCGGCGTTGCGCGCGAGGATCGGCAATGACAGCAGGAGGCCGAGCAAAATCGCGAGCCCGCCGACCTTCCAATGGTCGGGATCGTGCACCGGCCCGACCCAGGTGAACTTGGCGTGGCGCGCGGCGTCGAACAGGCCCCAATACATGCCGACGCCGCCTTCGTTGGTCTTCCACGGCTGGTCGAACGCCTCGATGATGTTGTAATCGATGCCGTAGGCGTCCGCGCGGGCGATGAAATCGCGCAGCACGCTCGCCTGCTCGATGCGTCCGGGATCGGCGGCGAGCATGTTGTAGCCGGCGCTCGGCCAACCGAACTCGGCGATCACGATGCGCTTGCCGGGATGCGCGCGCCGCAGCTTGCCGTAGAACTCGATGGTCTTGTCGACCGCCTCCCGGGTGGTGAAGCCGTCCCAATAGGGCAGGATATGGGCGGCGATGAAGTCGACCGCGGAAGCGAGCTCCGGATGCTCGATCCACACCGTCCAGATTTCGCCGGTCGTGACCGGCACCGGGCTCTGCCGCTTGACCCGTTGCACGAGCTTGATGAGCTCGTCGACCGACTTCTCCGCGCGCAGCGTGGTCTCGTTGCCGACCACGATCGCGTTGACGTTGCTGTTGCGGCGAGCGAGCGCGATGGCGGCCTGGATCTCGCGCTCGTTGCGGGCTTCGTCGCGGTCGATCCAGATGCCGAGCGTGACCTTGAGGCCGAACTCGGCGGCGATCGCCGGCACGAGCTCGCCGCCGCCGGTCGAGGTATAGGTGCGGATCGCGTAGGTGTAGGGACTGAGGATCTTCAGGTCGGCGCGGATCTGCTCCGGCGTCGGGCGGTCGCCGTAATCGGGATGCTGCGAGCGAGTGAACGGAGAATAGGAGACGCTGGCGAGGGGAGCGTCGATATTGGCGACGCCTTGTTGCCGTTGGAGCAAAGCCCATAGTCCGGCATGCACGCAGACGACGAGCGCCACCACGGCAGCGACGGAGCGCATAGCAGGCCAACCACGCGGGGCAGAAGACTAGAGACCCGAACCTGTCCCCTAGGTTCAACCGAGGTCGTCGATAGCGTATCTCAGCGAGAGGCGGTGTCGCAAGTAGCCAGCAGTCGCGGCGAATTCAAGGAGCATAACTATCCAGCAAAAAAATCGTTCCATACTATTCTAAACAGTCATTCTGAACATCGGTACAGCTTAGCGTCCGCTCCGCTGAACGTCTGTACAGTTTAGCGGTTGGTGGAGGCGCTCGGCGCCGCCGCCCCCTGCACCTCCCCGTTCGGATTGATCCAGCAGCCGTGCACCCGGCTGTTGAGCGTGTCGGTCGCCTTGGGATCGATGTTTCCCTGCCGCACCAGGCAACGGAAGGTCGCCTGGATGTGGCCGGCCGGACAGCCGAAGCGGTCGTAGAGGTCGAGATGGCGAAAGGCGGTGTCGAGATCGTCGCGCCAGAGCAGGCTGACCACCCGCCGGCCGAGCCAGACGCATTCCGGGTTGGCGGCGGGGCCGCCCAAAAGCTTCTCGGCCTCGGCGAATTCATCGATTTTCTTCTGTGGGTCCTTGCCGTCGGCGGCCGGGGGCTTCTCCGCCGGTTTTTGCTCCGGGGTTTGGGCGAGGATCGGTTGGGTCGCCGCCAACAGCATCGCCGCGGCGAGAGCGGCGGCAAGACGACGCATACGGGGACGGGACATGGGGACTCTGGAAGGTTGGGCCTTGCGGTGCGTGTTGCCCTTCACATGCGGAGCCATTCGGTCAGCATTACGGCAACCGCCGCCGCGCCCGGTCGGCAACTCGATTAAAGCAGGCGCACAAGGCGACGCCAAGATGGAAAGCAATCGAGAGGCTGCTTATTGCGCCGCAGCGGTCGTCCTGGCCGCCGATGGCTTCTCGGTACCCCGTGCTGCGCGCCCGCGATGCCCTTGTTATCCCTCCCCTGCAAGGGGAGGGTGGCATAGGCGGCCTTCGGCCGCCGTTCTTGGCGTCAAGAACGCCGACGCGAAGCGTCGGCTATGCGAGCGTAACGAGGCGGGTCGGGTGGGGAGCAAACTTCGTCCCCCACCCCGGCTCGCTTCGCTCGCCGACCCTCCCCCGCTTCGCGGTGGAGGGATAAGCCGCTCGACCAAATGCGTTGCCCCGCCGCACCGGGGGAGGATAAGCGAGGCCGCACTCGTACACGGAGCCGACCTCGATGGGCATGGCGACTGCTCTCTTCGGCATTGCGGCCGCCGCGATCCTTGCCGCCTGGGGGTGGTTGGGAGCGAGCGTGCAGATGCCGGCCGCCCCGCTGCCTGCCGATGGAAAGCTCTATTGCGTCTCCTACGCCCCGTTTCGGGGAGACCAGAGCCCATTCGGGCCGGATCGTCCTATCGATTCCCGACAAATCGACGCGGACCTGGCCCAGCTCAAGCACATTACCGATTGCGTGCGGACCTACTCGATCGATCACGGGCTCGATCAGATTCCCGAGATCGCCCGGCGCCACGGCATGAAGGTGCTGCAAGGCCTGTGGCTCTCGAGCCAGCCGGAGCCGAGCCGCAAGCAGGTCGAGACCACGATCGCGCTCGCCCGGCGCTTCCCGGACGTGATCACGGGGATCGTCGTCGGCAACGAAGTGCTGTTGCGCGGGGAAATGTCGGCGCCCGACCTCGCCCGCACCATCCGCGAGGTAAAGGCACAGGTCGCGATGCCGGTGACCTATGCCGACGTATGGGAATTCTGGCTGCGCAACCGCGACCTCGCGGCAGCGGTCGATTTCATCACCATCCACATCCTGCCCTACTGGGAGGATTTCCCGATCCCGGCGCGAGCGGCGGCGCCGCACGTCGATGCCATCCGCAGGCAGGTCATCGCCGCATTCCCGGACAAGGAGGTCCTGGTCGGGGAGTTCGGCTGGCCGAGCGCCGGGCGCATGCGCGAAGGCGCCCTGCCGTCGCCGGTCAACCAGGCCCGCACCATCCACGAGGTGCTCGCGCTCGCCGCCCGCGAGCAATATCGCCTCAACCTGATCGAGGCCTATGATCAGCCCTGGAAGCGCCAGCTCGAAGGCACCGTCGGCGGGCACTGGGGGCTGTTCGACGCCTACCGGCGCGAGGCGAAGTTCGCCTGGGGCGGCGCCGTTTCCGATCATCCGGCCTGGCGCTGGCAGGCGGCGGGCGGGATCGCGCTTGCCGCCGTGGTCTTTGCGGCCGCCTTCGCCGGCCGCCGCCGCGGGATCGCGGTCGGCGCCGGGGAATGGCTGCGCATCGCTTCAATTGCAGTGATCTCCGGAAGCCTGATCGGCTGGACGGTCGAGAACGTGCCGCTCGAAAGCCTGACCATCGGCGATTGGCTGCGCTCGCTCGCCTGGGCCGCGGTGGCCCTGCTGGCTCCGGTCGCCGGCGCCGCGGCCGTGGCGTCGGGAACGCGGGCGCCGAGTTTCGCGCAGATGCTCGGGCGCGGAACGCGGCCGCACGACCGGCTGGCGCTCACGCTCGGCATCCTGCTCCTCGTTCTCGGCGTGCTGTCGGTCCAGGCGGCGCTCGGACTGGTGTTCGACCCGCGCTACCGCGATTTTCCGTTCGCACCGTTGACGGGCGCGGCAATTCCGCTCCTGGTCGCATCGAGGTGGGAGCCCTGGCGCCGGCTGTGGCGGAGCGCCCCGGCGGCGGAAGCGGTGATGGCGGCGGCGTTGGCGGGGTCGGCGCTCTATGTCGCGCTCAACGAGGGCTTTGCGAATTGGCAGGCCTTGTGGTTCTCGGCCGGCTTGCTCCTCTTCGCATTCACCCTGCTGCAGGCGCGGGACGCGCCAAGCCGAGGATCGTGAGCGCGGCCGCAATCCCGGCGAGACCGGCATTGTGCAGCACCAGACCGAAGGCGGCGGCGGCGAGCGCAATCGCGGTCAGCACGATCGAGGGGCGGATGAGATTGAGCAGGGCCGCGCCGAGCGCCAGGAGGCCGAACGCCGAATGGTTGAACAGCATAATGGTCAGCCTGAACGTGGCGCACAGCCAGGTGCTCAGCCCGGCCTGGCAGGCGAGCGCGACCTGCGCATTCTCGATGGCGAGATAGCGCAGATAGAGCGCCTCCCCGAGCGACAGCAAGCCGACCAGCAGGAGCCAGCTCGCTTGACGGGGAGTCGGCAGGAAGAGTTGCATCGTGGCACCCGTGCCCGGCCTGACAAATCAGGTCTATTATCCCGGCGGCCTTCTTGATTTTACAGGTTTATTTGGAACACGGAAACGGAGGGCCATTTTTTCGCTTGACAATGTAACGAAAATCAGCTACTGTTCGTGCACAATCAATAACTACGAAATGGACGCACCTTCCGATGCCGCCGGCGCCCGTGACCGGCGGAGTCGGCAAGGGCGCGCGCTTTTCCCTCGACCGCTCGTCCCCGCGAAAGCGAATAGGGCGCTAAGTTAAGGCCTTTCCGCTGTCATCGTCCGCCCCCGGGGTCCGGCATGCGGCGGCCCGAGGCAAGCTCCGGCGGACGATCCAGTAATCCGGGGACCGTCGCAAAGGGCACCGATTCGCCTCGGCCGCTCGTACTGGGGTTACTGGATGCCCGCCTACGTGGGCATGACACTTAGTGGATACCCACCGCTGTCATTCCGGCCGAGCGACCCGGGCTTGGCCCGGGGAGCGAGAGCCGGAATCCAGTAATCACCGAACGCTGTTGTTTCGAACGGTGTTCCAGATTGCATGGCCGCGGGCATGACAGCGGTGATTGTGCCTCCGCTGAAGGCGCCGCTGCTCGCGCGGTGAGCTGAACCGCGCAATTCGCCACGGCCGTTCGGAATGTGCCGCGCCCGCATCCACCCGTGACCCCACAACCTATGAGCCGGCTTGCCGTCCTCGGCCGCGTTGCGACGAGGCGACGAGCTCGATTCGCTCGCCGCCTGCCAGGACCATGGAATCGCAACAACAGCGCAAACGCGCATGGTTCGCGAAGCGGTGGGCGGAAGACCCACAATTTCGCGCACGAAGAAGGGCGACGCGCCGTGCCTGGAAGGCCGCCCACCGCGACGAAGTCAATTTGCGACAGCGCCACCGCTACGCAACGGACCCGGAATTCAGAGCAAAAAAGATCGCAGCCAGCTTGAATGGCGACCGCCGGCGCCGGCTCAAACGCAAATACGGCATCTCCTTGGAGGAATACGAGCGGCTCCTGGCACGCCAGGGCGGCGCTTGCGCAATCTGCAGGCGGACATCCGACCGGATGCTTTGCGTCGATCATTGCCACAAGACCGGGCGCGTGCGCGGTCTCTTGTGTCACAAATGCAATGCCGGACTTGGCTGTTACGACGACGATCCGAGCTTCCTGCGAATGGCTGCAGCCTATCTGGAACGCTGCGAGCAGCAATTCATCGACATTCAAGAGCAGGATCGTGGGACGGGTTGAGCGCTATCGGGCGCTAAATTAAGCACAAAATGAAACCTCTCCGCTGTCATGCCCGCGTAGGCGGGCATCCAGTAAACCCCAGGGGAGCGATCGAGGCGAAGTCAGTGCCTGCTACGCCGGTTCCCGGATTACTGGATCGTCCGCCTGAGCTTGCCCTCGGGCCGGCCGCAGGCCGGACCCGGGGGCGGACGATGACAGCCGACCTTAGCGCCTATGGGACAAGCCCGGCCATGACGCCGCGGTGAGTCATCGTCGAATGCCGTCGATATAATAGCGCTAACGAAACAATCGCGGGAATGATGATGAAGGTTGCGGCGGCGGCGGCGGCGCCGGCTTGCGCTCGGGCGCTGGGCTCGGCTTGCGCTCGGGCACCGCGTCGGCATCGGCCAGCCGCTGACCCTCGAAGGCCACCGGCCGGCAGGAGCGGTGCGTGGCCGAGAGCGCGGCGCAGAGCCGGGTGGCTGCCTCGACATCGGCCAGCGGACCGACGACAAGCCTGAGCTCCGCCGCTTTGGTGCGGCCGTTCTCGCGCACGGCCACGAGCGGATAAAGTCCTTCGAACAGGGCGGGATTGCCGCCCTTGGTCGATGTCCACAGCACCCGTAGCGCGCCGAAATTCGCCGCCCCGCCGACGTCGATGCCGAGCTCGGCCTTGGGGGGCTCGTCCCCCGCGCCGGGATTGCGTGCGGCCGTCTGCGGCTCGGCCCCGCCGGCCGGCTGGCGCGCCGGCGCCGGCGCGGTCGAGGGCTCGGCCGCCGCGGCTCCTTCCCTGGCGGGAACCGAAGCCGCCGTCCCTGCGGCAGGAGAGGACGTCCCGCCGGCGCTTGGCTTTTCGGATTGGCGCTTGGTCGATCCCGTCATGTCCTCGACATTGCGTTCGAGGCTGTCGATGCGCGCCGCGAGCCGCTCGCGCTCGGCGGCAAGGACGCGCACCGTATCCGCCAGCCGCCGGGTTTCGGCGTCGATCTCGGCAACGCGGGAGGGGGTCTCCGCGAGCTTCTGGGCCGTGGCGCGCCGCGAGCCGGCGTCCGAATAGCCGGCGATCACCGCCACCAGCAGGGCCAGGCTGGCCGATCCCCCCCAAACAGCCAGTCGGCGCAAGGAGCGCATGTCGAACGTGCGCTCCCGCGCTTCCGGAATCCAATCGCGTGCTGGTGCCGCCATGACCGCATCTCCCGTGGCGAATCAGCTATGCGGGAGATTAGCAGACCGCGTCGCCGTCTCGGCAATTGCCGGGCTTTTCCCTCAGCGCCTGCTCGGATATGACGGCGCCGGCGCCAGGTGCGCGCCTCGGAGATCGCCTTGACGGGAAAACGCAGCTGCCTTGCCATCGTGCTCGCCGCCGGGGGGGGCACACGCATGCACTCGGCGCGAGCCAAGGTGCTCAACGCGATCGCCGGCCGGTCGATGCTCGGCCATGTGCTCGAGGCCGTGCGCAAGGCCGGCGGCAACGGGGTGGCGGTCGTGGTCGGTCCGGAAGGCGCGGCGGTCGCGGCCGAAGCGGAACGCGCCCTGCCGAACGTTGAAATTTTCGTGCAAGCGGAGCGGCTCGGAACCGCCCATGCGGTGCTGGCCGCCACGCCGGTGATCGCACGCGGCCCCGACGACCTGCTCGTGATCTTCGGCGATACTCCGCTCGTTCGCCCGCAGACGCTCGCCCGCATGCGCGCGGCCCTCGCCGACGGCGCGGCGCTCGTCGTGCTCGGCTTCCGGCCCAAGGATGCGACCGGGTACGGGCGGCTCGTGCTCGAGGGTGGCACGCTCGTCGCCATCCGCGAGGAGCTCGATGCCAGCCCGGCGGAGCGCGCGATCGCGCTGTGCAACGGCGGCTTGATGGCGTTTGCCGGGACGACGGCGCTCGCCATCCTCGAGCGCATCGGCAATGCCAACCGCAAGGGCGAATATTATCTCACCGACGCCGTCGCCGTCGCCCGCGACATGGGGCTGGCGGCGGTCGTCATCGAGACCGAGGAGGACGAGGTGCGCGGCATCAACACCAAGGCACAGCTCGCGGAGGCCGAAGCCGCGCTGCAGCGGCGCCTGCGCCAGGCGGCGATGGAGGCCGGCGCCACGCTGGTGGCGCCGGAAACCGTGTTTCTATCGGCGGACACGAAGCTCGGCCGCGACGTCGTGGTCGAGCCCTTTGTGGTGTTCGGGCCGGGCGTCACGGTCGAGGATGATGCGGTGATCCGCTCGTTCTCGCATCTCGACCGCGCCCATGTGGGCAGGGGCGCCCAGGTCGGGCCCTATGCGCGGCTGCGTCCCGGCACCCGGCTGCACGACGACGTGCACATCGGCAATTTCGTCGAGGTCAAGGAGGCCGTGATCGAGGCCGGCGCCAAGGCCAACCACCTCAGCTATATCGGCGATGCGACGGTCGGCGCCGGCGCCAATGTCGGTGCCGGCACCATTACCTGCAACTATGACGGCGTGGCCAAGCACCGCACCGAGATCGGCAAGGGCGCCTTCATCGGCTCGAACTCGGCGCTGGTCGCGCCGGTCAAGATCGGGGACGGCGCCTATATCGGCTCGGGCTCGGTGATCACCGCCGACGTGCCGGCGGACGCGCTCGCGGTCGCCCGCGCGCGCCAGTCGGTCAAGCGCGGCACACTCGGTGCGTTCCCTCCCCCGCTTGCGGGGGAGGGTTAGGGTGGGGGCATGCACGAAGACTCGTGCGGGTCCACCCCCACCCCAACCCTCCAGCCGAAGTCGGATATATCCGACTTCGGCCAGTCATTAAGCGACCGAACTCGGGTAAAACCCGAGTTCGGTTGCAAGTGCGGGGGAGGGAGCAGACCGAGTATGCCGCTCGCGCTGACCACATCTCACCGAAACATGCCCTAAGGCACATAGGGAGGCCGCCGCTGAAATGTGCGGGATCGTGGGCATTCTCGGCCGCGAGCCGGTCGCGGGCTCGCTCGTCGATGCGCTCAAACGGCTCGAATACCGCGGCTATGACTCGGCCGGCGTCGCCACGCTGGAAGGCGGGCGG
>WNFC01007726.1_pt1 | contig 15181 bp, 14 predicted proteins | sample 5400541 | NCBI WGS metagenome assembly WNFC01 (sample SAMN13153342, study PRJNA577476) | soil metagenome | isolation source: 120 cm saprolite under Douglas fir tree site 2 hole 2 replicate 1 | place: USA:California | collected 2015-04-18
CCGCAGAGCCAAGCCTTCTGCGCGACCCCGTCGCGCAGCGAGGGCACCCCCGCGGGCGCCCCGGGCGTGCCCCAGGTGCGCCCGTGCTCGTCGGCGTAACGCACGAACCCGAACGGCGCGAACCACTTGAAACGTTCGTCGTGCGCGGGCTCGAGCTTGCGGATTGCTTCCTCTTCGCTTTGCGCGAGGTAGACGCCGGCGCCCCAGATCATGTCCTCGCCGAGCTTCTTCGGGCGGCCGTGCCGCTCGCAGGCGGCGTGATAGGCGCGCACGACGTCGTCCAGGATCTTCGCGCCGTTGAGCGTCACCATCGCCTTGAGGCCGTAGCGCCCCATCAGGTCGATGGTCTTGCCGCTCGCGATCGGCATCCAGATGTCGACCGGCAGGTGCTTGGGCCGCGGCACCAGGGTGATGTCCTTGAGGCGGTAGCCGCGGTAATCGACGGGCGGCGGCGCCTCGTAGTACTTGCCCTTGTGGTGGAAGGCCTGCTCGTTGAAGCAGGTCAGCAGCAGGCGAAGCTGCTCCTCGAACAGCTCGCGGTTCTTCTCCGCGTCGAGCAGCGGCGCGCCGAACGACTCGACTTCGCGGGTGTGATAGCCGCGCCCCACCCCCATGACGATGCGGCCGTCGGTGACGATGTCGGCCATGGCGTAGTCCTCCGCCATGCGGATCGGATGCCACATCGGCAGGACGTTGAACGCGCAGCCGAACTTGAGGCGCTTGGTCTGCGTCGCGAGCCACAGCCCGAGCTGGATCAGGTTGGGAAAGACCTCGTAGCCCTCGCGCTGGAAATGGTGCTCGGCGGTCCACAGCACGTCGAAGCCGAGCTCGTCCATGAGCTGCGCCACGTCGCGCGCCGTGAAGAACGCTTCGCGCAGGCGCTCGTCGGAATAGCGCCGGTCGTTCGCCGGCGTGCCGTCGCGGCCGATGTTGTCGAGCTCGATCTGGCCGACATAGAGCACGTGGAATTTCTTGAGCATTTGCTTCCTGCCTGCTTCGTCTTGTCGTGCGCGCCGAGACAGATGGCTTTGGCATAAGCCTACCTTGCCAGAAATCGCTTGCAATCGGGGGACAATGCCGGCCCGCTTCTGGCATCATGCGCAGGCGCCGACGTCGGCGTGCCGCAAAAAGGGGGCAGCCATGCATGCGCTGATCAAGACGAGCCTCGCCGTCCTCATCGCGAGCGCCGCGGGCGCGGCGACGGCGCAGGACTTTCCGAGCCGTCCGATCCGCATGATCGTCCCGCTCACGCCCGGCTCCGGCGCCGACATCGCCGGACGCATCATCGCGCGCTACATGAGCGACGCCTGGCATCAGCCGGTGGTGGTCGAGAACCGCCCTGGCGCGGGCGGGCAGATCGGCACGCAGGCGGTCGCCAAGTCCGATCCGGACGGCCACATGCTGCTGGTGCAGTCGGCCTCGCACGCCGCCAACTCGGCGATCTACAAGAACCTGCCTTACGACCCGCTCAAGGACCTGATCGACGTCGCGCTGCTCGGCATCACGCCGTACGTCATGGTCACGTCGCCGGACGGGCCCTACAAATCATTGCAGGCGCTGATCGACGCGGCCAAGGCCAAGCCCGGCGACGTCCCGTTCGCCTCGGCGGGGGTCGGTACCTCGACGCATCTCGCGGCCGAATACGTCGTCGACCTCGCCGGCATCAAGATGCTGCACGTCCCCTATCGCGGCTCGCCAGAAGCGATCCAGGACACCATCGCGGGCCGCACCGCGTTCTACATGGCGCCGATCAACACCGCGATCGGCCTCGTGAGCGAGGGCCGGCTCAAGGCGATCGGCGTATCGACACGAAAGCGCGCCGAGGTGCTGCCGCAAGTGGTGCCGCTCGCCGAGCAGGGTTTGCCGGCTTACGACGTATCGCTCTGGTTCGGCCTGTGGGCGCCCGCCGGTACGCCGCCCGCCGTGGTGCAAAAACTCAACGCGCAGGTCGCAACGATCGTGCAGATGCCGGAGGTGCGCGAGCAGTTCGCCAAGCTCGGCATCAGCCCGCAGCCGATGAAGCCCGACGAGTTCGGCCGCTTCGTGCGCAACGAGATCGGCACCTATCAGCGCATCGTCAAGCAGGCCGGGATCCCGCAGCAGTAGCGGGCGGCACACTTGCCGCCACCGTGATGGCGCCTGCGATCGACAGCACCGCGGCGAGCGTCAGCCCGACCCAGTAGCCGAGCGAATAAGCCGCGACGCCGGCGGCGAGCGCGATGCCGGCAAGCTGCGCGATGCGCGTCACCGTGTTGTTGACGCCGGACGCCAGCCCTTCGTCGGCGGGAGCCAGCGCGGACATGATCGATGCGGTCAGCGGCGCCACCAGCACGGCGAGCGAAATGCCGAGCAGCGCCATCGGCGCGAGCACGCCGAACGTCACCGAGGCCGGCTTGCCGAGCGCCAGCATGACATACGCGGCCGCCGCGCCGATCGGTCCCGCGATCAGCATGATGCGTGGCCCGATCGAGTCGGCCACTGCGCCGAAGAGGCGCGACAGCAGGCCGACGGCGAGCGTGAACGGCAGAAATGCCAGTCCCGCTTCGGTCGGCGACAAGCCGCGGCGCTCGACCAGATCGAAGGGGACCAGGAAGAACATGATCGAGAGGCCGCAATAGATCAGCAGCGTCGCAACATTGAGTCCGACAAAGGCGCGATTGGCGAGCAGACGCGGCGGCGTCATCGGATGATCGGTCGTGCGCTCCCACAACGCATAGGCGATCAGCGTGACGATGGCGAACACGGCCGCCGCGGCGATCGTGATCCCAGGCAGCCGTGACATTTGCGACCCGCCCGCCGACTCACCGGGGCCGATCTCGCTCAGCGCCCAGGCGAGCGCCGCGAGCGCGACGGCAAGAAGGGCGGCGCCCACTACATCGAACCGGCGCGGATCGGGACGATCCGCCGGCGCAAAGAGCGCCAGAAGTCCGACCGCGATCAGCGCGAGCGGCGGGTTGATCGCGAAGACCCACTGCCACCCGAACGACTCGGTCAGCCATCCGCCGAGGACCGGACCGCCGGCGGTGGTGAGCGCCGACGCCGAGGCCCACACGCCGATCGCGCGGCTGCGCTCCCGCTCCGGATAGGTTGCGCCGATCAAGGCGAGGCTCGTCGGCGACAGGATCGCCGCCGTGACGCCCTGCGCGACGCGGGCGCAGATCAGCCAGGACGCGGATGGCGCGAACGCGCAGGCCACCGAGGCAATGCCGAAGGCGAAACAGCTGAGCCTGAGGACGCGCGCCTTGCCGTAGGCATCGGCGAGCGCGCCGCCGGCCAATGTCAGCGACGCAAGCGCGAGCACGTAGCCGTTGAGAATCCACTGCACCGTGGCGTAGTCCGCGCCGAAATAAGCGCGCAGTTTGGGCAGCGCGACGGTGAGCGCCGAGCCGTCGATGAAGACCATCGCGGACGCGACCACGCAGGCCGCGAGCACCATCCCGCGCCGCGGCGCGAGCGCGCGCCCGAGCGCCTCCGGACATGGTTCGGCCGCGATGATCCCGCTGGCACAGGGCTCCACAAAAGGCTGCGCCATATGGGCTGCTCTCCTGCGCCGTCAGACCGGCCGCGGCCGTCCGGGTTCGCCCAGCGCGCATTCCAGGGCGGCGCGATCCCATTTGCCCGCATTCGCCGCCGCCTCGTAGGTGCTCTGGAGAAATTCGAGCAGCGCCTGATGCGGATCCGGCGCGGTGCGCACCGCGTCGTAAGGCAGGATAAACAGCTCCTTGCTGAAGAAGGCCTGCGCGGGCCGCACCGGCGCGGACGCGAAGCCCTCCGGCGCCGGGTACGCATAGGAGTAGAACGCCGCGTAGTCGATCGGGCCGCCGCCCGGCCAGAAGCCGGCGCTCGATACCTCGTGCGAATAGGCTTCGCGCACGACCGCGTCGGGCAGATGCGGGATGCCGCCCGGATGCGGCGGCGCCCGGCGGCCGGAGAACCGCGTCACCGCGAGATCGAAGCTGCCCCAGAAGAAATGCACCGGGCTCGCCTTGCCGAGAAAACCGGTGCGGAAATGCGAGAGCACTTCGTTCGCGCCCAGCAGCACGCGCCAGAACCGGTTGGCGTAGTCGCGGTCGTAGGCGCCATGGATCTCGTCCCGGTCGAACGGAATGGCGTCGGGGATCTCGTTCGGCACCGGGTTGATGCGCACCGAGATGCCGAGGTGGGCCAGCGTCTGCAGGAGCTCGGCATAGAATTCGGCGACCGGCATGGGCTTGAGCACGAGCTGGCGGAAATGGCCTTCGCTCGTCCGTATCCACAGGATGTGATCGATGAAGTCGAACTCGATCTGGATATCGTGGCCGCCGGAGGAGATGACCGGCGTGCTGAGGCCGCTCACCGTCACGTACAGCGTGACGTGCCAGGAGTGATTGAGCCACGGCGTGAGCGCGAGCCGCATCTTGCCGACGATCTGCATCCACAATTGCAGCGTCGCGCAGGTATCCTTCCAGGCCTCATAAGGCAGTTCCGGCCACAGGTCCGGACGCGACATGAGCGCTCCTTCAGGACAGCTTCACGGTTGCGCGCAGGAAATCGATGAAGGCCTGCAAGGCCGCCGGATTCTGGCGGCGGCTCGGATAGTACAGCATGAAGCCGCCGCGGTGGGGCATCCAATCTTCCAGGAGCGAGATCAGCCGGCCCTCGGCGACGAGGGGCGCGGCGTAATCGATCGGCAGATAGAGAACGCCGACGCCCTCGAGCGCGGCGGCGAGCGCGAGCTCCGCGTCGTTGACGACCAGCGATCCTTCCACCGGGACTTCGATATTCTCGCCGTCCTTCTCGAAGCGCCAGGGGAGCATCACGCCGCTCTGCAGGCGGATGCGGATGCAATTGTGCGCCTTGAGGTCGCGCGGCGTCTCCGGCTTCGCATGCCGCGCCAGATAGTCGGGCGAGGCCGCCGCGATGTGCCGCAGATCCGTGCTGAGCCGCAAGGCGATCATGTCGCGCTCGACGTGATCGCCGAGCCGGATGCCGGCATCGAACTGCTCGGCCACGATATCGACGAGCGCGTTGTCGACCGAGATGTCGACGCGGACATCGGGATATTCGGCGAAGAATTTCGGCAGCAGCGGCGCCAGAATGAAGTGGGCGGCGCCGGGCGCCACGGTCAGGCGCACGACGCCGGCCGGCTTGTCCCGGAATTCGTTGACCGATTCGAGCGCGGCCTCGTAGTCGGAAAAGACCGGACGCAGGCGCGCGAGCAGGCGCTCGCCCGCGACCGTCGGCGCGACGCTGCGGGTGGTGCGGTTGAGCAGCCGCACGCCGAGCTGCTCCTCCAGCCCGCGAATCGAATGGCTGAGCGTCGCAGTCGAGATGCCGAGCTGCGCGGCGGCCTTTCGGAAATTCCGGTACTGCGCCACCGTTACGAAGGCGTTGAACTCGGCAAAATGATTTCCGCGCATAGCTGCCGTGCGAGGAGAACGATGAGGCCGAAGATATGCCTTCCCGGCGCGGCGCAACAGTCCCGATCCGACGAAAGTTGCATCGACCAAGGTCGACCGATTGTTCGATCCACTCGAACGGCGCATGTCGCACTGCGCGCATTATCGCGTCGCCTCCGCGCTCCCATCTCCCCCGCATCGACGGCCAGGCAAATCCTCAGCCGTCGCCACAACAGGAGATTTCCATGTCCACCAAGACCACCCTCGCGGCGATTGCCGCGCTCGTCACCGTCATGGCCAGCCCGGCGTTTGCGGGCGACCAGGACCTCGTCACCGAGCTTCAGGACAGCGGCCGCTATTACGGCGTCGACTACACGGCGAACCCGCTGCACCTCTCGGGCGCTTATGCGTCGGTCAAGGCCCCGCGCGTCCGCGCGCGCAACGGCGCGATCCCGGCTCCGGAGCGGGACTTCCAGCTCCAGGGACGCTTCTGATCACGCGTCATCACCGACTGATCACTTCGAATTGAATCGGCCGGCGCCACGGCGCCGGCCGATTCACTATTTCGTGTTGAGATGGCACGCCGACATGCGGCCAGGCGCGATCTCGATCAGCGGCGGACGTTCGCTGCGGCAGCGCGCCATCGCGAACGGACAGCGTGGATGGAAGTGGCAGCCGGACGGCGGCGCGAGCGGCGACGGAATCTCGCCCGCGATCGGCGCGAAGCGGCGCTTGCGCGCCTCGAGCCGCGGCACGTTCGCGAGCAGCGCCTGTGTGTAGGGATGGTTGGGCGCGCGAAACAGTTGCTCGGTCGGCGCGATCTCGACGACGCGGCCGAGATAGAGGATCACGACGCGGTCGGACAAGTGCTCGACCACGCCGAGATTGTGGCTGATGAAGAGATAGGTGAGACCGAGATCGGCGCGCAGCTGCATAAAGAGGTTGAGCACCTGCGCCTGGATCGAGACGTCGAGCGCCGCCACCGATTCGTCGCACACCAGAAATTCCGGCCTCACCGCGAGGGCGCGAGCGATGCCGATGCGGGCGCGCTGGCCGCCCGAGAACTGATGCGGATATCGGCCCCCATAGGCGGGATCGAGGCCGACGCGGGCGAGCATCCCCGCAACGTAATCGGCGCGCTCCGCCTTCGCGATCAGGCCGTGCACGACCGGCGCCTCGCCGATGATGTCGCCGACGCGCATGCGCGGATTGAGCGATGCCATCGGGTCCTGAAAGATCATCTGGATTTTTCGCGCGAGGTCACGGTCCGCGACGCCGTCGAGCTTCGCGACGGGCCGGCCGCGGAATCGCACCTCGCCCTGCGACGGCGCCAGAATGCCGGCGACGATGCGGCCGAGCGTGGTCTTGCCGCAGCCGGATTCCCCGACGAGGCCCACCACCTCGCCGTCGCGCACCGTAAGATCGATGCTGTCGAGCGCCTGGATGGTGCGCTCGCGCAAGCCGGCGCCGAGCAGATTGGCGGCGCGCGCCGCGAGATCGAGCGGCTGCACGAAGCGCTTGCTGACGCCCGCAACTGCGACGATCGGCTCGCTCATGCGCGCGTCTCGACATGCGGGTGCCAGCAGCGCGCCGCGCGGCCACTCGCGTGCGCGGTCATGGCGGGCTCGGCCACGCACGCTCCATCGGCGCGTGCGCAGCGCGGCGCGAAGGCGCAGCCGGGCGGCAGATGCACGGGCGACGGCGGCATGCCGGGGATCTGGACGAGCGGTGCGCCGCGCGGCTGACGGCCGGGCAGCGAGCCGATCAGTCCGCGCGTATAGGGATGCAGCGGGGACGCGAGCACCGCATCGACCGGCCCCTCCTCCACGATGCGCGCCGCATACATCACGGCGACGCGGTCGGCGAGGCCGGCGACCACGGCGAGATCGTGCGTGATCCAGATCAGCGCCGTGCCGGTCTCGGCGCACAGGCGCTGCATGAGCGCGAGAATCTGCGACTGGATCGTGACGTCGAGCGCGGTGGTCGGCTCGTCCGCGATCACCAGCTCGGGTCGATGCAGCAGCGCGATCGCGATGGCGACGCGCTGGCGCATGCCGCCCGAAAACTGATGCGGATAGGCGGCGAGCCGCGCCGCCGCGTCGGCGATGCCGACCGCGGCCAACGCCTCGGCGGCGCGCGCGCGGGCGGCGCGCTTCGACACCGGCTCATGCGCCGTGATCGCCTCGACCATCTGGGTGTCGACACGCAGCACCGTATTGAGCGTCATCATGGGGTCCTGAAACACCATGGCGATGCGCCGGCCACGATAGTGGCGCAGCTCCTCCTCCGATCGGCCGACGAGCTCCTCGCCGGCGAGGCGGATCGAGCCCGCGACGATGCGGCCGGGCGGATCGACCAGGCCCAGGATGGAGAGGCCGGTCACCGTCTTGCCGGAGCCGGACTCTCCGACCAGCCCCAGCACCTCGCCGCGTTCGACCGCAAAGCCCACCCCGTCGACCGCGCGCACCACGCCCTCGCGCAGGAAGAACTGCGTTTTCAGGTCGGCGACGTCGAGGACCGCCATGGCTTACCGCTTGAGCCGCGGGTTCATCACCTCGCCGATGCGGTCCCCGACCAGATTGATGGCGAGAATGGCGAACAGGAGCGCGATGCCGGGATAGAAGGCGATCCAGTAAAGGCCCGAGAGCATGTAGCCGTAGCCGTTGGCGATGAGCAGCCCGAGCGACGGCTCGGTGATCGGCACGCCCACGCCGAGGAACGACAGCGTCGCCTCGAGCGCGATCGCGTGCGCGACCTGCACGGTCGCCACCACGACGAGCGGCGGAAATGCGTTCGGCAGCAGATGGCGGAACATGATACGCGCGGGCGAGAGCGCGAGGCAGCGCGCCGCTTCGATATATTCGCGCCGCCGCTCGACCAGCGCCGAGCCGCGGATGGTGCGCGCGTAATAGGCCCACTGCACCGAGATGAGCGCCACCACGACCTTGTCGACGCCCTTGCCCAGGATAGCGAGGAGGATGAGGGCGATCAGGATCGCTGGAAACGAGAGCTGGATGTCGACGAGCCGCATCAGCACGCTGTCGAGGCGGCCGCCTGCATAGGCGGCGACGATGCCGACCATGGAGCCGATCGTGAGCGCGACCGCGGTCGCCGTGATGGCGACGAAGAGGCTCATGCGCAGGCCGTACAAGATGGCGGAGAGGAGATCGCGGCCCTGGTCGTCGGTGCCGAGCACATAGAGCATCGACCCGCGCTCGCCGGGAGGCAGCATGTTGTCGAGGATGGAGAGCTGGCCGAGGTCGTACGGGTTCTGCGGCGCGATCCATGGCGCCAGGACGGCGAGCACGATGAGGACGAGGACCACGCCGAGCGCCGCGACCGCGACAGAGCTTTCGCGGAATTCGCTCCACAGGCGGGCGAAGCGCGTCTCGCCGCCGAGTGTCGTCGCGCCGGGCGCCGTCGCATCCATTCAGGCGCTCCGCTCGGTCAGGCGCACGCGCGGGTCGAGCGCCATATAGATGAGATCGACCGCGAGGTTGATCAGCACGAACATGACGACGATCACCATCAGGTAGGCGACGATGACGGGCCGGTCGAGCCGGTAGATCGATTCGATCAAGAGCTTGCCCATGCCGGGCCAGGCGAACACGGTCTCGGTGACGACCGCGAACGCGATCATCGAGCCGAGCTCGAGGCCGAGCACGGTGACGACCGGGATCAGCACGGTCTTGAGCACGTGCACGCCGACGATGCGGCTGCGCGACAGGCCCTTGGCGCGGGCGAAGCGGACGAAGTCCTGCAGCAGCGCCTCGCGCGTCCCCGCATAGGCGAGGCGCACCACGAGGGACGCCTTGTAGATCGCGAGCGTGAGCGCCGGCAGGATGAGATGACGGAGGCCGTCGAGCGTCGCGAGCGACCACGCCACGCCAAAGAGCTCGCGCGTCTCGCCGCGCCCACCGGCGGGCAGCAGGTGAAGTTCGACCGCGAACAGCAGGATCAGCATCAGGCCGAGCCAGAAATTCGGCAGCGAGAAGCCGAAGATCGAGCCCACCATGACGCTGCGCGAAAAAAGCGAGCGCGGCGCGAGGCCGGCGATGAGGCCGAGCGGGACGCCCACGCCCACCGCGATCACCAGCGCCACGAAGGCAAGCTCGAGCGTCGCCGGCATGCGGCTGAGGATGAGGCCGACCGCCGGCACGCCGTGCACGAACGAGGTGCCGAGATCGCCGCGCAGCGCCGAAGCGGCGAAGATGCCGAACTGCGTCCACAGCGGCTGGTCGAGGCCGAGGCGCGCGATCGCTTGCTCGCGCTCGAACTGGTCGGCGTCGGGGCTGATCAGGATGTCGATCGGATTGCCGAGCGCATAGACGCCGAGAAAAACCAGCACCGCCATCGCCGCAATGACGAGCAGCCCCTGCGACACGCGGCGAAGAAGGAAGGCGAGCATGGGTTCCTTTCAGCGAGCACTGAGCGAAGACCGTCATCCTGAGGCGCGAGCCCAACGGGCGAGCCTCGAAGGATGATCGGCCCCGCCGTGGCCGTCGCCCTTTGAGGGCCGCGCTTCGCGCGGCCGCCTCAGGGTGACGGGAAGAGGTTTACTTCACCGGCTTCACCAGCGTGGCCTGGGTGAACTGGTCGGCGCGCGCCACATAGGACAGGTCCTTGCGCATCGCCCAGGTGGTCATCTCGAAATGGAGCGGCAGCAGGCCGTAGTCCTCCATGGCGATGCGGCTCGCCTGCGCCAGCAGCGCGGCGCGCTTGCCGTCGTCGATGGTTGCGAGCGCCTGGTCGATGAGGGCATCGACCTTCGCATTGGAATATGCGCCGGAGTTCGAAGGTCCGTAGCCCTTGTCCCTGTTCGGCGTCGCGATCAGCGACTTGAGCGGCGAGGACATCTCGCCCGTGTCGGCGAGCCAGCCGGCGAGCCAGAAGCCGAATTCGTGCCGGTTGCGCTTGGCGAAGAACTGGCTCTGCGTCATGGCGTCAACCGTGACCTTGAGCCCGATGCGGGTGAGCATCTGCGCCACCGCCTGCGAGATCAGCGCGTCGTTGACGTAGCGGTCGTTCGGCGTCGCCAGCGTGAGCGCGAAGCCTTGTGGATAGCCCGCCTCGGCGAGCAGCTTCTTGGCGCCGTCCTGATCGGGTTTTGCCGGACGCGCGTCCTTGTTGGCCCCGAACATGGTCGGCGGCAACATCTCGGCCGCCGCCATGGCGACGCCGCCCATGATGCGGGCGACGATCGCGTCGCGATCGATCGCCTTGGAGATGGCGGCGCGCACGCGCTTGTCGCGGAACGGATTCTTGTTGGCGGCGGCGTCACCCACACCGGGCGCGACGTCGTCGATGTAATTGAAATGCAGATAGACGACGCGGTTCGAGAGCGCCTGCACGACCTTGAAGCCCGCATTGGCCTTGATGCGCTCGAGGTCCTGGATCGGAATGTTCTCGATGAGATCGACGTCGCCCGAGAGCAGCGCCGCCACGCGCGGGCCCGCGCTGGTGATGGGCCGGAAGATGACGCGCGACCACGCGGGCTTGTCGCCCCAGTAGCCCTCGTTGCGCTCCAGGATGACACGGTCGCCCTTGGTGTAGCGCACGAGCCGGTAGGGACCGGTGCCGATCGCGGTCTCGCCGGAATTGAACTGCTCGGTGCGCGGATAGGTGCCGACGCCCTTGCACGCCTGCCGGTCGAACGTGACCGTGCCGCCGCCGTTCGCCTTGGCCGAAAGGATGCCGACGCTCGATAGCTCGTCGGCGAGCAGCGGATACGGCTTGTCGGTGGTGATCACCAGCGTGAGCGGATCGGGCGCGGTCATGCCCGAGATGGCGCGCACGTGGATGCCGAACGAGGATGGCGAGTTCTCGACGCGCGGCGCGCGGCAATAGGAGTAGATCACGTCATTGGCGGTGAAGTCGGCGCCGTTGGAAAATTTCACGCCCGGCCGCAGCTTGAATTCCCAGGTGGTGTCGTTGACGGTGCGCCACGACACCGCAAGGGCGGGCTTGACCAGCTGGTTCTCGTCCTGGTCGGTCAGCCGGTCAAAGATGTGCTTGAGCAGCGAATTGTTGGGCGTGAGGTTGTGGAAATGCGGATCCATGGCCGAGGGCTCCGCCGACAGCCCGATCTTGAGCTCCTGCGCTGCCGCGGCCGAAATGCAGCCGACGGACACCAGCACGGCGGCGATTTTCTTGAGCTTGGACATTGTACATCCCCTCATCGTCATGGGAGCATACCGCGTCATGACGGAAATCCAACGGTCGATCGAGATTCTGGAAGCCCTGGTCGGCTTCGACACGACCAGCCGCAACTCGAACCTGCCGCTGGTCGCCTGGATCGAGGCCTATCTCGACCGCTGCGGCATCGCGCACGAGCGCATTCCCGACCGGACTGGAACCAAGAGCAATGTCTGGGTGACCATCGGCCCGCCCGAAAAGCCGGGCTACATCCTCTCCGGCCATACCGACGTGGTGCCGGTCGACGGGCAAACCTGGTCCAAACCTGGTCGAGCGATCCTTTCCGGCTCAAGCAGCGCGACGGCCGGCTGTTCGGCCGCGGCGCAGCCGACATGAAGGGGTTTGTGGCCTGCTGTCTCGCGGCGGTGCCCGACATGGCGGCGCGCAGGCTTGCGCGGCCGATCCATCTCGCCATCTCGTACGACGAGGAGGTCGGCTGCATCGGCGTGCGCGACATGATCGCGCATCTCAAGCGCGCGCCCGTCCTGCCGATCGCGTGTTTCGTCGGCGAGCCCACCAATATGGGCGTGGTCATCGGCCACAAGAGCAAGCGCTCGCTCACCGTCACGGTGCGGGGGAAGACCGCCCACTCCTCGCTCGCGCCGCAAGGCGTCAATGCGGTCGAGTACGCGGCGCGGCTGATCGTGAAGATCCGCGACATGAGCGACCGTTTCGCGCGCGAGGGCGCGCGCGATGCGCTCTACGACGTGCCGTTCACCACGGGGCATACCGGCGTGGTGAGCGGCGGCACCGCGCTGAACATCGTGCCGGAGAGCTGCGTCTTCGAGTTCGAGTTTCGCACGATCGCGGCGGACAACATCGACGCGCTGGTCGACGAGGTCGTGCGCTACGCGCGCGAGCGGCTCGAGCCCGAGATGAAGGCGGTCAGTCCCGAGGCGGGGATCACGTTCGACGAGAAGTCGGAATTCCCCGGCCTCGACACGCCGGCCGCGGACGACGTGGTGGTGCTCGCCAAGAAGCTCGGCCGCAGCAACGCGCACGGCAAGGTGGCTTACGGCACCGAGGCGGGGCTTTTTTCGGCCGCCGGCATCCCGTCGGTCGTGATCGGCCCCGGCTCGATCGAGCAGGCGCACAAGGCGGACGAGTTCATCGCGGTGAGCGAGCTCGAGAAATGCGGCGCGTTCATCGACCGGCTGATCGCGCATTGCGCTGAGCATTCTGCCTAACTCCGCCCTCATCCTGAGGAGCCTGCCTTCGCACAGCGAAGGCAGGCGTCTCGAAGGACGAGGGCGGCCACGGAGGCGCCTCGGCCGCCTCGTGGTTCGAGACGCGTCGCTGCGCGACGCTCCTCACCATGAGGCGGAGAGAGGTAGGAGCTCGCTGCATCGACGACTTGTATCGCAGACACCAACATTGCATCCTCACCATCTCAATTCGGACCCGCGGGGTGACGGCCATGCGGCTCGCGCGTATTGCCACGATCGCTTCCCTCGTCTTGGCGGCGCACATCGCGCCTTCCGCCGCACAGGAGTGGCCGGCGCGGCCGGTGACGCTGGTGGTGCCGTACGCGGCGGGCGGGCCGGTCGACACGATCGCGCGCATCGTCGCGGCGCGATTGAGCGAAATCCTCGGACAGCAGGTCATCGTCGAGAATGTCGGCGGCGCCGGCGGCATGACCGGGTCCAATCGCGTCGCCAAGGCGGAGCCCAACGGCTACACGATCCTGATGGGCGGCTCGGCCGTGCTCGCACAGACCCAGAGCATGTACAAAAGGCCGCTGTACAACGCCGCGACCGACTTCGCGCCGGTGGCGCTGTTCGCGGATTCGGCGCGTGTCCTGATCACGCGCAAGGATCTGCCGGTCAACACGCTCGCCGAGTTCATCACCTATGCGAAGGCGAATCACGCCAAGATGCAATACGCCTCGTCCGGCGCGGGCTCGGGCATGCACATCTGCGCCGTCATCCTCAACATGGCGATGGGCACCGACGTCGTCCACGTCCCTTACCGCGGCAGCGGGCCCGCCATGCAGGACATGCTCGCCGGCCGCATCGATTACATGTGCGAGCAGATCTCGACCGCGGTGCCGCAGATCCAGGCCGGTAACGTAAGGGCGATCGTCACGCTCGGGCCGTCGCGGCCGCCGGTGCTCGCCCATCTGCCGACCGCGACCGAACTCGGCATGCCCGAGCTCGACTGCAACGCCTGGGCCGCGCTGGTCATGCCCAAGGGGACGCCGGACGCCATCATCCACCGCCTCGCCAAGGCGACGAGCGAGGCGATCGACTCCGCCATGGTGCGCGAGCGCTTCGAGGCGGTCGGCGTCACCGTGCCGCCGCCGGAGCGCCGCACGCCGGAATTCCTCGCCAAATACATCCCGAGCGAGATCGAGCGCTGGGCCGTTCCGATCAAGGCGGCCGGCGTGCAGGTGGATTGAGGCTCACATGACTCTGCGCATCGGCCTCATCATTCCGTCCTCGAACCGCATGGTCGAGCAGGAGATGGCGCGGTTCGTTCCGCCGGGCGTGACGCTGCATGTGGCGCGCCTGCGCATGACCGGCCCGCATCATGCGCCGCTCGCGCAACTGCTGCCGCGCATCGAGGAGGCGGCCGGCACGTTGGCCGATGCCAAATGCGGCGTCGTCACCTTCCACTGCACCGCGACCTCGATGGAGGAAGGCCCCGACGGCGAGGAGCGCGCGCTCGCAGCGGTGGCGCGCTCCGGCGCGCGGGACGCATCGACGACCGCGACGGCTGTCCGGCGCGCGCTCGCGGCGCTCGGCACGCGCCGGCTCGTGCTGGTCACGCCATACAGCGCGGCGACGACCGCCGAGGAGGCCGCGTTCCTGCACGCGGCGGGCGTCGACGTGGTGCACAGCGTCGCCTGTGCGCTTGCCGGAAGCGACGCGTACTGCTCGACGCCGCCGGAATTCTGGCGCGACCGCACGATCGAGGCCGCCCGTCCCGACGCGGACCTTTATTTCATCAGCTGCACGAACATCGCGGCGCTCGGCATCATCGAGGAGCTCGAGAGGCGGCTCGAGCGGCCGGTCATCACGAGCAATCAGGTGGTGCTGTGGGACTCGCTCGCGCGGCTCGGCCACCGCGATCGGCGCAATTGTCCCGGGCGGCTGTTTGCAGCATCGACGCCCGCCCCCGTCCCAGCGTGAAAGCCGTTACGCTCGCCGCAGCCGTCGCCTTCGCGGCCGCGCCCGCCGCCGCGCAGGACGACATCGCCACCTTCTACCAGGGCAAGCAGGTGCGCATCGTGGTCGGCACCGCGGCGGGCGGCGGCTACGACCTCTTCGCGCGCATCGTGGCGCGCCACATCGCGGGCCATATCCCGGGACACCCGAACGTCATCGTGCAGAACCTGCCGGCCGCCGGCGGCATGGCGATGACCAACCAGCACTACGCCAGCGGGGCGCGCGACGGCACCGTGATCGGCGCGCCGATCAACGGCATCCCGACCGCGCCGCTGCTCCAGCCCACCGGCCCGCGCTTCGACGCCACCAAGCTGATCTGGCTCGGCAGCACCAATCGCGAGCCTTACGTCGCGTACGTCTGGCACACGGCGCCGGTGCAAAGCCTCGCGGAGCTGCGCGCCAAGGAGCTGCTGGTCGGCGCCACGGCGCCCGGCACCAGCA
>WNFC01007419.1_pt1 | contig 15178 bp, 8 predicted proteins | sample 5400541 | NCBI WGS metagenome assembly WNFC01 (sample SAMN13153342, study PRJNA577476) | soil metagenome | isolation source: 120 cm saprolite under Douglas fir tree site 2 hole 2 replicate 1 | place: USA:California | collected 2015-04-18
CACACCGATCATTACTTCTTCCATGTATTCCCGGGGAGCTTTAATTCCGGACGGCGTCATAATGCCAGAACTCATATTCCTACCCTCCATAGCTTCAAACGTTCCAGTTCTAATTCTAGTTTCTCTGTCGGGCTCGCGGTGACTGAAGTTCGGTGAGCTTGGTTACAGATTTATCGGAATTCAATATCAGCCGCCACAGCGTCTGGCAGAGCCCGTTCGTGGTATACACGCAGGAGCGGCGAGATTCAAGGTGTCTGGGATTGAGAACCTTGGACCAGTTAGACTGGACAAACCTGAGGTTCCGGAAATCCGTGAGTGGAGGAAAGATGGAGCGGGAGACGGGGATCGAACCCGCGACATCCAGCTTGGGAAGCCGGCATTCTATTTTCGCGGTTTTTGCCACTTCTCACGTAGCAAAGGGCTTATGCCGAACCCATTTAACATCAGCAACTTAGCCATTATGGCCACAGTGCATACACGGGCCTCTGGAAGCAAACAGAATCTGCGCCTATCGACAAGCGCAGAAATTTGATGCGGATTGTGTGGCGAAAACGCAGCTTTGGCATCCGCCAGCAAACCCATAAGCCCCCAGATGCGCGCTAGGTCGTGGCTAACGAAAGGAAGCTACCGCAGGACCTCTTCCGAATCGCACCTGGTGGGAAAGACCTGCCTGCTGTCTGGTCCGAACACGAGTCGAAGAAGCTCTAGCTACTAAGCTAGCGTCGGATACCTTCACTCGGGTTAGAATATTGCTAGCGTGATCTCGGAGGTGAGCGATGCGACTCAAGTCCTCCCTTCTACCGGCAGTGCTTCTTACAGCCCTGCTATCTCTCAGCCAGACCCAACCACGCGACGGCCCGCTGGTGATGCCAATTCCGAATCCGGACGGCATCTGGCAAGCCCCGCCGCACACCGCGTCACCGCGGCGAATTGACGCTGCACGAGTAAAGAACCAGGCGGACGAACTCGCCAGACTCTCCTCTGGCATTCCTGCCGATGTCGATCAGGTGGGAAAAGGGTTGCTGCCGAAAGAGCTGAACGAAAAGCTCAGGCGGATTGAGAAATTATCCAAGCAGCTTCGGCAGGCGCTGGAATAACGCTAGGGATCGCGCAGTCGGCCTGCCTGGGCGCGTTCGCGATCGGCATCGGCCTGCAGGCCCAGTTTCGCGTATGCGTCGGCCAAAAAAATATGTGCCTCTTTCGACTCCGGCTCCACGGTGACCGCCGTTTTCAAATTGGGCAATCCCTGCCGGGCCTCCCCCTGAAGCGTAAGAATACGACCCAGCAGCAGGTTGGCACGGAAATGCTGGGGATTGAGCTGGAGAACCGTATGCAGCAATTCCATAGCTTCCGGCACACGCTTGATCCGGGCATAGACTGAGGCCAGCGAGTATTGTGCGTCCGGCCATTTGGGGCGCTTCTTGGCTACAAATTCGAAGTAGGAGGCCGACTCCTCCCACGCCCCTGTCTCGTAAAAGGCCAACCCAAGCTCGTACCGTGCGGGGATGGAGTCTGGCAACAGCTCCAGCGACTTGCGAAGAGCCACAATCGCTTCGGGATACTGCTTCGTCCTTGCCAACGCAACACCCAGCTGCATCTGAGCCACCGAGATTGAAGGACTGTCCTCGAGGACGCGCTGCAGCAGAGGAATGGCTTGTTGATAACGGCCGTCTTCAACCGCCATCATGCCCTCGTGCAGAACATTTGATACCTCGATCTTGTCCTTTGGGTCGGCTCCCTGAAGCGGATCCTGCGATCGAGTTGCAGAATTCGACGTTACATAGCCGAGGGAACCCAAATTTTCCGCTTGCTCAGAGCTTAACTCGGGCTCTCGCGGACGCTCGTGATAGCTGCTGGAATGATCACGAAAGTCATCCAGCTGAGACTGGAGAGTGTCCGCCACGGCAGGCGAGGTGGCGGCGAGGTTCCGCTTCTCAGCCTGGTCCTTGGACCGGTCGTAGAGCTCACGCTGGGGAGCACGGACGAACAGGTACTTCCCATTGCGCCACGAACGTAATGCGCTCCAGCCAAAGGCACGGTGCGGGTAATCGGTTTCCGCATAAGCCGGCAGATCCTCAGCAGGTTTCGCGCCAGCTGAAGCTTTCATCAAGGGAACCAGGGACTCGCCCTGGAAAGTGGGTGGCAGCGGCAGGCTCAACATACTCAAAAGTGTGGGAGCGAAGTCTACGAGTCGGACGCTGCTAGGCACACGCCGTCCGGCGAGCAACTCTCTCGGGAGCTTGAAAACCAATGGCACGCGGATGGTTTCGTCGTAAAGGAAAATGCCGTGCATGCGCTCGCCGTGGTCGCCCAACGACTCACCATGGTCGGACATTACGGCAATCAGCGCACCGTCATAGAGTCCACGCAGGCGGAGGTATGCGAAGAACTTGCCCAAAGCGGCGTCCGCATAGGCAACTTCACCATCGTAGGGAGCATGGGGATCATACAAATGGATCCAAATAAAAAACGGTAACGAGCGGTTCTTCTTCAACCAGGCAATTGCGTGTGCAACGACGTCCATGCCGCGACGCTCGAGAGTATCGTATCGGCTCTCATCGCGGTCTCGCTTGGCACGAAAACCGGCATCAAAAAAATCAAACCCGCGATCGAAGCCGGGCGCCATGTTGGCCTTTGGATCCAAGATCAGCGAGCCGATGAACGCGGCGGTCTGGTATCCGCCCTTTTGCAGGATATCCGGCACAAAGGGCAATAACGCTGGCAGCGGGTGCCCGAAATCGGTGACAGTGTGAAATTGCGGGTAGGTACCGGTAAAAATGGTGGCGTGCGAAACCGGTGTCAGCGGCGCTTGCGAATAGGCACGCTCAAAGACGATCCCCTGCCTTGCCAGTGTATCCAGGTTCGGCGTTAGGCCGCGCTTGCAGCCCAGGAAGCCCATGCGGTCGGCGCGGGTAGTATCCACCGTCACCACAACGATGTTGGGCGCTTCGGCGCGCGCCACGGCCACCCAGAAAATAACCGTCAGAAGAAGCAAGAGCAGTGGCCTGCGCATAAGAACAAAAGGGAGTTTACCAAAGGCAAACTCCCTGCGGAATCCGGCCGGCCCTGGCTCAGAAAGAGAACCTGAGGCCGAACTGCATATTGCGTTGCGCCCCGGTGCCCAGGATTGGATTGAAGCCAAGGCCTACATCGGGCGTAGCGAACATGCTGTGATTCAAAACATTGAACACCGCCCAACTGAACTGCACCGTGTAGCGCTCGGCAAACTTGAAGTTCTTGAATATGCTCATGTCGAGTTGGGAGATGCCCGGCTGCCGCAAACTGTTTCGTCCCGCGTTTCCCACTGTGCCGTTTGCCGGGCCTGAAAAAGCGCTCGCATTAAAAAATTGGTTCACGTTGTGGTACTCATAATTAAGCGGTGCGCCATTGTAATCCGCGTAGGTAGACTTCAACCCCTGGTTCGAAGCATCGCCATGGACGAACGCGGTAAACGGGCGTCCGTTCTGAGCGCGGAAGATGGAATTGATCTGCCATCCCTCCCCCACCAGTCTGGGGACCCCATGAAATCTGGGAATTTCATAAACCGAGGTGAAGTTGACATTTAACGGGGTATCAAAGTTTGAAGGCGCGTAATTTTTATTGACATTGTACGGATTCTGGAACTGCGACAGGAAATCGCCGCCACGATTGGCCGATCCGGTGTCGAGCGCTCGCGACCATGTGAAGTTCACCTGGCCAGTAAGCCCGTGAACTTCCCGCACCTTGAACCCGGTCTGCAGACTGTTGTAGTTGGAGTAGCCGTCATTGTTCAGTTGCAGGATATGGTTATACTGCGGGAAACTTGTGCCGAACGGCTGCCGGGTGCTATCGCATGCCACTGTGCTGATAGGGCACGCATTGAGGTCGCGCCAGTTGACCAGATCGCGGCCCGCCGTTCCGACATACGCAACCAAAAAAGAAATGTGATCACTGAATTCCTGCTCCACCGTCAGATTGTAGGCATGATTCATTGGTGTCTGGAAGTCACGGACGACCTGCACGATGTTAAAGGGCGGCGAGGGAGCACTAGCGGCGCTTGGTCCATAGATGTTTACTCCCGGCGCGAGGCAGATAAAGATCGAGCAAAGCGAATTCGGCTGGGTACCGCTGTTGAAAAGGGCTTGGTTGGCGGCCGGGGTGACGAATTCATCAATTGCAAAGTTACCCGACGCCACCTGCGTAAAGAAACCGGAGCGGGTACCGCTCCAGCTATTGAAGTAGGTCTGAGGAGCATGAAGCGTGCCGAAATTCGGCAGGTCGTAATTCAGAGAATACCCACCGCGTAATACCGTCCTGCTGTTCTTGAATACGTCCCATGCGAATCCCACCCTGGGACCGAAATTATTCATGTCCACTTTGTAAAGCGGCTGCTTCGACAGACTGACAAATCCACCTGCGTCAGCTTTGGAATTGCCAGGCAAAAAATTGGCGCCGATGTTATTTTTTTCGCCCAGAGCACCGGCAACGTCCCAGCGTACGCCCAACTCGAGCGTGAAGTTGGGTTTTGCCTTCCAGCTATCCTGCACATAGAGTCCCAACGAATTCTGGAAAATATGGCGGGTGGTAACGCCAAATGACCTACCGCTGCCTTCGGCCAGGCCCAGCAGCAACTCGTTAAGGGCAGCTACGTGATTCGCTTGAGTCACGCCGTTGAATTCGGCAGGGCACACCCCGTACGTAGCGCAATAGTAGAAGCCGTAAGAGTAAAACGACAGGTCCGAGCGCGAGCGATCGCGCCGCGTCTTGGTCGTAGCCCTCTGAAACTGCCCCCCGATTTTGATCGTGTGATTACCTTTAATATCAGTAAAGTGCTCTTGCCAGTCGTAACTGGCATTGGGACGAGTGATGATGGGATATCCCTGGATTCCTCCAACCTCCGCATAACCGTTAGCACTAGGACCGAAGTATCCGAGGTAATAGACGGCGGGTACGCCAAAGTTCTCTTTGTCCTGCGGGCCGGCACCAAGCGGACCGGTGTTGATACCCAAGGCGTTGGGATCGATGTTGTTGTTCACACCAATCCGCTGGGAAAAGCGCTGATAACCGACGCGGCTCTCCAGCACTTTGTTAGAGCTGATCGTCCAGATGTAATTCAAGCCCAAAAGCTGGGCGCGGGTAGGGGCAACAGAGTTCCACATGTTCGGGTTAGTTGCCAGCGGACCCACCGATTGGGGTACACCGGCAGCTGCCGGTTGATTATTCAGACTGTCTCCGAATAAGTACTTAACCGAGACACGATGGCTTGCATTGAAGATGTGGTCGAACTTTACGTGAAAATTGTTGAGATCAAGTTTGTTCTGAGCCTCCACATTCAACTGTCCCGTCGGAGATGTCGGAATGAACGAGAGCAGATTGGCTCCAATGCTGCTGACCTGGCCATCATCGGCTGTACCGAAGATTTGATCGGGGCCCGGTCCTGGGCCGGTGTTTAAGCACAGGGGAGCTCCTGTAGTGGCGCTGAGCACTGCCTCGCCCGAAGTGTTAGGGTTAATACCCGTCTCCACACATTGCGTAGCATCGAAAATTTCCGAGGGTTTTGGCACAGGCACCTGTGCGGGAAACACGTCTTTCAGATGGAACCCTTGGTAGGACAGGAACACGAAGTCCTTATCTTTGCGGATGGGGAATCCGACGGATGCGCCAAACTGATTCAAGCGGAAAGGGGTCACCTTGGTGGCGAAATAATTCCTCGCGTCGAAAGCGTCAGTATGGCGATTCCAAAACGCAGTCCCATGCAGTTCGTTGGTGCCGCTCTTCAGGCCGATGTCAATCACCGACCCGCCCCGCACCCCGTATTCCACTCCCGGATTGGACTGCACATTAAACTCGGAGATGCCGTCCAAGGGAATCAAAGCAGCAGCCGTCCCTGCGATTGCCGCCTGTCCAAATGAGGACTCGCCGTAGTAACGGTCGTTGTTGGGAATGCCGTCCACCGCGAAGTTGTTGGACGTGGCCCGCTGCCCGTTGATATTTAGGCTTTGGAAACCACCTCCCGGACTGCGCTGCACTCCCGGCACACCATCCAGCAGGTTGTTAAAGTCGCCCCCGTTGTTCGGAAGATCCGCGACCTGGCGGCTGCCGAATAATGTGCTGAGGCGGTTTTCCGTGGTCTCCACCAGGGGCGCAACATCGGCAACCTCCACCGTTTCGTTCCGCGCGCCTATCTGTAGAGCAAAGTTCGCAGAGGTCACCAGTGCAATGCTTACCGTGGCTTGACGCTCGGAAGTCTTGAATCCTGCACCTTCAACGGACAAGCGGTACTGACCGGGGGGAAGATCGACCAGGCGATAGAACCCGCTATCGTTGGTAGTGCTGGACGCCTTCTCCCCCGTCGCCACATTCTGCGCACGCACCAGGGCGCCGGTCACGAACGCACCGCTTTGGTCGGTAATAGTGCCGGAAATATCGCCCGTTATCTTTTGCGCTAAGAGAGGAGAGAAAACGAGAGTGACAATCGCCACCAGAGCGAGCCGTCGTGACCACAGACGCCGCATGGGAACCTCCCGTCACAACATCCGGCGGACAGAAGGCGCCATTTTAAGCGAGTAGAGAGAAATGTGGAAAGATCGCGATCGTAAATGCAGTCCCCCACAGGACCGCCCTCATCCCTGATGGCTCAAGAGCTTAATCCTTCTTCTAGACGAACATCAAGAAAAATATAAGCACTCCGGCACACCCCATCTGCTGGAAAGAGATACCGCAGCTGGGAAATTGTCTGGCCGCACGCCTTCTTTTGTCCTAGAATTCCCGTTTTCAACTACCGCCGCCATCCAGAGTGGCCTCAGGCCGCGAAGGACGTGGCCTTTATCAACAAAATACATAGGTTCGTCGGTCGCTGATACATTCTCAGAACGATAGAAAACGGAAGAAGAGGAGAGGACCTCTTGAGAAAAACCCCGTGCCTAGCTGTCATGATCGCGCTGGCCTGCAGCGTGCTTCTATCAGCACAAGTGATCGCGGTAAAAGCTGGAAAGCTCGTCGATCCCGAAGCTGCGACTGTCCTAAAAGACCAGCTTATTCTGATTCGGGATGGCAAGATCGCCGCTCTCGGCCACAATCTGGCCATTCCCGCCGGAACTCAAACTATCGATCTGTCAGCCGACACCGTTCTGCCTGGGCTCATCGATTGCCACACCCACTTGGCCGACGGCGCACATGGCGATGGAGATCCGGTAAGCGTGTTCCGCAAGACCGCGGCGCAACTGGCTCTGGAATCCGTCCCCAATGCCAAGGTGACCCTTGAGTCCGGCTTCACCACCGTCCGCGATGTGGGCACCTACCGCGCGTTGGGGGATATTGCTCTTCGCGACGCCATCAACCACGATTACATCGTCGGACCTCGTATGTTCGTCGCCGGTGCTTACGTAACGATCACGGGTGGCGCCGGAGCCGACAGTGGCCTGGCGCCGGACATGCCCTTGCCATGGGACATGCACTACGGCGAAGCGAACAGCCCCTGGGAAGTTCGGCAAGTGATACGCAAACTGGCCCATGACGGTGTAGATCACATTAAGGTTCTCTCCAGCGGCGCGGTCTTGACCCACGGCAGCAATCCGAGATCTCAGGAGTTCACCCTTGAGGAACTGCAGGCCGCAGTCGATGAAGCCGGCCATTTCGGACTGCGCGTGGAGTCTCACGCTCACTCCCCGGAAGGAATCAAGAACGCGATCCGCGCCGGCGTAGCGTCGGTCGAGCATGCCACCATGATTGATGAAGAAGGCATCGCGCTGGCCAAAAAGAACGGCACCTACCTCGACATGGATATTTACGACGAAGAGTGTATCCAGGAGGCAGGACAAAATGGTCGCATGCCCAAGGATTTTCTCGAGCATGATGCTGCCTTGGGCCAAATTCAGCGTGACAACTTCCGCAAAGCGGTCCAGGCGGGCGTGAAGATGTCCTTCGGCACTGATGCTGGCGTCTGCCCTTACGGCATCAGCGCACGGCAGTTCGCCTTCATGGTCAAGTACGGCATGACGCCAATGCAGGCAATTCAATCTGCGACCATCAATGCTGCCGATCTGCTGGGTAAGCGTGAGTTATTAGGATCGATTAAGCCGGCCAAATACGCAGACCTCATTGCGGTGAGTGGTGACCCGCTCCTGGATGTTTCCGTCCTCGAGCGGGTGGAATTTGTGATGAAAGAGGGAAAGATCTACAAGCACAAATGAATCCCAGGGTGATCGTAAACCGTTGCCCAGAGCACTCGTTCCACAATGGCTTTGGTCAGCTAGTTGAGCAGACAGTTCTTCCCGATGATGTCCCCGGGCTTTTTGTCTACCGTGGCCGAAATGATGACTGGTATAACGTCACGGGATTCCGAGGTCCGGATTCTCTTACCATGTCCTTGGACGAATCCTTGGCCCTCTGTCATCACCAAAAACTGGTCTGCCTCCACATTTTCGAACTTTTCAATTAAGCCACTCGGCCAACGCACTTCGAGGTAACCGACACGAGTATCGCGGCCTAGTCCGAAATGCAGGCGCGAATCATTATTCGAGAGATAACTTCCTCCACTTTGTACCTCCGCAACCTGTTTTCGCTCGCCGACCCCAATCGTTGCTCGTGCTCCGATGGCGTCTCGATTACTCTTAGTACCGATCAACTTCAAGGTAAGCCAATGATTTCGGTTTCCACCGTCATTGCGGAGCAAAGTCGGACGGTCATTTAGATTGACGATTAAGAGATCAAGATCGCCATCGTTATCGTAATCTCCGTAAGCAACCCCGCGACTGGTCTTTTCACTCAAAAGTCCACCTCCGACTTCTGCTGTAACCTCGCGGAACGTTCCATTTCCCAGATTCTGATAAAGCTGTTTGCGTTCCTTATACGTGGATCCAACCGCAAACCGATCTATCTCAGGGTAAACATGCCCATTGGCTACAAAAAGATCCAGAAAACCGTCGTTGTCGAGGTCTACGAACACGGTTCCCCAGCCGAGATAGGGCATCGACGATTGGCCAAAACCAGCCGAAGACGTAGCGTCTGTAAAAGTGCCGTCCTTATTATTCTTGAAGAGAGTAGCAATATCATGAGAAAACACCGTGACGTAAAAATCAAGGTAGCCATCATTGTTGTAATCACCAACGGCTACCCCCATGTTGGACTGCTCCCGGCCCTCTCCGTTCAGCGCGACGCCAGAAAACAACCCCACTTCTGAAAATGTGCCGTCGTGATTGTTGTGGAACAAGAAGTTGCGGGCAGAATCGTTTGCCACAAAGATATCCGGCCAGCCATCATTGTCGAAATCGGTAAACACTACGGCGAAACCAGGATATCCGGGGTCCTGGATGCCGGCTCGTCGAGTGACATCAGTGAAGGTACCGTCGCGGTTGTTGTGATAGAGGATATCTGGTTCACCGGGCAGACCTCGTGGTCCGCACATGACGTCAATGCCCATATACTTGCAAAATGGGCTGCTTCCTCGTTTTGGGACCGTTTTTTGATCAAAAGCAATGTAGTTGGCAACATAGAGATCGACATATCCGTCCCTGTCGTAATCCCCAAAAGAACAACCTGTACTCCAGTGCGAACCTTTGATTCCTGCCCGCTCCGTTACATCTGTAAAGGTGCCGTCCCCGTTATTGCGAAACAGGGAGTTCGTGCCAAAACCGGTAACAAAAATGTCTTCAAACCCGTCATTGTCGTAATCGGCAATGCACACGCCCATCCCCCATCCTCTCTTGGTCAGTCCGGCTTTCACAGTAACATCGGTGAAAGTACCATCTCCGTTATTTCTGTACAATGCAACTATCTGGTCGCCACCACCTTTCATGTGCTCCAACGTCGAGCCGTTGACGACTAGGACGTCAATGTACCCATCATTGTCATAATCAAAAAATGCTACCCCATTGCCATTTACTTCTACGATGTAGTCTTTGCTTTGCTCGCCCGTGATATTTATCAGTCTAAGTCCTGCTTGATCGGCGACGTCGATAAGCCTGATTCCCATAGACTTTGCAGGCCCTTGCGATGGTCCGGCCGATAGCGATGCCAGCAAGAGTAACAACATCGCTCCGTAATGGCAGATCTGCTTGATCGAGGTCATTGTTTGTACTGAACTGGCGGGGATTCTCCCTTGCTCTCAGGCCGTCGGGCTTTGAGGAGCATGGGATTTCTGTCGCTCCATGATTTATGGAACGGTTCTCGACGAACGATTCCCTTACCTTCTACAATAGTCAAAACACAATTAAGGTCTACGTTTTGCATGATGTCCGCGATTCCACTGGGCCATCGAACTTCGAGCCGGTCAACGCGTTCGGCTTTGCCCAAGCCAAAGTGGACCCGCATGTCGCTCTGGCTTAGATAACTGGACCCTGCTTTGACCTCACGCGTTTGAGTCTGAGGACCTATAATGAGCTTCAGCCGCGCGCCCACCCCGTCGCGGTTACTTTTTGTTCCCACGGTGCGGATGATCACGGCACTGTTTCCATCGTCAGCGTCGTTGTGAAGCAATTCGGGTCGCTGCCCATTGTTGCTTACCAGCAGATCCAGGTGACCGTCGTTGTCAATGTCTGCGACTGCCAGGCCACGGCCAACCCTTTGTACTGCAAAAGCAGGACCAGAACTGAGCCCAACCTCTCTGAATACGCCCTTCCCTTCATTGTGGAAGAGCAACTTTCTTTGCGCATAGGAAGCGCTTTCGCGAAAATAACTGGCATTGTCCAGAACGTTTCCATTAGCCACCACGAGGTCCAGCTGACCATCGTTGTCATAGTCGAAAAAGGCGGTGCCAAAACCGACGAACGGCAGGCTGGGTTGGCCCACGCCGCTTTCATAGCTGTCAAGAAAAATGCCATGATCGTTGTGGTAAAGCGTATGGGCTTCGAGGTCCAAGTGGGTTACAAAAATGTCCAGCCAACCATCATTGTCGTAGTCGGCGATATCAGCGCCCATACCGGCACCCGGGCTGCCATTTCCATTAACGGCGACTCCCGCCCACAACCCAACTTCCTTAAACGTTCCATCTCCCTGATTTGCAAAAAGGAAGTTCGGGACCGAATCGTTTGCGACAAAAATGTCGATCCAACCATCATTGTTATAGTCTCCAAAAACCACCCCCAGACCCTTTCCGAGGGTGCTTTCGATTCCAGCCTTGCGGGTGATGTCAGTAAATGTGCCATTGCCATTATTGCGGTACAGTTTGTCAGATAATCCGTTATATACGTTGGGATGACAGTAGGCACGAACGCCTCTAAGGTAATCACCGCAGTATTTGTTGTTGTGCAAACCAAAATCTACGTAATTCGTCACAAACAGATCCACGTAACCATCGTTATCGATGTCGCCGAACGCACAACTGGTGCTCCAGGAGTTCAAACCTACACCAGCTTTAGCGGTTACGTCGGTGAATGTACCATCCCCGTTATTATGGTATAAACCGTTTTGTCCGAATGCGGTGATATAAAGATCCTCCCAGCCGTCATTGTCGTAGTCGGCAGCACACGCGCCCATCCCATAGCCGTGAACAATAACACCTGACTCAGATGTGACGTCAGTAAACGTCCCGTCCCCATTGTTCCTGTACAATCTACTTCGGGTCTGAGAAGAAACGTCGTCCTTATCCACCAAAGATCCGCCGTTCACGAGAAAAATGTCCACGTAACCGTCGTTGTTGAAATCGAAGAAAACGACGCCAGAGCCCATCGTCTCAGGCATGTACTTGTCTGGAGTCAGACCGTTAACGTGCCGGAAGTCAATCCCTGACTGGAGAGTGATGTCTCGGAAAAGAGGCCGGGAATGGGAGTCATCCATTCGAGCCGATCTGGTACTCGGACGTACGCTGGGCTGTTGCCTGGTCTTAACTAGAGGGGTATTACCGATGTTCGGATTTGCCTTGACCCCGGTGTTCTTTACCAACACGACTAACGCGAACGAGAACAGCAACAAGACCCGCAGGATAACTTGTTGGCCCATTGAAGTTCGATACCTTATCTCTGCTCGCTCTGCACTCTCACTCGCTCTTCTTGCATTTTGGTATAAGTGCTGTGTTCCTTCGCGCTGTCTTCCAATCTGCCCATAGCCTTGTATTCTTCGGCTAGGTAGCGATGGATTTGTGGAAGATCGAAATTGAGTTCTAGCGCTTTTCGTAAATTTGTAACGGCTTGTTCGTGGTCGCCCGTTTTCATCAATACGAAACCGAGCCTCGCGTAGGGGAGTCCCATTCCAGGGTCCTGTGCAATCGCACGGCGAAGCAAAGTGATTGCTTTGTCATACTGATATTCCTGCACCGCCGATAGAGCTTCCTGGTTCAAGCTCAACTCTTCCCGAACGTGGTGCTCTTCCGCTTCTGCTTCTGCTTCCATGTGTTGGAATTTGGTCAGTTCTGTGTGGCCTTGGTCGAGCAGACCGACCCGTATGAGCGCCTGGGCAACAGTGTATTCCGCTTGCCTCTGGCGGGGGTTGAGCTCCAGGGCCTTTCTCCCCGCCTCGATGGCTCGATCGTACTTCGATGTTCTGAGGTAGATCTGCGCCAAATTGGCGTACACGTCCGGGCGGTTAGGCTCCGAACTAAGGATGGTAGAGTATTCTTTCAGTGCTTCATCGTAGCGGCTTTGTCGCGCATAAAGACCAGCCAAGCCAAGGCGAGCCACAACTAGGTTGGGATTGATTTGCAAAGCTCGTGCGAACGATCGGGTCGCATTGTCGAAATCGAGCTGATTGGAATAGACAATGCCAGCCTTGGCATGGATGCGGTCTAGACCTATGTCGGTCCCTGCCGCGGCCGCTTTTTGAAACTCGCCAAGCGCCTCGCCGAACCTTCCCTGGACGCGGTACAGTTCACCCAAGTTGTAATGCGCTCGTTGTGAATGTGGGTTGGCCTGAATTGCATCCTTGAGGACCTGTTCCGCATCGTGCCAACGTTTGAGCCACACTAGGGCCTCGGCAAGATTCATGCGCAACTGTTCATCGTTGGGCTTTATCCGAACCGCTTCTCTGTACTGCTCGACACATTGATCGAACCGTCCGTCATTGAAATAGGCAAGTCCCAGCAGCCGATGTGCTTCGCTGCTGTCACCACGTACCTCAACCGCAGCATTCAAGTGCGTAATGGCTTTCTCCATCTCACCCAGCTGCAGAGCGACGCTGCCGAGGTTGAGTTGCGCAAGGGCAAAGTTCCTATCCAGGGTAATAGCCTGCTCAAAAGCGCTCTCCGCATCGGACTCGCGTTCCAGGTCAAGATCGATCTCTCCCAGCTGGTTGAAGTAGTTTGCATTGTCGTCATAAATGACGATGGCACGCTGGGTAGCTTCCAGCGCTTGCCTCGGCTTGCCTGTGTTCTTGTAGGCATTGCCCAGGTAAAAGTAAGCGCCGGCATTGACCGGATCGAGAGCCACGGCTTTTTCCAAAGTGGCGATGGCTGATTCGTAGTTTACTTGCTTCAGGAACACAAACCCGAGAGAATAGAGAGCCGGGACAAAATCTGCATCCATTTCAACGATTTGCTGCAGTAACTCGGCAGCTTGTGGTAACTCTCCCTGACTCACTTTCGCGGTCGCCGTCATGAACGTGGTATCCAGCCTTGAAGCACGCTGCTGTGCTTCGAGTTCCTGCCTCTCTAGCTCCCGAAACCGCTCCAGTTCCTCCAGGCCCTTTTCTTTCTGCCCCAGCTGCATGAAACCCTGCGCCAGGGCGTAACGCGCCATTTTGTCTTTTGGGTTGAGGCTTACGGCTTTGCTTTCCGCCTGGACCTGCTGCGTTGTTTGTCTATCCCGGCCGTATGCCAAGCCGAGGAGAGCGTAAATTTCCGCGTTGTCCGGTGCGAGGCGGATAGCCGAGAGAAGTTGCCGGATCGCATCACCGAGTCGATTGCTTTGGACATAAGCTTTGGCCAGCGCGACTTGCACTTGTACGTCGTCGTGCCGAATCCTGAGAGCTGAGTTAAACGCACGTATGGCATCATCCCACTGCAGCAGCTGTTCACGTGCATAACCTATGTTCGTCCACACCTTTTCGGGCTGTTTTATCCGCTTGTCGGTCAATGCCTGGTAAAGCTCTTTCAGCGCATCCTGGGCATTGCGGTCTTCGAGGAGAATGGCGCCCAGCAAATTGTGGTAGGCGCCCTTTCGGGGATCGAGTTCAATGGCCTTGCGTGCATAATGGGTTGACATCTGATACTGGTGCATTCCCGCGTAAATGGTGCCAAGGTAGAAGTAAGCATCAGTACAATCGGGCTGCCGATGAATGACTTGCTTAAGGTTTGCGAGGGCTTCGTAAATCCTGCCGGCATCCAGGTCTTGCATGGCGGCATCAAGGCCTCCACATTTAATATGTTTTGGCTGTTTGGCGGCGTTTGCTCCCGAGGGCAGGTAGGTTAGGGACAGCACGATCAGCAAACAAGAACAGATTTCAGTGGCATACCGAAGCACACTGGCGAAGTTGGAGCTGGAGGATTTCATTGGAAGAGAAATGCGAGCGGCTTACCAACAAGACCAAGAACTCCGGCAATAGCTCCAGTGCTAAGGCTTTATGATGTTAATCGTTTGGGTCAAATTGTTCAAAATCTGTCCATCACCATTCCAAGTGCAGCACGTAGCCGTGGTGCCGTCCAATAGGATTCCGGTTAAGCTGCTTGTGCCGGAAACCGTGGCAAAACGACTTGATCCATTGCTTGTTACGTGAAACAAATTGCCTTGAGCAGCCATGTGCTGCTGCGTCGTGGTCTTGACGAGCGGAGAGATTGGCGCCCCCCAAGTCAAATCAAAGGTCACTCCCGAAAAGACTGGGTCCGGGCTCACAAGGGTTGTGCTCAGGTGCGCTGAATCCAAAGTCTTGGGGGTGTTGAACACGAATTCGCCTGGTTGGAGCACTTGCTCAGTTACGCCGAAGACGCCGGTGAGAGAATCAAACGCCTGAACCGTCAAGCAGTTCGGGGCGGAAGGATTCCCCGCGCAGGAAATGGAGGGATTCGTCGGGTTCTCGGGCACTGACAGGGAAATAAACACGCCGCCGGTGCCGTCGCTGAGCGTTCCTGTGGTTTGAGCTCCCAGAGCTCGCGATATGGTTTTAGTGACATTCGTAGACTGAGAAAACCCGGTGGGTGCGATAGAAAGGCAAATCAAAATAAGCCACGGAACGAAACTTCTCTTCATACGACACCTCCGTCGATTGCTTCCTCTTCTATTCTTTGCTCGACCATCCGGTCTCCAACAAATGTCTCCCGATACCTTTAACGCAA
>WNFC01005599.1_pt1 | contig 15177 bp, 13 predicted proteins | sample 5400541 | NCBI WGS metagenome assembly WNFC01 (sample SAMN13153342, study PRJNA577476) | soil metagenome | isolation source: 120 cm saprolite under Douglas fir tree site 2 hole 2 replicate 1 | place: USA:California | collected 2015-04-18
CATTCCGAACTGCCGGCCAAGAATCAGGAAATCTCCTGGAAGCAGCTCCAGCAGATCTTCGGCTCGGATTATCCAGGCGTGGCGTTGCGGCCGATGCAACGATTGGGGCTACTTACGGAAGTGCTGCCCGAGTTTGCATTGATCGATTCACTGGTCATTCGTGACTTCTACCACAGGTACACAGTTGACGAGCACTCTTTGCGAACCATCGAGCACTTGCAGGCCCTTGCGGACGCCAGCGACCCACGCGATGTTCCATTCGCCACTCTCTGGAAGAACGCCGACAGGCGAGACTTACTGGTTCTGTCCCTGCTTCTTCACGATGTAGGTAAAGGAATGCCCTGTGAGAATCACGTTTCCGGCAGCCTGACCGCCCTCCGAACGGCAGCCGAGCGGTTGCGGCTCTCGCCGGACGATGAAGCTGAAGTGCGCTTCTTGATTGAGCAACACCTGGAAATGTCTGCGACGATGCAGCGCCGCGATATTTTCGACCCAGCGGTGATCCTTTCGTTCGCCGCGGTCGTTGAGACTCGCGAGCGTCTCCAGCGCCTGTGCTTGCTCACGTATGCTGACATTAGTGCAGTGAACCCCGAAGCCCTCACTCCGTGGAAGGCGGAGCTGCTCTTGCAACTTTATCTTGCAACATCGAATCACCTTAAGCGCTCGGTCGACTCTGACCGGCTGCTTGCCTCGGGAGAAGAGGGGTTTCCGGAGCAATTCGTTGCATCCGCTGCGTGTCAGACCCGCGACGAACTTGCTCATTTCCTGGAAGGCTTCCCCCGGCGATATCTGCGGGTCCACTCAGGGGCGGAAATTGCGAATCATTTCGCGTTATCGCAACGGTTGAATGTAGAACCGGTGCAAATGGAGCTCACATCGGCTCTGCACGCCTATACTCTGACGCTATTGACGGCGGACCGCGCAGGTTTGTTCGCCACGATAGCGGGAGTTTTGACCAGCTGGGGAATGAACATCGTTAAAGCCGAGGCTTTCGCGAATGCCGCGGGTGTAGTCCTCGATACCTTCCATTTCACCGATCCGTCCCGCACTTTCGAGCTAAATCCAAGTGAGGTCGAGCGATTCCGGCACAACCTTACTGAAAGCTTGCAGGAATCGACTGCTGCTCAGTGGCTTTTGCCCGAGGGTCATTCCGCCGCCCCCGCCCCGAAGATCATGGTTGAAACAACAGTGAAGGTCGATGATGTCTCCTCGCAGCGCTGCACGGTGCTGGAAATCATCACCCAGGATAGGCGAGGACTGTTGCACTCGATGGCTTTCACAATCGCCCGGCTCCATTGCAATGTCGAAGTCGCATTGATCGATACCGAAGGGCAAAAAGCAATCGATGTTTTCTATCTGACGAAGAAGGGCCAAAAACTTTCCATCGATGATCAGACGCTCCTTCTGGAAGCACTGAATAAGACCCTGGCTTAGGCCGCGATGCTGCAGCGGGTGTACTCACCGGATTTTGCATAATTCTGGCGCGCTCCTTTTGGGAATACACTTTGAACAGCGAGCGCACGGCCTCCGGTCCACACCAACTGCAATCCCGCAAAGATCGCGACCATGGCGACAGCAGCCTTCAACTTCTTCGAGGGGACTTTGCGTGCGAGTAGGCATCCCGCGACGACTCCGGGAACACCTCCCACGAGCAGTTCGACAAGCACCGGGTTGTTGATTGAGCCAAAAGTCCAGTGAAATGCGCTGCCGATGACCGCCAATACCAATCCAAAGAGCAAGTCCGTTCCCACGACTTGTGCTGGCGTCATTTCAGAATAGTTCAACAGGAGAACCGTCCCCAGCGCGCCCGCGCCCGCGGACGAAAATCCCGACTCCAATCCAATCGGCAAAGCGAGCCAGGGAAGCCAGCGATGGTTTTTCCTCGCAAAGCCGGGATTCTGCACACGTCGGACAAAAGTTACGCTGGATGAAGCCGCCAAGAGAATGCCCAGCAGCACGATCACAAGCGGGTTTCCTGCGTCGCGATTCAACAAACGAAGCGCCCAAATGCCCACCAAGAGACCCGGAACCGCTCCTTGCAGCAGAAGCCACAGGTAACGCGAGTGAATCTGCTTTCCGAGCAGATAGAAAGGAGCGGCGATCAAGCGCAGTATCCCGGCAAACAAGAAAGCCGTTCCAACGGCTTCCCCCGCGGTAAGCCCGACGATAAGCATCAAGGCGGGAACGGTAAAGCTGCCACCGCCGATCCCAGTCAGCCCGACAGCCGCGGCAATGAGGAATCCAATGAGGAAGTTCATCTTTCTGCTCGCGTTGAGAAAGTGTGAATTCCGCACTCCAGCTTCGTTCCACCCCATCGGCCGGATCTGGGATTATTCGGATCAGAGGGCAGCGCAGTGCACGGCTGGCATCCGATGCTCAGATACCCTTCGTCGTATTGCGGCAGGGAAGGGATTCCGTTCGCGTTCACGTACTGCCACACACGCTCCCAATTCCAGTCGGCGAGCAGGCTTACTTTCCATAAAGTTTTCCCGCTCGGCAGGCGGTGTAGTTCGACCTTCTTAAGATTTTTGCGCGTCGGCGACTGTGCTCGCCGCAATCCCGTGAACCAGATCTCAAACGGCTCAAGAGCGCGCATCAGCGGTTCGACTTTGCGCAATTGGCAGCATCGCGTGGGCTCGCTACGGTACAAAATGCCGAATGCTGATTCCTGCTCCGCGACTGTTTGCTCGGGAAGCACATTGACGAGATTCAGCGACCACTGCCGCGTCATTCGATCGCGATATTCATAGGTCTGCGGAAAGTGATATCCCGTATCGAGAAACAGCACCGGAACGTCCGGTATTCGTTTCCTTAGGACATGCGCCACTGCCATGTCTTCCGCTTGAAAGCTGCTCGTCAGGCACAAGTGTGTGCTCTGGTTCGCCGTGAGCACCCTTTCGAGCGCTTGCTCGGGCGCAAGACTTTCCAATTCCTCAGCGAGACGATCCACTTCCATCTAGTTGACCTTTTCCTGATTCTCTTCCGGCTTTGCGAGCCGCAAGGAGTCCGCCAGCCCTAAGGCACGCTGGAAGAGCTCTTCATCGTTGAAGTCTTCTTCTTTCCGAGAGAGGTCGAGCAACCGGAACGTCACTTCGGAAGCAAGCTGCTGTTTCGTCTCGGTAGCGAGGGCATGTCCGGAGTAAATAAGAACGGCGCCGATCCTATGCGCTGCTCCGATCGCGTCCAGGAGCACGTAGGAAGACGCTTCCCGATCGTCTAAATGCAGAACCTCGAAACCCTGCTCGAAGAGGGCGCGCTCCAACCGCGTAGCAAGGGCAGGCTCATTCTCCAACAAGAAGATGGCTGGATAGTGCCCGTGCCGCTCGTAGCGTTCTTGCGCACTAACGCGTTTCTGCGCGATTTCGAGCGATGCGACTTCTGGCGCCTCAAACCGTTGTCCGTCGGGCGCAGCTTCTTCGATCATTCCGGCGCCAACAGTGGCGTTGGAGATCGCATCGATCAGAATGAAACTGCCCGTAGCCCGATTGCTGGCATACGGATCAAAGAAAAGCGGAACGTGAGCTTCAAATTCGACTGAGGCAATGTCGTTCATGTTCAACTGCGTCGCCTGTTCCTGTTGGAATGTATTGACGTTCACACGATGGCAAATCTGTAGCGCGCGAATTTTTGTCTGGCGGGCCGTATGCTTCACGAGATAGGTCCTGCCCACCTCCAACGGACTCTCGTGCAGCCAGACCACCATGGCGCGGAATCGCCTGGACACTCGCGGGCCATTCTCGGGCGACACCAGCATGTCACCGCGGCTGAGGTCAATTTCATCCTCCAGTTGCAGGGTCACCGACATCGGGGCAAACGCCTCGGGCAGGTCGCCGTCGTAGCTTACGATCGAGCTCACTCGTGTTCTCCGTCCGGATGGCAACGCCAGCACATCGTCACCGGGGCGAATCACTCCGCTTGCGACGCGGCCTGCAGATCCCCGGAACTTGGCATCGGGACGAATCACCATTTGCACCGGAAATCGCAGACTTTCGAGGGCATCGCTGGCGGCGAGAGGAATAGTCTCCAAGTGTTCGAGCAGCGTCGGTCCCTTATACCAAGACGTCCGCTCGCTTCTTTCCACGACGTTGTCGCCCTCAAGCGCGCTGATTGGCACGCACTGTACATGGGCGATGCCGAGCTGCTCTGCCAACTGCAGAAAATCCCGCTGAACATCCAAAAACACATCTTCCCTGTAATCGACGAGGTCCATCTTGTTCACCGCCGCCAGAACAGTGCGAATCCCTAGCAGCGAAGCGAGGAACGCATGGCGCCGTGTCTGTGAAAGGATGCCCTTCGTGGCATCCACAAGAATCAGGGCAAGGTCCGCCGTGGACGCACCGGTCGCCATGTTGCGCGTGTACTGCTCGTGGCCCGGCGTATCTGCAATAATGAATTTCCGCCGCAGGGTCGCGAAATAACGGTAGGCCACATCAATAGTGATGCCTTGCTCTCGTTCCGCGCGCAGGCCGTCCGTCAGCAGCGAAAAGTCGATTGGCCCCGAGGAACGGTTGATGCGGCTCTTTTTCACCGAAGCGAGTTGGTCTTCATATAACGCCTTCGAGTCATGTAGCAGTCGCCCGATGAGCGTCGATTTGCCGTCATCGACGCTTCCCGCCGTTGTGAAGCGAAGCAGCTCCATCTCCAGGCTCTGTTCGAGGAACTCCCCAGAGCTTCCGCGCGGTCTTTCCTGCATCGCCGAGATCACTAGAAATACCCTTCCCGCTTTTTGAGCTCCATCGATCCTTCTTCGTCGTGATCGATCGCACGGTTCTCGCGCTCCGAACGCCGGAACGAAACCATTTCCTCCACAATTTTCGCTACGGAGTCCGCTTCCGAACGGATCGCTCCCGTGCACGGAACGCATCCGAGCGAGCGCATCCGGCACTTCAGCATTTGCGTCTTTTCGCCGGGCAAAAGTTCCTTTGCACTGTGGACCAAAACAATCGAGCCGTTTCGCAGCACTACTTCGCGCTCTTTCGCGAAATACAGGGGGACAATGGAAATGTTGTCCGCTTGGATATAGAGCCAGATGTCGAGCTCCGTCCAATTCGACAGGGGAAATACTCGGATGCTTTCGCCCTTAGCAATCCGGGAATTAAAAATATTCCAGAGCTCTGGGCGCTGATTCTTCGGATCCCATTGCCCCAAGGGATCGCGGAACGAGTAAATTCTTTCTTTCGCCCGCGACTTCTCCTCGTCTCGGCGCGCTCCTCCAAACGCGGCGTCGAAGCCCCTTTCTGCAAGCGCGTCCAGAAGCGATTTCGTCTTCAGCAGCCCGCAGCATTTCTGAGTTCCCAGCGAGAGAAGGATTGGCTCCCGCGTCCAGATCCGCCTGATTCTTGTGGACGATGAGTTCCGCTCCAATTTGCTTTGTGTACGTGTCACGAAACTCGATCATCTCGGGAAATTTGTAGCTAGTGTCGATATGCAGCAAGGGGAACGGAATCCTGCCCGGGGAAAACGCCTTCTGTGCTAGACGCAGCATTACCGAGGAGTCTTTACCGATGGAGTACAGCATCACCGGGCGCGAAAATTCAGCCGCTGCCTCGCGCAGAATGTGGATGCTCTCCGCCTCCAGCGCCCTCAGATGATTCAGTCGCCGAGGGGCAACTGTCGCCCGACCTGCGCCGAAGGAAGAGGCTGCTGCCAATTCAGAAAACGATACTTGCGATGCGTGCACCATGCACCTCAATCTAAAAACAAAAAAACCCACCTGCCAGGGTCCCGGCGGTGGGTCAGCTACGATCTCGCAGTAAAAGGCTTCTTACAAAGCTGGCTTTTTACCCATACAAGACACAGCAGCCCTCGCCGTCATTCGCTGACAACAACAACAGGCAGCCGCTGGAATAAAGCCATTCACAAGATGGAATGATACTCAATACCCTTAGACGTTTCAAATCACCTTTTCGCTTTCCAAGCATCAGCATTTTCGATAGCTGAAAGCCAGTGTGGTTACCGCCACGGCGTCGTCCTCGCCAAGGCTCCCGAAGACCCTGAATCGCCCAATCCGTCCGTATGCAATTAATTTCAGCAAGCTCTTAGTTTTGCCTACGCACAGCTGTTCGCGCCCATGATGATTCCGGGCGGATTGTCGGCAACTCTTCCCTAATCCGATTCCGGAAGAGTACCCCGTCATCCGTCCGAATCGGCGGCAAACGCTAATAGCATTCAGTCCAAGTTCGGTCCAATTCAAGGGCGAGATAAATGGCGCGCTTCCTCGCAAGCGACACCAGAAGCGGCACTTAGAATTTTGTACTGCGTATCTTCTAAGTAGACGGTCGGGAGTGCCGCTATAGTCAATCGCAAAAAGCAACATCTGATTCTCAAGTGCCCGTTAAGTGCCCCGAATATCCCATTTTGAGAGGTTTTGCGGCTGAGAAGAAGGGCTAAGTCGTTTGAATCCGGCAGAGCCGGTTGGCGTTTGGCGCGTTATGAGCCCGACGAGCTACCAGGCTGCTCCACCCCGCTTCATGACCATAGCGGATGAGCAGCGGGAGGTCAAACTGCGCCGCTGACATAAATTGCGGGATACAACCGGATGGGAATACTGAGCAGACCGAAACTGATGGCCCCCTTTCATACTGAAGCCGCCATTTCAACCTCCTAAATCAAATGGTTAGGCCGGCAATCCCGGCGAACAATAAGGTAAGACCTTGACGCGCGCGACCTCGCCAAGCCGACCGCAGACTCGACGCAAGACATTTTAGAGCAGATGGTGCTCCGTGCCGCACTATAATGCGGTGACAATGGCTGAACTCGCGGAATACCGTCGCAAGCGGCACTTTGCCGAGACACCCGAACCTCGGGGGAAGAAAGCTCGCAAAGACGAAAAGATCTTTGTCATCCAAAAGCATGCCGCACGAAGGCTGCACTATGATCTGCGCCTTGAAGTCGGCGGCGTGTTGAAATCCTGGGCCGTCCCCAAAGGGCCTTCGCTCAATCCCGGTGACAAGCGATTGGCGGTACAGGTTGAAGACCACCCCTTTGAATATCGCAAGTTCGAGGGAACGATTCCGGAAGGAAACTACGGCGCCGGCGAAGTCATTATCTGGGACCAGGGTACCTACGAACCGGAAGGTGCTCTCACCGCAGCGGAACAGCTCGAACGCGGCGAGATGAAGTTTCGTTTGCACGGCACGAAACTGACCGGGAGTTTCGTGCTGGTGAAACTGAAGCACAGCCAAGGCAAAAACGAATGGCTGCTGATCAAGCACCGCGACGAATACGCAGACCCGCTGTGGAATGTGGACGAACACGGCGAATCCGTGGTCAGCGGCCGCCCTCTGCCCAAAACACAAAAGGAGAAGCGAGCCCACGAGGATTCCGCTCCGCCTAATCCCGCGCAGTTGCCCGGAGCCCGCAGCGCCCTGATGCCCCGCGAGATTTCCGTCACGCTGGCCAAGCTCGCGGACAAACCCTTTTCCGACCCGAACTGGCTTTTCGAGATTAAGTGGGATGGCATTCGCACCGTCGCGTTTGTAGAGAATGGCAATGTGCGCCTATCTGCCCGCTCCGGGCGCGATGTCACTGCGGAATTCCCGGAGTTTCAGGATCTCGCCAAACACTTACGTGCCGGCACTGCCATCGTCGACGGTGAAATCGTCACCCTGGACGAAAACGGGCGCAGCGATTTTCAGAAGTTGCAGAACCGCCTTGGCGTCACCAAGCCTTCGCAGAAGCTGATCACTGACATCCCGCTCACCTACTACTTTTTCGATGCGCTCTATTGCAATGGCTTCGATGTGCGAAAAACCCCGCTCCTGCAGCGAAAGGAATTGCTGCGTCAGATGCTGCGCGGCAACGACCGCGTGCGCTATTCGGAGCACCAACTCGAAAACGGCAAAGAACTGTACGCCGCCGCCAAGGAACAAGGCCTGGAGGGAATCGTCGGGAAGCAGATCGAAAGCCCCTATACCGGAAATCGCACGGGCTTCTGGCTCAAATTCAAAATCGTCAACGAGCTCGACGCGGTAGTAGTCGGCTGGACCGCACCGCGCCGCACGCGCCAGTATTTTGGCGCGCTGGTCCTCGCGTTATACGACGAAAAAAAGGATTTGCAGTTTATCGGCAGCGCCGGCACCGGCTTCGACCAAGAAACGCAAAAAGATCTGCTCGCGCAACTCAAGAAGCTGCGCGTTGCGCGTTCGCCCTTGCGCAATCCTCCCAAGTTGCGCGAACACGTCGAATGGGTGCGGCCCGCGATGGTTGCTCGCATCAAATACGCGAACTGGACGGAGGACAATCACTTGCGCGCGCCCGTCTTCCTGGCCATCCGTAAGGATATCACCTCCGAAGAATGTACCTTCGCCGCCGCCCGGCCCGAGCGCGTCGAAGATCCGAAACCCACGGCAACCAAGCCTTCGCGATCAAAAGCCCCCGCGCGCGACGCGGGCTTTGAAGAATTGGCGCAAGGCACGGCGGAGAGCCTGCGCTTGCAGGTCGACCGCAGAACGCTCGCTCTCACGCACTTGAACAAAATTTACTTCCCCGAGTCCGGCATCCGCAAGCGCGACCTCCTCGCCTACTACTACCGCATGGCGGACCATATTCTGCCCTTCCTGAAGGACCGACCTCTGGTCATGCGGCGCTATCCAAACGGAATCGAGCAAAAAAGCTTTTTCCAAAAGGAAGCGCCGGAGTCGATTCCTGCCTGGATCAAGCGGGCCACCGTATATTCCGACGAGCGCGGCGGAGAAATGGACTACGTAATGGCCGAAGACCGCGCTTCCCTACTCTTCCTCACCAATCTCGGCTGCATCGACCATAATCCATGGTCCAGCCGCTTCGACCATCAGGATTATCCCGATTACGTCTTCTTCGATCTCGATCCCACGCCCGACACGCCCTTCAGCACCGTGCTTCGCGTGGCGCGCTCGATTTACAGAGTGTTGCTCTCCACACGCCTGGTCTGCTTCCTAAAGACTTCCGGCGCCACCGGATTTCACATCTTCGTGCCCCTCGAGCCGATTTACAAGTACGCGCAAACGCGCACCTTCGCGGAAATTATCAGCCAACTCGTCGCCTCCGAGTTGCCCCGGGACACCACCCTCGAACGCAGCATCCGCAAGCGCCCGCCCGGACGCGTCCTCCTCGATGCATTGCAAAACGCAAAGGGCAAGCCGCTGGCCGCCGTTTATTCCGCAAGGGCCCATCCTGGAGCCACTGTTTCGACGCCCGTGACCGCGGACGAGCTTGTGAATGGCAACATCGATCCGGACGCTTGGACCATCAAAACTCTGCCGTCCCGCCTGGAAGCCGTCGGCGATTTATGGAAAGACTTCTGGAAAAAGCGGCAAACGCTGGACACAGCGCTGGAAGCCTTGAGCCGCCGCCTCTCAGGACAAAAGGAGAAATCGTAGCAGGTCGGTGACACACGTGGGCGCGACACTTCCGACAAGCTCGGTAGCAATTCCGCGATGGGGACTTCCACCCTGGACGATTGATTTCCACGCCGAGCAGCAAGCGCTGCCGGAAGATGTTGATTTGGCCGTTGTTGGCGGCGGCTTTACCGGACTCGCCGCAGCAGCTTGGCTGCGGCACTCAGAGCCCGACAAGGGCGTCGCACTCTTCGAACGCACCCGCGTCGGCGCAGGCTCCAGTGGACACACCGGGGGAATGGCGCTCTCTGAAACCGCGGCCGGGAGCCTACCCGGCCTGGGCGATGTGCTGGCGGGCTTCTCCGGCATTTTGCGCGAGCTGGAGGTCCAGTGCGACCTGGCGCTTCCCGGCGCCTGGGAGATCGGCCGGCAAGGAGGGATGCCGAGCTCCCCGATCGCGTGGAACGATTCCGGCGCGCTGGGTGTCACGCGAGAAGTGCCCGGCGGCACGATCGATCCCGGCAAGATGCTGAGCGGCTTGGCGCACGCAGCCAGTGAACGCGGCGCGCTGATTTTTGAAAACGCGCCCGTGGAGAATTTGGACCTCGAAGAATCTCCCGTCCTGACAATTCGCGGAAAGCCAGTGCGCGCTCGCTCGGTCCTGCTGGCGACAAACGCCGAATCGCTGGAGCTGAGCGGCCTTGCGGGCCGCGCGCAACCGAAATTGACGATGGCGGTGGCCACGGAGCCGCTGTCGCCCGAACAGCTTTCATCGCTAGGGCTCACGCAACGCAAACCGTTTTATACCGTCGATCTCCCCTATTTGTGGGGACGTGTCTTCCACGAAAACCGCGTGATTTTTGGGTGCGGGTTGGTGCACGTTGAGGATTGGCGGGAATTGCTGACGCTAAATGTGGCGGAAGGTCGCGCGGCTGAACTTCTGGCCGATCTCGACCGACGCGTGCACGATTTGCATCCAGCGCTTCGCGGTGTCCGGCTAAGTCATCGCTGGGGCGGCCCGATCCTCATTGCCGAAAACTGGAAGCCGGTCTTTCGGCGGCACGCTGAGCATCGCAGCGTTATTGTGCTCGGAGCATATAGCGGGCACGGCGTCGCGCTCTCCGTGTATCTGGGAGCCTGGGCGGCTGAGGCTATGCTCGGCAAACGGGACTTGCCGCAGTGGGAAGACGAGGCGAACGCAGCCGATTGAGAAAAATTATTGGGGGCGCTGTCCGACCGGATAGGTTCTCTATCCGCTCAGAAAGAAATCGCAGCCCCGCTAGGCTATGAAGGCGAGTAAATTTTCAACCCAGACCCAAGCACAGCGCGGGCGCGAGCCTCCTAAGGCTCGCGCCCTTTTTGCATTACTGCGCCGGCGCAGCGTTTACGACGCAGCGGCGGCGTTGGCCGGCCAGTACGGCATATCTTTGTCGGCCAACTTGCCATCCGAGTACCGGTCGTGGTGCCGAATCCAGGCCATCGTGAACGGCAACCCGTCTTCGTCCCGGCCCTTCGGCACATAATCGAGATAGTTGTACGTGCTCATGGTCATCTCCGTGCCGCGCGCGTAAGCGGAATAGGTGTGGAAGATGTTTCCGCTCTTGTCCTTGTAGAAGACGCTGATTCCCGGCCCTTCCTCGCTCGGGAACGCTGCCACCTCATAGTTGTAGTACATCTTGCCGCTCGCCTTCTCCTCCTTGGTGAACGACACGTGATAGTCCCGGTTGAATTCGTTGCCGTTCGATGACACCCACGCAAAGCGCCATCCCATGCGCTTCTTGAACGCTTCGATCTGCGGCAGTGTCGCCCTCGAAATTGCCGCGAACGTCACATCGCGCTGCGCCAGGTGCACCAGCGCGGCGTCCGTGTGATCCACATTAAACGAGCAGCTCGGGCAGCCTTCCTTCCACTCCGGACCAAACATGAAGTGATACACAATCAACTGGCTCCGGCCGTCGAAGAGATCGGCCAGCGTTTTCTTGCCCCCAGGAGCGTCGAAAATATATTCCTTATCGACTCTTACCCACGGCAATTGCCGCCGTTCGGCGCTCACCGCATCGCGCTGCTTAGTAAGGCTCTTCTCCTTCGCCAGCAGCTCCTTACGAGCCGTAATCCACTCCTCCCGCGACACCACTCTCGGGTTATCGATCGTTCTCTTGCTCGTAACTTGCTTGCTCATGACTCTTTCTCCTTTGTTTGAGTCCACTCGCTCCTGCCAACTTCCACCATTTTCTTCACGCCCTTCTTGACGCGAAACTTATTCACCAAAACCGTGGCCACTCCGCCGGTTGAAGTGGCCCCGGCGATAATCATCGCTAAAGTTGCTAGGCATGCCGGACACATGGGTTCCTCCTTCGCCCGCATCTTCCATTTAGGCTGGCATTTGGGCTGGTCAAGCCGCCGGTGCGGCACTAGCGGATTGCCTCTTCTGCTGAAAAACAGGCAACTCGTCACCGCTGGGGCCAAAGCTTGCCGGCACCGCCACGTTGAGCAGACGGAGGTACACGCTGAGCTGCCCTCGGTGCTGAAACCCGTGGTTGAGCATGATGTCTCTCAGGAACTGTGCCCGCGGAATGGTCAGCACTTCTTGATCACCCTGGACCATCCGCCAGGTTTCTTGCATTTTGGCATCGCTGAACTGCGGCAACATGGTTCTGACCGTGGCAATGCTCTCCTCGAACGCACCGAGGATTTCTCCCACGCTTGAGGGTTGGGGCACATTATTGTAGTTGGGCGCCTGCGCCGGATTCTGCTGGACGAACCGGACGCTGCGGCCGGGCACGCGGGCGATATGCAAAGCCAGTTGTCCGGCTGACATCGATTTCTCGTGCGGTTTCCAAGTCAATCGATCCCCGGGCAAACGTTCCAGGAATTTTCGAGTGATGGGCGCCTGGGCCTCAAACTCCGCTAACATGGATTCTGCGAGTGACATAGCCGTTCTCCTCCTCCGTATAGTTAAGACCTCTTGCATTCCACTATTTCCGCACCCTTTCCGGCGCGAAACTCTTCCGCGTCGTATCCAAAGCCGCTGTCCCAGTGCCTCGGCGAGAATGATGGTCGCTTCGGCTGCGCGAAAAACCAGTGCTCAGCGCTCATTGCACTCGAGTTCACCGCGCCGCCGCTCTCCCACTGCGCCCCGCTGCCTCTGCTCGCTTCTGCAGGCTGGCGTGTATATGTCCCCAGCCTTTCTGCACGTTTTCCCGATGCTGATCCTCGATCAGTCCAAGCGCCGCGTGATGAAACTTGATCAGCGTCCCGCCATCCACTTCGCTCAATCGGTACTGCACATTCGAAACGACCGGATAAGACATAAATAATGGCCCAGTGATTTCCAGCAGCGTCGGCCGCTTGATGGCCTGCACGTGCCCCCAGAAGTGCCCGTTTCCGTCGCCCAGGTCGCGGTACCACCTTCCGCCTGGCCACGCCTCGATTTTCATGTTCATCGAGTTCCCTTCCATCGTTTCGCCGAAGGGCCCGAGTTGCTCGAGCAGTGTCGCAAACGTCACATCAAGCGGCGCCTGGACATGTATTTCCTGTGTAATGTTAAGCGTCATCTTCTCAATTGCGGATTCTGTCGAAATCATCGTTCCTCCTTGAATTGATAAGTTAATGAGATCAAGTCTTCTTCATCTTCTCTTCAGCACGTTCCTTCACGCGTTGCAACTGATTCCGCCACAGGCGCTCGAACGTGCTGGCCCATTCATGCAAAGGCCGAATGGCCTCCGCGTTCGTGCGATAAAGCATGTGGCGTCCCTCCCGCCTCACGTGCACCAGCCCAACATCCTTTAAGACGCGCAGGTGCTTGGAAACGGAAGGCTGCTCCAGCCCTAGGCTCGCAACGATATCGCCCACCGGCCGTTCCTGCAGCGCCAAATAATTCAAGATGTCCCGCCGGCGAGGCTCCGCCACCGCATTAAAAGCATCGGAAGTGGTAGCTGCTCGAGCCATGCGAAGCAGTATACATTCCGATATGGGAATATGTCAACCCCTTTCTGCCAGCGATCAGAAAAGCGCTGTCCGGGGTATAACTCCGCGCACAAGCGACAAAGCGTTCAGAGAGCGGGGAAGAAAAGGTCCCTAGCGTTCGCACTCCATCCGTGGATTGCTTCAGGTCTGATTAGACTTGGGGCGTGGCTCTGGGCTCCGTCACTCATCTGAAGAGAATAACCATTTGCAAGATAAGAAGGGATATCGCGGTGATCCGTGACCGGAATATATGGGCCTTCCTTTCCCAGATGGACGTGGTACCGGTTGTCGTTGAAGCGATGCGGAAACAAGCGGATTCTTAGTTTCTTGCGGCGAGACACAATAGCAAACAGCATCGGCCACCCCTCAGAGAAGTAAGATCCCGCCTATTTTACAAACAGCGAGGCTGTGCTGGTAAGTGGTAGGTCTGTGGAAAAATGTGTATCGCTTTTCCCCATCCTTTGTAGCGGCGAGTTCATCTCGCCATCCGCTCTCAAGCGCCGGAGGTGCGTCACAATTGAGCCCAGGCCGTGAGAGTCTGTGTCGCAACTAGGGCTTGAAAGAGCGGAGGAGATTTGGCACGAAGAGGCATGCCGACCTACCAGCCGTATTCACCGGATCAAGCTGAGCTATTGCCTGCGCATGTGAAGGATGTGCTGGGCAGCGATCATCTCTGTTTTGTGGTACACGAAGTGGTGGAAGCGTGCGACCTGAGCGCTTTCGAGAAGGAAGAAGAGGATGCGGGCGGGCAGCGTCCCTACGATCCGCGGATGATGCTGAAGATATGGCTATACGGATTTGGCGTGAACGTGCGCACGACGCGCAAGCTGGAGCAGCGCATCCGGGAGGATTTGGGCTTTCGCTATTTAGCTGGCGGGGCCACGCCGGATCACAAGACACTGAGCGAATTTCATCGGCGTCATCGCGAGGCGATCGCGGCTATGTTCACCGAGGTGTTGATGTTTTTGCGAGGCGCAGGAATGGCGCGGCTGGGGACGGTAGCCATCGATTCGACGCGGGTGAAAGGATCGGCCTCGCCCGACCGGCTGCTGCGCCGGGATCGGATCGAGCAAGAGTTGCGGAAGAAAGTTGAACAGTGGCAGCGGGAGTTGGACGACGATCCAGACCGCGATCCGGGCACGCGCGTGGGGCAGGAACAGATCGCGCATTTGCGCGAGCAACTGAAGCATCTGCGCGAAAGTGGCGAGGAGAAGCTGTCAACGACCGATCCGGACGCGCGTTTTCTGCGCGAGCGCGGGCGTTTCGTGCTGGGTTACACGGCGGAGATCGCGGTGAGCGAGGATCATTTCATCGTGGCGCAGCGGGTTACCCAGAACAAGAACGACAACCATGCGCTGGTGCCGATGGTCGACGAAGTGGAGCGACAATGTGGAGAGCGTCCGCAGCGCGTATTGGCCGATTGCGGATTTTTCTCGAATCAAAATCTGCGGGAGATGGAAGAACGCGGCATTGCAGCCTATGTGCCCGACCCGAACCTGGCGCGCGAATTGAACACGGGCGAGATGGCGCGCGGTGTGGGCCGGATGACGGTAAGCGATCCACATCTGCTGCGGTCGCGCCGGAGGTTGCGAAGCGCTGGTGGGCGCGCCTGGTACAGAAAACGTAAAGGGATGGTCGAGCCGGTAATCGGGACTTTGAAACAGCAGCGCGGAATGCGGCAGTTCGAGCGTCGCGGCCGGCCAGCTACTGCGGCGGAATGGGCGCTGGCGTCAATGGCCTACAACTTGATCCGCTACCGTAACCTACGCCGCAAGGCGTAACCAGCCGAATGCCGGCAGGTCCTGCGAACGGCACAAAATCCGAACCGCCGCGAGGTCAAACATGCCTCGGAACTAGAATCGCGCTCGAAACTCGAGTTGCGACACAGACTCGT
>WNFC01016356.1_pt1 | contig 15176 bp, 12 predicted proteins | sample 5400541 | NCBI WGS metagenome assembly WNFC01 (sample SAMN13153342, study PRJNA577476) | soil metagenome | isolation source: 120 cm saprolite under Douglas fir tree site 2 hole 2 replicate 1 | place: USA:California | collected 2015-04-18
GACATCCTCGCGCTCCGCGGGCCACTGCGCGCGGGCTTCGCCCGCATCCGTCGCCGATCGACGCTGGCCTTCGGCTTCTTGCGGCACGCGGGCCTGTCGTTCTGACATGTTCGTTACTCTATTTCACGAGACTCATTAGCTCGCTCAAGGAGCTTTTCGCCGGCGAGAGGGTCTGGAAACTTATGAACTGGGCCGAGTACGGGGTACCAGATTTCTGTAAGGGGTGCAGCGCACACAAGCCGATAGAAACTCTTCTGCAGCTCCCATCGGTTTTCGAACGCCCCCTTGAGACCTTCGGTAGCTAACGAGGGGGTTTAGACGGTAAAGCTAATAGGAACCCGATGGGGGGGGAACACTGGCCCTTCCCGTTGCTAGCGCACTCCAAAGGCTGGCTACCCAGCTTCTCGACATCAGCTATCGAGCCTTGCGCTACAAGATCAAGGATGCCGGCCTCGCCCCCGCGCATCCCAGCGAGAAAAGAGAGGCCCCCCGGTAGCTCCTGGCCGTCATCACAATCGCGTGTACACGCTCAATGTCTGGCTTGCCGTCCTTTCCCATGAGAAAGCGCGAGCGCGCTCGAGGCCCCGCGCGGCAAGCTCACGCCGCAAAGCCTCGTCCTGCCAGAGCCTGGCCATCTCACGCGCGATCGCGTCGACGTCCTGCGGGTCAACCAGCACGGCGGCATCCCCAACGACCTCCGGCAGCGACGACACGTTGGATGCCAGGACCGGAACGCCACAGGCCATCGCCTCCAGCACGGGGAGCCCGAACCCCTCATACAACGAGGGGTAAACGAAGCTGCGTGCCCCATTGATCAGCGCCGGCCGTACATCGTCCGGAACGTAGCCGAGATATGAAAGGCGCCCGGCCCGCTGCAGCTTCTCGATGTGGCGAGTGACCTCATCGCTCCCCCAGCCGTCTGCCCCGGCGATGACCAGCGGGCCGATCCGGCTCCCAGCCAGCTCGACAGCCTGCAGCAGACGCGGCAGATTCTTCCGGGGCTCGATCGTCCCCATGAAGAGTAGATAGCCGTCCTGTACGAGCCCCCAAGCCGACAGGACCTTCTGTATTTCCGCGGCTGGCAATGGCCTGAACGACCGATCCGCCGCGAGGGGGACGACACTGATGCGCTCGGAACGGACGCTGAATTGCTTGACGATGTCGTCTCTCGTCGCCGCCGAGTCCGCGAGGATGTGATCCGCGATGGCCATAGAACGCGCAATCTCGTGCGTCATGCTATTCACCCGGGCCCGTGGGTGCCATTCGGGGAACAGCACGAGCGTCATGTCATGAATCGTTACCACCCGCCGCGCCCGCTTCACCGCATGCGTGAAGACGTAGTTCGTCGCGTGGTATACGTCGAAGGACCCGATGCTTCGCTCGACAGGCGTGCCGACGCCGAGCTTGCGCTGTACCCGAAACCGGAGGGCGCGGAACCGCCCCTCGCTCACCACGCGGACGCACTTCTCGGCGAATACGGGCGCCTCCCGCATGCGAAGGGACCGGGTCACCCGCGGGTACATGACTACGTATTCGTGGATGGGCTCCAGCCGCGCGAGAGCCTTGATCAGATGGTACGTGTACTGGCCGATCCCCGCCCTGGGGGGCACGAGAGGGTAACCGTCGAGCGCGATCTTCATGCGGTGGGCATCAGGCGGCGGGAGCAGGGCCGCCAACGGCGGAGCCGGGAAGCCTCGATTTCGTCGACGGTCATGTATACTGTCGCCGAGTCTCCGACATCCTGAAGCACCCTGATGTGAACATATCTTCGAGCGTCGAGAGAGCCAAACGATGGCACACTTGAAGGCCCACGTGAAGCGGCTTCTCCGATGGCGAGAGATCCGTCACAGCCCCGCCGCTGGGGAGCAGCAGCCGCGCAACGAGCAGCCGCTCGACGGACCCGCCGCGGAGTTGCTCGCGCGGGTCCAGCCCTACTACTGGTTTCATTCCATCGACCTCGGGAATGGGGTCATCACTCCGGGCAGCAAGTCGCTGGATGTACTCCGTGCCGAAGCAGACGCGATCTTCGGCCCCCTGGACCTTCCAGGCAAGTCGGTCCTGGATATCGGCGCCTGGAATGGCTACTTCAGCTTCGAGGCCAAGCGGCGGCGTGCCGCGCGCGTCTTGGCGACGGATCACTTCTGCTGGGGGCCGGAAATCAACGGCCGGGCCACCTTTGACCTGGCGCGAGCCGCGCTCAATCTCGAGGTCGAAGAACTCGACATCGACGTCCCCGATCTCACCCCCGACCGGCTCGGACAGTTCGACGTCGTGCTCTTTCTTGGCGTGTTCTATCATCTAGTAGATCCAATCCGAGCGCTCCAGAGTCTCGCCGCCTTGACCAAGGAGGTGGCCGTCATCGAAACCCACCTGGACTTGCGTGGGCTCGAACGTCCAGCAATGGTGTTCTATCCGGAAACGGAGCTGAACAACGACCCCACGAACTGGTGGGGGCCAAATCGCCAGTGCGTGGAGGCGCTGCTCAAACTCGTGGGGTTCCGGCGGATTGTCTACAATCCCCACCCTACCGTCAAGGGAGCGCGGGGGATCTTCCATGCCTACAAGGAGGCCTGAGATGGCGTAAGGGCGCAGGCCTGCCGGTCGCCTGTGTGTTCATACGAACCGGTAGCTCGTTGGTCTCGAGAGAGACTGGCTCATCGCGTAGCCTGATACTGCTCACCGCTCAATGCGGGTGCGAATGCCGCCCGGTCGTCCTCGATCACCACCTCCCCCTGGCCTTGCTCCGCCCGTTGTGCTGTCAGTCGGGATCGGCATATTCCCACCGCTCCCGACGAGGGCGTTACGATTGGTGCTCCAACTCCACTCGGAGGATACGCCCGTCCCCTCGTGCATCGTCCTTAGAACCGCCGCCAGCTGGCGCGGGAGTTCAGCAGGGCCGTAGTAGAATCGGGCCAGCGTTCGACTATCTGCTAATTTGCCGGGCGCTACAGAAAGTGAAGAGGTCATGGGAAACTGGGAAACGGACATCCAGCTACTGCGAAATGAGGTTTCTAAGCTGCCCTGGTTCCACAAGATAGACCTCGGCAATGGGATCATTACCCCGGGGCAAGATATAGATGGTCGTGCAAAGATTGAATTCAACAAGATCCCCGCGGACCTTAGTGGAAGGACTGTTCTCGATGTAGGAGCTTGGGATGGGCTTTTCTCATTCGAGGCCGAGCAGCGCGGGGCGGCGCGTGTGCTTGCGACTGACTCCTTCGCCTGGTCTGGCGCAGGCTGGGGCTCCAAAGCATGCTTTGAGCTTGCCCGGAGAGTGTTGCAGTCCCATGTGCAGGATATGGACATTGATGTTATGGATCTCAGTCCCGAGAGGGTTGGCACATTCGACGTTGTGCTTTTACTTGGGTTGCTCTATCACCTCCGCCATCCATTCCTAGCTCTAGAAAAAGTGTCATCAGTAACCAAGGACATGCTCATACTGAGTACCTGGGTGGATATGGTAAGTTTCGACCGACCCGTTGCGGCCTTCTACCCGAAGACTGAACTAGGAGGTGATCCAACGAACTGGTGGGGCTTAAACCTGGGCTTAAACCCATCTTGTGTCGCGGCGATGTTGGAAGACGTGGGCTTTAGGCGCGTCGAAGCTGTCTCCGCTTTGGTCAGCCAACCGACGATTTCCGCGCCCATGCGTTTCCCCATGGCGTTCCACGCATGGAAATAGGTTCAGTGGACTGAATAGTCTTCCTCGCGTCATTCCACGTTGCATACTATCGACGATCATTCAATCGAACCAGAACTTCTCAGCGACCCGTTCTAGAGATTGATAAACCCTATCAACTCATCTTCTCGAGCCGATTCAAACCGGTATCCCACTCGCTCATACAATTTGATAGCCCGGATGTTATCGCGCTGTACCTTCAGTCGAACTCGTTTTGCTCCCTGTCGCCGGGCTGCAGCGTGCAGGAATACCATGAACGCTTCGCCCAGCTTCGAGCCCCTCACCCTCGAGCAAAGAGCAATGCCGAGGCTCGGGATCTCAAATCCTTCGTCCCAACCTCGAAGCATTCCGTATCCAAGAACTTCACGACCGTCTACAGCAACATAGTAGAGGTCCCTGCCTCGATACCTACATCTGGCCCTGGCCTCATCCGCTGTAAGAGGATGCGGATGAAAGTTGACATAGTCTCCGCCGTTTACTAGATCCTCGAAGAGCTCGCCAAGCGCCGCCTCCCAGCTGGGCGACAGTCTCAAGAACTCAAGTCCCGCTTCTTCTCGCATTCTGCCTTCCTATTTTCGACAATGGCGGATCTTGGAAGCGATCTCTTCTACCTCTGAGTCTGATAGCGTTGTAAACGTCGGAAGATTCATGCCTCGCGCGCTCACGTGTTCGGTGAACGGCAGCTCTCTCTCACGGCGCGCCCACTCTTCTCGGAACGGCGGCAGTGTGTGTAAAGGCATAAAGAAAGGCCGCGTCTCTATTCTCTTTTCGGCCAGGAGTGCGATCAGTTCGTCGCGTGTGCGGCCATAGTCCCTCTCATCCACCGTAATGCAGAACAGCCACGGTGCCGTCTCCGCCCATGGGGCGGCAGGCTGAAACTGAATGCCGGGAATCCCGTCCAGGAGGTTCCGATACGCGGCAAAGATCTCCCGTCGCCGTCCGAGCAATTGCTCCCGGCGCTCCAATTGTGCACATAGGATGGCGCACGCAACATTTGTCATCCGAAAGTTGTACCCCGTGACTGGGAAGTAATATCGTCGCGTGGGATCCATGCCCTGTCCGCGAAGAGTACGTGTTCGAAGTTCGAGGTGCGGATCACTCAGGGTGATCGCCCCGCCTTCCCCGGCCGTGAAGATCTTGTTGCCATAGAACGAAAACGTCGCGGCCCGTGCGAGACTGCCGACTGCCCGCCCCTTATACTTCGCCAGATGCGCCTCGGCCGCATCCTCGAGCACCCAAAGACCGTGAACTCCTGCCACATGATTGATGGGATCCATATCTGCCGGATGTCCGTACAGATGAACCGGAATAATGCCACGCGTTCGCCGTGAGATTGCCGCCTCCACTTGCTGCGGATCCATACACCACGTGCCGGGGTCCACATCGACAAACACTGGTTCGGCGCCCACATAGCGCACTGCGTTTGCTGTCGCGATGTATGTGAGCGACGGCACTAGCACCTCATCACCGGGACGCACGTCCAGTGCCAGTAACGCGAGGTGCAATGCCACCGTCCCATTGCACACACTGATCGCGGCTCGGCTACCGCACAGCTCCGCAAATTCGCTCTCGAACCTCGACAGGTACGCACCTGTCGAGGAAATCCAAGAACTGCGGATCGCATCAACTACGTACTTCTCCTCGTTACCACTCACGTCTACGGATGCGACGGGAATGCGCCATTGAGTCATCGCGAGGAGGCCTCCATTTTTCTGCGAGGGCTGCCGGTTGGTGAGCCTCAGCGCTCTCCGAACAGTTGTGCCGATTCGCGCGCCACTGTGTCGACAAGAACCATTTCGCGCGAGACGCCCATCTGGCGTAAATGGCTCGCCATGCGATCGAGATACTGCAGGACCGGCATGGCACTCTTCACCTCTTCGAGGAATGCCAGGAAATCGCTCGCGTACCGCTCCGCACGGAAGTTTGCCTGAGCGAACTGCTGCCCACGGCCCCCGACTTCATGTCGCCAGCCTGAGTCCGTGATCAGCTTCCTCAGTGCGCTAGCAAGCTCCCGCTCCTCGCGCTCGGGGTTGATTTTCACGACACAATCATCCGGGACCTCGCGGTAACATCCCGCGTTCATAACCAGAACGGCTTTCCCATGAAGCATTTCCTCGGCCAGAGAGGCGGATCCGCCCTCCATGGCAGGATACCGTAGGTTGATGCAGAAGTCGGCATTAGCCAGATAGGACGTCATCCGGTCGTCGGGCGTATAGCCGAGCAGCAGGACTGTGTTCTCAAGGCTGTGGCGCTGGATTGCCGCAAGCAGCCCGTCTCGGTATTCGCCTCCACATGGACCAATCACTGCGTACGTCAGCTTTCGCGCCAGCTCGCGGTCACGGCCGAGCGCCTCAATAACCTCATGGACCCGCTTATTGGGATTCACATGGCCGACCGTCACCGCCAGCACATTGTCATCGGGGACGCCCAGATCCTTCCGGCTGTACCCGGAATCGGCCAGCCCGGCCTCATAAGCCAACGAAATCCGCTTAACTGGGCCCGAGTACACCTTTTCGACATACTCGCGCAAGAACTCCGAATGCGTCACCACGCCAAAGGCGCCCTCGATCGCAAGTTCGAAAAACGGATACTCCATTACCTCATCCGTGGCCCAGGGCCAACTGCGCTTGCCGACGGCCGCGTCCTGCGCGATGCGCCGAGCCTGCGGTCCGTAAAGCCGGTGCATGGCCGCGATGTACGCCGGCACGTCCTGGAGTTCGTGGAGATAATATCCGCCGAAGAAGTGGTGCATCACGAAATCGTGCAGAATGACCACTCCTGGAACATGCTGCGTCGCCGAGAACACTTCGCGGTGGAACTCGAGGTGGTCGCCCATGCTGTAGACCACCAGGTCGTAGGTTCGCAGCAAGCTGAAGCTCGAGCCGCGCGTGCACGGAATCCTGCGCAGGTGGGTCTCGCGCAAGTCCGGCGCCTCCGGATGCCAGATGTCCACCTCGATATGCCGCGCGAGTTCGGCGGTAACGAGCTGGCTGACCTTGGCGATCGCGCTCCTCCTGGAAAACGGCGTGAACCAGGCGATTTTCATTGCGTCAGCTTCCCGATCACGTTCTCCCAGGTGATGCCCAGCGACACGACACGCGCGTAGCCGGCCTCGCCCATGCGGCGCGCCCTCGTCCTGTCCAGGAACAACTCGTCGAACGCACGGGCGATCTCCCGTGGCTCGGGAGGCACCGAGCAGCCGGTCACGCCGTCCTCGACCACGATCGAAGTCCCGCCCGAATCCGTGCAGGTGACCACCGGCGCTTCCAAGCGCGTGGTTCATCAGTTCAACCTTCTCCTCTTCGGGGATAAATCTCGGCAACAGCTGAACCTTCTGTTCCAGCCGGTTCTCCCGAATGATCGCTTCGAGATTCGTGAAATCGTCGGGCGTCTCCGGAGAGCCCGCCACCACCAGGCGAACTCCCGAAGTCACGTGTTTCATGCTCTCCACGACGAGGCACTGGCGCTTGCCTCGCGTGATCCGGCTCGGATAGAAGATATAGTCTCCGTATTCGGCGCAGCGGAACCGGCTCGCATCGAGAAGCGGCGGAAACAACACCTCGGAGTCCATTCTGTTCCACTTCTTCAGCCTCTCGGCCGTGATATGCGAGTTCGTGTAGATCTTTCGGGCTTCAGCCAGGAACGTGTCGTCCGACCGCATAATGATCTCACGCACGCGATGCCCTTCCGACGTGTCCGGGATGTCCTGGTACTTCGTGCCCCAAAGATCGTAGGCCTGCCGGAATTGGTGCACGATCCACAGAATCTTGTCCGAATGCGGAATGTAGTATGCAGGAAATTTCAGCGCGATCACACGATCGACGTTAGCCAGGCGCATGGCGCGGCAGGCTAGGATCTGCTGGAGGATCTTCGACGCGGGATGCCACTGGAACGGAATCTTCACCAGCAGCGCCCTGTGGCCGAATTCGGCCAGCTTGTCCGTGAGAGCACTGGCCAGGTGTTCGGCACCGCCTGCGACGAACGGCACCCAATTGTTGATCACCGCTACCTTCATGCCAACAGCTTGCCGACCACGCGATCCCAGGAGATACCGAGCTCCCCCAGTCTTTGCGCACCGCGCTCGCCCATGCGCCTGGCGAGCGCGCGGTCCAGGTAAAGCCGGTCCATGGCATCGGCCACCGCCTTAGGATCCGGAACGGTGAGGAAACCGTTGTCCCCGTCCACGACAAGCTCGCGCGTGCCACCGGCGTCGCTGGTGGTGATCACGCATTTCGCCGCGTGATGGGCCTCCAGCGACGCGTATCCGTAGGAGTCCTCGTCGAACGGAACGTAAATCGCGGCGAGGCAGCTCGCGAACAGGTGGATCTTTTCTTCCTCCGTGATCCAGCGGGAAATGATCTTGACGCGGTCGGCGAGGCCGCGCCCGCCGACGAGCGCCTGGAGTTCATGCAAGTAGGGCTCGTCCTCGGGCTGGCCCGCGATGACGAGCTTTACGGGCGTCTTCGTATAGCACAAGCTCACGATTGCCAGGTGCTGCCGCTTATGGCGCGTAAGGCGGCTGGGATAGAAAATGTAATCGCCGTACGAGTCCGTGCGGTAGCGCTCCGGATCCTTCACTGGCGGGTACAACACTTCCGAATCGAGATTGTTGAACCGCTTCAGACGGTCGCCAACCACCTTCGAGTTGGTGAAGATGCTCCGTGCCTCTCGAAATGCCACGTTGTCGGCGCGGATGAACGCCTCGCGGTAGCGCCGCCCCTCAGGCGTGTTCGGGATGTCGCCATACTTCGTACCCCAGAGATCGTACGCCCCGCGGTGGTGATGGATGAACCAGAGCACTTTGCTCGGGTGGCGCAGCAAGTAACTTGGCGTCCGGATCGCGATCAACCGGTCCGCATGTTCAGCGATATCCAGAAGCCGCAGCGCGAACATCTGGTCGAGCATCTCAGGGTAGTACGAGTGGAACGGCAGCTTCAAAAGCTCGACCTCGTGGCCGTAGCGCCTCAGCATCTGCTCGAGCCAGTCGACGATGAACGTTCCCCCGCCTTCGACGAACGGGACGATGGTGCTGGCAATGATGACTTTCATACCTGGCAGCGCTTCCGGGCGCGCGCCTCCGAGAATGTCAAGATGCCTTTGGCATGCCGGCTCGCGCCGATGATCGCCGCCTCCACCACTACGCGAGCCGTCCGCTACGCTTTTGCAGGCTGAGATTTACCGAGTAGCTCGCGACAAGCTCGGCCCGGGTCACCGGCCGCACTTCTCCGCTGAAATCGTCAACACAAGCGATCGCGAAACCCATTCGTTCGATTTCCTCGATGAACTCCCCAGGTTCCACGCCAGCTCGCTCGAGGTGCTGCGGCGCGAACTCTATGAAAAGCCGGATGCTCGGATTGTCTTCGATGACGCGCCGCATGCCACGCAAGATCAAAGGTTCGGCACCCTCGGCGTCGATCTTCACCACGTCCACGCGCGCTCCGGGCGCCATGGCCTCGTCGAGCGTGACAGTTTCCACCTCGATCGCGCTGGGGTCGTCGTGGGCGCCGAATAGGGTATTGTGCCCTGCGAGCTCGAACAAGCGAAGTTTGGCCCGGCCCGCCCGATCGCTCACCGCCGCCCGGATCATGTGCGCCCGCTCCTGCAATCCGTTCAGCTCCAGGTTCAGCTTGCAGATTTCAAACGTACGCGGTGTCGGCTCGAAGCCCCAGACGGTACCCCCAGAACCCACCTGGCTGGCAGCGATCAGCGTGTACGTGCCCACGTTGGCACCGACATCAATCACAGTCATGCCCTCGCGCACCACGTTCTTGAACAACGTGGTCAGGCCCTGTTCCAAAGTGCCGTGGAACGTGAGCAGCGATGTCAGTCGGACATCCTCGGCAGGTAGCGCCATAATGAACGGGTCCACCTTGGTCACTATCAGGCGATCACCCACGTTAAGCACCGGCCACTTGAGACGCGCGAGCAGATCCGTGAAACGGCCGTTCGTGGGCTCGCCCGCATTCAACTGAGTGTGAGTCTGGTCGCGCCGACGCGCTACATCGGACAGCACGGCGTCTTCGACGGCGTCCAGTCGCTCAAGGATAGCTTGCGACCTCCGGTCGAGCACGTCCAGGTTCAGCAGCGTCCACGCCAGCCGGCGGAAGCGCGCCACCATGGCCCCCCTAGCCGTGCGCACAGTCTCGGCGATGCGATACCGCAGCACCACCGGGCTCACCGGTGGCCAGATCCCCACGTACCGGTTGCCTGTGTCCTTTGCCTCTTGCGAGCTGGCTAGCCGGTGCAGGAGCACGGGCCTCGGTACTTTCCGTCGGAGCAGCTCTTCGAAATACGCGAACCCTGTCGGGTCAGATTCGCGTCGGAGAATCTGTCGGTAGGCTTCGTGAAGGAACTGCCCCTCGTCGGGTATCTTGATAAGCCCTGACAGATCGACCGTCTGGTTATGGACCGGGGAAATGGGCGCTCGTGGCTGCGCCAGCCATCCCCCTGGTGGAGCTCCGGCCCCCGCGCCCCGCCCATGGACAGTCGAATCCTCGTGCCACAGCCGTTCTATCAGCCTTTGCTTGAAATTTTCCGCTGTGAACTGCACGAGCTCTAACCTGGATTCCCGATGTGACTCAATTTCAGGCCCGTCCCGTGGCCTTGAACGAGCCGACCCTTCTGCCAGCCAACTCCTTTACCTCCACCGAGACGCTGACGGAAATTATTGTGGCGAACCCTGTGCGAACGCGCACCCCTAAGTTTGGTCATCCTTTCAGGAGCACGCCGCTGATTCGACCCATATTTCCTCATCGTCCTGGCTCAGCGAGAGGGCACACACGATCAAAGCGTGCCTCGCTCCGAACAGCTGCTGTCGATCACCAGCACCTTACGGAGAAAGGAGCGAGCCGGCGCTGGGCATTGCCGAGATTGTACGCGATGCCCCAAGAGCAGGGTGCCAAAATTCCAGCCTCGAGAAGCTCTTCTCTACAGGAAGCGGGACTGGGGCCTCACGACTTGCTGTACGCCTCCAGCACCTCTCCAGGCTCCCCCTCCATGGCTATTCGTCCCGCCTCTAGCCAAACGACTCGGTCGCAAAGTAGACGAACTTCCTCGATTGCGTGTGACACGATCACCAGCGTCACTCCCTGCCGCCGGAAGTCTGCCAGTCGCTCGTGACACTTGGCCTGAAAGTGAGCATCTCCGACTGCCAGAATCTCGTCGATCAGCAGGATGTCGGGATCCAGGTGCGCTGCTACCGAGAAGCCAAGGCGCGCAACCATGCCGCTCGAGTACGTGCGCAGCGGCTCGTCTAGAAACGCCTCCAGCCCGCTGAAGGCCACGATGGCGTCAAACCTTTGGGCCACCTCCCGCCGGGTCAGCCCCAGCAGGACCGCGTTGAGCACGATGTTCTCGCGGCCTGTCAGCTCGTAGTGGAACCCAGCGCCGAGCTCGAGGAGTGGCGCGACCCGACCGAGAACCTCTACCGTCCCGGCCTGGGGGTGGATCACGCCAGCGATCAGCCCCAGCATCGTGCTCTTTCCCGAGCCATTCGGTCCGATGATGCCGACGGCCTCGCCGCGCTTGGCTTCCAGTGACACGTCCTCGAGTGCCAGGAATCGATCCGCTTTCAGCCGCCGGATCAGATCGGGCAGATGCAGCAGGTTGTGCTTCAGCCCGCGCGTCAGGTGTCGATGGCGGGGATAGGCCTTCGACACATGGTCGAGCCGGATGACGTTCATACGAGCTCGGCGAATCGGGGCGATAGCGCACGGTACACGACGGAACCGACAGCAAGGCACGCCAGGCCGTACGCGTAGGCCTGCAAGACCAGCGACCTGTTCAAGCTCCCATCCAGGAACAGCTCTTGCCAGGCGCCGATGAGCGGGGCGATCGGATTCAGCCGGATCCACACGTGGTGCTCAGGCGGGATGCTGGCGATTGAATAGACGATCGGGGTGAGAAAGAAGAGAATTTGCAGGAATATCGCCGTGAGACGCTCGAGATCGCGAAAAAATACGTTCACTGACGCGATGGCGAGAGCCACTCCATAGACCGTGAGGAACTGGGCAACAGCCAGGAGGGGAATGCCCGGCAACCAGACCCAGGTCGGCGAGAATCCGTACCAGAGAACGCCGAGCGTGATCACGGGGATAGTCAGCAGGAAATGAACCGCGTCGCTCAGAACATTCCCGGCAATGAGGATGTTCCGCGGGAAGCGCACTTTCTTGATGAGCGAGGCATTGTTAATGAACATCATGGGTGCACTTCCCACGGACGTAGACAGCCATTGCCAGGGGAACTGGCCAGCGATCAGGAAGAGCGGATAGGGGTAGCCCGGGATCTGGAACCGAAGGAAGACCCCGAGGGCCACGTAGTAGACAGCGGTGAACAGCAGAGGATTGGCGACGGACCACGCGTACCCGAGCCAGCTGCTCTTGTACCGGACCTTCATCTCCTTCTGAACCAAGACGAGAATCAGGTCCCAGAGGTGGGATGCGGAGCGGTGTGGGCTCGTGGGAATTGAAAGGATTGTCATGCGATTGGAACGCGTTCCGAGCGCGAATCGAACGCCACTACCGGGTCGGCTGCCTCATCGCCTCTCTTCCGTTACTCGCTTCAGATCAGCCTCGACCATCATCGCCACCAGCTCCTCGAGGTTCACTGTCGGCTCCCACCCAAGCTCCACCTTGGCCCTGGTGGCGTTCCCCCACAGCGCCGGCACTTCGGCCGGCCGGGCGAATTGCTGATCGACCCGGACGTAGTCCCGCCAGTTGAGCCCGACGTGCGCGAACGCCATGCGACAGAAGTCGCCGACCGAGCTCGTGCGGCCGGTCGCGACGACGTATTCCCGCGGCTCGTTGGCCTGCAGCATGAGCCACATCGCTTCGACATAGTCCCCGGCGAAGCCCCAGTCCCGCTTCGCCTCGAGATTGCCAAGCCGCAGCTCGTTGGCGAGGCCATGCTTGATCCGCGCGACCCCGTCCGTGATCTTCCGGGTCACGAACTCGATGCCTCGTATCGGCGATTCGTGGTTGAACAGAATCCCCGCGCACGTGAACAGCCCGAAGCTCTCGCGGTAGTTGACCGTCATCCAGTGAGCCATGAGCTTGGACACCGCATAGGGGCTCCGGGGATGAAACGGTGTCGTCTCCGACTGTGGCTCTTCTTGCGCAAGCCCGAACATCTCGCTGGTCGACGCCTGGTAGAAGCGGATCTTGGGATTGACGTGGCGGATCGCCTCGAGCACGTTGACGGCGCCCACGCCCGTCACCTCGGCGGTGAGCGCCGGCTGCTGCCACGAGGCCCCGACGAAAGACTGCGCGGCGAGATTGTAGATCTCGTCTGGCTCCGCGGTCCGCAGGGCTCTCACCAGCGAGCCCTGGTCCGTGACATCACCGTCGAGCAGGGTCACGTCGTCGACCACGGCCAGGTAGTGAAGGCGATCGGTCGTGGCCAGGCTGGTGCGGCGGTCGACGCCGTAGACCTTGTACCCCTTGCTCAGCAGGAGCTTGGAAAGATACGCCCCGTCCTGCCCGGTGATGCCGGTGATCAGCGCGTGTTTCATGCCCTTGCAAGTCTACTACGGGGTTGCGTAACAGTCGAGATTTGAAGCCGCTATTCGGCTACCGGGTCCTGGTGACGAAGTACAGGCGGCTCGCCATCTCCGGCCCCGCGTGATCATCCGGGCGGCAGGCAAGCACGCGCCCGCCGGCCTCGGCCACGATCGCCCCGATCTCGCGCTCCGCGACCGCGGTCATGCGGATGGGATGAAGCCCGCAGCGCTCGTAGAGCACCCGTTCCCCGAGGCCGGCCGCGCGCAGCACTCCGTAGAGGCGGCGGCGGAGCTGCCAGCGCCGTCGCAGCGGCAGCCGGCTCGGCACCTGGAAGCAGAGCAAGCCGCCGGGCCGGAGCGTGCGGACGAGCTCCCGCACGGTGCTGCGGATGGCGGCGCGCGTCGGCAGATGCTGGAGGACGAGCACCGAGTAGATCAGGTCGAAGCGGGCGCCGGGGAAGGCGAGCGTGCCGTCGGTCGTCTGGAACGTACAGTTCGGCACGTCGCGATGCAGCGCGCGGGCCTGCTCGACCATGCGCGCCGAGATATCGACACCCCACACCTGGCCGAAGTGCCGGGCCAGGCCGCGGGTGAGGCGACCGAGGCCGCAGCCGAAGTCGAGGGCGGTCTCGCGCGCGTGGGGGAGGCCCAGCTCACGCGCGGCCACCATCAAGCCCTCGATCTCGGTCTCGCCCGAGCGAAGGAACTCGTCGCGGTCCCATCCGCCGAAGCGCTTGCCCGGCTCGGTGAGCACCGACCAGTAGGGATCCAGGGAGGCCAGGTCGTCCCAGTCCTGCCGGTGCCGGCGGAGCCGCGTCATCAGGCGGCAACGGCTCGCGCCACCGCCTGCTGCACGGCGCGTGCCGTCGCCTCCCACGAGAAGTGGCCCGCGCGCTCGAGCCCGCGCTCGCGGAGGTCCTTGCAGAGCCCGTCCTCGGTGAGGATCCGGCAGAAGCCGGCCGCGATGGACTCGGGGTCGAGCGGATCCACGAGTACGCCGGCGTCGCCGACAACCTCCGGGATGGAGGAGGCGCCGGCGGCAACGACCGGCGTGCCGCAGGCCATCGCCTCCAGTGCGGTGAGCCCGAAGCCCTCGTGGAGCGAGGGGAGCACGAGGGCACGGGCGCCCCGATAGAGGGTGAGCAGCTCCTCGTCGGCGGCGTAGGGCCGCCAGTCTACGTGGCGTTCGATGCCGAGCGCGGCAATACGCTCCTGGAGCGCCCCCACGTGCCGGGGCCGTCCCCATCCCCTCAGCACCAGCCGGACCGGAAGCCGGCAGGTCACCAGCGCAAAGGCCTCCATGAGGCGACCGAGGTTCTTGTGCGGCATCACGTTGCCCACGTAGAGCAGGTACGGCTCAGGGTCGGGCTCGGGCGCGGCGGGCGCGGGGACGAACCGCTCGGCGTCGTACCCCGACAGCACGACGTGGATCTTCTCGGGGGCCACGTCGTAGAAGTGCAGCAGATCCTGCCGCGTGCTCTCGGAGATTACGATGACGGCCCGGGAAGCGCGGAGCACCGCCGGCACGTAGTGCCGGAAATAATACTGCTGCCGCGGGTACTCCGATGGGTACAGCAGCGGCAGCAGGTCGTGCACGGTGGTCACCTGGGGAAGCCCGGGCGCGAGCAGCCCCTCGGGCATCAGGTTCAACAGGACGCGCGGGTTCGCCCTACGCACGCGCGCCCGGAGCCCCGTCTGCACCCACAGGAGGCGACGGAGATGCCCCCACGCGCCCCTCTCGGGCCGCATGGCGGGCGACACCCGCTGCACGATCGTGTGTGGGCCGCCGATGAGGTCGGGCCGCGACGTGTACACGATGAGCCGCTCGCCGAGCGCGGCCAGACCGGCGATGAGATGCAATGCGTAGAAGCCGAGCCCGGTGGGCCGCTGGCCGACGATGGCGGCGTTGATGGCGATGGTGCCGTCGATGGCCACAGGCACGAGGAAGCCGCTATCGGGTCCCTGCCGAGTCCCGGTAGAACGTGGCCAGCCGGTCCACCA
>WNFC01011290.1_pt1 | contig 15173 bp, 19 predicted proteins | sample 5400541 | NCBI WGS metagenome assembly WNFC01 (sample SAMN13153342, study PRJNA577476) | soil metagenome | isolation source: 120 cm saprolite under Douglas fir tree site 2 hole 2 replicate 1 | place: USA:California | collected 2015-04-18
GTAAACACAGATGGAAAGATGCGAAGATGGAAACCGGAACACAAGCAGCTCGTCATTGATGTCCTAACAAACCGAGCTGACGGGATGTAAGCCACCAAAACGTCAATTCTTCTCCACTCTCACTGATACGCCGACTGTAGGTTTCGATGGGTGCATTGTCAACTGGATTACCTCAGGAATTGTCTCCCAGGGCGTATCGAGCATGTTCTGAATGAATTACCGTCGACTCTCGATGAGACATATGAACGCACCTTGCGAGACATCGACGACGCAAACTGGGAATTTGCCCAACGGATACTCCAATGTGTTGCGGTAGCTTCCCGCCCGTTCGATGTCGCGGAACTGGCAGAGTTTCTCGCATTTGATTTCAAGGCAGGACAAGTTCCACAATTTCGCGAGGATTGGCGCCCAGAAGAACCGCTCGAGGCGGTGCTGACTACGTGCTCCACATTGCTTACCCTTGTCGATAACGGGTATTCGCAAGTTGTACAATTTTCGCACTTCTCGGTGAAGGAGTTCTTGACGTCTATCCGCTTTGCCGAAAAAGATGACACCATTTCCCGTCGTTATCATGTTTCCATGACACCTGCCCATACCCTCGTCACGCGAGCATGCCTGGGTATTTTGCTACACCTGGATGATAATGTCACCCGAGACGGTCTGGCGAAATTTCCTCTCGCTCAATACGCTGCCGAGCACTGGTCCGAGCATGCACGTTATGAGGGAGTGTCGGAAAACGCAGAAGAAGGGATGAAACAGTTGTTTGATTCGAAGAAATCACATCTTGCGGTTTGGGTCTGGATATCCGACTCATGTCGACACGTGCCCCGAATTGAGCCGTCATACGAAGAAGTGAAACGACCGTCGCCACCCCTTGCAACCCCTTTACACTATTCCGCTGTGTGTGGCTTACACACCATCGCGAAGTCTTTGGTCAGCGAGAACCCACGGGACGAGCACCCTCGGGGCAGGGATTATATCAGGCTAACTCCCTTACATCTGGCTTCAATGAATGGATATGTGGAAGTCGCACGTGTCCTCATCGAGCATGGTGCGAATGCAACAGCGCGGGACAAGAGCTGGTGGACTCCGCTGCATGATGCGTCATTCAATGGTCATCTGGATCTCGCACGGTTCCTTGTCGAGCATGGCGCGGACGTGACAGCGCACGATGCAGACAGGTCGACTCCACTGCATAAGGCATCGGCTTCCTATAATGGGAATGTTGATCTCACACGGCTCCTCCTAGAGCACGGTGCTGACACCACAGAACAGGACAAGGAGGGGTCCACTCCGCTGCACGAGGCATCATCCAAAGGCCATCTGGATATCGCACAGCTCCTCATCGAGCACGGTGCTGATGCGACAGCCCAGAACATGTACAGGTCGACTCCACTACATAACGCGTCATCCAATGGCCATCTGGCTCTAGCACGGTGCCTTGTCGAGCACGGCGCCAGCGTGACAACCCAGAACAAGCGCGAGTCCACTCCCCTGCATGAGGCATCATCCAACGGCGATCTGGATCTCGTACAGTTCCTTGTAGAGCATGGTGCCGACGCGACGATCCAGAACAAGGATGGGTCAACTCCGCTCCATAGTGCGTCGGCATCCTATAATGGAAATGTTGATCTCGCACGATTCCTCGTCGAGCACGGAGCCTCCGCAACCGCACAGGACAAGGATGGGTCCACTCCGCTGCATCAAGCGTCATATCAAGGCCGTCTGGATCTCGCACAGTTGCTCGTCGAGCACCGCGCCGATGCCACCGCACAGGACAAGGATGGGTCAACCCCGCTACATCAGGCATCAGTGTCAGGATCCGATAGGGGAAATGTTGATCTCGCACGATTCCTGGTCGAGCACGGCGCCGACGTGACAGCGCAAGACAAGAACGGGACCACTCCTCTGCATGGGGCATCATCCAGGGGCGATTTGGATCTGGTGCAGTTGCTCATCGAGCATGGCGCCGACGCGACAATTCAGAACAAGAATGGGTCGACTCCGCTGTACGAAGTGTCGGGATCCTATGATGGAAATGTTGATCTCGCACGGTTCCTCGTCGAACACGGCGCCGACGCCACCGCACAGAACAAGTACGGGTCCACTCCGCTGCATCAAGCGTCATCCAGAAGTCAGGTGGATCTTGCACGGTTCCTCGTTGAGCACGGTGCCAATGCGACAGCCCAGGATAAGAACGGGACCACCCCGCTGCATAATGCATTCAGACTTTATGGAGGAAAGGTTGACTCGGATCTCGTACTGTTCCTCATCGAGCATGGCGCCAATGCCGCAGCACAGGACAAGTTCGGGCTCACTCCCCTGCATCAGGCAATATCTGAAGGCCGTCTGGATCTTGCACGGATTTTGGTCGAGCACGGCGCGGACGTGGCAGCTCAGGATGAGTATGGGCGGACTCTGCTGCACAAGGCGTCGGGATCCGATAGGGGAAGTGTTGATCTGACCCGGTTTCTTGTCGAGCACGGCGCAAACGCAACAGCACAGGACAAGTATAGGACCACTCCCCTGCATCAGGCATCATCCAAAGGCCATCTAGATATTGCACAGTTTCTCGTCCAGCACGGTGCCGACGTGGCGGCCCAAGACAAGCATGGGCTGACTCCGCTACACAAGGCGTCGGGATCCTATAAGGGAAGTGTTGAACTCACACGGTTCCTTGTCAAGCACGGCGCAGACGTGACAGCCCGTGACAAGTACGGGTTCACTCCCCTGCACGAGGCATCATCCAAAGGTTATCTGGATATCGCACAATTCCTCGTCGAGCACGACGCCTACGCGGAAGCCCGTGACAAGCGTGGGCGGACTCCGCTGCATATGGCGTCGGGATCCTATGGTGGAACTGTTGATCTCACGCTGTTCCTCATCGAGCATGGCGCTAATGCCGCAGCTCAGGACAAGAACGGGTCCACTCCGCTGCATCAAGCGTCATCTCAAGGCCGTCTGGACCTTGCACGGATCCTCGTCGAGCACGCTGCGGACGTGGCTGCCCAGGACAAGCATGGGTGGACCCCACTGCATGAGGCGTCGGGATCTTATCAAGGAAGTCCTGATCTCACACGGTTCCTTATCGAGCAAGGCGCCAATGTCACAGCACAGGACAAGGACGGGACCACTCCCCTACATGAGGCGTCATCCAACGGCGATCTGGAACTCGCTCAGGTTCTCGTCGAGCACGGCGCTGATGTGGCGGCCCAGGACAGGCATGGGCTGACTCCTCTTCATAAGGTGTTGGGGTTTTATCGGGGAAATGTTGACCTCACACGGTTTCTCATCGAGCACGGTGCAAACGCCACAACACAGGACCATGATGAGTCCACTCCGCTACATGTAGCATCGTCTGAAGGCCATCTGGATCTCGCTCGGATCCTTGTCGAGCACGGCGCCGATGTGGCAGCCCAGGACAAGCATGGGCTGACCCCGCTGCATAAGGCGTCAGGATCCTACAGGGGAAATGTTGATCTCACACGGTTCCTTGTCGAGCACGGCGCAAATGCCACAGCCCAAGACGAGGATGCGTCCACTCCGCTGCATGAGGCATCATCCGAAGGTTCTCTGGATATCGCCCAGTTCCTCGTCGAGCACGGTGCCGACGTGGCTGCACAGGACAAGCATGGGCTCACCCCGCTGCATAAAGCGTCGGGATCCTACAGCGGAAATGTTGGTCTCACACGGTTCCTCGTCGAGCACGGCGCAAATGCCACAGCCCAGGACAAGGATGCGTCCACTCCGCTGCATGAGGCATCATCCAAAGGCAATCTAGAGATTGCACAGTTCCTCGTCCAGTGCGGCGCCGACGTGACAGCCCAGGATAAGCATGGGCTGTCTCCGCTGCATAAGGTGTCGGGATCCTCCACGGGAAATGTTGATCTCCCCCGGTTCCTCGTCGAGCGTGGCGCCGACATCATAGCACAGGACATGGAGGCGTCCACTCCCCTGCATGAGGCATCATATAAATGCAATCTGGATATTGCACAGTTCCTCGTCGAGCATGGTGCCAACGTTGCAGCCCAGGACAAGCATGGACTGACCCCACTGCATAAGGCTTCTGGATTCTATTGCGAAAATGTTGGTTTCGCACAGTTCCTCGTCGAGCACAGCACTGACGCCACAACACAGGACGAGGACGAGTCAAATCCGCTGCATTGGGTGTCAAACGAGCGCCGTCTGGATCTTGCATGGTTCCTCGTTGAGCACGGTGCCAACGTGGCAGCCCAGGACAACCATGGGTCGACTCCGCTACATGGGGTATCACGATCATCTATTGAAAATGTGGAGCTCGCACAGTTCCTTGTCGAGCATGGCGCCAACCCCACAACACAGGACGAGGATGGGTCTACTCCACTGCATGAGGCATCATCCAAAGGTCATCTGGATCTCATACAGTTCCTTATCGAGCGTGGGGCTGGCGTGGAAGCCCAGGACAAGCATGGGCTGACTCCACTGCATAACGTGCTGCGATTCTATTGTGGAAATGTTGGTTTTTCACGGTTCCTCGTCGAGCACGGCACTGACACCACAGCACAGGGCAAGGACGGGTCGAATCCACTGCACCGGGTGTCATCGAACTACTTTCTGGATCTCGTACAGTTCCTCGTCGAACGCGGCGCCAATGTGACAGCCAAGGACAACCATGGGTCGACTCCGCTCCATCTGGTATCGCAATCATCCGATGGAGATGTGGAACTCGCACAGTTCCTTGTCGAGCATGGTGCCAACACGACAATCCAGGATAAGGACGGATCAACTCCTCTGCATCTGGCATCACTTAGCGGAAATGTGGATCTCGCCCAGTTCCTCATCGAGCACGGTGCCAACACGACAGCCCGGGATAGGGACTGGCGGACTCTGCTGTTGTTGTTCTTGATTTTTATTTTTTGTTCTATTTCATTTTATTTTTGATCGATTTGAATGCGCATTAGGTACGGAACGCTTGGTAGAATGTCGTACGTTTCCACACGAAATCTAGTTTGTCGATCTCCCCTTCGCTTCCTTTACCTCTATAATAGCATGCATCTCCCTGTATCAGATGACGAGATCGGTAAATGTGGCTGTCGCATAGTTTTTCATCAAGCACAACCCGGATACGGGCCATCATACGGCAGGCGGCAGGCTGGGGGCTGCTGAGTTATGAACTAACAGCGGCCCTCAGCAAAAGTGGACGTACTGACATATATTGCCCTCACAAAACCGCATTCTACATTCTGCGCTCAAATCAGGAAGCGTGATACTCTCCCAGGAAATCCTATAGCGCATGGCTGCGTGGTATCACATGTCGGGGTGTACCGGGGAACACCCAGAGGAAGGCCGTGACTATGTGGAGGAAGACTCGGCGCAACTCACCGTCGGCGCCGCGCTTCAACTCCCTCCACATGAAAAGCTGGGATGTTGATCAAGACGATCGATTTCTGAGACAGGTTGAAGCCCTTTATTTACATAGTATGGAATAGAATACGAGCACACCATAACGAGCACAGCAAGAACTTATTGAGCACGATGACAACAACTTTGTCACAGTGAGGTCCTGGGATATTGAAATTATGAGCATTTTCCATCTGAAAACCTCTTGAGATATTTGGACAATAGCTACTTGCTGATCCGTAATGAGGATAGGACCAAGTGGCGCCGCCTACGCCCACTGGCACGCACGCGAATTGGACTCGGTCGTCGAAATCCGCTTCTGCCCACGACGCAGGGCTCCATCTCTGCACCAACGACGACGAGACTGTGACAACACGGACGCTGGTATCCGCGTCCGAGTTTGCGACCCGCAAGTTGCGCACGCCCTGCCGCGCGCGCTGCTCCCTTCCAGCAGCAGCAGCAGCAACAACTCGCCTTTCCGCCGTGCCGTCTAGGCCCGTCCTAAAATTCCTCCGCGCCGTCGACGCGCCACACACGATGACCTTCGATATCCTCGCGAACCATCACACCACACACCTCCGAGTCCTGGCAGGTGCCCTGCGAGCGCGCGACCTAGGTGCGCTCGAACACGCACCCTGGGCCTCCGTCGCGACGGGACACTCGTCGCGCGCGAGCCGGCCCAGGGGAGCGGATCCGGTGCTCCGGGCTGACCTCGTGGATACGGAAAAGTGGGAAGTCCGGGGACTACGGGAGGATATGGGTGTGGATATGGCAGTGGCGGGCGGGCGGTGCGGCTGCGCAGACTCGAGTCTACGCCGTTGCGATCACCAGCCGAGGAAGCGGGCGCGCTGCGAGATGGCGTCACGGAGGATGTGACTGTCGCGGACTCTCCCGGCGGCGGCACTGGCAGCCTTTAACTTCGCCTTCGCCTTGGTCTTCGTTCAGTTGACTCTATATCAGTGGCCTCGACGCCGTCTCTATCGTCCGCCGCAGCGTCCCCGTCGTCCTCGTCCTCGTCTGCGTCGTCCGTGAGGTCGTTCTCGGGGTGCCCGGTTATAGGGGGGATAAAGAGGGCATGAAAGAGGGCGTCTGAGGACGGAGACACGGTTCGAGGATCCCCGCATGGCGGTGAGATCATGTGCAGACTGGAAGTCGGTGCTTATGGACACGCTCAGGACACACCGGCGGAAGGACCTCAAGGCGGAACGTTGTCGTGCGTCCCTTCCTGCTGGATGCTGCGTTGTCCATTTGGCACCGTCAGAAAGGGATATAGCTACGAAGAAGATGCGGCCGCCGCCGCTTTGACGATTGAAGGCGATGTCTTGGATATGTTTGGGTATGGCGATCCTTTCTGAGCGATGCGAACAATCTATCTTTGGTATCTATTGGATATCCCAGTTGGCCTTATTTATGGACTCTGCACAGCAAGGTTTTCATTTCGGTCATCCTCCCGCTTTACCATTGCCACATACCTAGAAGCTTTCGTCGGGGTGAGTCTTCAACCCAACTGCCCAGCAATTAAAATTCCTCTATTTCGTCATGAAACGCCCAGGCACCTTGATACTGGTCTGAAGGATCACTACTTGACTCCTGAGAACTCTGGGATGGTATAATATCAACGACAGGTCTTTTGTGTCAGGGTTATGAAAGCAAAACCTGTTCCTATTTGTCCTATTTGTACCGTGACGATGCGACCCTCTCGTGCTAGAAATAATAACGAAGCTGCCGCCTGCAGCCGTCCGATCACCGTCATCACCCTATCACCAACCTATCCTAGAAGGTTAGAACCGTGGGCCAATCCGGCTGGCGGATCATTGTATCCCGAATGAGGCAACATTTATCATCACAATTGTCATCATCTGAATTTTACATTGGCACCATTCCACGGCATCAACTAGTGGATGGATTTTACATAAGGAGGTGGAAATAGAAAGGGTCAACTTTCATGTCTCTGGTGCTAATTCGAGTGTCCGGATCAAATAGACAGGTCGATGTCCCACAGTCACTGCTGCATGTTGGGAGGAAGCGGGAGGAAAGGGCCCTTGGCGATGTGGCAATATCGGCGGAGCGCGTCACAATAACTCGTACCCCAATGGGCTCGGAGGCGGTGAAATATTTCCGGGCTTGTGCGCAGCAGTCACATCACCTCCACGGAACACATTCCAGGCGCAACAAGCTATCCCTGGGAGGGTGCTATACACGGATCAATCAGTTTGGGATCGTTTTGTAGAACAGGGTGAGACTCAAGCAGCCAACGCGTGAATCCAACCAGATACCACGCGTAGCACAGTACGAACACAGATCTGCGAGTCGGATGCACATTTCCCGCGGCGGGGAACAGAACCCGGCTCGTGGCACCAAAGTGGTAGTACACTGCCACTTGCAAGCGAGAGCTGAGAGCCGACCGAAACGAACCATGCAGACATGAGGGCAGGTCATGGCACCGTCGAACTTTTTCAGATAACGGCAGCGGCATCACACGGGCCGACGATGCCGACGCAGAGCCATCGTTATTTACAACCACCACCGCCATCCATGTCGTTGTCGTCGTCCAAAGCGAAGGTGACGAAGGCAGCTACAAACCCTCTCAGTCTCGAAGATACGCTGCATGACCTGGCAGTGATACGCGCATCTGGCATTGACCTCGCTGCGATTCTCGACTCGACGGTGCCAGCACCAGCAGCCGCCGCCACCGCCGCCCCGACGGCCGCCGACACGACCGTCGCCCGTTCACACGAGTTTGCGCAGGCTGCGCGCACCGCGATCAAAATCAGAAACAGGGGAGACGTGGAAGCACAGGGGGAACGCGTGGATGATGTGAGGGGCCAGCTAGAGGAGGTCGTCGAGGGGCTAGTGGAAGGTTCTATTCGGTGCTAAGGAACTACGCGATCAGTGAACTTTGTAAAGGCCGTCGCCTCTAGATGGTTCTATGCACAGCATACGTGTGATGCCATGCGATCTCTGGAACCAAAATCCCGCGGTAGGAGTATCGTTTCAAATCATTGCATGGTCCGTCGTCTATTGTCTGCCGCCGCTCGCATAAAATAGCTCCGAATACGCGGATGACTCGACTCCCTTGCACATCGGTGTCCTAGCCCGCTAGCCCAGTGCTAGTGAGGCCCCATGAAAACGGCGTAGCCGACACGTGTCTAAAACGTTCACTCACTGATTTGAGATTTGGTTAGCAAAAAAATTATCTCCGTAGCCTCGAGGCTACCGTGAGGTGGGATGTGCCAAAGCCAAGTGCCAATGCCACACCCGGCGATGATGGTGTACGTCGTCTGGACGCCTGATTCTGATACGCGTGTTGAGCGTGAGGCCGCGCCCTACACCGGGAGTACAAGTGATAGCTGAGGGTGTCGGGCAACGCCTGCATGATCGATAACAGCAAGGAGGGCGGGGCGGTGGCAATTTAATTCAGTTACATCACATGAATAGGGTAGTACTCGCAACAAGCAGTTGCTGTCCTCGGGACTCGGGGAACGCAGTATATAACGAACATTCACGCGCGTCTACGCGCGACCGTCACGCGTTCTTCGTTTGCGTCGCCACTGTGCTTCAACAGTTCGTCCAGTCCATAGTTCGTCCAGTCCATATCCTTCATCCCCCTTTTTTTCATCTTCATTTCCTTCCTTTGCCCAATTTTCATTGCAAATCTGACGGCAGCCAGCTGACGGCACTAGTTGCCACCATGTCCCCAACCACCATCCTCGCGGTATCAAACGCCGCAGTCGACATCGCGCTCTTCGCACTGAGGGTTTTCTCCCCTTCACTCATCCTACTAACAACCCTCTCACTCTTCGCGAAACGACCCTCTCCACCACTCTCACCATCTTCGATCACGGCCGTTACTGTCGCCGCTCGCATTCCCCGTCGTGGTCTTATCTTGTATTGTCTATTCATTTCGTCTTTGATCTATTTTCTCGATGGTCTTGTTTTCGTCGTTTGTGCTGTCATCGAAAAGTACTGGCCACCGCGCACAGGCATCGAGGTCAACGCTATCATCGGTCTGGTGGCATTCGCTGGTCTTGCAGCGTTTGGAAGCTGGAAAGATGTTCAGGGAGTCGATGTTTGGTTGCTCGGACGACTGAAAATTTCCATATTTTTTTCCCTAATCCTCGATGTCGCACAGGTGATCCTTTACGGAATTTCGATGCCCAGAGAAAGTACGCACTCGTCTCCTACTTCTCATCGGAGCTCAACGCGTCGCTATAACAGATCACCCTCATCCTTACCCATTTCCGTACGATATTCAAAACGTCCTTCATCTGACCTTGCCAATTTTGCGCATTCTTCTTCTTGTCCTATTGTCCTTCGCCTTGACCAACCCCGTGGTTACGTACGCGATGGTCACGTCGGCCGACCCGCCGATGTCAACAACTCCCCTCCTTTCGTCTTCACATGAACGTGTTACCCACCAGAGCGGTAATTACGGGACACTTGACAATGGAAGATATACACCAACGGCGGAACGAGCCCCGGATCTTCCAGCGCAAGAGGATGTCGCGGATAGGATCGAGGTAAGCCCGTGATGCCCCACGTTCTTGTGAATGGCTTACCCATCCCGTTTTCCCCGCCGGTGCGCAAGGAGGTCGAACGTGTTAATAAGAGCGGTCGCGGTCTAGGTCTCACTGTCGGTGATCACTACCGGTCACTCGACAATGGAAGAGATACACCAACTGCGGAGCGAGCCCCGGGTCTTCCGGTGCGAGGGGATGATGGGACCAAGGTACGCCCAAGATGCATTACTTTCTTATAAGTGGCTTATCTATCCCGTTCCGCAGACGCCGCGTAAGGAGGTCGACACTGACCCGTCCTGGCGTGAAATACTCAGGCGCTTACGCCGTATCACTCCCTACCTTTGGCCAAAGAACAGCCGCCCTTTGCAGCTGATTGCTGTATGTCCCGATCCTTTACCACAGACCAAACATTGAACTAAGAAGGTCGTTCTAGTTGCTCTGCCTGTTCCTACTGATTATCGGGCGAATTGTGAACGTCGCGGTTCCGTTCCTCTTTGCGGGCCTCGTATACGTATTCGAGCAGGGCGTAACCAGCCCTCCTTGGCTATTTCTGTTTGGTTACGTCGGTTTGCGCTTTCTCCAGAGTAGCGGCGGACTACCTGCGCTTCGTGATGTACGCCGAACTTATTTACTTTCTCATTCCCGCCCTGTTCATTTGAACCGGTTATATCCAGATTTTCTGGACCCCGGTGTTGCAATATTCGGATCGCGGTGCGTAAGATGGATGTTCAGTGTGGATAAGTGTCTTATTTTCTTCTCTAGAAATGTCTCTGTTGTCCTTCCATCACCTCCTTCACCTTTCTTTTGCCTGGCATACCCATCGCAATACGGGTGAAGTACTCAAGATCCTTGATCGTGGCGCTGCTATCAATAGCGTTTTTCAAGTACGCGGGTCTCCTATTCTTATCTGATAGCAGTGGCACAGTGGCACTTATCATGCCCGACAGCTTGTGCTATTCGACATCATACCGACGTTTGCCGATATCGTAGTCGCACTTGTCCTGTTTGCAGTCAAGCTTGATTGGGTTCTTGCAGTCGTCACTTTCATCGTCATGTTTGCATATGGTACGTTCAGGAGGTCTTGCTGACCTTTCGTGTTCCCCCTCACCTTTTTCAGTTGTGGTTAGCGTTCTCCTTACACGCTGGCGTACTCGGTTGCGGCGCCACATGAACGAGCATGACACGGTTTGTCTATCCATACTCTCTTCCCTTACACAATGCCTGAACTAAGCTACCAGATTACGCGTGGCATTCACACAGACTGTCTGCTTAATTACGAGACGGTCAAGTATTTCAACGGTGAAGATCATGAGAGCAAGCGTTATCATGAGTCTATCAGGAACTACCAAGCGCTCGAGTACCAAGTCATTAGTGGGTGGCATCAGAGGGTCTTCCCTCTTGTCTTGCTGACCCTATAGATGGCAGCGTCAATGAACATTCTCAACCTAGTCCAAAATCTTCTTATTGTAAGCATCCCGTGTGGTCGTGCGCTCATTTAATGACACCCTTATTTCAGACCGTCGGGTTACTGGTCGGATCCATGATAGTCGCGCGACGAGTTGTGAATGGCCAGCTGGATCCCAGTCAATTTGTGTTCTTTATCACATACTTGTCTCAAGTAAGCCCACTCGCATGGGTCAATCCGACCTTCCTTTGACATCCGAGCAGCTCTATAACCCACTCAACATGCTTGGATCAATCTACCGATCTATCAATCGATCGCTTGTAGATGCGGAAAAGTTACTCGAGCTCCTCAACCAGCCGACTGACGTCAATGATAAGCCTGGGGCACCTGACCTGCTTGTCACTGACGGCGAGATCAAATTTGGTATGTGCTATTGTTCTTTTCCATCATCTCCAGTTGACTCGATACGGTGGTAGAAAACGTTCATTTTACGTACAATGGCCGCCAACATGCACTCCGTGGTGTCTCCTTCCGCGTCCCTAAGGGAGGATCTGTAGCCCTTGTCGGCGAGTCGGGATCGGGGAAGTCGACAATCCTCCGCCTTCTCTACCGATTTTACGACTTGAAGGAAGGCCGCATCCTCATCGATGGACAGGATATCCGTGACGTGACACAAGGAAGTCTGCGTAGGGCTATTGGCGTTGTCCCGCAGGATGCCGTACTTTTCAACTCAAGTATTGCTTACAACGTTCGGTGCGTACTTTGTATCCCCCCTTCTGGAGCGGCGGCCTGTACTGTGGGCGCTGATACCAAATGCTTTAGCTATGGCAAGCTTGACGCAAGTCCGGAGGAAGTACAAGAGGCGGCCAAAGCTGCCCAGATGCATGACCGCATTATGTCTTTCCCTGACCAGTATGAGACTAAGGTTGGCGAACGTGGCATCCGATTGAGTGGAGGAGAGAAGCAACGTGTGGCTATTGCGCGGACCATGCTCAAGAATCCACCAATACTGCTACTCGACGAGGCTACCAGGTTCTGTTCATACCCGACTGTGGTGGATCGGTGACTCATACGTCACTATCAGCGCCCTAGATACTTCCACAGAACGTGACATCCAGAAAGCTCTGCAGAATTTGGTTCGGGGTCGTTCATCGTTATCTATTGCCCACCGACTTTCAGTGAGTCTATTCCCGGGTCTAGAACACGGCGTCTGACATACCTCACTTATCATAGACTATCGCCAACGCGGACCTGTAAGTTACCTGCTCTCGACTTACTTGACGTGCCTTGATGCAACAACAACAGGATTCTAGTTCTCAAGGATGGCCAAATCATCGAACAGGGGAACCTCAAGGAACTTCTCAAACGCGATGGTGTTTTTGCGGCCATGTGGGCTGACCAGATCAATGCAGTAGGGAGCAGTTACCAGATTGACGACCCAGTTCCCTTTACCGACGAACCCGTGACTGGGGACACCGACGCTGCTCCCACGCAAGACACCGCGGAGCCACTCGCAGAAGCCTCTGAGGCGCCGGTGGACGGGACTGCGCCCGCTCAGGATACCGTTCTGGAAGGGACTAGACCCCAGGCTGCGCTGTCACCGGATGGGTCCGTGGCCGCTGTGGCGGCTGGTACCCAAGTGGATAACGCCCCCGTCGCCCACCCTTCGTCCCACGTAGGTGGGCTTCCCGCGAGCGATGCCGCTCACCCCGAAGCCAATCCTGTCGCGTTCCCGACGTCCGATTCTGTACCCGTTGCCTTCCCTGGCAGTACATCCGATGAAACTGCGTCGCAAAAGGCTCCCTCCGTGACCCAGACACCCGGTATCACATTCGCCCAAGAAGTGGGGACGCCTGAGCGCACGGGAACTCCAGACCCCGAATCTGAGACGAAGCGCAAACGGATCTCTTCTCAAAATTTCCAGCGTCTCGCACGGCGAATCTCTATAACAACGCGGCGCGCAGGCTCGGTATCGGGCATCCCAATCCTGGGCAACCTTCGGCGTGATTCGACAGCTGCGTCTTCATCTGCACCAGCACAGGCGTCAACGGACAGCGACCCCCCCAAGGCGTCTTCGGAATCTCCAGCACCGAGCCTGAGCATCCAGAGCGAGCCAGACAAGGACAAGGCCAAAAAAGAAAAAGACAAGAAAAAGAGGAGGACCTTCATCTGAGCGAGCGGCACCCAGTGCTGCGTCAGGGTTGTGAAAAATCCTTATGATTTTGGTTCCATTTCATTTTATGATATCCATTTTCGTTCGTCCGTTTTTGTCGCTTGTTATTCACAATCGCATTGAGCATCTCTCCACTGGTTGGCATAGCATGCATTCAGAGTCTTTTACGCACAGTGTCAAACCTTTTTCTGTCTCCCACCCCACTTCTGTGCGGAAAGACCTCGTGAAAGCTTAAAGCCAAAGGGGGATGTCCTGCTGACTTGGGCCTAGATCGCGCTGCGTTTGAAGCGGAGATAGAAAGTTGGCGCCAGAGTATAAATAGTTCGCCGGGTACGCAAATGCTTTGCACCGCCGGACGACCAACCCGCTCGGTCTCGTTCTCGTTCTCGTTTCTCTGCCCCTTCTCTGCTTTTGTCTCGGTTTTTGTCCGTTCAGGTCTCGGTTTCATTGTATTATTGCAACCATGTCTGCATCTGCAAAGATTTATGTTGGGTCAGTCGTGCGCGCTTGTGTCGTTTTCCGCTCTGCGTCGCTTCCTCCCGTTTTTTATGACGGGAGGGAGCGCGGCCGCTGATAGTATTTTTTTTTGTACTTTATGTTAGCAATCTGAGCTGGAATACCAATGATGAGACATTGCGCCAAGTTCGTCTGATGTCTTGGCTCTGCCTGTGTTTATGTTCCTGATCCTGCGTTTTTCCCCCCTGATAATGTTTTTTTTTGCGCCTGCTGATAGGCCTTTGCGAGCTTTGGCAACATTGTTGACGTACGCCTCTTGTCCTGTTCATGTTTGTCGTCCCTGAGTGACGAGGCCCTCCCTCGTTCTTTCCGATCCGTTTTCCATCTTACTATGAACAGTCGATCGTTATGCGTGATCGCGAGACCAATCGCTCGCGTGGTTTCGGTTTCGTAACTTATAGCAATCAGGCGGAGGCCGAATTTGCCATTGAAAAGATGAACGACACGGAACTCGATGGCCGTAGGATTCGCGTCAACATCGCCAATGCGCGCTCCTCTGGTGGCGGCGGTGGTGGCGGTCCGTCCAAACCTCTCTTTTTTGGTACCAGCTTTAACTCGTTTTTTTCCGCGTGTAGGATATTCCCAGGGGGGCTACGGTGGTGGCGGAAGCTATGGCGGTGAGTAGGGTGCAAGAACATTTCTCGAGATAATCACCCAATACTAAAACATTCCGGATGATAACAGGTGGTTCTGGTGGCGGCGGCTACAGTGGTCAAAGCGGCTACAGCCAAGGTGGCGGCTCTTCTGGCCAGGCTGGATATGGTGGTCAAGCTGGCTTCGCTGCTGGTGGAGGCTTCCCCGCTTACCCTCAGCAAGGAGGTAGGCAGCACTTTGTCCGCCTGATGACCAAGCGCTGAGGAGGTGTTTATTTACAGGCTACCAGGGAGGCGGTTACCAGCAAGGAGCTTATCCGCAAGGAGGCTTCCAGCAAGGAGGCTACCAGGGGGGATCAGGCTACGGCTATTAACGCGTCTGTCGTGAGTCGGCGAAATTTCTTCCCTGGTCGCATGTGAGACTCACTCTTTTCTCTTTTCAAGTCCACAATTGCGCGAATCTGACTCGCTGCCTACTTATGCTTTCCCTTTTCATCCTCGTTTTTTTTGTTTCCACTTTCCATTCCATTCGTGAGGCCAGTCGTATCGCTTTCCTCCTCTCCCCTCTCCCCTTCCCCCCCCCTTTT
>WNFC01004500.1_pt1 | contig 15172 bp, 11 predicted proteins | sample 5400541 | NCBI WGS metagenome assembly WNFC01 (sample SAMN13153342, study PRJNA577476) | soil metagenome | isolation source: 120 cm saprolite under Douglas fir tree site 2 hole 2 replicate 1 | place: USA:California | collected 2015-04-18
GCACTCCTTGCGCAACGAAATTCGCGTCTGGACCCGCGACCTGCTGATCGCCATCGGTCTCGCACTGGTGATCATCGTCTTCTTGTATCAGCCGGTAAAAGTCGAAGGCACCAGCATGGCCCCGCTGCTCTCCGACCAGGAACGCATTTTCATCAACAAATTTGTCTACCGCTTCGAGCCGATTCAGCGCGGAGACGTAGTCGTATTCTGGTATCCGCTCGATCACTCGAAATCGTTCATCAAGCGCGTGGTCGGTTTGCCGGGAGAAACCGTGCAAATCCGCCAGGGTGCCGTCTACGTCGACGGGAAGATTGTGCCCGAACCTTATGTTCCGCCGCAGTACGAGGACCTGAGCGATTTTGGGCCTAAACTCGTGCCGCCCGACAGCTATTTCGTGATGGGCGATCACCGCATCAGCTCAAACGATTCGCGCGTCTTCGGGGCGGTGGCGAGCCGGTATATTTATGGGCGCGCCGTCTTTGCTTACTGGCCCGTGGATCATTTCGGCTCGCTTTCGGCCACGGACGCCGACACGAAGTGACCGGCACATTTTGATGAGAAATACGGGAGGACCCACTGGCCGAAGTTCAGCACCGACCCGCGATACTCGCGCTGGAAGACGGGCGCGTCTTTAACGGCCGGGCGGCGGGCGCGATCACGCGCCGCGGCGGCGAAGTCGTTTTTAATACCAGCCTCACCGGTTATCAGGAAGTCTTCACCGACCCCAGCTACGCCGGGCAGATCGTTTGTTTGACCTATCCGCACATCGGAAATGTCGGCGCGAACGCCGAGGACGAGGAATCCTCGCGGCCATTCATCGAATCGCTCATCGTGCGGGAATTTTCGCAGGTCTCTTCCAACTGGAGATCGGCGGAGACGGCGCAGTTGTATCTGAACCGGCACCAGATCCCCGTGATCTGGGATATCGATACACGGGCGCTGGTGCGGCATATTCGAAACGTCGGCGCGCTGCGCGGCATTGTATCGACGGATGGGACACCCGCCGAACAATTGATTTTCGAAGCCAAGCAATTGCCGGGCATGGCGGGGCAAGAACTCGCCAGCCGCGTCACCTGCGGGAAATCATACGGATGGGATAAGGGATCCGTCGATGTCGCGATTTCGCCATGGTCCGAGCAGATGGGCGAATCGGACGCGCAAGCGGAGACGCGGAAACACCGGGTCGTGGCTTACGACTACGGAATCAAGCAGAACATTTTGCGGTTGCTCGTGGACCACCACTGCGAAGTGTACGTCGTCCCGGCGCAAACCTCCGCCGAGGACGTTCTGGGGATGAAGCCGGACGGAGTCTTTCTTTCGAACGGGCCGGGCGATCCGGAACCTATCACCTACGCGGTGGAGAATATTCAAAAGCTCATCGGCCGCGTGCCGGTCTTCGGCATTTGCCTCGGCCATCAGTTGTGCGGCCTGGCGCTTGGCGGAAAAACATTCAAGCTGAAATTCGGGCACCACGGTTCGAATCACCCGGTAAAAAATCTGCTCACCGAACAAGTGGAGATCACCGCGCAAAATCACGGGTTTTGCGTCGATCCGGAATCACTGCCATCCAGCAAAGTTGAAATCACGCACATCAATTTGAACGACAACACCAATGAGGGTATGCGCCACAAGTCGTTGCCGCTCTTCAGCGTTCAGTATCATCCGGAGGCATCGCCAGGGCCGCACGATTCGCACTACTTGTTCGCGCAATTCACGGATTTGATGAAGGAATTCGCGCAGCCGGGCAGTTCGCGGCAGTGAAAAAGGTTTCACGGGAGAATATGCCGAAGCGCAAAGACATCAAAAAGTGTCTGGTCGTCGCCGCTGCGGCGTTCGCATCATCGCTTGCGTCGGCCCAAACTCCCAAGCTGAACATCAAGACCAAGCACGGTTATCCCATGGAGGAGCAGCGCAAGGAGCAAATGGAAGGGCTCGCGAAGCAATACGACTTGAAGAAGTACACCGTCACGCGTGACATTTTGATCGAGCGCGGGGCGATGAATCATTCCTATCCCGTGCTGACTCTGAACCTGCGCTTCCTGGACAATAACGACCTGGCGCTTTCGGCTTACGTCCACGAACAGGGCCACTGGGTTCTGATGGAACGCCGTCGCGCTGACAAGCCAGCTTTGTTCGAAGACCTGCAGCGAATGTTTCCTAACATGGAGATTCGGGTTCCGGACGGCGATGGCGAGTTGCGCAGCAGCTATTTTCACATTGCAGTTTGCATGCTCGAATGGCAAGCGATGGAAGACCTCGCCGGCCCCGAGCGCGCGCGCAAAGTGATCGAATGGAAGCAGGGCGACCATTACAAGGCGATTTACTCGACGTTGTTGAATCATCGGGAGCAGGTCGAGAGCGTCTTGAGTATCCATGGAGTGAAGTGGTGACGGACCGTCCGGCTTCAGGCAGGAAGTTTTTTCGAACTGGTAACGGAGAACTGAGAACCGGGGACTGAAGACTTGCCCAAACGCAAAGACATCAAGAAGATTCTGATCATCGGGTCGGGTCCGATCGTTATCGGCCAGGCTTGCGAGTTTGATTACTCCGGCGCCCAGGCGTGCAAGGCGCTGCGTGCAGAGGGGTACGAGGTCGTGCTGGTGAATTCGAACCCAGCGACCATCATGACCGACCCGGAACTCGCGCATCGTACCTACATCGAGCCGCTTACCAAGGAATATCTCGAGGAAATCATCTCGCGGGAAAAACCGGATGCGCTGCTGCCGACGGTCGGAGGACAGACGGCGCTGAATCTGGCCGTCGAGCTTTCCGAAAGCGGCATCCTCGAAAAATGCAAAGTGGAGATGATCGGCGCTTCGCTGCGCGCCATCAAGGTGGCGGAAGATCGCCTCTGGTTCAAAGACGCCTGCCGAAAGATTGGTCTGGAAGTGCCAGCCTCCGCCCTGGTGAATAACGCGAAGGACGCATTGCGGCTTTGCGATCAATTGGGATTTCCGCTGGTGATTCGGCCGTCATTCACGCTCGGCGGAACGGGCGGCTCGATCGCCTACAACAAGGAAGAGTTTGGCGAGGCCATCGCGCACGCTCTGGACATGAGTCCCGTGCATGAAGCGCTGGTAGAAGAATCCGTGCTCGGCTGGAAGGAATACGAACTCGAAGTGATGCGCGATTTCCGCGACAACTTTGTGGTGATCTGCACCATCGAAAACTTCGACCCCATGGGCGTGCACACCGGCGATTCGATTACCGTGGCACCTGCCCAGACGCTGACGGACAAGGAATTTCAGCGTCTCCGCGACGCTTCGGCCGCAATTATCCGCGAAGTCGGCGTGGAAACCGGCGGTTCGAACGTGCAGTTCGCCGTGAACCCGGAAAATGGCCGGATGGTGGTTATCGAAATGAATCCGCGCGTTTCGCGCAGCTCAGCGCTGGCCAGCAAGGCGACCGGATTTCCGATCGCGAAAATCGCGGCGCGCTTGGCCGTGGGGATGTCACTGGATGAAATCCCCAATGACATCACGAAGAAAACGCCGGCGTGCTTCGAACCGACCATTGACTACGTCGTGGTGAAGATTCCCAAGTGGCAGTTCGAAAAATTTCCCGGCGCGGACAGCGCTCTCGGAACGCAGATGAAATCGGTCGGCGAAGTCATGGCGATCGGGCGGACCTTCAAGGAGGCGCTGCAGAAGGGAATTCGTTCGCTCGAGCCGAGCACTCCGTGGCGTGCCCCGTCGGAAACGCCGGATTCGCTGCTGCGTGAAAAACTCGCCACCCCGAGGCCCGACAGGATCCACTGGCTGCTGACGGCGATGGAGCGTGGGCTGCCGGCCCAGGAAATTTGTGAGTTGACGAAGATCGATCCTTGGTTCATCCAGCAAATTGAAGAGTTGACGACGATGAACCGGCGCGCGGCGGCCGTCACCGTGGAGACGGCTTCGAAGGAATTGTTGCGCGAGGTGAAGCGCCACGGAACCAGCGATGAGCAATTGGCGCAAATATGGAGAACGACGTCCGCTTCCGTGCGCTTGCAGCGCGCGCGTTACGGCGTGACGCCGGTGTTCAAGCGTGTCGATACCTGCGCGGCGGAATTCGAGTCGTTTACGCCCTACCTCTATTCCACGTACGAAGACGAAGACGAATCGGACGCCCAGGCGCGGCCCAAGGTCATGATTCTGGGCAGTGGGCCAAACCGCATTGGACAGGGAATTGAGTTCGATTATTGCTGCTGCCATGCCGCATACGCGCTGCGCGAAGACGGTTTCGAAACGATCATGGTGAATTGCAATCCGGAGACGGTATCGACGGACTACGACACTTCCGACCGCCTCTATTTCGAACCGCTGACACTGGAAGACGTGCTGGCGATCGTGGAGCGCGAAAAACCACAGGGAGTGATCGTTCAGTTCGGCGGTCAAACCCCTCTGAACCTTGCGTTGGAGCTGAAGCGCAACGGTGTGCCGATTGTGGGCACTGCTCCGGAATCCATCGATTTGGCGGAAGACCGCCGGCGGTTTGGGCGTTTGCTGGACGAGCTGAAGATTCCGCAGCCGCGCAATGCCACCGCGCTGGTACCGGAAGAAGCGGCTCGCGTGGCGGGAGAAATTGGATTGCCTGTGCTGGTCCGGCCGAGCTATGTGCTTGGCGGGCGCGCGATGGTGATCGCGTATGACGTGAACACTGTGCAGGAATATGTCGCCCAAGCGGCGCTTATGGGGCCAGCACGGCCCGTGCTGATCGATCAATTTCTCGAGGAAGCGACGGAAATCGATGTGGATGCGCTGGCCGATGGGACGGACGTGGTCATCGGCGGAATTATGGAGCACATCGAAGAAGCCGGAGTGCACTCCGGGGATTCCTCCTGCGTGCTGCCGCCCGTGAGTTTGTCACCCGCGATCCTCGATACCATCCGTGAATATACGAAACGGCTGGGGCTGGCATTGAAAGTGGTCGGGTTAATGAACGTGCAGTACGCGATTCAGCGTGACACGGTATACGTGCTGGAAGTGAATCCGCGGGCCTCGCGCACCGTCCCATTCGTTAGCAAAGCGACGGGAGTGCCGCTCGCGAAGGTCGCGGCGCGACTGATGACCGGGAAGAAATTGGCGAACCTTAGTCTGCCGATTGTACGGCACAACGGTGTTGCGGAAATTGCCGTGCACGAATTCTATTCGGTGAAATCGCCGGTTTTTCCCTTCAACAAGTTCCGCGGCGTCGATACTATTCTCGGCCCCGAGATGCGCTCCACGGGCGAAGTAATGGGGATTTCGACATCGTACGGACAAGCGTTCGCAAAGGCGCAACTTGCGGCGGGGCAGCGCTTGCCGCGCAAGGGTACGGTCTTTCTCAGCGTGAACGACCGTGACAAGAAGCATCTGGCGGCCCTTGGAAAAGAGCTGTCGTCGCTGGGTTTTCACCTGCTTGCCACTCGAGGAACTGCGGCGGCCCTGGAATCCGCCGGCATCGAGGCCGAAGCGGTATTCAAAGTGAACGAAGGCCGGCCGAACATTGTGGACCTGGTGAAAACGGGCAAGATCGATCTGGTGATCAACACGCCCCTGGGTCGCGAATCGTTCTACGACGAAAAATCGATTCGACGCGCGGCGATCCGTTACAACATACCGTGCATCACGACGCTTGCCGCGGCCCATGCCGCCGCTCGCGGAATTCGCGCGCTTCTCGAGCAGGGAACGGAAGTCGCCGCATTGCAGGATTTACATCGCGGACAGGCCGCCGCTTCCGGCGTGCCTGCTTCAGGAGATTGAGTCGTGATATTTTCCGGAGTTTTCGCTGCGTTGACCACTCCCTACGGGTCTGATGGATCAGTTTCCCTTGCTGACCTGAAGCACAATCTTCGTCTCTATAACTCGACGGATCTTGCGGGCTACGTCGCGCTGGGTTCCACGGGAGAATCCGTGCTGCTTGCACGCGCGGAGATGGACGCGATTCTCGTCACGGTGAAGGAAGCATCCGCGAAAGAGAAAAAACTGCTCGCCGGGACTGGCGCGGAGTCCACTGCGGAGACCATCGAGCGCACCAAACGCGCAGCGGAGTTTGGCTACCACGCGGCGTTGGTGAAACCGCCGCATTATTACAAACCGGCGTACAAACCCGAAGTGCTGGTCGCTCATTTCCGCCGCGTCGCCGACGAATCGCCAATTCCTGTGATGCTCTATTCGATTCCGCAATTCACCGGCATCACTTTGGGCGCCGCGGAAGTAGCCGCGCTCGCCGAGCATCCCAACATCATCGGCATAAAAGACAGCTCTGGAAATGTACAGGGCACCGCGGATTTTGTCGCTGCGACGCCACCCGCGTTCAACGTTTTGGTGGGCAATGCTGCGACTCTTTATCCCTCGTTCGTCGTCGGCGCGCGGGGAGGAATTCTCGCGCTGGCGTCCGCGCTGCCGGAAAAATGTGTGAAGCTATTTGCATTGATCCGCCAGGGGCATCATGAAAAAGTTCGCGAACTGCAATCGTTGGTCGCTGGCGCGTCAAAATTGATCGTTTCCGAATTGGGCCTCACCGGAGTGAAATACGCAATGGATCAGCGCGGATACCGAGGCGGTCTGCCACGCTTGCCTTTACTCCCGCTGCACGATGAACAAAAGAAACGTCTTAGCGAGTTCCTTCGAACCCTGGAACCGGCCGCGGTCAGGGCCTAATATAGAACGAGCGGACAGAATTGATGAGACGTTTCGCCGCGGGTATCATCTAAGCGCTCATGGATTGTCACGCCCTTGCCTTCCGCCAGCTTCCCCATCAACCGAAGCTCTTTCTTGAATACCTGGATCACTTTGAAAAAGTGAAGTCATTCTACTTTCATCCGCCGGCCATGCTGGCGGTGAAGCGCTCGGCTCGGAAATTGGACTATCCAGGCGAGCGCAGGGCAGAAGTAACTTCCATTCTTCGCAAACAGAACATCGATCTCGGGGCGGGAGCGGAAACGCTGGCCAACCTGGACCGGCTTGAGAAAGGCGCAGTCGCTGTCGTTTCCGGACAACAGGTAGGGCTGTTCAGCGGGCCGGCTTATTCCGTTTATAAAGCGCTGACAGCTGTCCAGATCGCCGCGGAGTTGACGCGGGGCGGAATTCCTGCGGTGCCGATTTTTTGGATGGCGACGGAAGATCACGATCTCAACGAGATCCGTCACGCCACGTGGTTCGACCAGGGCAAATTGATCCGCTTTGAATTGCCACTCATCGCGGAAACGGGACGGCCGGTGGGACGAATTCCGCTCGGCGCACAGATTGAGCCTCTTCTACAAGAAGCCGCAGAATTGCTTGCGAACCAAGGTAGCGACCTGCTCGCGCAATATCTGATGGAAAGCTACCGGCCGGAGGAAACGTACGGCAGCGCGTTCGGCAAATTATTCGCGCGTCTGTTTGCGCAGCAGGGGCTGATCCTGATGGACCCGCTCGATACCGGCTTCCACAAAGTTGCAGCGCCGCTTTACCAGCACGCGCTTGCGGAACGGGATGTGTTGAACGAAAAGCTTCTGCAGCGCGGGAAGGATTTGGACCGTGCGGGATTCGATGCCCAGGTCAAGGTGACCTCGCGCAGCACATTATTGTTCCATCTGGCCGATGGCGTGAGGCAAGTCATCACTGCAAGCGCGGGAAAATTTCAGGCCGGCGAGAAAACCTGGACGCGGGACGAGCTGGTGCACATGACGCACACCGAGCCGGAAAACTTCAGCCCCAATGCGCTCTTCCGGCCGGTGGTGCAGGACTATCTGCTTCCCACCGCGGCGTATATCGCGGGTCCGGCGGAGATCTCTTATTTTGCGCAATCGGAAGTTGTGTACCGGCATCTGCTTGGAAGGATGCCGGGGATGCTGCCGCGCGCGGGATTCACGCTGCTCGACGCGAAGGCAAAGAAACTTCTACACCGGTATGGCCTGACTGTTGAGAATGTTTGGGGAGGGCCGCAGGAGTTGCGGCACAAAATGGAGGGTCGATCGGTGCCCGGCTCTCTGGCAAAAAGGTTCGAGCGAAACCAAAAACAGATCGCGAAGATGCTGGCGCAACTCGGCAAGCAGATCGAGAAGCTCGATCCTACGTTGAAAGGCACAGTTGAAAGAGCGCGGAAGAGGATCGAATTTCACGTTGACAAACTGCGCCGGAAAGCGGGCCGGGCACAGGACCAGAAGGCGGGGCTGATCTCGGCTCACGAACAATACCTGGAGTCACTGTTGGATCCGCACAAAGGCCTGCAGGAGCGGGAATTGTGCCTGCTGCCTTTCTTGGCACGATGGGGGGCAGGTGGCCTCCGCGAGTTGCAAAAACTTTCGACGGGAAAGAAAATCGGGCATCACTTCATCGTTCAGTTGCCTTAAGTCAGGGGCCGCTATCCATAATTCATTCCATGCGTTACAGAGAGGACGGACTGAAGTCTCTCCTACAAAGACATAGGAACTCTCCACTCGTTCAGGAATGCTGCATGCTAGAATCCCGGCGCCGGACGGGGAGGGAGTTCCATGCAGACATTGAGTGTGAAAACCGATCGCCGCACGCAGCTCGTCGATGTGACGGCGCAAGTGCAAAAGGCGGTTGCGTCGTCCGGCGTCGGCAACGGCATCTGCTATTTGTATGTGCCGCACACCACGGCAGCAATCACCATCAATGAATGCGCGGACCCGGATGTCGCCCGCGACGTCGAAGGCGCTCTGGACCGGCTGGTCCCCGCGACGTGGCCGTACCGCCACGGCGAGGGCAACTCGGACTCCCATGTGAAAGCAGTGCTTGTGGGAGCGAGTCAAATCGTCCACGTGGAGGGCGGCAAGCTAGTGCTAGGGCGGTGGCAGGGCGTTTTCTTTTGCGAGTTTGACGGCCCTCGCGACCGGCGGCTACAGGTGAAGGTGCTGGCTGATTGAGCGCCGACTCCATGAAAGGTCTATGTAAGGTTTTTTCAAGTCTGCCGGATATGTTCTATCTCCTTATTTTTGGTTCGTTCACGCAAGGCGAGCTGCGCTTCTGGCGGGGTTTGGGGCGGGGTGTGCTAGAGTTTTTGGGTGATGAGGAAGCTGGGGATTTACGTGCAGGTGCCGTTCTGCCAGACGAAGTGTACCTATTGTAATTTTCATACGGGAGTGGTGGCTAGTAGCCAGTTTGCGCCTTATGTGGAGGCGGTTTGCCGGGAGATTCGGGAGCATCGGGAGTTGCTAAAGGCGGTGGGGGTGGATGGGCATGGGCGTTTGGGGCGCAGCGGTGCTGTGCCCCAACGAAGAAACGGCGAGATCGCGGGCGAAGACTTGGTCGTGGACACGGTTTACATTGGCGGGGGGACGCCTAGCCTGCTTGATCCTGCTAACCTTCAAAACATTTTGGACGCGATCCGATCAACATTCACGGCGGAGCTTGCGGAGGTGACGCTGGAGGCGGACCCGGAGACAATAGAGGCGGAGAAAGCGGCGGCGTGGGTGCGCGCGGCGATCAACCGGGTGAGTTTTGGGCTGCAATCGTTTTCGGATAAGGAGCTTGTGGCGGCGGGGCGGATGCACCGGCGGGCGGATATTTACCGGGCTGTGCCGATACTGCGCGAGGCCGGTATTCGGAACATCAGCTTTGATTTGATTGCGGGTTTGCCGCACCAGACGAAGGAGAGCTGGCGGCAGTCATTGGATGAATTGGGGACGCTGGCGCCGGAGCATGTTTCGGTTTATTTGCTCGAGATTGATGAGGAGAGCAGGCTGGGCAAGGAGTTGCTGCAGGGTGGGGGGAAGTACAGCGCTGGGGCCGTGCCAAGCGAAGACGAAATGGCCGACAATTACGAAATGGCGCAGAAGGTATTGCGGGCGGCCGGGTATCATCACTACGAGATATCGAATTGGGCGAAGCCGGGGTTCGAATCGCGGCACAACCTGAAATACTGGCGGCGCGAGGCATACCTGGGATTTGGGGCTGGGGCGCATTCGTTTTCGGGGACGGAGCGGTGGGCGAACGCGCATGATGCCGCAGGTTATGTGACGGCGGTGCAGGGCGGAGGATTGCCCATTGAGCAGCATGAAAGGCTGACGGCGGAGAGCGCGCTGGAGGAGGAGTTGTTTCTTGGGTTGCGGCAGTTGGATGGGATTGATGTGGCGCGAATCGAGCGGGAGTATGGAGTGACGGTGATGGGGCGATTCGATCCGCTGACGTCGGCGGGTTTGGTGGAGCGAGATGGCAGCGTGGTCCGGCTGGCGCCGCGAAGATTGAGTGTTTCGAATGAGGTTTTTGTGGAGTTGATGAAGTGAGACTCGGAACGGGTCAACTTGCGATGTAGTTGAAAGCGAGTTTTGACACAGAGGGCACAGAGACGGAGAAAAGAAGAATATGGGTTACACGGTGGCGAAAGGGAATCAGAGGGTGGATCCGGATCAGGTTCGGGAGGCGGGGAAGATTCCGGCGGGAGCGGTGGACCTGCGGAGCGATACGGTGACGCGGCCTACCCCAGAGATGCGGCGAGCGATGGCGGAGGCGGAGGTCGGCGACGACGTATACGGAGAAGACCCAACGGTCAACCGGCTGGAAAAACGCGCGGCGGAGATTTTTGGGAAAGAAGCGGCGCTGTTTGTTCCGACAGGGTGCATGGGGAATCTGACCGCCATCAAGGTGTGGACGCATCATGGGGACGAGGTGATTTGCGAAGAGCGCAGCCATGTGAATTTGTATGAGTTGGCGTCGATGTCGGCGATTGCCGGCTGCATGCCGCGAGCGGCTCGGGGAGAAGACGGGATACTGACGTGGAAAAAAATCGAGGCGGTCATCCGGCCGAAGATCTATTACGATTCACAGACCGCGCTAGTGTGCCTGGAAAACACGAGCAACATGGCGGGCGGAACTGTCTATCCGACGGCGCAGGTTGCGGACATCTGCGACCACGCGCATGCCGCGAGTCTGAAAGTGCACCTGGATGGCGCGCGGATTTTTAATGCAGCGACGGCGCTCGGAGATAACGTGGCGCAAATGACGCGAAAAGTGGATTCGGTAATGTTCTGTTTGTCCAAGGGACTGGGCGCTCCGGTTGGGTCGATGATTGCGGGCACGAAGGCGTTCATCGAAAAGGCGCGGGTCTACCGGAAAATGTTCGGTGGCGGGATGCGACAAGCGGGCGTGATCGCCGCTGCTGGATTGATTGCACTGGAAAAGTCGCCGGCGCGGCTGCACCTCGATCAAGAAAATGCCAAGAGGCTGGCGGAGGGCATCGCCGCCATCCCGGGGTTGACGATCGATCCGAAGAAGGTTCGATCGAACATCGTTATTTTTGATTGTTCGAAGACCGGGAAAACCGCCGTGGAGCTGTGCGATGCGCTTCATCCGCACGGCGTTTGGGCGCAGGATACGGCGCTGCATTCGGTGCGGTTCGTTACACATTGTGATGTGGACCGGGCGGGGATCGCGAGAGCGCTCGTGGTGCTGCAGGATGTCGTTGGCAAGACGCAAAAGGTGGGGGCATGAGGAGAAGAAGAATGAAGTGGCTGGTTCATTTTGTTTGCGCAATTGCGATTGTGCTTTTTGTCCGGGGATTTGCGGCAGGACAGTCGACGGCCGCAAAAGAGCCAGGGAAGAAAACTTCCGTAACGGCAGCGGAGGCGCAGAAATTTATCGAGGACGCGGAGCAGCGGTTGTTTGACCTGGGGGTGAAGGCTTCGCGGGCCGGGTGGGTGCAGGAAAATTTCATTACCGACGATACGGAGCAGATCGCCGCCGAAGCGGGCGAGGCAGCAAACACGGCGGCCACGAAGTACGCGAAAGAGGCGCACCGTTTTGACGGACTGCAGTTATCGCCGGAGCTGGCGCGGAAACGGCAGCTCTTGGAATTGGCGGCGGGATTTCCGGCGCCGGATGACCCGAAGGCACAGAAAGAGCTGGCGCAGATCCTGGCGTCGCTGGACGGGGAATATGGAAAAGGGAAGTGGTGTCCAGACGGAGAAAAGGAAAAGTGCCTGGACGTGACCGCAGTCGAAAAGCTGATGGCCGAGAGCCGTGATCCGGAAGAGTTGAAGCGGGCGTGGACCGGATGGCATGCGATTGGCGCGCCGATGCGTCAGCGGTACGTGCGGATGGTGGAACTGGGAAATGAGGGAGCGCGACAGTTGGGATATGCGGACGTGGGTGCGCTGTGGCGCTCGAATTACGACATGCCGCCGGATGCGTTTGCAAAGGAAGAGGACCGGCTTTGGGAGCAACTAAGGCCGCTGTATTTGTCGCTGCACGCGTATGTGCGAGGTCAACTGCGGAAAAAATATGGGAATGCGCTGGTTCCGGAGCGTGGACCGATTCCGGCGCATCTGCTGGGAAATATCTGGAGCCAGGAGTGGAACAATGTCTATTCGCTCATGGATTCGCCGAAGCCACCGGCGAGCTATGACCTGACGAAGATCCTGGCAGACCGGAAGACGGATCCGCGGGGCATGGTGAAATACGGAGAGAACTTTTTCACCTCGCTGGGGTTTGCGCCGCTGCCAAAGACGTTTTGGGAGAGATCGCTTTTCACGAAACCGGCGGATCGCGACGTGGTTTGCCATGCCAGCGCGTGGGACGTGGATTCGAAAGATGATTTGCGCGTCAAGATGTGCATTCAGATCCGGGAGGAAGACTTCCGGGTGATTCACCACGAACTGGGGCACAATTTTTATCAACGCGCGTACAATACGCAGCCGCCGCTTTTCCAGAGCAGCGCCAATGACGGCTTTCACGAGGCGGTTGGAGATACGATCGCGCTTTCCGTCACACCGGAGTACTTGAAGCAGATTGGATTGATTGACGTGGTGCCGCCGGCGTCGGGCGATACGGATTACCTGCTGCAGCAGGCGCTGGAGAAAGTGGCGTTCCTGCCTTTCGGATTGCTGGTGGACAAGTGGCGGTGGGAAGTGTTTGCCGGCCGGGTGAAGCCGCAGGACTACAACAAAGCGTGGTGGGAATTGCGGAAGAAGTATCAGGGGATCGTGCCGCCGGTGGAACGCACGGAGTCGGATTTTGATCCGGGGGCAAAATACCACGTTCCGGGAAACGTTCCGTACGCACGCTACTTCCTGGCGCGCATCCTGCAATTTCAGTTTCAAAGGGCACTCTGCCGCGAGGCGGGACTCAAAGGTCCATTGCACCGGTGCTCGATTTATGGGAACAAGGCGGCTGGGGAGAAATTAAACAAGATGCTGGCGATAGGGCAGAGCAAACCATGGCCCGAAGCGCTCGAGACGCTGACGGGGGAGAAACAAATGGCTGCTTCGGCGCTGGCGGATTATTTTGCACCGTTGCAGGCGTGGCTTGACGAACAGAACAAGGCCAACGGTTACCCGGTGGGCTGGTAGCAGCGGTCGTGTAGAATTAAATAAGCAAAACTTTGTCTGCGTATTGGCAAAACCCATAGACTCCCGAGGAAACTGTGGAATTCAGCTTCACCGAGGAACAGAAGCAGCTTCGCCGCAGTGTGCGGGAATTCGCCGAGGGCGAAATCGCTCCGCACGTGATGGAGTGGGACGAAGCGTCCCATTTTCCGTTGGAGATCATGCCCAAGCTGGCAGAGATGGGGCTGCTCGGCGTTATTTTTCCGGAACAGTATGGCGGCGCGGGGCTGGGTTACATCGAATACGCGCTGGCGATTGAAGAGCTGTCGCGAGTGGATGGTTCGGTGGGCTTGATCGTTGCGGCGCACAATTCGCTGTGCTCCAACCACATTTTCAAATTTGGCACGGAGGTGCAGAAGCAGAAGTATCTCTTGCCGCTGGCTTCGGGGAAGGCGATTGGCGCGTGGTCGCTGACGGAGCCGGAGGCGGGGTCGGACGCGGGAGGCACGCGCACGACGGCCGTTCGCGATGGCAAGCACTGGGTGCTCAACGGGGCAAAGACGTTTACGACGAATGGCCACCACGCGAATTATTGCGTGGCCATGGCGGTCACAGACAAATTGAAGGGTTCGCACGGAATCAGCGCATTCATTCTAGAAAAAGGTACGCCGGGATTCCGGCCAGGAAAAAAAGAAAACAAGCTGGGGATGCGCGCGAGCGACACCTCGGAAGTGATTTTTAACGATTGCCGCGTGCCGCAAGAAGACCTGCTCGGGCCGGAAGGCGAAGGTTTTACTGGCAGCTTGAAAATTTTGGATGGGGGACGTATTTCCATCGCCGCGCTGGCGCTGGGAATGGCTCAGGGTGCGCTCGAAGCGGCCACGAAATACGCCAAGCAGCGAAAGCAGTTTGGCCAGGCGATTAGCGAATTTCAGGCCGTGCAATTCAAATTGGCGGACATGGCCACGCAGGTGGAAGCAGCTCGGCTGCTCGTCTATCAGGCCGCGTGGCTCGCGGATAAAAAGGATGTGCGCTTCACCCGCGAAGCAAGCATGGCAAAGCTATTTGCCAGCGAAATCGCAGTGCAAGTGGCCAACGAGTGCGTGCAAATTCACGGCGGCTACGGCTTCATCAAGGATTATCCCGCGGAGAAATATTACCGCGACGTGAAGCTCTGCACCATCGGCGAAGGCACCAGCGAAATTCAAAAGTTGGTGATTGCCCGGCAGCTCCTCGGCAAGAAATAATAGGGAGATGCGCCTGGCCTCTTCCAAAAGCTTGACAGGACAATTATGACTCTGCCCGTTGAAGCGTGGGCGGAACAAGTGCGCGCGGGCAATGTGCGGGCGGTGTCTCGCGCGATCACGGCGATCGAAAATCATCAGCAGGAAGCGGAGGCGCTGTTGCGGCTTCTTTTTCCGCATACGGGCCAGGCCTATCTGACGGGCGTTACCGGCGCACCGGGAACGGGAAAGAGCACGCTTGTTGACCGGCTTGCGGCTTATTACCGGAAAAAGCAGGAGCAGGTTGGGGTAGTCGCGGTAGATCCAACGAGCCCGTATTCGGGCGGGGCGATTCTTGGCGATCGCATCCGCATGCAAGGCCATGCGGGGGATGGCGGCATGTTCATTCGCTCGATGGCGACGCGCGGCTTTCTCGGCGGCCTGGCGCGAGCAACCGCGGAAGTAGCGCTGTTGCTGGATGCGGCCGGGAAGAAGCAGGTACTCATCGAAACCGTTGGCGTTGGCCAGGACGAAATCGATATCGTGCGGCTGGCGGATTGCGTGATCGTCATGCTCGTGCCTGGGCTGGGGGACGACATTCAGAACATGAAGGCAGGGTTGATGGAGATCGGCGACATTTTTGCTTTGAACAAGGCGGACCGCGAGGGTGCCGACCGCCTCGAGCAACAACTGCTCGCGATGCTTTCGCTGGTCATGCCGC
>WNFC01007881.1_pt1 | contig 15171 bp, 11 predicted proteins | sample 5400541 | NCBI WGS metagenome assembly WNFC01 (sample SAMN13153342, study PRJNA577476) | soil metagenome | isolation source: 120 cm saprolite under Douglas fir tree site 2 hole 2 replicate 1 | place: USA:California | collected 2015-04-18
GCCCGCAACCAGGCCGACCTCGGCTGGGGCGACCACTTCGCCCACTACTTCGACACCACCAAAATCAACATCGCCAACCGCGCCCGCGCCGGCCGCAGCTCCCGCAGCTACTACAACGAAGGCCTTTGGGCGAATGTTCTCGCCGAAATGAAGCCCGGCGACTTTGTCCTTATTCAGATGGGCCACAACGACGGCGGCGACGACCCCGCCACCGACGCCAAGGCCCGCAGCAGCGTCAAAGGCATCGGCGACGAGACCGCCGAATTCCCCCTCCCCAAGCCCTCCACCACCGGTCCCATCGCCGGCCAGACCACAGAGATCGTCCACACTTACGGCTGGTATCTGCGCAAATACATCGCCGACACCCGCGCAAAAAGAGCCACTCCAATCCTTCTCACCGTAACCATCCGCAACATCTGGGTGAACGACGCCGACGGCAACCTCCACATCGAACGCGACATGGGCTACCGCGATTACGAGTACCAGATCGGCGCCTCCGAGAACGTCCCGGTCGTCGACATGGCCACCGTCGAAGCCGACCGCCTCGACGCTCTCGGCCCCGAAAAAACCGCACTCCTCTTTCCCATCGACCACACCCACACCAGCGCCGAGGGCGCCGAGCGCAACGCCGAATCCGTCGTCATCGCCCTCCGCAACGCCAACTCTCCGCTGGCCGCCTACCTCAAGCCAAATTAAGCTCCGCTTAAGCTCAGCGCTGTAATCTGTCTGGCGTGCGCGCCTGCCTTCCACCAATCTCACCAGGAGAATCGAAACAGGAGAATCGAAATGCGAATGAAAAAACTCGTAGCGACGACGTCATGGCTCCTCCTTCTAATCGCGGGTTCCCTGCCGGTTCTGGCCCAGACCAACTGGGAGGTTACGAAGACACTCCCGATCAGCGGTCAAGGCTCATGGGACTACCTCACAGTCGACCCGCAGACGCATCGGCTATTTGTCCCCAGAAGCACCCACACCATGATCATCGACGCCGACTCCGGCAAGACCCTCGGCGACATTCCGGGCCAGAAGAACGCCCACGGTGTAGCCATAGTCCCTGAATTAGGACGCGGGTTCATCACCGATGGCGGCGGAGACGGCGCGATCATCATCTTCGATCTCAAAACATACGCCACCCTGGGCAAGATCGCCGCGCAACCCGATGCCGACGGAATCATCTACGACCCCTCCGTCGGACGCGTCCTGGTTGTGTCCGGAGACAACGGAGTGTTGATGTCATTCAAGCCGGACATCGATCCCACCAGCGGAAAGATCGATGCTCCAATCAATCTGGGTGGAAAGCCGGAGTTCCTAGCGTCCGATGACAAAGGAAAGGTCTACATCAATCTCGAGGACAAAAACGAAGTAGCCGTCGTCGACTTCAAAGCGGGAAAGGTAGTCGCACGCTGGCCCGTAGCACCCGGTGGTTCGCCAGTCGGTATGGCGATCGACACGAAGACACGCCGCCTCTTTATCGGTTGCCGGAAGCCCCAGAAGCTGATCGTGATGAGCACCGATAACGGCAAAGTGCTATCAGATCTCCCCATCGGAGCGGGCGTCGATGCCACGAAGGTCGACGCAGGGCAGGCCTTCGCCAGCTGCCGCGACGGCTCACTCGCGGTAGCCAGAGAAACATCGCCGGGAAAATTCGAGATCGTCCAGACCGTGAAAACGCCCCAGGGAGCAAGGACAATGGGGATAGATCCCACAACTCACCGAATCTATCTGCCTACCGCCGAATTTGAGGAACCCAAACCCGGAGCGACAGGCCGGCCAGTAATGAAGCCGGGCACCTTCATGATCGTGGTCGTCGCGCATCACACCCCCTAGCAAGCCCATACAGGGTTCAGGCCCACTTTCACCCCACATACCATTTACACTAGATGGTGGGACAAAGTGCGCCCACGAAGGACACCAGTTTTGCTCAACAAACTCATAGCTAAGGTCTTTGGCACCAGCAACGAACGCGCCATCAAGCGCCTCATGCCGATCGTTCGGCAGATTAACGACTTCGAGCCCGCCATCCAGGCGCTCTCCGACGAAGCCCTCCGCGCCAAGACCGCCGAGTTCCGCCAGCGCATAGCCGACGCCCTCAAGAACTTCGAAGACACCCCGGAAAATAAAGACGAGCGCATCGCCGCCGAAAAAGAGGCCCTCAACGCCATTCTCCCCGAGGCCTTCGCCGTCGTCCGCGAAGCCGGCAAACGCGCCGTACAGATGCGCCACTTCGACGTCCAGATGATCGGCGGCATCGTCCTCCACTCCGGCAAGATCGCCGAAATGAAAACCGGCGAAGGCAAGACCCTCGTCGCCACGCTCCCCTGCTATCTCAACGCCCTAGCCGGCCACGGCGTCCACGTCGTAACCGTCAACGACTACCTCGCCAAACGCGACGCCGAGTGGATGGGCAAGATCTACGGCTTCCTCGGTCTCTCCGTCGGCGTCATCGTTCACGACCTCTCTGACGAGCAGCGCCGCGAGGCCTACGGCTCCGACCTCACCTACGGCACCAACAACGAGTTCGGCTTCGACTACCTCCGCGACAACATGAAGTTCGAGCTCAAAGATCAAGTCCAGCGCGGCCACTTCTACTGCATCGTCGACGAAGTAGACTCCATCCTCATCGACGAAGCACGCACCCCCCTCATCATCTCCGGCCCCACCGACCAGACCACCGACAAGTACGCCCGCGTCAACGTCATCATCCCCAAGCTCGAACTAGGCGAACTCATCGAGACCCTCGAGACCAAAACCTGGTCCGGCGATTACGTCGTCGACGAAAAGACCCGCTCCATCACGGTCACCGACGAGGGCTGGGAGAAAATCGAAAAGCTCCTCGGCATCGGCAACATCGCCGACCCGGAAAACTGGGACCTCAAGCACCACGTCGAGACCGCCATCAAGGCCCACTCCCTCTACAAGCGCGACGTCGAGTACGTCGTCAAAGAGGGCGAAGTCATCATCGTCGACGAATTCACCGGCCGCCTCATGCCCGGTCGCCGCTGGTCCGATGGCCTCCACCAAGCCGTCGAGGCCAAAGAAGGCGTGGCCATCCGCAAGGAAGACCAGACCCTCGCCACCATCACCTTCCAGAACTACTTCCGCATGTACAAAAAACTCAGCGGCATGACCGGCACAGCCGAAACCGAAGCCGCCGAGTTCGACAAGATCTACAAGCTCGACATCGTTGTCATTCCCACCAACCGCAAGATGCGCCGCCTCGAAAATCCCGATGTCGTCTATCGCACCGCACAGGAAAAATACTTCGCCGTCGCCGACGAGATCTCCCGTCTCCACGCCGAAAAGCAACCCGTCCTCGTCGGCACCACCAGCATCGAAAAATCCGAACTTCTCTCCGAGATCCTAAAGCGCAAAGGCGTCCGCCACGTCGTCCTCAACGCCAAGTTCCACGAGAAGGAAGCCGAGATTGTCGCCCAGGCCGGCCGCCTCGGTATGGTCACGATCGCCACCAACATGGCAGGCCGCGGCACCGACATCCTACTCGGAGGCAACTCCGACTTCATGGCCCGCCAGGATCTCGTCCGCAAGCAACAAGCCCGCGCCGTCTCCGCCGCCGAAGGAACCATCTCGCCCGTCGCCGGCCCCGGCATGGTCCGCTTCTACTACACCGGCCAGGAGTCGCAGCCAAGGCCGAACACGAAAAGGTCATCGAAGCCGGCGGCCTCCACATCCTCGGCACCGAGCGCCACGAGTCCCGCCGCGTCGACAACCAGCTCCGCGGCCGCGCCGGACGTCAGGGTGACCCCGGCTCCTCTCGCTTCTTCCTCTCCCTCGAAGACGACCTCATGCGCATCTTCGCCCGCGAATGGGTCTCCACGCTCCTCCAGCGTCTCGGCATGGAAGAAGGCGTCCCTATCGAATCCGGCATGATCTCCCGCCGCATCGAGGCCGCGCAGAAAGCCGTCGAAGCGCAAAACTTCGAATCCCGCAAACACGTCCTCGAATACGACGACGTCATGAACAAACAGCGCGAAGCCGTTTACGGTCTACGCCGCCAACTCATGGAGGGAGTCGACCAGAAGCAGCTCATCACCGACGACTACCTCTCTACAATCCTCTCGGGCGTCCTCGACGAGCACGCCCCCGAGAAGGTCCACGCCGACGAGTGGAAGCTCGAACCCCTCTTCTCCCAGCTCTACGACCTCTTCGGCGCCCACCTCGAAAAAGAGATCGATGCCACCCAGCTCAATCGCCACGAGCTCGGCGAGGCCATCTTCGAAAAACTCCGCGCCCGCTACGACATCAAGGAACAGATTCTTGGTGCCCCGCAGATGCGCTATCACGAGCGCATCGTCATGCTCTCCGTCCTCGACGGCCTCTGGAAGGATCACCTCCTCGCCATGGACCATCTCAAGGAAGGCATCGGCCTCCGCGGCTACGCGCAGCAGGACCCCCTCGTCGCCTACAAACGCGAGTCCTTCGAGATGTTCGAAGGCATGATGATGCGTTTCCAGGAGGACACCGCCCGCCATCTCTTCCGCATGCAGATCATCGGCCCCGACGGCACCCCCATCGAATCGGCCGAGCAGCTTGCCAACGCCCAGGCCCACGTCGCGGCAGCTCAGGCACAGCAGGAGCTCGCCGCCGGCAACACCATCAACGCCCTGCCTGCGGGCGTCCCGCCACACCACACCAACGCCGCCGCCGCACGCCAACCCATACCCGTACCCGTATCCAGCCGCGCTCCTTCCACCACCATCGACGCCCTGGAGCGCGAGTTCCACAAGAAAAAGCAACGCGAACTCGAGCAGGCCCGCTCCGTCAGCTCCGCCTCAGCCGAAACCAATGGAGCCGCACCCCGCCGCGCCGGCGAAAAGGTAGGCCGCAACGACCCATGCCCGTGCGGCTCCGGAAAAAAATACAAAAAGTGCCACGGCGCCGACGCCTAAATGCTCTCTCCTGCATTCAGTTTTTTTCGCCGTTGCCGTTGTCTTGTTCTCTTTACTCAACCCTAAGAACCGTCATTTCGACCGAAGCTGCTCACAGTCTCATCGTGAGCAGCGCAGTGGAGAAATCCGCTTCTCTACCCCGACTTTCTCTCAGCCGCTGCGCCGTTGCCTGTTCCACTTGCCTGCAAAATTTCGAATCTACTTCTCCAAATCATCCAGCAACAACTTCGCCTTCGTCGCCAGCGTCTTCGCCCCCTCCGCATCCCCCGTCTTCAACGCCTCCTGCGCATCCTTCAGGAAATTCTTCACCTTGCTGACCTGCGCCTTCTCGTCCTCTGCCTTCTGCGCCGGCAGCGCATTCAACCGCTTCTCGCTCGAAGTAATCAGGTCCGCCGCCTCCTGCTTTGTCTGCGGATTCGCCTCTCCGCCCGCCGTCAGCGCACCGATCGCGGTCTCCTCCGGTGATGGCGGCGGCGTCGCGGCCGCTATCTGAACCGGCTCAGGCACAGGCGCCTTGGGCGCCGGCTTCTTCCTCTCCCGCTTCGGCTTCCCTGCACTGGCCACAACCGGCACCGGCGGCAGGCTAGTTTGCTGGACCTCTACCATCGGCAGATTGTCCGGCTCAGGAATCTCCTCCAGCGCCACCGGCGTCAGTACTGCTGGCAAGATCGCAACCTGCGTCTTGTGCCGGCACCCTCCCAATCCAACCGTCAGCCCAAAGCAGAGCGTCACGCTTGCCAGCGTTCGCATATTTCCAAATCCGTTCAAACTCGCTCCTCTAGTCCTTTATGAGAGGCCCCAACTGCAACCACTTTCCTTCCCTCACCTCCAACAACTCCGGCCGCAATCGGCAACCGGAACGTGAACACCGTGCCTCGCTCTGGCGAACTTGCATCTGCGTTGGATCGTACCTCCATCGCTCCGCCATGCAACTGCAGAATCCGGTAGGTCATGGCCAATCCGATTCCACTGCCCTTCGGTTTTGTCGTGAAGTACAACTCGAAGATACGCGGTAACAGGTCCACCGGTATACCCTCTCCGTCATCCGCAACCTCCGCCACCGCAAACTGATGCTCCCGCCGCATCCGCACCTGGATCGAGCCGCCACCCGCCGGCATCGCCTGCATTCCATTCAGCAGCAGGTTCAGCACCGCCTGCTGCATCAGCTCCGCATCCGCTCTAACCATCATTGCCTCGTGCGGAGCGTCTACCGTCACCTGGACTCCTTGGTCTTCCATCTCCGCCGCCGTTAGCTCGATCACCACTCCGACTACCTGCCGCAGGTCATGCTCCCGCAGGTGCAGCTCCATCGGCCGAGAAAAATCTGCCAGCGTCTGCACCACCCGGTCGAGCCGATGCATCTCGCCCGCCAGAATATCGACATGCCGCTGCGCCCCGCTAAACGCCTCTCTCCCTCCGGGAACCAGCTTCCCGCGCAGCAGCTCCAGATGCACCACCATCGCGTTGATTGGATTCTTCACCTCATGCCCCACACCCGCCGTCAACTTGCCAATTGCCGCCAGCCGTCGAGCCACCTCCAGCTCCTGCCCCAGCTGCGCCGCCGACTCCATATCGCGCAGCGTCAACAGCGTCCCCATATTGCCTCCGCCTCCCAGCCCATCGTCGATCCGGTCCAGCGAAATCTGCACCTGCCGCCCGTCCTCCAGCGTCACACCCTGCGCGCTCACCTGCCCGCCATCGGCAAATGCCTCCAGCACCGCTGCTCCCAGCGCACTCTCCGGCGCGAAAATCTCCTCCAGCCGCTTCCCCACCATCGCCTCATGTCCTTCACTTACAGGAGTGGTTAAAAAGTAAGCCACTGCATCCGACACCATCACCGCCCGCCGGTCCTCTGTAAAGAGCAGCACGCCATCCCGCAGCGTATCCAGCATCTGGTTCAGATTCGCCTGCAGCGCCGTGTAGCCGGCCTCCTGCGTGCGCATCCGTTCCCCCAGCCTGTCGATCGTCTTCGTCACCCGTACCACCGTATCGCTTCCGGGCCCGCCCGCCAGCAGCATCGCTCCAGAGTCGCTTCCCAACTCTCCGCTTGCTCGCGTCAGACTATCCAGCCGCGCACTGATCGCCTCCAGCGGACGCAACGCAACATTGGCCAGCACCCCAGCCGACAGCATCGCCGCCAGCGCAGCAGCCAGCGCAAACCATAACGCATCCCGGAGCCAAGGCTCATACGAGTTCTTCAAAAACGTCGATCGCACCCCCACATGCGCCACCAGAAACGGCATCCCATTACGGTCCAGCGCCTGCGAAGTATCCAGCACGCGCGGCTTGCCGAACACCACCCTTACCTGGCGTTCCATGCCACCACCTTGCAAACTCTTGAGGCCGAACCGGAAGTTCGCCGGTTGATTCACCGCATCAGGATCCGTACTCACCAGCGTCAGCCCCTGCGCATCCGTCACGCTCACGTCCTGCACCGTCTCCGAATAGCGCACAATCGTATTCATGACGTCAGTCAGCGGCTGATCCCTGCGCAACGCATCCGTTACCGCTCTGTGCAACGCCTCGTCGCTTCTATCCACTGGGGGACTCGCCCGCAGCCCAGTCTCCACCGCCCGCCGCGTCATCAGGTAAACCTGGTGCGCAAGCATATCGTTGGCCTTCACCGTCTGCTCGATCCTCTGCCGCATCAGCTCGCTGACAAACAAAACCGACAGCAACAGCACCAGCGCAAACGTCAATGCCGATGCCGACACCTCAAGCTTTGTCTTCAGCCGCATCTCTACTCCGTCGCAGCAGCCGCACTCGAATATTCCTTCAACTTATTCTGCAGCGTCTTCGAACTGATCCCCAATATCTCCGCCGCCTTCGTCTTGTTGTTATGCGTCGAGTGCAGCGTCTTCAAAATCAACTGCCGCTCCGCCTCATCCACTGTCGTCCCCACCTCGACACGCACCGAGTTCGACTCATCCAGATACCGCTGCACCTCGCTGGACTGCACCGTCCGAGCCGCCAGTCCGTCCCCATGCGCGACCCTGGTTGGCGGAGGAGCAAACCCCGGCTCCCCAAAGTGCGGCGGCAGATGCTCCTCTCCAAGCATCCCCGACCCCGCCAGAATCACCGCCCGCTCAATCGTATTGCGCAGCTCCCGCACATTCCCCGGCCACCTGTAATTCTCCATCCGCCTCATCAGCGAGTCCTTCAGCCCCGCCACCGTGCAGTGGTGCCGCTCATTCATATCATCGATCATCTTCTCCGCAATCGCCGACACATCCATCAAATGATCCCGCAGCGGAGGCATCTGAATATTAAAAACATTCAGCCGGTAATAAAGGTCTCCCCGCAGGTGCCCATCTGCCACCGCCTTCTCCGGATCTTTATTCGTCGCCGCCACCACCCGCACATCCACCGGTGTCTCAATCTTGCTTCCCAGCCGTCGCAGCCTTCTGTCTTCGAGCACGCGCAGCAGCTTCGCCTGGGTCGCTATCGGCATCTCGCCAATCTCATCCAGCAGCAGCGTCCCTTCTTCCGCCAACTCGAAGCACCCCGCCCGTCGCTCCAGCGCCCCGGTAAACGCACCCTTCTCATGCCCGAAGATCTCGCTCTCAATCAGAGTCTCCGGAATCGCCGCACAATTCACCGCCACGAACGGCTTCAGCCTGCGCGCACTCAAATCATGCAGCGCCCGCGCCACCAGCTCCTTGCCCGTCCCGCTCTCTCCCGTCACCAGCACCGACACATTCGACGGCGCCACCCGCTCAATCAGCGTAAAAATATCCTTCATCTGCGGCGACGACCCCACCAGTTCGCCCAGCACGCCCGTATCCCGCAGCTGCCGCCGCGTGGCCTCCAGCTCAACATCCGCCTCCCGCTGCCGGCTCGCATTATGCAGAATCGTCTTCAGCCGAATCGGATCGACCGGCTTCGGAATATAGTCATACGCCCCATTCCGCATCGCTTCCACGGCCGACTCGATCGATCCCTGCGCGGTCAGCATCACCACCGCAATCCGCTGCGGCAGTTCGCCAATGCGGCCAAGCAACTCCATCCCATCCATCCGCGGCATCTTCAGGTCGGTCACAATAATCGCGGGCGTCCACGCAATCGCCTTCTCAAGGCCCTCCATCCCATCGGCCGCACACTCCGCTCTATAGCCCCAGCTCTCGATCAGCTCCGTCAGGCCGCTCCGTGCATGGACCTCATCTTCAACGATCAAAACCTTCTCCAACACACTCTCCAAGACAGTCCCCTTGTTCCTGTTCAAACTATTTAAACTAAAAGCGTGCTAAGTAAGATGCAACCCACTTAGCCGCAGGCAACCCGAGGGCATCCAACTCAACCCTAGTCTCCAACCCAACAATAAGGATATCCTTGAATTCATGCTAGAACCCGAAGTCACAACCGAAGCTTTTGCAAAACAGCGCCAGCAGCCCAACCCTCCCGTCCTATTGGACGTCCGCGAACCCTGGGAGTTCCAGACAGCCAGCATCCCCGGCGGGCTCCTCATGCCCATGGGAGAAGTCGCCTCCCGCGCCCACAACGAACTCGATCCCGACGCCCCCATCGTCGTCATGTGCCACCACGGAGCCCGTTCCCTCAACGTAGCCATGTGGTTACGAGACCAGGGCTTCACCCACGCCCAGTCCCTCGCTGGCGGCATCGACGCGTGGTCTCGCTCCATCGACCCCGACGTTCCCCGCTACTAGCGGTCGCCCGCGCCATCCGCCAAACCCGTCCGCGTTCCCGACTCACCTCGCAAACCACTCTGTACCAACATTTCCTGCGTTCCCATCGAACCTCTCAAGTAAACTCCGCATCACATTGTCTGGGATTCTTTGGTGTGTTTGAGATTTACTCTTGTGGCATTGCTGTATTTACTGACGTATTTACTGTCTTGAGTACCTCTGGGGGAGTCCGAACATGAGTGCGAGTACTGGCATCACCGGCAATGTGTCCATTCCTATGCCCCATCTGCCGCCGGAACCACACATCAGCACTCACACTGTCCAATTCTACGAAGAAGACTCTTTTCTCCTCGACGCCCTCACAAAATTGATTGGCGCAACGCTCGTCGGAGGCGACGTGGTCATTGTCATCGCCACGCCGGAGCATCGGGAGGGACTCGCCAAACGCCTGAAAGCCCGAGGACTTGATCTTGAAGGCACAGCCAGCCTCGGCAGATACTACGCGCTCGATGCCGCAGAAGCCCTCTCCAGTTTCATGGTCCATGGCGCACCCAACGCGGCCCTGTTCCACTCCTTCATGGGATACATCCTCTCCTCCATCAAGCACACTGCCGAAGGCAAGCTCCCGCGGATCGTCCTTTTTGGAGAGATGGCTACTCTGCTCTCGTCGCAAGGAAATGTCGACGCCGCTCTGAAAATCGAGCAACTCTGGAACGACCTCGCCCGCGCCCGCTCCTTCCAACTCTATTGCGCCTATCCCATGAAGATTTTCAGCCAGAAGGGTCACAGTCAGGCGTTCCTCGACCTCTGCGCCGGGCACTCCCACGTTATCCCCACGGAAGATTACATCGCCCTCGCCAGTGAAGACGATCGCCTCCGCCACATCTCCCTGTTGCAGCAGCAGGCTCTCACCGCCGAGACCGAAGCCGCCGGTCGCGTGCGCGCCGAAGAGGCACTTCGCCGTTCCGAGAAGCTCGCCGCCACTGGACGACTTGCCGCCAGCATCGCACACGAGATCAACAACCCTCTCGAAGCCATCTCCAACGCAATCTATCTCGCTCGCTCCTGCCCTCCGGAAGAAACTCCCATGTATCTGAAGGTGGCAGACGAGGAACTCGCCCGAGTCGCGCAGATTACCAGACGGACCCTGGGCTTCTACCGTGAAACCGCAACTCCGAGAATCGTCAAGCTGTCGGCTCTTCTCGACGACCTCCTCATCCTCTTCAACCGCAAGCTCGAAGCCAAGAACCTCGCCATCAAAAAACAATATCGCGATGAACTCGAGATATGGGGCCTCGAAGGCGAACTGCGGCAGGTCTTCGCCAACCAGATCGCCAATGCAATTTACGCCATGCCGAAGAACGGCTGCCTCACGATAAGAATCCGAAGATCAAAGTCGTGGAGCAACGGCCAATGCCCTGGCACGGCCGTCAGCCTCGTCGACAACGGCTCCGGCATATCGCAGGAATCGCTCACCAAAATCTTCGACCCCTTCTTCACCACCAAACAGGATGTCGGCAACGGACTGGGACTATGGATCACACATGACATCGTCACCAGGCACGGCGGCAGCATCCGGGCCAGAAGTAACGCCCGCCCAGGCGCCAGCGGCACCATCTTCACCACGTTTCTGCCACACCACGAAGAAAACATCCGCGAAGGAAACATCCGCGCTGGCGTTTGATTCGCTCACCCTGCATCCCTGCTGTGCTTTGCCGTAGCCAAAGGCTCTGCCTCCGCCTCGCCTTGTCTTTTTGCCTATCCTTTTTGCTTGTCATCCCGCAGGGATCTGCTGTTTCTTTTGCCGAGTTTCAATTCACCACAACCCCACCTTACGCGCTGCGTCACCAACCGCCGAGCCCTCGCTGTTGTGGTCATCTGTCACTGCGGCTGCATCGGCTCTAGCGGAGCCGGCGGCGGCGGCAGTTCCGGAATATCCTGAATCCGCGGCTCCGCCTCCATCTCCTGCTGCATCTTCAGATCCTGCTCGATCTCCTGATCCAACTCCTGCTGCTGTCGTTGAGAAGCCGCCTCCTGTTGCTGCAACAGCCTCGCATCCTGCCGTCTCTGCGCCTCCGCAACCGCGGCAGCCTGCGCATCCGCACTCTGCGCCTGCACCGGCTGCGTTTGTTGCCGCCGCTGCGCCGTCCGATCCACCCTCGGCTTCGCACCAGGATCTACGTCTTCAACCGGCAGAGGCCCCACAGGAAAATCCGGCAGCACCTGGGGCCCCCTACTACTTACCACCGTCTGCACCGCAGCCGGAGCGGCCTGCTTCTTGCACCCTTGTGCCACTATCAAAGCCAACCCGACACCCATCGCGACAACGCACCTGGCAACAGTCTCACGCATAACGCTGACACCTCACTCTATTGGATGCATCCCCTCCCCCCACCGCCTCTGGTTCTAATGTCGTTTTGGTCAACCGAAGCATCGTATCAGCCGAAGCGAAGCCGCTTCCGTTGCTTGCGCTTGCCGCTGTCCTCGCAAAAACACCACCCACCGCCACGAAAAATTACGAACGATTTACAACATCAGGAAAACCAGATTCAAGAGCTGCTTAAAGAGAATTCCCTCCACCTGCTGACTTTTCGGCCAGAGGTGGAGGGAAATTAGTAGTTTTACTGAAACGATGGACTAGTTGCTTTTGACAGCAGAAACCACCCGGCGGCGAGCAAGACCCGCAGCTGCGGCCAAACCCGTACCGAACAGAAGCAGCGAAGAAGGCTCAGGTGTTGAAGCAGGAGGAGGAGGAGGAGGAGGAGGCGTCACCGTGCCGGGTCCAGCCGCAACGTTCCCCGTATTGCCATTCACTCCTGCGACGTCGGAAGCAAAGAAGAACCCACCGTCGTTCCCAATAAAGTTCGAAACATTGACCCCGGCACCATCGGTGACGGTGAAGGACAGTGGTCCCGGGTTGGTGACGGAAGCACCCGGCCCGCAGCTGATGCCGGCGCAACTAACCGAGTAATCAAAGCTGCCGAAGGTAGACGCTGTAGCCGCCCCAGTCGACGCAAAGCCACTGGTAAGAGAGCCAATCGTAATGGCAGGATCTCCAGTAAGGTTGAACTCCAGAGATTTGCCAGCGCCCGTAGCAGAGAACGTTACGCCACTAGCCAACGTTTCAGTAACCGTGACGACACCGGTTGCCGTTTGAACAAGTTTGATAGTGCCGAACGGCCCGGTGCCGCATGACCCCGAACAGCCGTCTAAAGTGAGTGAATAAATCGCGGTGGTGCCGATTGCATCGGCATGCAAAAAGGATGCCGACGCCAGCAGACAGCCAGAACTGAGAAGTAGAATCTTTTTAATCACTTGGAAAACCTTCCTTGGATTGAGTTAGCTCACGGGGCCTAGGGTTTGGCCGCTGCGTGCTAGCGGCAATGGATAATAAAAGACTTAGATACCTGAGTTAAAAGCAGTTGGGGGGCCATCCCCTAAAAAGAACAGCGGAAAATAGAACCCATAAAAATCAATACTTTAGAGGTTTTGGCGGCAGCCCTGCCCAGTCTCGAAGCAGTTGACCTTGCGAACTCTTGCACACAATTGGAAAGGAATGTCCTTCCCAACCAACTCGTAACTCCTCGAAAAATCATTGACTTCGCCCGAGGATGCATCTCTTTCGGGACACCTTCTGCACCTGACCCACCCGTCAACTGCGCATACCGCTGCATCCTCGAAAAGCCGCTCGCGAAATGACATCGCGGACCACAAACAACAAACCCTTCCACTCCCTTGCCAGACTCTCAGGCAAGGGAGTGAAAGCATTGTAAAAACTAGCTGTGGCTGACCATCCGCCGACGAAGGACACCGGCAGCTCCAACGACCCCAGTCCCCAGCAGAACCAGCGACGAAGGCTCAGGCACCGCGGGAGGAGGCGGAGGGGGAGTATCAGTTCCCTTAACCGCAACGTTCCCCGTGTTGCCATTGGTCCCCACGATGTCGGAAGCAAAGAAATAGCCGCCGGAATTCCCAACAAAATCCGCAAGAGTGACACCGCCGGCAGAAGTGACAGTAAACACCAACGGACCCGTCGGATTGGTCACCTTCCCGCCCATGCAGGTCGCGCAGACAACGGAGTCAAGAAAGCTTCCGGCAAATGAAGCCGAATCGGCCACGCCCGCAACAAAACCAGAGGTGAGAACGTTAATGGTTATGGGACCATTTACGTTGAAATCTAAAGCGCTGCCCGCCCCGGTACCGGCGAAGTGGTCATTGGCAGACAATGTTTCCGTAACGGTGACTAAAGTGGGCGTTGTTTGGACAAGCTGAATGGTGCCAAACGGTGCAGAGCCGCATGTACCTGTACAGCCGTCAAGATTCAGTGTGTAGATCAGGTCGGCATGCGCAAAAGTGGCGGATACCAGAAGACAGAGGGAGCCGAGAAATAGCAAACGCTTCAACATAATAGAAAAACCTTCCTTGTAGCGGATATCTCGCATCTCGACTGATAACGAGACGTTCCTGACAAAATGCGAGGTTGAACACATGTGCTTATGCAGTCGGATGGCCATTCCCTCGAAAATCGATGGGAAAAGAAATATCCAGGAATCAATAACTTAGGCAAGCCCACTTGCAATCTCTTGCAACGATATAGGTTTACTAGGCAAATATTTGCATACAAGTGCCGCATCTTGTCCATTTGCTTCCTTTTGGGGTCAACAACCGGGCATTTCACGCCCGGTCACTTCGCCTGAGGATGCGTCTCGTCATACACCTTCTGCACCTGGCCCACCGTCGGGTGGCCCATCCTTTACGGCTTCCTCGTGAAGGGTGGGTTATCGAGCGAAGCGAGACCGTCTTTCCCTAACCCCCACCACTCCATCCACACGCAAAAATCACTTCGCCCGAGGATGCGTCTCGTCATACACCTTCTGCACCTGACCCACCGTCAGCTGCGTATATCGCTGCGTCGTCGACAGCCGCTCATGCCCCAGCATCTCCTGGATCGCACGCAGGTCGGCGCCTTCCTCCAGCATGTGCGTCCCAAACGCATGCCTCAAAGTATGCGGATGCACATCCGCCGCCAACCCCCGGCTCAAAGCAATCGCCTTCACAATCCGGCCCACGCTCCGCGTCGTCAACCGGCAATCCCCCCGCATCCGCAGATTCATCACCAGCGGCCCATTCGCAACCAAAGCCCCTTTGCCCGCAGCCAGAAGCTTCGCCTCGCGCAGCGGCAGATAAGCCTTCAACGCCACCGCCGCCTCATCCCCCAGCGGAACCAGCCGTTCCTTCCGTCCCTTGCCCCGCACCAAAACCGCGTCGTCCCGCCACTTCACACTCCCCATATCCAGCCCCACCAGCTCCGAGTTCCGAATCCCACACCCATACAGCAGCTCAAAGATGACGCGGTCCCTCTCCGGCCACGCCACCGCATCCTGCTTGTCCTTCGCAACCGGGCCCTCGCCCGACACCTCACCATCCAGCGAATTCAAGACCCGGTTCACCTCCTCCATACTCGGCACCCGCGGCAGATGCTTCGGCAGCTTCGGCGTACTCACCAGCAGTGCCGGATTCTGCGCCACCTTCCCCTCCTTCGCCAGCCACTTGAACCAGCTCCTCACCGCCGCCAGCGCCCTCGCCACACTAGCCTTCGTCAACCCCCGCTCATACAGCGC
>WNFC01009172.1_pt1 | contig 15171 bp, 13 predicted proteins | sample 5400541 | NCBI WGS metagenome assembly WNFC01 (sample SAMN13153342, study PRJNA577476) | soil metagenome | isolation source: 120 cm saprolite under Douglas fir tree site 2 hole 2 replicate 1 | place: USA:California | collected 2015-04-18
TGAATAATGGCGGCGAGCTCCTGCTTCTGCTGTGGGTTGGCCGTCGGATTTGGCAGCTGTGCCAGAATCGCCGCGACGTTGCGGTCCAGGAATATCGCCGTGAGCTCGACGGCGTGGCCCGGCACGACACGCGTATAGAGACCGTTGAACCAGCAGCCGTCCGCGACGACGATATGTTCGTGGATACAATAGCGTCGCGCCTCGGCGAACGCTGCATCGGTCATCTGATAGGTACCGACGGCGCTCGAGGCAGGCTGATAGATGGCGAAGGGATTCCAGCTCGGACGCCACCGCCAATAGGTCGTCGCCATGGGGTTGCCGGCGCCCTCGATCTGCGCCAGCGCCGCGAGGAGCTCGGGCGGGATGGCGGCAGTGGAGTACTCGCGAAACAGCGGCGCATAGTGTTGCCAGGTCTTGGCCGGATGCTTGTTGAGCGCGCCGCGCACGGGAAAAAACATCTCGGTCGGCTTGCGCACCACCTGATAGATGAAATTCGCCGCCGCGAAGACCGCCAGAATAGCCGCCACGACGACGACGATCCGCACCGTCGATGGCGCCGCCTTCAGCTTGCGCTGCGCCCATTGCGCGCGCTTGCCCCAGCGGCGGAGCCGACGGAGAAGGGCGCGCCAACCCGGACGGCGAGCCGTCCTGCGAGACCGGGTTCTGGCGACGCGCGATGAGGACATTGGTGTCGTGGGCGCGATGCCCTTGCTCATTCCGCTGGTTTCCCGAGCTCGTCCTTGCGGCTCAGCGGGATGCGGAAGTAGAGGGTGGTGCCGGAGCCGGTTGCGGAATCGATCGTCAAACTGCCGCCAACCAAGGTCAACCGCTCGCGCATCCCGGCGAGGCCGAGACGTCCCTTGGTGGAGGCGGCATCGGGGTCGAAGCCATTCCCATCATCCTCGATGACGATCTGGAGTTGCTCTTGATGCCATTCGAGGACGATGCTGACGCTGTCGGCGCCCGCATGCTTGACGACGTTGGTGAGCCCTTCCTGGACCAGGCGATAGGCGGTCGTCTCGACCTCCGGCGGCGCGCGAACGCCTCGATCGCCCGCCACGAAAAAATCGGCGTGCTTGCCGAATCGTTCGCTCCAGTCCGCGATGTAGGTCTCCAGCGCACGCGACAGGCCGACATCGTCGAGCGAGGTGGGGCGGAGCTCCCAGGCCGTGCGATGCACATTGCTGCCGATCTGTGCCGTCAGCGACTGCAACCAGCGCAAAGTCGCGCGGGCGACGTCGTCCCGGATTGCGTTTTCCAGGCTCTTCAAGCCCAGGGAGAGGCCGGTCAGGTCCTGTCCCATTTGGTCATGCAGCTCGCGAGCGATGCGCAAGCGCTCCTGCTCCTGGACGTCCACCAGACGTTGCAGCAGTCGCAACCTTTCCGCTTCGGCCGCCAATCTCTGCGCCTGATGCAGTATCTGCTGCTCCTTCGCCTCTCGTAGTGCCTGATCGGCGCGAACCGCCGCGGTGACATCGCTCGCGACACCGCGATAACCCAGGAAATCGCCGGCCGGACCGAACACCGGCTTGCCGCTTACCATGACATGCGGCGTCCCGTTCGTGGCTTGGACCTGGTAAGTGAATCCGCGAAACGGCTCATGACGCCCGACGGTCGCACGATGCTGCTGCCACTTCTCCGCTTCCTCCTCGCGATCGGCGGCAATCTCCCACGGCTTTTTGCCGATGAGATCCGCCGAGTCGCCCCCAACGGTGATGCTGCGTTCGGAAATGTACGTGAAGCGTCCTTCCTGGTCGGTTTCCCAGAACCAGTCCGACGCGGTTTCCGCGTAGTCCTTCAGGCGGGTCTCGCTCTCGCGGAGCGCCGCTTCGGCCTGCCGGCGCACGAGGATTTCGGCGTGCAATTCGGCGGTGCGCTGTTCGACCCGCTCCTCGAGCTGGTCGCGGGCCTGCGCCAGAGCCGCCTCTGCCTGCTTGCGTTCAACAATCTCCTGCTGCAGGTGAACGTTCTGCTCGGCCAGCTGCTTCTCGATCGCCCGCAAGCTCAGATGAACTCTGACGCGCGCAAGCACTTCGTCGATCAGTGCCGGCTTGGTGACGTAATCGACGCCGCCGGCTTCGAAGCCAACGAGCTTGTCCGTCGTCTCGCTCAGAGCGGTCATGAACACTACGGGGATGTCTTTGGTCCGGACGAGGGATTTCAGCCGACGACAGGCTTCGAAGCCGTTCACGCCCGGCATCATCACGTCGAGGAGAATGAGGTCTGGCTGCACCAAGGCGGCCCGTTCCAGGCCCTCTTCGGCGTCTTGCGCCACAATTACCCGGTAACCGCACTCCTCGAGACTTTCCGCCACGACGCTCAAATTGGCCGGCATGTCATCGATGATGAGAATCGTCGACTCGTGCGGATTCGGCGGCAAGATCCCGGTCATTGCGCGTCTCGCATTTCGAGACAGCGCTCCACCAGACTGAGGATCGCCTTCGACTGGTATCCCTTGGCCAAGTGGTCGAGCCGATCGGCGAACGGCCGGTAGCGCTCGCCGAGCGCGGCGAGATGGGCCGCCCGCTCGACGATCGCACGCATGTTCCCGAGAAGGGCCAGGCGGTGCAGGACCGTCATTTCATCCTGCGGCGGTGCAACTAGAGGCCCATTCGCCTCGCCCGCCGGAGATGATGAGGGTGCTTGCAGCTCGTAAATCCAATTGAGCTTCGCCAAGGCGGCGATTTGGACCAGCAGGCTGTCATAGTCGATCGGTTTGGGCAGGAAGGCGTTCGCGCCGGCGGCCAAGCTCTTCTCTTCGTCGCGCTCGGACGTGCTGGCGGAAACTGCGATTATCGGAGTTCCCTCCAAGCCGGGAAGCTGGCGCAGGCGAAGCGTGGCCTCCGGTCCTTCCATCTCGGGCATCACGTAATCCATCAGGATCACATCCGGCCGCTCGGCCTGCGCCTTCTCCAGTCCCTCGAGGCCGCTTGCCGCCTCGACCATCTTAAAACCGAGCCGCCCCAGCATATCGGCGACCACCGCGCGATTTTGCGCGACATCATCCACCACCAAAACTCTCTTGCGCGGCCCCTCGTAACCGATCACGGCATGTTCCATTGGTACCGTCGCGAGCGAGAGCTCGGAAACCGGTGCGGTGAGCTCGAACCAGAAGGTGCTGCCCTCGCCAAGCCGACTTTCGACGTGAATATCGCTGTCCATGAGTCGCACAAATTGTCGGCTGATGGCCAATCCAAGGCCGGTCCCGCCGAGCCGGTGCTGCGCTTCGCCGAGCTGCTCGAAGGATTGAAAAATCACCTCGAGTTGATCTTCGCTGATGCCGATGCCGGTGTCTCGCACCTCAAAGCGCAATGTGTTGGGAGGCGAGAAGCTTACGCGCAGTCGTACTTGGCCGCTATCCGTGAACTTGACGGCGTTGGCGAGTAGATTGAGCAGCACCTGCCGCAACCGCCGCTCGTCGGCGCGAATGGCGCTTGGCAGGTCCGGCGTCATATCGCAGGCGAAGCCCAGCCCCTTTCTTGCCGCGCTGACGCTGATGATTTCGGCGATGACGCCAATGAACTTCGCGAGCGGGACGTCCGTGCAGCTGAGCTCGAGCTTGCCGGCCTCGATCTTGGCGAAATCCAAGACATCGTTGATCAGCGTCAGGAGATGTTCGCCGCTTTGCTGGATGACGTTCACGCCCGCCACCTGCTGCTCGCCGAGCGTCTTGTCTCGCCGCAATATCTGGGCATAGCCGAGAATGCCATTGAGCGGCGTGCGCAGCTCGTGGCTCATGCTGGCGAGGAAGGCGCTCTTGGCTTGATTGGCGGCCTCGGCAGCGACCTTGGCACGTTGCGCCTCGGCAAAGAGAGATCGCCGGCGGTCACCTGCTCGGCCACCCCGGTTAGTCGTCGCACCGGACCGACAATGCTCCGCCGGAACAGAAACGCCATCGCAAGGCCGAAGGCGACGGCAAGTAGCCCGCCCGCCATGCTTTGAAGGCGCGCGTCGGCAAGGTTGTGGCGGGCCCGCGCTAGGCCGGTCTGCAGCTGCGCCTGCTGACGTGCGGTCAGTTTGTCGAGCAGCGCAAGCATGGTTTCCGCCTGGGGCACCACCTGCGTCCGGTAGAGATAGAGATCCTCGGAGGCATTCTCGCTATTGAGAATGCTGGTGATTTGCAGGGCGAACTCGGCGAGCTCGGCACGGCTGCGCGCAATCGTGTCGAGCGCGGTCTGCTCATCGGCCGAAAGCAGGTCGCGCTTGGCGATCAGGGCGTTCCAGCTAGCGGCGTTGGCCGCCAGCTGCGGGCCGTAGGTCAGCTTGAAATTGATCTCGCCCGAGGCTCCGTAGGCCATAATGTTGGTTACCACGGCATCGAAAGATGTTTGAAAACTCTCTAACGTGGCCAGCAGCTCCTGGCTCTGCGGTGTCGACTGACGAGCCTTTCGAATGCTCATGATCGTTTCGATCGCGGTCAGAATCTCGACGCGCCTTGCCTGGACATCGACGCGCGCGAGCCGCAGCGCTGGCCGGTTCTTGAGCGGGCTGTCGTGCAGCTCGAAGAGCCGCGGCGGCAGTTCGACCCAGCGCTGATAGAGCGCTGCCAACTCGCCCACCCATTCCGCTGCCTCGACCTCATTCCAGCCCGCCGACATGGTGCTGAGCCACCCAAGGCCCTTCTCGAAATCCCGTTTGGCCAGCTGATACTGATCGATATCCTCGGCATCGGAGAGCACCAGATAGCCGCGCACATGGAGCTGCATCCGCAACAGGCTGGCCTGCGCCTGTGCCGAAGCGAGCGACACCGGCGCACGGACAGCCTCGGTGACATCGATGTCTTCGGTAGCCTTGCGGCCGGCAACGAAGCCCAGCGCCACCACTAGCAGCGTCAGCCCGGCGAGGGTACCGAAGCCGTAGGTGAGCTTGCTGGCGATGCCGAGCGGCTTGAAGGCGCGGGAACCGAACATGAAGCGGAACCGGTGGATGTTCAAATCATAGTCCCAGGGATTCCCGATAGGCCTGTCTTTGCCGCTCCCGCCCGAGGCGGATCGTGATCTCTTCGAAGTCGACGGCGGTGGCCTTCAGCGCCGCTTCCGGCGTGAGCTGGCCGCGCACCGCCTCCATCAGGTGCAGATCGAGCGCCAGCCAGTAGTTATAGGCGCCGGGAATGCGCAAGAACGGAAACTGCTGCTTGTTGTTGAAGGTGGCGGCAAACGCCCTTGAATACTCCGGCACGTCGCTCGCGTCCCAGCCTGCCTTGACATAGTCCTCGACCGTCGCGGTGCCGTCCGGTGGCAGAAATTGAAAGTAGCGGCCCGGGCTGATGGCGTTCCAGCCGCGGGCGACATAGGTCATCGATTTCTCTTTGGTCGCCATCATTGCCAGCAGGTAATAGGTCGCCTCCGGCGCTTTGGAGTACTTTGAGATCACACCCGCCCATGCGCCGCCATTGGTGTTGCCGACCTCATTCAGCTGCTCGGTCTTGATCCATTTTTGTTGGGCGATGTTATAGTACTCATGGGTGCCCGGCATCGGCGCCGCGCCGATCTTGCCCTTGACCTTGCTGCCCTCCTGCTGCGCCAGGGCGCCCAAATCCGCCCAGGTGATGGCAAGCGCGGCGTGGCCGGCGAGGAAGTCCCCCCAACCCTTGCCATGCTCCCAGGTGAGCATCTCGCGGGCGCCGAACTGGACCAGATCGGCCATGACCTTCAGCGCACGCGCGTGCCCGGGGCTCTCCAGCAATGGCTTCATGGTCTCGGGGTCGAACCAATAAAGTTTTGGATTGTCGGGGCCGATCACGAAAGGCGCCGACACGGACATGTAATTGAACATACCCTGGCTGCCCGGCTTCAGGGCCAGCGCTACGCCGTGACCCGGCACGCCGTCGCCGGCGAGATCCTTGCCGTTAAAGTATTCGGCAACGTCATGGAACTGCTCCCATGTCTTGGGGGCAGCGAGCGGGTAGCCGTATTTCCGCTGGAACGCGGCCTGGTGCTGAGGATCGGCCATGAGGTCGCGTCGGTAATAGACCACCTGACCGCTATGGCTGTTCGCCACCATGTATTTGTTGCCGCCGTAAGAGAGCAGGTTGCGCGGGCCGGGCAGCACCTGCTCGATGTCCCATTGGGGGAAGCGCTTGTCGTCGTAATACTTGTCGTAGGAAATGATGTAGTCGCCGGCGACCAGCTCGCCGAGCCACCAGGCCGCCGCGATCGACGCGTCATATTTGCCGACGCCGTTGGTTACATCCGAAATCAGATTGGCGAAATGCTCCTCGCCCGGCACCCTGACGAGGTTCAGCTTGGCCCCTGTGGCGGCCTCGAACTCCTCCCTGATCTCGCCGACCGAGAAGGAGATGTTGCTCTTGGCGGCAATCACCGTCACCGTCTGGCCGGCGAAGGGGCAGCTGCCCGGTTGGCACGGTGGCGCGACGCGGGGCGGCACGAGGTCGCCAGGCTTGACGACGAAGGTTTCCGTGCTTTCGGGCCTCGGAATCGGGGTCTGCGCCGCCGCGGCAGGGGCAAGGAGCGCAACGATTGCTGCCCAAAACCACACTCTTGCGTTCATGGTCCGAAGCCTCCCGATGCTGGTCGATCCGGCCTCCGCTTCCTTGCCGCCCTCCCATCGCGTTGGGCCGGGAACGGGCGGCGTGCGACGCTAGACGCCGCGGATTCGAGCCGGGCGGTTGGGTGTCATCTTGTAGCGATTTCGGTCGCTTGCGCGAGGCGGAGCGGCGACGGGGATCCGTTCTCCAATCATGGCATGATCGCGAGCATCATATCGACCGGGCCGGTGGCCCAGAAAACATGGCCAGCCCTCCCCGTAACTATTTACTTTGCCACAGAAACCACCTGCCGGACAGTCGGGGTTTTCCCCCAAGCGCCAGCGACGCCGACACGCTTGGGCGCCGGGGCGACGACGATCGTAGTCGTTGGATGCTATGATGGCCGGCATCGGCTCGCTATCCGCCCCCTCTCAAGCCGCCGCGGAAGGGAGCCAAGGGAAACGCCATGAGCAAGATTCGCGTGACGCTCGCTGATGATCATCCGGTCGTGCTGGCGGGTATCAAAGCATTGATCGAGGCTGTTCCGGAGATGGAGCTGGTTGGCGAAGCTTCCGATGGCAGAGCGGCCCTGCAGCTTGTCAAGGCGACCTCGCCCGATGTCGCGGTGATCGACGTCTCGATGCCGCTGCTCACCGGTGTCGACCTCGCCCACGCGATCAGCGAGCAATGCCCGCAGGTCAAGATTCTCGTCCTGACCGCTCACGAGGATCGCGCCTATGCGCAGCAGCTTCTCCAGGCCGGCGTTCGCGGCTATCTGCTGAAACGGTCGGCAGCCGAGGAGCTCGTGCGCGCGATCCGCATCGTCTACGCCGGCGATCTGCACATCGATCCGGCGATCGCCGGTAAGCTCTTGAGCGGCGTCGGCGCCGGCAGCGCAAAGCTCGCGCCCGGCAATCTGAGCCAACGCGAGGAGGAGGTGCTCAAGCTGGCGGCGCAGGGCTTCAGCCACAAGGAGGCCGCCGTCAAGCTCGCCCTCAGCGTCAAGACGGTCGAAACCTACAAGGCGCGTGCCGCCGAGAAGCTCGGGTTGCGGACGCGCGCCGAGATCGTGCGATACGGCGCCAGCCGCGGCTGGCTCGACAAGCCGTGACGCTGCCGTCCGCCAGGGCTTTCGCCGCGCGATCTTCCGAATTTCCCGACAAGCCATCGGATTCGGCGGACATATCGCCTCGACGCGCCCGACAGACCTCGCCGGCCGCAGGGGTTATCGTCTGACCTATTCCTGCCTAAAGGGAGGAGAGGTCGATGATCACGAAGCTGTCTTCACCGCAAGACTCGTCGGAACGACCCACCGTCATCCTCGCCGAGGACGACGACATGGTGCGAAGCTATTTCGTCGATGTGCTCGAGTTCGCCGGATACGAGGTGCTCTCGGCCGGCGATGGGCTCGGCGCGGTCGAGCTCCTGCGCGGCCGCCCTGATGTCGGCGTTCTGCTCACCGATGTCGAGATGCCGCGCATGGACGGCCTTACCCTCGCGCGCCGCGCCCGGGAGCTTCGCCGCGAGATCGGAGTTCTCTACGTCAGCGGCTGCGACAAGCGGGAAGTTGCCGGACACGCAGTGCCGGGCAGCGTGTTCCTCGCCAAGTCGTGCAAGTCGCGGGTTCTGTGCGAAGCCGTCGCCGCCATGTTCGCCGGGCAGCAACGCGCCGTCGCTGAAGCCGCGTGATTGCGATGTCCCGCTCTGGGCCCAAGCCTAGAGCTTGAGCTCCCCTGCCGTCGTGCCTCGCGGCATGTTGGGGAATTTCCAGACGGCATTCGGCATCGCGACGGACAGTTTCAGGGCGGACGCCTCGCGCCGGCGAAGCTAGTTTTGCGGCTGATCGGTCAGGTCGGCGATCGAGATTTCCGCGACGGGAATGATGGTTGGCGAGATCTTCCCGGCCACCAATTGTGCAGCAATCGGCTTTACCCCGGCGGGCCAGGAAAAGATCGTCGCGCCGAGAACCGACGTGACGGCGCCTTCGAAACTCACCGGCAGCGCCAGGCGTTCCGCCTCGATCCAGCGATTGTCGCCGCGATAGAACGGACCATGGCTATGGTAGAGGGCGGGCTCCTTCAGGATGGTCTCCAACCCTTCGATGAGCTCATCGGCGACGGCAGGAAACACGTCCTCGATATAAGCGCCGGCGACCCACCTGCCGACCAGGTTGCGGATTTCATCGCCGGCGAGGCGGAAGCGGAACCTGCCGCTCTTCGGCTCTTTGCAGCAGATCCAGAAATAGCCGAGGAGGGGCGCGACCTCCGCCGGGTCGAAGTCGCGGCGATCCGGGACGAGGCGATCGCCGCGGAGAACCAGCCAATAGCGCAGGAATGACCGCAACCGCGGATCCACGATCCGACGAAGTTCGCTGGTTCTGGACCGCTGCTTTCCGCGGCCGTTGCCTCGGCGTTTCTGCATCGTCGACCCGCTGGCCAGTATCATCATGCGAGGAGTCCCTGCGGCGCTCGGCGAAGGGTCGTCGCGCAGGACCCTAGCCTAGGCTGCCGGCGACGCTCGCGCCTGCCGGTAACCAACCGCTTGTGGGCCAGGAAATTCCCGGAACGCGTCAGGAAACCGCCGATCCGTCGGAATCGCGACGGCAGCGCGCGCGGTCGAGTTGCCCAACTCGGCGTCTCTGGCTAACGTCTGGCGGATCGCTTGATGCGGGGTTTCGTGCTCCGCGAGGAACGACGCCCGCGCCGCGAGGAAAAGGATGGACACCGAGACGTTTCGCCGCCACGCCCACGCGCTCGTCGACTGGATGGCCGAGTATCTCGAGGGGGTCGAGCGCTTTCCTGTCAAGGCGCAGGTCGAGCCCGGCGAGATCGCGCGGCGCCTGCCGCCGGCGCCGCCGCGCGATGGCGAGGCGATGGAGCGCATCTTCGCCGATTTCGAGCGCGATCTGCTACCGGGCGTCACGCACTGGCAGCACCCGAGCTTCTTCGCCTATTTCCCCGCCAACAACTCGCCGCCCTCGATCCTCGCCGAGATGCTGACCGCGACGCTCGGTCTGCAGTGCATGATGTGGCAGACCTCGCCTTCGGCCGCCGAGCTCGAAGCGCGCGTGCTCGACTGGCTGCGCCAGATGCTCGGCCTGCCCGAGGGCTTCACCGGCGTCATCCAGGACAGCGCCTCGAGCGCGACATTGTGCTCGCTCATCACGGCGCGTGAGCGGGCGAGCGGCTGGCGGGCCAACGTGGAAGGCCTCGCCGCCCATTTCGGGATGATCGTCTACTGCTCGGCCGAAACGCATTCCTCGGCTGAGAAGGCCGTCGGCATCATCGGCATCGGCCGCGCCAATCTGCGCAAGATCGCGGTCGACCCGCGCTCCTTCGCGCTGCGCCCGGACCTGCTCGACGCCGCCATCGCCGCCGACATCGCCGCCGGCTTGCAGCCGATCGCCGTCGTCGCGACGCTCGGCAGCACCGGCGCCGGCGGCATCGATGCGCTGCGGCCGATCGGCGAGATTTGCCGGCGTCACGGCGTCTGGCTGCATGTCGACGCCGCCTGGGCCGGCTCGGCGCTGGTGCTGCCGGAATATCGCTGGATGATCGACGGCATCGAGCATGTCGACAGCCTGGTGATGAACCCGCACAAATGGCTGCTGACCAATTTCGACTGCTCGGCGCATTACGTGCGCGATCCCGACGCGCTGGTCCGCAGCCTCGCCATCCTGCCGGAGTTCCTGAAGACGCGCGAGCGCGGCCAGGTCGACGATTACCGCGACTGGGGCGTGCCGCTCGGCCGCCGCTTCCGCGCCCTCAAGCTGTGGTTCGTCATCCGCTCCTACGGCGTCGCGGCGCTGCAGGAGATCGTCCGCGCCCATATCGCGACCGCGCGCGAAGCCGCCTCCTGGGTCGAAGCGGAAGCGGATTTCGAGCTGATGTCGCCGGCGACATTGGCGCTCTTCGCTTTCCGCTATCGCCCGATGGGCGTCGACGACGAGGCGGTGCTCGACCGCATCAACGAGACGCTCCTCCACCGCCTCAACGATGCCGGCGGCGCCTATTTCACCCAGACCAAAATTGCCGGACGCTACGCCATCCGCTTCTCGATCGGCCAGCGCACGACGGAACGCCGCCACGTCGCGGCGGCATGGCGCGAGATCCAAGAGACGGCGCGGGGGATTTAGGATCTGAGGTGAAATGACCGATTCGACTACCAGAATCGATGAGCCCCTCTCCCGCATCGCGGGAGAGGGTGCCTCGCGCAGCGAGGCGGGTGAGGGTCGGCGTGATCCGACAGTCTCGCCATGAGAGCGTTCGTGGCATCGCCGCTGCGCGTCTAATCTCGCTACATGTCCCCCAACGCACATGAGCTCCGCCTGAACGCGACCGACGCTGAACGTCGCCTATGGGCGGCGCTGCGGGATCGGCGTTTGCAGCGCTACAAATTCCGCCGGCAGCACCCTATCGGCCGGTTCATCGTCGATTTCGCCTGCACAAAGCACCGGTTGGTGATCGAGGCAGATGGGGGCCAGCACGATGAGAGCACCACCGACATTCGTCGCACGGCCTGGCTCGAAAGTCAGGGCTGGCGCGTGATCCGGTTTTGGAACAACGACATTCTTGCCAATACCGAGGGTGTTATGAGCAACATCTTGCAAGCGCTGGGGGGCGGCTAGACCCTCACCCGTCTCGCTGCGCTCGCCACCCTCTCCCGCGGTGCGGGCGAGGGGCAATCGAGGGCTACTTGGTGCGATTGTTTCACCTCGGATCCTTAGCGCGTCCGTAAAATTCGCGTAGGTTCTCCTGATAATGATGATTACGAGAGGGCAGCGATGAGCGCGGCGGCATGGGATGTAGCGGAGCGGGCGCGGATCGTTCATGGCGAGAGCATCGTCTGGGATGCCCATGCCTGCTTGCCGCTGATACCGGGCCACTCGATGGAAGCGCTCGAGCGGCACCGCGCCGCCGGCGTCAGTTTCGTCTCGGTCAATGTCGGGATGGATATGAACCCGATGGCGCAAATCATGCGCATCATCGCCGGGTTCCGCGCCTGGCTCGAGGAGCATTCGGATCACTTCCTGCTGGCCGGCTCGGTGGCAGATGTCGAGCGCGCCAAGCGCGAGGGCAAGCTTGCGGTCGCCTTCGACCTCGAAGGCTCGGTGATGCTCGCCGACGATCCCGCGATGGTGCGGCTCTACCGCGATCTCGGCGTCCGCCAGATCCATCTCGCTTATAACCGCGACAACTCTGTCGCTGGCGGCTGTCACGGCAACGACGTTCCGTTGACGCCACTTGGCCGCCGCGTGGTCGAGGCGATCAACCGTGCCGGTCTCATCATCGATTGCTCGCATTCGGGCTACCGGACCAGCATGGAGATCATGGAGCGCTCGACCCGGCCGGTCATCTTCTCGCACTCCAACCCGCGCGCCCTCAAGAACCACGCGCGCAACATCGCCGACGACCAGATCGCGGCCTGCGCGCGAACCGGCGGCGTCGTCGCCATCAACGGCATCGGCATCTTTCTCGGCGACAACGACATCAGCGTCGCGACGCTGCTGCGGCACATCGACTACGTCGTCGAGCGCGTCGGCTCCGCGCATGTCGGGCTCGGCCTCGACTACATGTTCGGCGAGCTGAGCGGCGACCTGCCGCCCGGCTCCCGCTCCGAGCAATGGTGGCCGCCCGGCAACGAATACGATGTCGGCGACATGAAGATCATGCCGCCGGAGCGCTTTCCCGCGATCACCGAGGGGCTGCTCGCGCGCGGCTATGCGGAAAACGATGTCCGCCGGGTCCTGGGCGGAAACATGTGCCGCGTGGCGGGCGCGAGCTGGCTCTGATTCTACCGCCGCGCCGCTCGTCTCGGCCGCGTCCGCTCTTCTGCCGTATCACCCGTTTTGGCTCGTTCAAGATGACGGTCGAGTGGCCTATCATGGGCTGATCGCATCCGGTGGGCAGCGCGCCCGGATCTGCCCCGCTATTGACGGGGGTCGTCACATGAAGCCCTTTGCAACCGAGGCCGAGAAGCAGGAGCGCCGTGAGATGATCGGGCTACTGCGCGGCACCCCGCCGGAGCAGCTCGCGGCCGATGGCGAGAGAGCGACGATCGAGGCGTTCCAGCGTACCCTTCGGAGTGTCCCGGCCTATCGCAAGGTGGTCGCCGAGACGGCCGGTGGCGTGCCGCAAGCGGTCGGCGATCTCGATGCCTTCAAGCGTCACGCGCCGCTGCTCGACAAGCACAACACCTTTGCCGCGCGCAACGTGCGCGAGCTCTGCGTCGGCGGTACGATCGAGGGCGTCCGGTCGATCCTTACCAGCTCGGGGCATTCGGGGGTCTTCTCGTTCGGCGTCAACACGGCGGAGAATCTTGCCCGCTCCGCACAATCGATCGATATGGGCCTGCAGTATATTTTCGGCATCGACGAGCACAGCACGCTGCTGATCAACGCCCTGCCGATGGGCGTCAAGGTCCACACCAGGGGAACCGTTCTCGCCGAGACCAGCGTGCGCGACGATATGGTCTACGCCCTGGTGAAGCAATTCGCCGCGGAGTTCGACCAGATCGCGATCGTCGGCGAAGCCTCCTTCCTGAAGAAAATCATCGAGGACGGCGCTGAATTGCACGGCATCGACTGGCCGCGGCTGCGCGTCAATCTGATCACCGGCGAGGAAGGCATCGCGGAGAACTATCGCGACTATATCGGCCGGCTGATCGGCATCGCCGACCCGGGCCGCCCGGGAGAAAAATACATCATCTCCTCGATGGGGGTTGCCGAGCTCGACCTCAACATTTTCCACGAGACCCTCGACACGATCGTCATCCGCCGTCTGGCGCATCGCGACCCGGCGCTTCGCCGCGCCCTCTTCGGCAGCGCGGCAAGGGTATGCCCGATGCTGTTCGCCTATTACCCGCATCGCTGCTTCGTCGAAACGCTGGCGGATGACGAGGAGCCGTCGGAGCTGGTCATCTCGATGTTGAGCGAGCAGATGAAGATCCCGCTACTGCGCTATCGCTCGGGCGATATCGGGCGCGTCTTCCGCTACGGCGAGATGGTCGAGTTGCTCAAAAGCTTCGGGCATGCCATCGCGCCGGATCTCAAGCTCCCCTTCGTCGCGGTCTATGGCCGCGGACACCGCGTCGCGGTCGGCGCCGGCAGCCTTTTTCCCGAGGAGGTCAAGGAGGCGATCTACGCCGATCATGCCATCGCAGCGGCGCTGACGGGAAACTTCCGGATCGCAAAGACGGCGGGCGATGGGGTCGACATCGCCCTGCAGCTGCGTAAGGACAAACGGCCGCCGGCCGATGCTGCCGAGCAGCTTTCGATCCACCTCGCCGCCTACAATCCCCTTAAACCGGCGATCCGATTCATCAGCTATGGGGAGTTTCCCTACGCCATGGAAATCGATTACGAGCGAAAATTCCGCTACGTCTGAAATCGCCCGAGATGCCCGCTGGCACGACGGCCGTACTAGAAATGGTTGTGACACCGCCAAGGTTGCGCAACTAGCGCTCTTCGCCTCTAGTCCGGAATTCACCCCAGTTATTAACGGCTAACCCCTAATTGCTTGAAGTAGCGAAGTACTGCAATTGATGAGAACAATGGAAAGGGATAACCTTCGCGGCAGGGGGGAAAAGTTCGTTAGGAGGCAAAAATGCAGCCTAAACACATTCTGGTGGGAGTAGCCGCCGTCGCGATGCAAGCGTTCGTGATGGCGCCAAGCGGAGCAAACGCTTTCAGCATTACCGGCGGGCCGGCCGACCTCAAATTCACCGGGGTCACGGCTGAGGACGCGGGCGTCACGACGGGCAATTCCGGCGGCAAGGAGACGACCTTCGGCGCCGGCTATTTGAATGAGATAATTCAGCACGGCTCCAACAATGTCTTGTGGGCTCAGGGAACCGGACCGAGCTCGCCCAACGAAAGCATTTCGTTCTTCCTCTACGGCATCGCCGACCGCAGTTTCGGCGGTACCGGGCCGTTCTCTCTCGACAATGGCGGGTGCACCGTCGGCGCCGGGTGCGACGGCAAGATCCATATCGATTTTTATCTCGACCATCTCTCGGCCGGCGGCGGCTTCCCGCCAGCGACCGGACCAGCTTCAGCACGCTGTCGGGAATCACCGACGGCCAGCTCTTGATGAGCTGGGTTCTCGTGCCGGGCGCCGACAAGAACGACCCGGGCGCGACTCTCTTTCAGAAAGTCGACGCGCTTAGCCTGCCGACCAACGGCGCCGGGACCTTCCTTGCGGATTGCGTCTCCGGACCGGGCTGCACGTTCTTCGATAAGAGCACGATCACCGATAGCAGCCAGCAAGCCGACCCGAATGCCGTCGGCAACTTCTTCGGCCAGTTCACCCTGTCGACGCCCGGTCCTCTCGACCAGGGCTTCGTGAAAAACGGCTGGCTGGGTCTCGACGCCGATCCGGTGTTCACCGGCAGCGTTCCCGAGCTCTCGACCTGGGCGATGATGTTGATCGGCTTCGGCGCGGTCGGCCTGCGGGTGCGCCGTCAACGCGTCACCGCATAAGTTCCGAATAACAATTGCTTCCCGAGAGCCGCCCTCGTGGCGGCTCTCTTAATTTGTGGCGCGTGGGAGCCGCCCTCGTGGCGGCTCTCTTAATTTGTGGCGCGTGGGAGCCGCCCTCGTGGCGGCTCTTTTAATTTGTGGCGCGTGGGAGCCGCCCTCGTCGCGGCTCTCTTAATTTGCGGCGAGTAGGAACCGTCCTTGTAGC